>ERZ824522.1807-NODE-1807-length-12458-cov-2.801661_pt1 | contig 12458 bp, 16 predicted proteins | sample MGYA00519935_ERZ824522 | MGnify/ENA primary metagenome ERZ824522 (study PRJEB31778, sample SAMEA3449160) | human gut metagenome | biome: human gut; feature: human-associated habitat; material: faeces | place: United Kingdom | collected 2010/2012 ...
CAGAACAAAAAACTGAATTGACACAACGTGTCTTCCACGAAGTTCTTTCAATGGACGACGCTTTGGGATAAAAACGAATAAAGAGCTCGCAATTGCGAGTTCTTTTCTTTTTGTAAAACACATATTTTCATTATATTTTTCTAAATCTACTATAATTTATATTTGACTTTTTCTCAGATTAGCTATAAAATAAAAGCGTTTCCGTTTGGTTTCTCCAAACACTTCCTTCTCAGAAGCACCTTAGAGAAATGACACTCTATCACTGTCTAACTGCTAGTTTACAAATAACAGGTCAACTAGTATGACAATAAAATAAAAGAGTATAAGGAAGAAAGATGAATAAGAAAAGTTTTAAGCTAATTGGATTAGTAGCTCTCGTAGCAAGTACAGTCCTACTCGTAGCCTGCCAATCCGAGACAAAAACCGAAAACTCAAAGTCCAAGGACGTTCAATGGGGTTATACTGGCTCTACTGGTCCAGACCATTGGGGTGACCTTTCGAAAGATTATGAACTCAGCAAAAATGGTAAAGAACAATCTCCGATCAATATCACCGGAGCTGAGGACGTTGATGTTCCTGAACTAAACCTTAATAATCAAGAATCAGAAGCTCAAGTTGAAAATAATGGGCATACTATTGAAGTCAGCTTCAAAAATCCAAAGAATACCCTAACAATTGGTAACGAAGTTTACAAGTTGCAACAGTTCCATTTTCACGCACCAGCTGAGAATGAAATTGATGGTCAGACTTATCCTCTAGAGGGGCACTTCGTCTATAAAACAGATAATGGGAAAATCACAGTTGTCTCCGTTCTCTATAATTATGGCGATGAAAATCAATCTTTAAAACAAATCTGGGACAAAATGCCTCAGGCGGCCAATACTGAAACTGAGCTTTCTCAGGCCATCTCACTTGATGATTTCTATCCTGAAGACAAGGACTACTACAACTTTGAAGGTTCCCTAACAACACCTCCATGTACTGAAGGTGTTAACTGGATTGTCTTCAAGAATCAAGAAACTGTCAGCAAGGAACAAGTGGAGAAATTCACTCAAACCCTTGGATTTGAAAATAACCGTCCTATCCAAGATACAAACGGTCGAAAGATAAATGAATAAAACAAGATAAAGAGCTTGATGACTACTCCTCTCATCAAGCTTTTTTTCGTTGACGATATACTAGAATCTTTGTTACACTGGTTCTATGATTATCAAACATACAAGAGATACACTTTCAGAGACTTATCTAGATGCTGTGGCTATTCGGAACACCGTTTTCGTTAAAGGGCAAGGAGTTCCTCACTCTATCGAGATTGACGCAAATGAAGCCTACTGTATTCACTTTGTTTTATACGATGATAAAGACAAGGCTGCAGCAACCGTACGCCTACTGCCTAATAAAGATTTGACTCAGCTTACCCTCCAACGTATGGCGGTGCTCGAGGCCTACCAAGGCCAAGGTCTGGGAAGCATTCTCTTGAAAGAAGCTGAAGATTTTGCACAAGAGCAAGGCTTCCAGACTATTTCTCTCCATGCTCAACTCAGGGCACTTAAGTTCTACCTCAATAATGGCTATCAGGAAGTCGGTAAAATCTTTGAAGAGGCTGGTATCCAACACATTACTGTTGAAAAATCATTACTAAGTAAAAAAGCTTAAGCAGTAGGTCAACTGCTTAAGCTTCTTCTTTTGTCGCAGATATAGGATAGCCATGCTCGACAGCAAGAACTGATACATATTCTCTTTTCTTTAATGTCTCTACGATCTTTTTCCAGTATTTCTGCCCTTTAAAAAGAAGGACAAACACTCCCATGCAGACCAAAAAACCAAGAAATTGTTTATATTCAGAAGATGACAGTTTTGATTCTAGTTCTAGGAGCTCAAACAGTCCTCTCAATAGAACTGTAAAGGTAATCATTATAAGGCTAAGTCCACTAAAGTATCCTAAACATATAAGCAAATACCCTATTTGAAGCTTCTTGGAACGCTTCTTGTAGAGTAACTTATAGTCCTGACTGTACTTTTCAAATACAGGAAAGTGAATATCAAATCCTCTCCTCATACGAATGACTTTCAAATCAGGTTGGGCACGATAACTAAGGCAATGAATCAATTTGTATAGTATCTCTCTTATCAAGATATAAGAAGAAGCGATTATAGGGACTACTATACAAGAAAATACAAGAACACCTAAATAGAAGGAATCTTTATCAAATGCCAACAAGTCGACCATCACCCCAAAAAACATACCACAGACAAAGAGACTACTCCCGTTAAGCACACAAAAGAGGAGACTCAAAAACCAAGGGACAAGTTTGCTTTCCTTAGAATGTCTACTCGACCGTTTCACGAATCAGCTCCTTCTTCATTATCTCAATTAAAACATCTCTGTCTTTAATCCATTGAGCTCTCTCATCCTTGTAGTAAGTACGATTACTGAGGAAAATAGCTGCACGTTGAGCTGGGATATTGATAAGCACAAAGGTACCTGTATAACCAGTATGAAGAATCCAATCGCCTTGAAGGTCCCAAGCGACACTGCGCTCCTTATTGGATTGGCTGATATTCTGCGTCAGATTTTTAGCAAAATCATCCGTCAAATAATGGTCAACAAAGATTTCTAAGTCCTTTAGGGTTGAAAAGAGGCCTGCTGAACCTGTATGCTCTTTGAGCACTCGAGCCTTGGGATCGTGAACAGTTCCTCCCGGAATTCCCTCAACAGTTGGAACAGCAACCTCAACTGGCCCAAACCGTGTTTCAGTCATACCAAAAAGTTGAAAAATTTCGCTGTCAAAGAGCTTATCCAGTGTTTGTCCAGAGACTTTCTCAAGCATCAAGCCTAGGAGAATAAAATTAATATCGGTATACAAGAAAGGTTTATCATCCTTAACTTTGATGGCATTAATAGCAGAAATCAAGCCAGCTTGGTCTAACTCATCACGGTTTGGAATAAAAGGATCAATGCCGCTACTGTGAGAAAGAAGCTGACGAAGAGTTAGCGTCTTATCCACTACTGCAGGATAATAGGTCGATAGTTTCTCGTCCAAGTCCAATTTTCCCGCCTGCAAGTAGAAAAGACAGAGGGTCCCTACTCCTACCACCTTGGAAACACTAGCTAGATCATAGGTCAGTCCTGGAACTACCGGAATATTTCCATCCTGAGTTCCTAGATAATGCTCCTGCCAATCTTGTCCGTCATAAAGTGCAAGGCTGGCACCCGGGAAGATGTCAGCCTTGATGTAGTCTGTAATTGTTGACAATGTTTGTTTAAAATTAGTCATTATTTTGTTAGCCAAACCTCAATATTACTCATATCAGTCAGTGCGAGTAGGCTTTCTTTAGTATCTAGATAACTTGAGAACTGTTCCTTTTCAAGTTTCTCATGCAAGGCAACCAAGTCGTAGTCTTCAGCTACCTTAAATTCTAGAATTTCCAAATCCCAAGTCTGGTCTGGACTCACTTGGAGGTCAGGACCTTCTGCTTTCTCAAAGTGGATAGACAAAGGCAATTCTTCACCAAAAAGATTGTCGTAAAAGAAAGCTGCTTGAGCTGTATCAACAACGTTCAAGGTCAAAGACTCGACCGTAAAGTCTGACACTCCTTTGAAATCTTCTTTTTCTTCAACATCTGCGTACTCGACTGTCTTGAGAGTAGACAAGTCATCTTCGGCATGCATCAAAATAAGACCATTCTCAGGTGAGATAGTCTCAAAAGCGTAACCATTTTCCCCTTGGAAAATAGCCTTGGCTTGGTGATCATCACGCGCCAAAAGGTACTCAATCTCAAGTGGATCTGAAACCTTGATAACCACTTTATTAATTTTCTTAGGGCCTTCAACCGCACGGCAACGGTAAGCTGGTGACTCCTCAATCACAAAAAGTGAGTTACGGTCTGTCCAATCTGTGAAGACCGCAAGGGCATTTTCCTCAGTCAAAAGCTTAAATCCTAATGTATTTTGGTAAAAATCAATATTTTCTTGTCTGTTATTCACACGAAAGATTGGTGTGTGAAACTTAAAATTCCCTGATTGCGTCATGACAACCTCCATTCTTTTCTATTTTATCCGAAAAGAGCCTGTGTGACAAGGATTTTCCTAAGAAAAAACAGGATTGTAATTTTTTCACTTTCTTTCACATAAATTATGAAAATCATTATATTATATTTACCTTAGGACTAGCTATTTCCTCATTTTAGAGTATAATAGAGACTATGAAAACTCTCGTCAATCATTTGGCGTTTAGACATACCTATCAGGGATTCTTTTTACTGCTGATGATAGCTATCCCAAACCTGGCTTTAGGTATGACAACGTCATATAACAATCAGACTGGGTTGACCTTCACTAGCCTTGAAAGCTGGGGAATTATCGCTGTCAATCTCATTATTTTTTATATTACCTATCTTTGGGCTAAAAATGAAGGTTTGATTACTCACTTTAGACTAGACCGAAAGGATACTAAAGCTATTATCTGGGGCTTTGTGCTTATTTTTCTGATGGGAGTTATTGGGAGCAATCTTATGCTACTGACTCACACCAACTACCATGCAGAACTTCAAAGAACCCTTACGACAACGCCTATCCTACCAGTAGCGATTGGTATGATGACTACAGCCTTCTTACAAGAACTGCTCTTTCGTAAGTGGATTTTCACTTGGTTGTCTCCTTATTCGACAGTTGCTGTTTTAGTGAGTACCGGTCTCTTTTGTCTCTTCCACATGCCTACCAATCTTGCCCATCTCCTCCTTTATATCGGAATGGGTTTGGCCCTCTCTATGGTCTACCAAAAAAGAGAGAACTTATCTACAAGTATCACACTTCATGTTTTGTGGAACCTTTACACCTTAGGTGCTACAATTCTGGTTATGACTACTCCTATGTAACTGAGAATGCTTTCTCAGTTTTTTTGTTACGTTCAAAATTTTAAGCATAAAAAAATCTGAAGCATTGGCTTCAGATTTTTTATTATTGATTAAAGATAGAGGGCTTTGAACAAGTATACTCCCAAAAGTCCTGCAAGGATTGGCGCCACAACTGGAACCCATGCATACCACCATTTAGAATCACCTTTGTGCTCACCAAGAACTGATGTTGGCAAGATGTGGTGAAGAAGACGTGGCATCAAGTCACGGGCTGGGTTAAGGGCTGGTCCTGTAGGTCCACCAAATGAAAGAACCAAGGCACAAACCAAGAAACCAACACCGATGTGAGCTGTTTCAAGAGCTCCGTGGAATTGTCCGTCAACCATTTCTTTAGTGTAACCAACAGCAAGAGCTTGTTGAGCAAGCTTGTGACCAAAGTAGTTATTCGTCAAAGCAAGGGCACCAAAGAAGAGAAGGAATGAACCAGCGAACTCGTTAACAAAACCGTTAAGGAGAGCACGGTTACGATTTTCTGGTGTGTCATCATGAGTGTCAACTGCTGAAATCGTTGAGAAGGTACCAAGAATATTGTTTGGATTCTCAGTTTGTACATAGTAAGGTTGGTGAACCCAAACCACGATAGCTTGACCTACAAAGGCACCAAGAAGTTGTGCAATAAGGTATCCAGGAACACCTACCCATGAGAACAAGCCAGATGCAGCAAGTCCAAGTGTGAAGGCAGGGTTGATGTGGTTACCAGAAACATCACCAAACATAAGGGCTGGCATCATAACACCAAAACCATAACCAAAGGCGATTACAATCCAACCAGATTTGTTACCTTTTGTTCCCTTAAGCTCAACGTTGGCAACGGCACCATTACCAAGGGCTACAAGAAAAGCAGTCGCGATAAACTCAGTGAGGTATTTCAAAACCCATTCACTGGTGAACGCTTCTTTTAGAAAATCATTCATTTGTCTCTTTATTTCCTTTCGATTTTACAATAATTTAGACATCTATCATTTTATCAAGTATAATGTCTGATGTAAAGATATTTCTGAAATGTTTACGTATTATTTTTGAGGTTTTTGAATATGAAATTTAATCAGTTTAGTTACATCCCAGTTAGTCCTGAAATAGCTTGTCAGGAACTCCGTTCTTTGGGCTTTGAAGTCTCTCTAGATGCTAGTTCCAAGGCCAATTTTGAAGCCTTTGTTCGCAAGTCCTTCCTTTTCTTTGAAGATACTGATTTGGCTTTGAAAAATTGGATTGCTGATTCAGAGACTGACCTCCTAACCTTCTTCCAATCAGATGGTCCTTTGACTGCTGAAGTCTTTGGCTTGGTAGCCCTTCAACTGCTAGGCTTTGTCCCTAATGTGGACTTTACAGACAGTGCTGCTTTCCTAGAGAAAATGGCCTTTCCAATCACTTTTGATGGTAGTCTTAACAACCTGCATCAATTGTTGGCGACACGCACACAGTCTGGCAATACCTTAATTGATCAGTTAGTAGCTCAGGATTTAATCCCTGTAAGTAATGACTACGTCTTCTTTAATGGTAAGAGCTTAGCAACATTTGACACTAATCAGCTTCACCGTGAAGTGGTTTATGTCGAAACACCTGTAGATACTGATAAAGACGGGCAGTTAGACTTGGTCAAGGTGACTATCCTACGTCCTGATGTGGACTTCCCAGTTCCAGCCATGATGACCGCAAGTCCTTATCAACAAGGGACTAATGAGCCTGCTTCAGATAAGCTCACCCACAAGATGGAGGGAGACTTGCTCGTCAAACCAGCAGGTAAAATCTCTCTTAAACAACCTGAAATCAAGGTACCAGAGGCAGACCTTACGCCTATCAATCCTGTCACAAAGACTCAGGAGCGTTTTGCTCACACAGATACCTACACACTTAACGATTACATGTTAGCTCGTGGTGTGGCCTCTATCTATGTACCCGGTGTCGGTACCTTCAACTCAGAAGGTTTCATGACCTCTGGAGACTATCAACAAATTCTGGCCTATAAAGCTGTCATCGACTGGCTCAATGGTCGTGCACGCGCCTTTACTAGCCGTAGCAGACAGCATACAATCACTGCTGATTGGGCTTCTGGTAAGGTGACTACTACTGGACTTTCATACTTAGGTACCATGTCCAACGCCCTTGCTACAACTGGCGTTGAAGGTTTGGAAATGGTTATTGCTGAAGCGGGTATTTCTTCTTGGTACGACTATTACCGTGAAAACGGCCTCCTCGTTAGTCCTGGAGGCTACCCTGGTGAGGATCTCGATACCTTGACTGAATTCACCTACTCTCGTGCCCTATTGGCTGGAGAATACCTACGCCACCAAAAAGACTACGAGGCCTACCTTAAGGAGCTAAGTACGGCTATTGATCGTAAGCATGGAGACTATAACCAGTTTTGGCATGACCGTAACTATGTGCAGTTCGCAGACCGTGTCAAAGCCACTGTTGTCTTTACACATGGTAGCCAGGATTGGAATGTCAAACCGATTAACGTCTATCAAATGTTCAATGCTCTTCCATACTCTCTTGAAAAACACCTCTTCTTCCACAATGGTGCCCACGTTTACATGAATGCCTGGCAGTCTATTGACTTCCGAGAAAGCATGAACGCCTTGATTTGTCAGAAACTCCTTGGTTTGGAGAATGGCTACACACTACCTACTGTTATCTGGCAAAATAACCAGTCTGAGCAGACCTGGGAGGTTCTCGATAACTTTGGTCATGAGAATGCTAAACACATTCAGCTTGGTCAGGCTGAAGCTAGCATCGCTAACCATTACGAAGAGGAAACCTTCACCAAATACGGTAAAGCTTACCAAAGCTTCAAGGATTACCTCTTTGCAGACAAAGCCAATGCCATTACCTTGGACTTTGAACTGGACCAAGATATCCAGATTAATGGTCGTGTCCACCTAGAGCTCAAGGTTAAGTCTAATACAAACCGTGGTCTCATTTCGGCCCAAGTTCTAGAAATGGGTGACAAGAAGTATCTCGCACCTATTCCCGCACTCAAACGCATGAATCTAGATAACGGCCGTCTCTTCAAGGAAGAAGCCTTACGTGAATTGCCATTCAAGCAGGCAAAATACCGTATCATTACCAAAGGACACCTTAACCTGCAAAATCGCAAGAACCTCCTTAGCATTGAGAATGTCACTCCAAATGAATGGATGACTATCGGTTTGGATTTGCAACCAACCATCTACAAACTCAACAAGGGCGACAAACTCCGACTTGTTCTCTATACCACAGACTTTGAGCACACCATTCGTGACAATAGTGACTACGAATTAACTGTGGACCTAAGCCAAAGTCAGATGACATTGCCTTATTAGCTTTTTATAACAAAAAAATCCCATAGGATGAGAACTCTCATGGGATTTTTTGATTGTGTGGAAATAAACAAGATTTAGGCTTCAATTTTTACGATTCATTTTAATGTTATTTAAACAAATGATATATCCAAGACAATGGAATAATACAAAGATATGCCAGTAAAAATAGAGCATAAAGCTATCAGATTTGATTATCGAATAAAAAAGAAAAATTGCAACTAATAAAATAGAGAACCACAGCGTCTTCTTAACGAATAAAAAGTATTGATGCCATATCTCTTTATCACCCAAAGTAACTTTAGATTTTTTACTTAGGAAAAGATGCATCAAAATCTCTGCTAGACTGCTAAGTACTGTTAAAACCAGAATCTTACTAAGAGGAATACCTAAAAAGAATCCCATACACTCAATAAGCAATTGGGACAAAACAATGGCCGTAAGGGCACGTAGATTTTTTGACATAAAACTTAAACCTCACACTTCTCTCAAACAGAAAGTTTTTACAATACCTAGAAAGTTACCAAAGCATAGATAAGCACTTACAGCCTCGCTATTTTTATAGGCGTGTCTATCATAAACTGCCATTCTAACCTCGTTCACTTTGTTTAATGATTTTAAGCACTCTAGGTGTCAGAAAAACTAGTAAACAAATATCCAAAACAATCACAACAATAATGATTAGACGCCATTCGGCATCTCTCACCGTCAGCAAACGATAAATACCAGCTAAAATAATAGCAGAATGTGCCAAGCCCATACCAGCGTAAATTTGTTTAGGAGTAAACTGTCGTTCCTCAAGTGGACGACGGTCAAGCTCTCGCTTAAGCAACTGTGGTAACACGAGTAAAAAGATTGATAGCAATGCCAAAGGTAGCCAAATCCAGATTGGATGCTGACTAGATAGGGCATTTAAAGCTATATTCCCAATGACTACTCCTAGGATTGCTGATAGGACACGTAACGAACGTAACACAGCAGAACTAAATTTTTGTAATATCACCATGGTAATTCCTTTTCTACTAGAGTCATTTACATAAACTACTAGGGCGTTATCTAAAGAATGATTGGCTATTATTCTGAATCTAGCATTGCTAAAGACACGAATCTGTCACTTTCCATGCTGCTTAAAACAAATACATCACTTATCGTTTCTAAAAATCAGCTGACTAAGATCATCAGAGAACGATAAAGAAACATAGAGTGACAAGGTGTAAAATAAAAATGTCCTTTCTTGATGCCAGAAAAATGTTATCACACATTGAATACAGACAGCCAAGATAACTTGTAGGATAAATTTTATATATTTTCTAGAAATAACAGATTGTTCCAATAGTAATCCTCCTTTCACGACATTTTTGAAACCCCAGACACTGTAAGTTTTGTCTATACGATAGAAGAACTTCTTTCAAGCCATAGAAATCCTACTCTAATTTTCACATTTTTCATTAATCACTTTCTTATTATAGCGCTTTTATGCACTTTATGCAACGTAAATTGAATAATGTCACAAATGGTTACTATATTTTCTATCTTTTAAAATATTTTTTGACTTGCAAGTAAACTAGAAAATCACAGAGAATTAATAAAAGCATTAATAGGGCTAACACTATGCGGTCTATCGTATCACTGACTATTAATAGTGTGTAAAACTCTACACAAAGCACCATAAATGATATTCCAAGAAAGACTGTGAAGGACTGCTTTAGTGTTAATAGATGCTCTGAATCTGGACGTTTCTTAAGCATACGGTAGAGCAGTCCATTTACTAAAATGACTACAAAAGCTAACACTCCGACTGTTAGCCAAGTCACTGGCGAGGTCTTGCTTTTGTAGAGAGAAATACTGATACTTATAAGGAAAACTGCCAAGGCAGCAGTGACGACCCTAGAAAATCGCAATACTCTCGAACTTATATTCTTCATCTTCATGATAAAACACTTATGCTATGAATGAATAACCGCTATCAGTCTTGTAGACTGAATAAGTTATTACATTTAACTCTATTCCTTTCTTTATTTTATTATACTGCTGTAAGATCTCAAGTAAGCCCTTAGCGATTAAATTCTACTGGAGATGTAATACAGTAGTGTCATTAGTACTGATACTTTAAATAAGCGAATATATATATCTTTGTTTTTTCTATTACAAAGATATGCAATCAAATATAGCATCATCTCCGCCACAATGATTAAAAGTAATTTTACTTCGGGAACATCAAAAATAAGCATTTGCAAGCACCTCACGTTCAAAGGGGCAAAAGGTTACTTTTTAAACTGTGACCATTTTTTAAAAAGCAGACTATAAAGAAGCAAGGTTATCCCCAACAAGTTAATGGTATGGTGGACTGCATCCAAACTTCTAAATAGATTAGCAAGGCCCATTCCGATGAGAATGGTAGCCAGTAAATACGGTTTTGAGTTTTTGAACATACTTTTCTCCTTAAAGTGTTTTTAGCTATCTGTGCAAAGCTATGATTTTTATTATAGATTGGAAGCCGATAAAAAAGTAGTGACATTTATGTCACTACTTGTCTGACCTTATATCCTTGATAATCGTACACATAAGAAAGAGAAAAAGACATAACCCAATAAGATTTAGGCATTGAAGTCCAAAACTCAGTTTTTCTCCCAAGTTATGTAAGGCAACAAGGATGAAGCCCATAGACATCATTAGAGACACTAGGCGTTTTTTAGTCATGATTATAGATACCTTTTATCTTTTAAAATATTTTTTGACTTGAAAATAAGTAAGAATATCAAATAAAATCAATAATAGCATTAAGATAAATAATATAATGCGATCCGTAAAGTCCGTTAGTGTTAGTAGTTTGAAAAACTCGACACACAAGACAAACAATGAAACACTAAGGAAAATACCAAATGATTGTTTAAGCGTCAAATAGCTTTTTGTTACTGATTGTTTTTGTGATAACCGGTAAAAAATAATATTGATCAACCCTACAATTATAGTAAGCAAGCCTAATCCAAACAGAATCCATACCGGAGTCTCTTTTCCATAAAGGTAAAAACCTAAATTAATGAGAAGAACAACTATTGCAGCACTTCCTAGTCTTAATAACTGTAATACTACTGCATTATTATTTTGTAGTTTCATGATTAGTAAATTTTTAATTAATGTGGGAAAGCATAACCAAGACCAGCTCCGACAACTCCACACCCTACAATAGCATAAGGTGCAAGCGTAAAGAGTGGGGCACCTGATGCGGCACAGAAGTAAATCCCTTCAGCAGCACCACTAGCGCTACTAGATAAGCGGTCCCAATTGACTTTTCCACCTTCAACGTTTGCAAGTGCCTCGAAATCGAGCGTTTCAAAAGTGTTAATTGTTTGTGTTGTCATTCTAACAACCTCCTAAAATATTATTTTTTAGCTTTTTCTCTCAAGCTATGGTTTTATTATAGGTTGTAGGCCAACAAAAAAGTAGTGACATAAATGTCACCACTCGATTTTGATTTTTAAGAAATCTTTTCGAATATACAAGCTATGGTCTAGATTAGCTTACGCTCCTTCCATAGCGCCTGCTTGTAGGCTGTACATCTTGTGATAGGTGCCGCCGAGGGCTAGGAGCTCCTCATGGCTACCGTGTTCGATGATGCGGCCCTTGTCTAAGACATAGATGCAGTTGGCATCTTGGATTGTCGATAGGCGGTGGGCAATGGCAATGGTTGTGCGTCCTTGACGCATTTTTGCTAGAGAGTTTTGGACAATAGTCTCTGTCTCCGAATCAATATTGGCTGTCGCTTCATCCAAAATCAAGATTTTAGGCTGGCTAGCAACGGTCCTAGCAAAGGCTAGAAGCTGGCGTTGGCCAGTTGAAAAACTTGAACCTCGTTCGGAAACTGGAGCATCATAACCTTCTGGAAGTTTGTCGATAAAGTGGTTGGCATCCACAAACTCAGCAGCGGCTTTGATCTCTTTATCAGTTAAATCTTGATACATGGCAATATTGGACTTGATAGTCCCGTGATAGAGGAAGGGATCCTGTAAGACCAAACCGATGTTTTTTCTCAACTCTTCCTGACTGTAGTTCCTGATATCCACATCATCCAAGAGAACTCGCCCTGACTGAAATTCATAAAAGCGCATGAGAACATTGATAATCGAAGATTTCCCTGAACCTGTATGACCTACAAAGGCAATGGTTTCACCCTTATTAACAGAGAAAGAAATGTCATCCAGAATCTGGTGTTTCCCGTCATATGAGAAACACACATGTTCA
>ERZ824522.1809-NODE-1809-length-12432-cov-3.610164_pt1 | contig 12432 bp, 8 predicted proteins | sample MGYA00519935_ERZ824522 | MGnify/ENA primary metagenome ERZ824522 (study PRJEB31778, sample SAMEA3449160) | human gut metagenome | biome: human gut; feature: human-associated habitat; material: faeces | place: United Kingdom | collected 2010/2012 ...
AATAAGAAATTTAGACGCAAGATTGTTCTAGAAATCAACTTGTTGGTACACTAGTTTTGTTACCCATTTTTGCATACAAAAAGGACACCTGCCAAAATCTCTGCCAGTGTCCCTACTATATTTCTTTAAAATCACACATCTATATAGTATAAAAGGTATCGGAATCTCTTCTGTTCAAACAGCTTTTCCATATATTATGATGATATGGAAACAGTGGCAATCGGCTGACATGGTCAAGCTTTCTGACTTTAGTCCCTTCTGGCTTTGCGTCCCTGCCTTTCAACAGGTTTGCCTTTAAAATAATTTTCAGTTTTTCCAAAAATAAAATACCATGTGGCTTTTCTTACGTCAATAATATTTTGGTGGAAAATTTACATATATTTTAACCGAATCAAGTAACTCCCCTGTGGAGGTTACGAAAAGCAATAAGCAGTGGGTGAGGACCTGCTGTTTATTTTTCTAATCCCACGGAAAAAATGCCCATTCGCCATTTCCAACATACCATCTTTCATACCGCCGATAAAATCGAATCTATAAACATGGAAAGTTACTGTCCAGCTAACCCCTGAACAGTAACGGTTCCAATACACACTTTTTATTCCGTAGGGTTCTTTCCGGTTTTCCACATAAACTGCTAGTAAAACTGGTATCTTTTTTCTTAAAAGCGAAATCTCTGCAACATTCCTGACAAATCAGAGGGGATACTGCAATGTATAATGTGCATTGCCGGTATCCCCTCTGATTTATTCAACCATTATTCACAATTTTTTATTTCATTTTAACTTTTCTGACATTTGACCATTCACTGAATGTTTTTGAATTATCCTCAGAAGTACGGTTCCATGCATGTAAACCAATATAATAAGTGCCTGATTTAACATTCTTAAATGTAACAGTTACTGTATTTCCTTTTATCTTTTTTACATAATAATTTTCTCCGGAAACAGCAGGGCATTTCTGTCCGTTAGTTTTGGTAAGGGTATCACTGAGAACTACATCATAGCCCTGAGCGTTTTTGCTCTTCGTATATTTTACTGTCACTGTGGAGCCTTTAACAGTTACCTTACTGATCACAGGTGCTTGTGGCGTAATGGCACTCACATCTACTTTATGGATCTCAGACCACTGTCCAAATACTTTTTTGCCATCTTCACCCTTAAGCCATGCGTGGCATGCTACATACCAGGTTCCCTTATCCATATATGCAAATGCAGACTTCAGTTCTTCCTGATTTTTCAGGACCTTTGTATACTGTCCTGTTTTGAGCATATCCTCAGAGGTGCCGATCACATAATCATATTTCAGAGCACCCTTACACTCTTCATTCAGCACCATTTTTACGGAGTTTTGGGAAACAGATACATTCTTTATAACTGCTTTTGCAGGTCTGGTATAATTTCCGTCTGAATCTGTGATACTTCCGTCTGTACTGTAGGTATTTCCTTTTGTATCTGTTACAGTTTCATCTTTATTTACAGTTGGCTTTTTACCATCTGCATCAGGTGTCAGCTTCGTGCCATCCGGAAGTGTTACAGTTCCATCTGAACTGATCACGATTCCTTCCGGTGTAACAAGGTTTCCATTTCTATCTTCCTCAGTTCCCTCCGGGTAAGCATCCGGTATCGGAGTAACAGTTGGTACCGGCGTTACTGTTGGATTCACTGATGGTGACGGATTTACCGACGGTGATGGATTTACCGATGGTGATGGATTTACGGTCTGTATGATTGTGGTATCTGATATAGTACAGTTCTGAATTTTATCATCTGGTGTTTTTGTAATGTCACTCCAATATGTATCCGGAGCAGATTCACTGTTGGAAGTTATTTTTTTACCATTTACTGCTGTTCCTTTTGTAGAAGGAGATATAGTGACAGATTCAGTATACGCTTTACCTGGCTCCGCATTTTTGTTCATAAATGAATAAGCAGAACCCCCCTCCAGATATGCTTTTGCTGTTTCTACATTTCCGGTGCCCTCAACTGCATTGCCACCGTTATCACCATCTCCTCGTCCTGCAACAGCAATCAACGTTCCTGCTCCGGAAATCGTTCCGTTGTCAAGAATCACCGCTGCACCGCCAACTGAAGTAGTTGCTATGTTTCCTCCGCCGTATGCTGCAAGCTGGCTGCCCTCGCCAATAGTAAGTGTTCCGCTGCTGACTTTCAAGGCCGGCTGTCCGCTGTAGCTTTTTCCTGTGGCAGGATCTGTTCCTGTGGCAGCTTCATCACCTTTGATATATACTTTTCCTTCTACCTTTACATTTCCGCTTATCACAACAACAGGTGATGTATTGTGACGTGCCTGTGTTCCATTGGGAAGGAAATTAGTGTTGGAGTAGATCATGGAATTCTTTATGGTCGCTCCATCATTCAGAATCAGCTGTCCATTAATGGAAGTACCTGTCAGGAATTTTCCGCTATAATCATCGTGATTGACAGATATTGTTCCACCATTTTCTACTTCAATCTGTCCATATATGGAAGAATCTCTCAGATTCAATGTTCCGCCATTTTCTACTTTTATCTTCACACTGCTGAGAACCTTCATATTGACCATTGTAAGATCACATCCAGCCGGTATGATCAATGTCTGGGTTGTAGCTTCTCCCTCTGAAACAGCATATCCCAGTTCTCCATATGTACCGCTGGTGTGAGAGCCATACCAGGCTTTAATCTCTGCCGGGACTGTTACAATATCATCTGTATCATTAAAATCAGGAATTACCCATGGATCCATATCATACATGTATTTTCCATCTGCAGTCTTGGTTGCATTTTCAAGCTTCAGATGATCTGCCAGTTTTTCCTTAGTACTGTAAACCTTGAAAGTAAGCTCATTACTTGTTACTGTACGCCCTGATTCATCAGTTACTGTAACATTGACAGGATATGTACCGATTTTAGCAGGAGTTCCGCTGAGAGACAGAGAACTGTCATATGTGGAATACATCCCTGCCATCCCACTTTCACTGTCAATGTTTACCTTTGTATTCTTTGTGTCAATTTTTACACCTGTTTCTTTTAACTCCTTCCAGTCAGCTTCAACAGGTTCCTGCCCATCCGGAAGATCAGCTGCTTCCACAACTACATTACTGTTTTTGTTGGATGAAACAGAAGTGGATGCCCCTGAAACTGCATCGTATTTCTGCTGCCCTGTAACAGCGCTTTCGAAGTATCCTTTTAATCTGACATGAAGAGTGTTCACTCCGTTAGATGCACCGTTAATATTAGTTTCACCGGAATCAGCTGTAACAACTTTGAAGTCATTTCCTTCTGCAGTTACCTTAAGATAAAGTTCTTTATATCCATCACTTTTTATTGTAATGACATTTCCAGTATGAAGTACAGTTGAATCAAATACAACACGATTATTACTGCTGTCTGGACAATATGCTTTTCTGCCATATAATGCTATTGCATAATCTGTTTTATCCCATACTGTCCCATCTACAGATATTTCTTTGATTTTACTGATATAATCAGAAACATTATTTTCATCAGCTGGTTTAATGATCTTGTAGTCTGTACCTGAAATTTCCACTTGATCTCCCGCAAATGTTGGCGCATCTTTGGTCTGTTCAGTTTCAGACTGTGAAGTTACTTTTTCAACGTTCCAGTGTTTTCCGGTTCCTGTTACCTTTAAAGTAAGATCCTTGTATCCGGTACTGGTGATTACAATCTCATTACCCACTTCAAGTCTATCTGGAGATAGTCCAACATAACCGTCTGAGTCTTTTTTAATATATGTTGTTCCTGTAAGATTCCACGAATAAGTTACTTCATTCCACTCTGTTCCATTAATAGATATTCCTGTAATTTGCTCAACATACCTTGAGTTAAGAGAAGTTTTTAGTTTACAAACATTCGCAAAAGAACCACTTTCATATTCTGCTATCACCTCCGGCGGTTCTTTCGCACTTTGTGTACCCTCATCCTGAGCCGCCTGTACATTCTCCTGCTCATCCGCAAAATCCGGTGTTCCCGATCCATCACTAAAGGAATTATCATCTGCATCCTGTGTGATCGCTGAATCCGTAGTCATTGAATCTGTAAATATGTCTGCTGCACATACCGGTACAGAAGCAATCATGTTTGCCGCAATTGCCATAGACATCAGAATTGCCATTCTTTTCTTCATCTGTTTCTTTCTCCTCCTGTAATATGATATCAGGGGCAAAAGATATTTCGTCCCTGACTTGAAGCTATCTGTGTATCATCTCATTTCAGATGAAGCGTATAAAATCCTCCGATTCATCTCAGTTCTTCAGTGGAAGTTTAAATGATCAAACCACGCAATAGTTTGCTTCGGTTAACTCTGTCGGTTAGTATACACTAACCCATATAAAAATGCAAGAACATTGTTATGTCACTGTTGAGAAAGTATCTCATAAATCAGGCAGTGTCCTGTTGACAATTTTTCTCATTTCACAGCAAGATAAGACAGAATAGAGCAACTATAGCAATTCCATAAAATAATGCAGGTAATAAATCAGGTAACATCCTGCTATCAGTCTGAAAATATCATCTTCTATCTCTTTTTCGCTGCTGTTTAAAGTAATTTTGTTTCCTTCTATCTGAAGTCCCATTGTATCCGCGAGATTCTCAACCCGTTGCCTGTCATATTCTTTTTCATCCAAAAGAACAGACTTCTCATAAACCCTGAATTTTCCGGTTTCATCACATTCCAGTCTCAGATGCAGTTCAGGGAGTTTTCCGGGTTTAAAGGTTATCTCACTGTATGTCATAGATTGTCTTACTTTTGTGATCCCCTGTTTCACTGCCAGTATGATCCATTCATCCAATACAGGTCCTTTATACATAGGAAGTCCATATTGCAGATGTAATTGGGCCGCCTTGCTGATGCAGGCATTTCTGGTACGGTTATTCAGACGTTTATAAACATTGCTGCCCTCAACCGGGTAGTATTTCTTCAGTATCTTCTCTTCGGCTTTTGTCCATGGATCATTGGTTTTCCTGCTTAATCCCAGAATCATCGCTCTGTATTTGCATGCCTGAAGAGATCTTTCAGGAATAAGAGTATGCACATATCCGGCACCTTTTTCTTCATAATATCGGGAAATGATTGCATCCTCTTCCTGTGTCCATGGAAGTCTGTTATTGTCTGATCTGACATTTAAGTACTTAGCTCTGGACTGACAGGCAGTCAGAGTTCTCCCTTCCAATCGTTCTGCTGTCTTCCTGCCTTCCGCTTTGTAATATGTTCTTATAATTTCATCTTCTTCTGCAGTCCATTCTTTTCTTCCCTGTATGCAAAGACCTAATTTGGCAGCTCTTTTATTACATGCCTCTTTGGATCTTCCCTCCAGTCTTTTCTGAACTTCAGCACCTTCTGTCGGATAATAGTTTCTCAGAATTTCATCTTCGCTGCTGCTCCATTTTCTGTTTGCCCCGGAATAAGTAAGTCCTAATGCAGCAGCTCTTCCTCTGCAGGATTCTGCTGATCTCTGATTTAAGCGATAACGTACCTTACTGCCCTCCGCAGCATAATACTCTCTGAGTATTTTATCCTCTGCCTCTGTCCATAATCTGACATATTTAACATCATTCTGTACAGTTGCTGAAGAGGAAATGTTTTTGGATATTTCCATTTTTGATGCCTGGATCCTGCAGCTTTTTGCAGTTCTTCCGGATAATCTTTCACAGACCTGATCTCCTTCTGCGGGATAGTACTTTCTTAATATTTCGATTTCATCGGCTGTCCATCTTTTTTTCGTATTTGCCATGTCTTACACCTGTTTTATATATTATTTCAAACTGAAATATTCACTACTTCTTACTTTTCGTAACCTTCGCAAAAGAATTCCATATGTGAGTGCAATATCTACATAGAAATTCCTGAATGTACAACATATTCATACCCTGTCTCCGTAGTATAAGTTTTTTCCTGTCCCAGTGCCGGAATAACAGATTCAGAGCTGTGCAGACTTCCACTTTTAAATACGATCATCACTTCTGCTTTCTTTTCATTAACCGGAGTTATTTCTATATTATTGATTGTGTTTTCAATCATGGCTCTGGTGATATCTTTGGGTTTTACGCAGGAATATTCCTTTGCATAGTCTAATATCCTGTCCATCTGATCTGTCAATTCTGTTTTTGAAAGAGGTTTCATGCTTTTCAATTGTTCCAGATTCGCTTTTTTCTCTGCTATCTGCTGTGTAAAAACCTTGTTTCTGCTTAAAAATTCCGCATCAGAAATGTAGCCGCCCATATTGTAATCCAGCAGCTTATCTCTCTTCTGTTCCAGTACTGTTATTTCATGCTGTATGTTGTCAATTTTTTCTTCAGTTCCTTCTGTTTTGTTAATCTCTTTCTCATAAAGTTCCAGATACTTATGCAATATACTTTTATTGCTTTGAGCCAGATTGTTATAAACATCCGATATCATCTCCAGCAGGATTTCTTCTTTTACCGGTTTTGATCTGCAGGAAACTGCGCCCTGTTTTATGCGATGACTGCATACCCAGGTCTTTGCATCTTTTCCGCGGACAGTTCTGACTTTCAGCCAGTATGCAGCTTTATCTTCCGCACAATGTATAAGTCCGGTAAAAAGGTTGTCCTGCTTATAGGAAGTTTTTTTCAACTTGATATTTTTACTTCTTTCTTCCAGAATCCTGTTTGCATCTTCCCACAGTTTTTCATCCACAATTGCAGGGACATGGGTACCATCGTCTTTATACATCACCCATTCATCTTCAGGCAGGAATTTCTGTTTCTTAGTAAAGAGATCAACTATTTTTACTTTTCCACCAACATAGTAACCCTTATATTTAGGATTTCGGATAATATTGGCAATCACATGGCTGTCAATCTTTCCCCCTTTATAATTTCTGTATCCACATTCCCATAAAAATTGTTCCAGTGAATGGGTAGACCAGTTTCCCAGAGCATATTTTTCAAAAATAAGCTGTACCATTTTTGCCTCTTCGGGATTCAAAAACAATTTTCCGTTTCGCTTGTCCCATCCATATATATGTGAATTACCAAGAACCACACCGTTCTGTATGGATCTTGCATGCCCGAAACGCACACGACTTGAAAGTTTTCTGCTTTCTTCCTGTGCAATACCGGACATAATTGACAGCCTGAGTTCCGAATCCTCATCTAATGTATTGATATTGTCATTCCTAAACCAGACAGCAGTTCCACAGTCCAGAAGCTCTCTTGTATATCGTATACTGTCTAATACGTTTCGGGCAAAACGGGTAATCTCTTTAGTTATGATAAGATCAATTTTCCCGGCTTTTGCATCCTGGAGCATTCTCTGGAATTCCTCTCTGTGGGTTACGGTAATACCGGAGATTCCTTCGTCTATATAACCATCCACAAGCGTCCAATTCTTTACGTCTGAAATCAATTGTTCAAAAAAAGTCCACTGATGCTCAATAGAGGTTTTCTGTTCCTCCTTATCCGTACTGACTCGGGCATAATACGCCACATTCAGTTTCAGATCAAATATATTTTTCTGCCGGGATTTCAGTTCCTCACGTGTTGCATAAATATCCATCTTATTCCTTTCCAATCAACTGATTCGCTGGCAATATTCATCTGAACTGTCCATCTGTTCTCCATTCTTCGCGACTACTGTATTGAATGTACTCAAGGTTATAATGTCTTTCTGGATACTGCTGTGCAGTTTTTCGGAAATCTGTCCATTATCAAGCATTTTGTCATTAATCATTGTCAGTATAGCCTGTTCCAATGTCATAAGCATTCCTCCTGTTCTGTATGTTATAATGTGCAATTTGGCATAGAACTATCCAGCGGTAATATGATGAATTTTATAAAATAATTATAACTGATTCAAAGATAACTGTTTTTGAGGCGAAAAAAGCCGGAACAGCAAAACTACAGAATAAAAACATGATTCAATTACCAATCCTTTCCAGTATGCCTCTTCTCAGGTAGCCAGCAGATAAAAAGTGAATTCGAATTCACTTTTTATTGTGTGTGACGATACTCATAAACGACGCATATGTCAAATGCTTTGGTAACGTTGAAGAATAGGACAGTTCCAAACAAAAAGTGTCTTCGACACTTTAACTCCCCTGAACCCCTCAATCAACTTGAGGGATCAGGGATTTCTTTTTTCATCCTTTTATCTCCAGTTTCTCCGAGGAAAGCCAAAACCAGAATAAAGCCAACTATCACAAAGCAACAGCGAAAAAAAGACACCCACAGTTAATTCCGAACCCTGTGAGTGTCCAAAAACGAAAGGAATAATGAATTATCAAAAATAAAATCTAAGGTGGACAGATTGCTTTGTTTATTGTAATATATGCTGTATGGAATTTTACGAGGAGGATTTATCATGGAAGAAAAAATACTTAATTTTATTCTGGAATGTGCAGAAGTCCAGAAATTGGTTCCATTCTCACTTATCGAAGAAGAATTTAATCTTATTCTGGACGAAGCCTTAAAGTCGGTCATTACGGATGCTCTCTGGGATAATGATACTATTTCTGACGTAACTATAGGAACTGATGGTTTTACTGTCACATTTTTCGAGAATTGATCATAAATATCAAACTAATCAACTGATGACACGAACACAGCCAGAAGCATAAACAAAGTATCTGATAAGCAGACATGATCTAATACCCCCTTATCAGATACTTTTTTATGTTCCATATCTTGCCTGCAATTTACGACCGTCTATAGCAATCCTCGTAAATAATGCATTTAAGACAGTTCAGCAGAGTGCGAAAGACAAGGAAGATATCTGCAGGCGTGCTGACGCAAGGCAAAAATATCTGACGCAGATTTCACACTCTGATGGACTGGATTAAGATGCATTATTTTAGAGGATTGCTATAGTCATATTTCTCAAGCCCCAGATTCTCAAAACAATATCTGGGCTTTCCAACACTCTTCCTGCCATATTCGATTGCCTCAGCCGGGCAATAACAAATACAAGCCATACAGTGCGTACAATTCTTTCCCCATACAGGCTTTTTATTTTTTAGTGTTATGTTGTTTAACGGACAGAATTTTTTACATTTGCCACAGCCGGTACATGTCTGATCCGCCCGGAATGCATTTGCCTTTACAAATGCCGCATAGAAGATATCATTCACCAGACCACTCTCAAAAGAAGCACCCAGGCCACTTTTTGATAGAAGCTTCTCTCCATGTTTGATCGCCAACACAGCTTTAGCAATATCAGGACCTGCTGCCGCAACGATCTTCTTTGCTTTCTCCACATCAGGAGCATTAAACATGGCAATGTAATTCTCCGGCATAATGATCTGTGCCGTCCCCATATGCTTTAATCCTTTTTTCTCACTCAGTTTTCGATTGTATATATCTGCGCCACCAATACCGCTTCCGCAGCTCATCACATACCAGACATTCTTCGCCCCGACAAATTCTGTCTGTCCGATCCAGTCAGAAACCACACGTGGGATCCTCCATGCATAAGTCGGTACCACCACTACCAGATTCTCTCCTGTCTTAACAGTTCCGGTATCACCCGATTTAATCTGTTCGTTCATACAGAGCAGTTTTTCCTGCAAGCTGCCGGCAATCCTCTCTGCTACATATTTACTGTTTCCCGTTCCTGAAAAATAAACAACCATGTCATTTCCTCCTCGCGCCGTTTTATCCTAATAAAAAGATATCACATTCGAACAGGTTTCTCAATATCCGCAGAAGCCCTGCTCCAGTATCATTGATCTGTTTTCCATCAAACTCACCATATACAGAAAGTCAAAAAACACCGCAGATTTCTCTGCGGTGCAGCCCGGAAGTATAGCGATAACTTCATGACAAATCTTCATACCAATACAGAATTGTTCAAAAATCTTTCGGAGTCTTACTTGCTTAATTTATGACTGTATTATAAACTGACTTTCGTGATATTATCACACAATAACATAGTAAAAACTCTATTGGTTTTTCCAACAGGGTTCTATCGATTACTCATTTAATAAGATTCATCTACTCTAAGCTGAAAGCTAATTATATTTCTTGCATAACTGTTTATTTTTATACATATAAGCATCTGCCTCATCCAATAACATCTGCATTGTATCCGACATATCATCGGAGGATAATGCCCATCCGCAGGCATAGTCGATTGGTATTTGATTTTCATAACTATTTAATCTGTTTTTTTCTCTGTACAATGATTTTAATATCACCTTAATTTCCGCCTCGCTTGTATGATAAATGACTGCTATAAACTCATCTCCGCCATATCTTCCAACAAAATCCTTTTCTGGAATAACACTGCGCAAAAGCTTTGCGAAATTCAATATTAACTGATCTCCTGCGGAATGTCCCATTGTATCATTTACAGTTTTTAGATTATTTAAATCAAACATTATGCATGCTGTAGGATCTGTAATTATATCTTTTTTATTAAGTATCTCATTACAGGCATTTTTATTTGGCAGTCCAGTATAGGCATCTATGAATGCTTTCTGTTCCAGCAGTCTGTTTTGCATTGCCATCTGCATTGCCCTTAGAGTCTGCATAATAACCAATATCACCAGACTCAACATATCAAGTGCCGACAGAAGCTCTATGGTACGAATCTTTATAGCAATCTTTTCTGAATAGCTTTCTGCGGCAGAGACAGTTTCATCTGCCATCGTAAAATATATTTCACTCATATTAACAATGTCTGTATTTTCGTATCCCTTGTTTCTTACTGCTTCAATCTCTTTTTTCAATTTTTCCCAGTAATCACTCTGAATTTGCAATTTTTCCAGATATTCTTCGTCATTGAGTTTTACCAGATCATAATGTCCATCCTGATATCTTAATCCAAGAAAAATATCATCCAAATATTTAATTAATTCTTCATTTTGGTTTCCTGTAATTTCTAATTTTACTTCGCGCTGTGTAGCTCCACGTACTAGGCCTGCATAATTTATTACGCGTGCTGTCCCCTGTAGCCTAATAATCTGAATCATCATAAAAATAATAAGAACTACTAATATCAATATAAGGACACTCTGTATAATACCTATTATATTTTTACTTTTTTTCTTGTTTGTCTGCATTTTGCAATTTATCCTGAACCTTAAATAATATTCATTTCAATAACTATGCTATTCCTTTACTTTCTCCCTGCATTTTGGGCAAATACCTTTAAATGAAATATCATAATCTAAATATTTTATTCCATTCGTGTCATGAATCATTTCTATCAAGTCTGATATTTCATCCACGTCTACACCTGATACCTCACCGCATTTTACACACCTGACATTGTAATGATTTTTTAAGTTAAATCGAATCACTTTATTAAAAAAATACCTACAATAAGTACCTTTTTAACAAGATGTTATCTCTATTCTGCGTTCAAAAATATATTCCGTATCTGACGATAAATCATGCCTGAACGCATAGCCAAGTCTGTCAAATTTTTTTATATCCTCAGGATTTTCAATACTATTTTCAGCCATGAACCTAACCATTTCACCACGAGCCATCTTCGCATATGTACCTTTTGTCACCAGTTTATCTCCTGATAACTCGCAAAATATAATTGTAATATACTTATCCCATAATGTCAGATACTTTTCTATAGATTTGGAATATTCTTTTGATGCCAGGTTAATTATAATCCTACTGTTGTCGATCACTGAACAATACAACATATTTCCCCAGTATTCATATAAGTTTTTTGCATCTCCTATGCCGACTTTTGCCTGCATTTCCAAGCGGTAAGGTGTCACGCCATCCAACGGTTTTAGAACGCCATAAAACGCAGATAGTATTCTCAAATGATTTTGTACATACTCAAACTGACTGTCCTCAAACACGGATGGAGCCATATATTGAAAAGCAATTCCTTCATATGATAAGACAGCTGGAGTAAGTAAATGATAAAGATCCATGTTTTCCAATCTATTGAAGTTCTGTTCTGCAATTTTGTCATTACATTTCCAGATAGTCTTCAGTTCTTCTTTTGACTTGCTTTTCAACCAACTTTGTATCTCTGTCGTCTTTTCAATAAATTCAGGCAATCCATCCGGCGCTATGCTGTCAGTATCTGTAATCATCTTTTTAGCAGGGGATAATATTATCTTCATTAATCTAATTCCTTAAGCATATTTTCAGGATCATCTGCTGCTTTGACTTTATCATTGGCTTTGATGATAACTCCCTGTTCATCGATAAGATATGTAGTTCTTACCACACCCATAGAGACTTTGCCATAATTTTTCTTTTCTTTCCATACATCATAAGCTTCAATAACTTTCCGCTCTGGATCTGCTAAAAGTGTAAATGCCAATCCATATTTTTCCTCAAATCTCTTATGAGAGGATACAGAATCCTTACTGACTCCAAGAATAACTGCACCTTTTTCAATAAACTGAGGATATCTCTCGGAAAAACCACATGCCTGTTTCGTACATCCCGCTGTATTATCCTTGGGATAGAAATATAATACTAC
>ERZ824522.1824-NODE-1824-length-12370-cov-32.568169_pt1 | contig 12370 bp, 9 predicted proteins | sample MGYA00519935_ERZ824522 | MGnify/ENA primary metagenome ERZ824522 (study PRJEB31778, sample SAMEA3449160) | human gut metagenome | biome: human gut; feature: human-associated habitat; material: faeces | place: United Kingdom | collected 2010/2012 ...
CAAGGACGGAACGCCCGGAACTTAAAAAGGTGGACTACACCGCCGGGGACGTGAAACACCAAATCGGCAACACCGTGAAAGCGGCTTGCTACGGCTACCGCTTCCAGTCATTCGGGGAGTACAAGGCTTTGCTTGCCGCCTATAATATATGTGCCGAGGAAGTCAAGGGCGAGATAAACGGCAAACCTTATCAGGGTATTGTCTATTCCGCCACCAATGACAAGGGCGAAAAGGTAGGCAATCTGGTAAAGGCATCCCGCATCGGCAGGTCGGTGGGCTATGAAGCAGTACAGTGCAGAATGGAGAAATCGGGTGAAGCAATCAAGAACGGAAAACTGAAAGAGCATACCCGGAAGATTGTAGCCAATGCCGTGAGGAACACCCGTAGCCGCAAGGAACTGGAACAGCAGCTAAAGAAACAGGGCATTGAGGTGGTATTCCGTCAGAACGACAGCGGGCGCATCTATGGCGTTACGTTCATCGACCACGACAGCCGGGTGGTGCTGAACGGTTCTCGCTTGGGCAAGGAGTATTCGGCGAACGTGTTCAACGAACGCTTTTCGGGTGAAACCGGATATATACACCAACCCGAAGTGGAAATACCGCAACGGGAACAATCCCCACATCAGGAACAGTCGGACTTCATGCCGAAAGCAGACATCGTTTCAGGTATAGCATCCGTGCTGGGTGCTTTCAGCGGTTTACTGGGTGGTGGTTCATCCGCTGGTGACGAGCCGCAGGACACCGCCCAAAAGAGAAAGAAGAAGAAAAAGAAGCGCACAAGGCGCATCGAATAACCAAAAAACATTACAATCATGCAACAAGAAGATGATTTAAGAGGACTTGCAAGGGTTATGGACTTTATGCGGGCTGTCAGTATTCTATTTGTGGGAATAAACGTGTACTGGTTCTGTTACTCCACCCTGAAAGAGTGGGGAGTGACCTTTGAGGTGATAGACAAGATACTGTGGAATTTCCAGCGTACCACCGGGCTGTTCTCCTCTATCTTGTGGACGAAACTATTTTCGGTGGTGTTCCTCGCCCTGTCGTGTATCGGCACTAAGGGTGTGAAAGAGGAAAAGATAACGTGGACGAAGATACATTGCAGCCTTGCGGCGGGTATGGTGCTGTTTTTCCTGAACTGGTGGCTGCTGGAACTTCCCCTGCCACACACGGCAGGTACGGTGTTTTACATCGCCACGCTGTCGGTGGGCTATATCTGTATGCTCATGGCGGGTACGTGGATGTCCCGGCTTTTGAAGAACAACCTCATGGAAGATGTCTTTAACATGGAGAACGAAAGTTTCCAGCAGGAAACAAGGCTTATCGAGAACGAGTATTCCGTAAACCTGCCTACCCGGTTTTATTATAACAAGAAGTGGAATAACGGTTGGATAAATGTTGTAAACCCGTTCCGTGCCAGTCTTGTATTAGGAACACCGGGCAGCGGTAAGTCGTATGCGGTGGTAAATAGCTACATAAAACAGCAAATCGAGAAAGGTTTTGCACTCTATTGTTATGATTATAAGTTCCCTGACCTTTCAGAAGTCGCTTACAATCATCTGCTTAACCACTTGGACGGCTACAAGGTCAAGCCTAAATTCTACATTATCAATTTTGACGACCCCCGCAAGAGCCACCGATGTAACCCGATAAACGCCAGTTTCATGTCGGACATTGCGGATGCCTATGAAGCCAGCTACACGATTATGCTTAACCTCAATCGCAGTTGGATAAGTAAGCAGGGCGACTTTTTCGTGGAAAGCCCGATTATCCTTTTGGCGGCTATAATTTGGTATCTCCGTATTTATCAGGGAGGTAAGTATTGCACATTTCCTCATGCCATAGAACTGTTGAACAAGAAATACGCCAATGTGTTCACGATTTTGCGCAGCTATCCCGAACTGGAAAACTACCTTTCCCCATTCGTAGATGCTTGGGAATCAGATGCCCAAGAGCAGTTGCAGGGTCAGATAGCGAGTGCGAAAATCCCACTTTCCCGCATGATAAGCCCGGCACTGTATTGGGTAATGACGGGCGATGATTTCTCGTTGGATATAAACAACCCGGCAGAGCCTAAAATACTGGTTGTCGGCAACAATCCCGACCGTCAGAACATCTATTCGGCGGCACTGGGATTATACAACAGCAGAATAGTAAAGCTGATAAACAAGAAAGGTCAGCTTAAAAGTTCGGTGATAATAGATGAATTACCGACCATATACTTTCGGGGACTTGATAACTTGATAGCCACCGCCCGAAGTAACAAGGTTGCGGTTCTGCTGGGCTTTCAAGATTACAGTCAGCTTACCCGTGACTACGGGGACAAAGAGAGCCGGGTGATACAAAATACCGTGGGTAACGTGTTTAGCGGTCAGGTAGTCGGTGAAACGGCGAAAATCCTTTCCGAACGCTTCGGAAAAGTGTTGCAGAAACGGCAGAGCATGACGATAAACCAGCGGGAGAAGTCCACCTCGATAAGCACCCAAATGGACAGCCTGATACCCGCCAGCAAAATATCCAACCTCACGCAAGGCATGTTCGTGGGTGCTGTGGCGGACAACTTCGATGAACGGATAGAACAGAAGATTTTCCACTGTGAAATCGTGGTGGACAATGAAAAGGTGAAGCTGGAAACCGCCCGTTACGTGAAGCTGCCGCAGATTATCGACTTCACCGACAAGGACGGCAACGACCGGATGCAGGAGGAGATACAAGCCAACTACGACCGCATCCGTCAGGAAGTCCGGCAGATTGTCAAGGACGAGATAACCCGGATTAAGAACGACCCGGAGCTATGCCATTTAATTAAAAAATAATTAAGCAATACATTAATAATAAATATAAAAATAACGTATATCCAATAGTTTATATATAACATTTGGATATACGTTATAAGCTATTATAGATTAAAACGAATTATACATTAATTGGTATATTGTCACTATTTACCAGTTTTGGCTTGCTGCTATTTTAGCTTTCTCTACTTCTACCAAGTTTACTAACTCGTGAATAGAATCAGATAATTCCTTATGGTAATCTTTGCTATCATAAGTTAGAAATTTAAGGTTAAAGATTTCTGAATAAATTTCTTCTTTATTTTTAATATTATCTTTAGTAGTAATAAAATAATGAGGCATAGCAGTATGAAACATGGTTGAATAATTTTCAAGAAGCAAACGAACATCAGGGTCATTGATACCTGCACCAATAAAAATAAATGTATGCGTCATTAATAAAGCTTCTACTATTTTATAGAATTTAGCATTATTAGTTCTTGCAATGGCGTAATCTTTTTGAGTAAAAATAACCTTTTTAGGAGCATCAATAGTACCATGCATTTTTATTACTAACATATCATGCCTCCTCAATCCATCTGCAATGTCCACTTCTTCGTCGTATTTTTTTACATGCACGGTTCCTTGTGATTCATGAGTTGCATAAGAATCATAAATCTTATCAAAATTAGGAGTTATGACTATTCTTTGGTTCAGTTTAAAAATATCTTTATGTATTTCTGCTTCATGAAAATGTGGACGTTCAAACTCATCTTTTAATAATTCTATAAAATCATTATCTCCTAATGATTTTTTTAATAACTCGCAAGCGAGTAGATAATCACCTTTATCTATCTCCTTTCTTATTATAGATTTATTATTTTCGATTTTCTCTAATCCGCTCAAAAGAAAGCCTTTCCAATCTTTTGGATGAATTCCATTATCATCTTTTGAGTTCATGGATAATCCTGCTCCCAAAAATAGGACACATCTGTTGCGAGCTATGCAATTTATTAATTGACTAGACCATTTCATACGCTTCCAAGTTCTTTCTAATATTTTCAGAAATGGATTTTATAACGCTTTCATATTCCCTTACTTTTGAAAAATGCGCACCAACGACCCCATCACTTCCTGAAAGAGTAAAAATTGGTTTATGGGCAATTTGAGATAAAGGAATTAAGCTATTAAGTGTAGGTATTTCTCCTATAAGCAATTTTTCTTCATTAAGAGATGGTGTATAGAACTTTTCTAATTTAGATGATAAGGTTCTACTCATTTTTTGTATAATACTATCAAATGCCTTTACTGGTCGTTTTTCCCCATCTTTATTTGTTTTTGTTACATATTGCTGATATATATAACCCAAAAATTTCAAGTTAATGTTTATGTTATCTCCCCCTATAGCATAAGGCTCACCTTCAAATTCATTTTGATATTTTTTTAATCCATCATCTACAAGTTGTTTCCATTTATTCAAAGATTCTGATATGTTATCAATGGCTTTCAAGCTAAATATATCAGAAGACATAGGTATTATAAAAAAATCACAAGAAAGCAAGACATTACGATTAATTGCACCTAATGATGGACCTACATCAAAGAATATATAGTCATAGCTACCTTTTAGTTTTTGCAATAAATCTTTAAAAAGGAATGTTGTCTTTAAACCTCTAGGGCTCCCACTTTGACCATCAATCCAGTCAGAACTTAAAAAATCCTCAGATAGAGACAATCGAGTGTCTCCAAGAATAATATCAAAGCCAAAAGATTGATTAGTAAGAATCGGTATATTACTAGTTTCTATATAATCACTACCACGTTGTAGGGGTCTTATAATATCATATATTGTTTTTGTTTTTACATTAGAGTAAATCTTTTCCAAATCATTATCTTTTGTAACATAAATAGAAGCATTACATTGTGGATCTGCATCTATCACTAATACTCTTTTATTTTCTTTTAAATTTAAATATGATGCAAGATTACAAATTAGTGTCGTTTTCCCGACACCTCCTTTGTTGTTGAAAATAGCAATTGAAACCATAACTTACATAAATTCAATAATATATTTAAAAATTACGCTAAATTAATCTCTGCGGCATAAATATACTACTAAGGTACTTTGCATATGCCGGGTATAAAGTTACAAAGTTTTTTATAATTGCTAAACTTTATACAGAAAAATACTATCTGTCAGGACAAATCAAGACAGCGCAGGACAAATGCAGACACTCCTTTCTGCCTATCCAAATATAGCATATTTAGTGGCTACCTTTGGGCGGGACTATTCCCGTAACCACTAAAATTCCAATTATTTATGGCAAACAGAATGACCCCGCCCGCAGATGGGCAGGAAAAAGACGTGTTGCTGGTCTTGGATAAACAGCAGGGCAAGGTGAGTGCCGTCAAGGGCATCGACAAGGAGGGCAATTTGCAGACCGTGCCGCCGGCACACGGCGGCGAGTTCATGCAAGTGGACAAGAACAGCGATGTGTTCAGCAACTTCCTTTCCAATTTCTTCCGCAAGTTTCAGGACACTTCCGGGCTGGAACTTTTCAGCGTGAGGGCTTCCGAAGCGGAGCGTAACGCAAAGGCAATCGAGGACAACCACCGTAACCCGACACCGGAGGGCAGCAAGCAGGCTGAAATGTTGCGAGTTCCGAAGCCCGACTTCCACGAGTTTAAGCAGGGCTACCGCTTCGACCCGGCAAAAATCGACTGGGAGAACCTAAAGAAAGTCGGCATTACCGCCGACACCCTGAAAAACACGAAAGACTTCGACCGGGTGATGCGTGGCTACAAGTCCCGCAACACTTACACCGTTTCGGGGACGGTAGGCGGCTTTTACCTTAAACCTACCGATGTCAAGCTCTCTTTCTATCAGGCAAAGGACGGTACGGTAGTACCCAAGCTGCATGGCGTACAGCAGGATGAAAAGCTGTTGCAACGCCCGTTCCATGAACACGACTTCACCAAGCAGGAACAAGGCAACTTGCAGGGTACTGGCAACTTGGGCGGCATCGCACAAATCAAAGACCCGAAAAGCGGCGAACAAATCCCCGTGTTCGTCAGCCGGGACAGGTACACGCACGAACTGGAATACATGCGGGCAGACAAATGGAAATGCCCCGATACAATCTGTAACGTGAAAGTCAGCCCGGAACAGAAAGCTGCCTTTGAAGCCGGGCAAGCGGTCAAAATGGAAAACCTGCGATTCAGGGACGGCACGAAGCGCAGTGCCTATCTACAGGTCAGCGCAGTGGAGCGTGGCTTGGAGTTCCTGCCCCGTGCCGCCGTCCAGTTCTTACAGCAGGGACAGCAGCAAGTAGCCGGGCTAAAGGACGGGCAGGGCGTTGAGTTCAACGGTCATGTGCAGTCCAGCGCACAGGGCAAATCCCCCGACAAGGTGCAGCCGAAAGACGTTACCCCCGCCGCCGAGAGCCGGACACAGGTAGCGGTCAATACAGAGGGCAAGACCAACGAAGCCACCAAGCAGGGCAAAGAGCCGTTGAAACAGGGACAGCAGAAGCCTACCGCCAAGCAGAAAGAGAAGCAGGACAAGGCGCAAGACAAGAGCCTGAAAGCGGACAAGCCCAAGAAGTCCAAAGGAATGAAAATGTAGTACCCACCCTTAAAAAGTAAAGAATTATGATTGCATTGATAGCAGAAAAGCCCAGCGTGGCAAAAGACATCGCCCGCATCATCGGAGCGACACAGAAGAATGACGGTTATCTTTCCGGCAATGGGTATATGGTGACATGGGCGTTCGGTCACTTAATCCAGCTTGCCATGCCGGAAGCCTACGGCGTGGCGAACTTCCGCAGGGAGAGCCTGCCCATACTGCCGCCCGATTTCCATCTAATCCCCCGTCAGGTGAAAGCCGAGAAAGGCTACAAGGCAGACCCCGGCGTGTTGAAACAGTTGAAAGTGATTAAAGAGGTATTCGACCAGTGCGACAAGATTATTGTAGCCACCGATGCCGGACGTGAGGGCGAATTGATACACCGTTACATCTATAACTATTTAGGCTGTACCAAGCCCTTTGTACGCCTGTGGATAAGCAGCCTTACCGACAGGGCAATCCGTGAGGGGCTGGACAACTTGCAGCCGGGAGAGCGTTACGATAACCTCTACCTTTCTGCCAAGTCCCGCAGCGAAGCCGACTGGCTGATAGGGATAAACGCCACCCAAGCGTTGAGCGTGGCAGCCGGGCAGGGCGTGTTCTCGCTGGGCAGGGTGCAGACACCCACGCTCGTGATGATATGCAGCCGCTATTTGGAAAACAAGAATTTCGTACCCGTCAAGTTTTGGCAACTCAAAGCGGCGACCGCCAGCGGGGAAATAGGTTTCACTGCCCAATCTACCGCCAAGTGGGAGCAACAGCCCGAAGCCATAGCCGCCCTGCAACGGGTAAAGGATGCCGGGCAGCTTGCGGTGAAGTCCGTTGAAAGGAAAGAAACCAGCCAAGAACCACCACTTTTGTACGACCTGACTTCACTTCAAAAGGAAGCGAACACGAAGCTGAACTTTTCGGCGGACAAGACCCTTTCCATAGCGCAAAGCCTGTACGAAAAGAAAGTGACGTCATACCCCCGAACCGGGAGCCGCTATATCCCGGAGGACGTTTTCGATGAAATGCCAGAACGTGTCGCCCTGCTGGGGCAGTACCCCCGCTTTGCCGGGTATGCTACCGGGCTGAAAGAAGTAACGCTGAACCGCCGTAGCGTGAATGACGGCAAAGTGACCGACCACCACGCCTTAATCGTGACTGAAAACCTGCCCAGTGAACTTTCCAAAGACGAACGGGCGGTTTACGAACTGGTAGCCGGGCGTATGCTGGAAGCCTTTTCGGGCAGGAGCGTGAAAGACGTAACCACCGCTGTGCTGTCTGCCAGAGATACCGACTTCACGGTGAAAGGGTCAGCGATGAAAGAAGCCGGGTGGCGGGCAGTGTTCAGCGAGCAGGAAACGGGAGAGGATGAAGAAGCCGCCAGCCTGCCACCGCTCCGGGAGGGAGAATGTCTGCCACTCTCCGGCGTGGATCTGCTCGAAAAGCAGACCAAGCCGAAACCGCTGCACACGGAAAGCAGCCTGCTTGCTGCAATGGAAAACGCAGGCAAGGAACTGGAGGATGCCGAGCTGAAAGCTAGCTTAAAAGATGCCGGGATAGGTACGCCCGCCACCCGTGCGGCGATTATAGAAACATTGTTCGCCCGCCAGTATATCGTGCGTGATAAGAAGAACCTTGTACCCACCGACAAGGGGCTTGCAGTTTACAGGATTGTCAAGGACAAAAAGATTGCCGATGTCGAAATGACGGGCATGTGGGAAACCGCCCTTGCCAAGATAGAAGCGAGCGGTATGGATGCCGACACGTTCCGAAAGGGCATCGAGGTATACGCCGCCCAAATCACGGCGGAACTGCTTTCGGTGCAACTGTCCCTTGCAGGCGGTGAAACCTGCCCCTGCCCGAAATGCGGCAGCGGGCGCATCCTGTTTTACCCGAAAGTGGCGAAATGTTCCAACGTGGACTGTACGCTTACCATATTCCGTAACAAGTGCGACAAGCAACTGACCGACAAGCAGGTTGTCGAACTGGTGACGAAACGCAAGACCGGGCTAATCAAGGGCTTCAAGGGGAAGAATGGCAAGGCTTTCGATGCTTCGCTGGTGCTGGACGAACAGTTCAATGTCGCTTTTTCGTTTCCCGAAAAGAAAGCCAAACCGAAGAAATAGCCTATCTTTACCGCTGGAATTTCATTGTGATAAGTTTTCGGGCTTAGAATAATTGAAATTTTAGTGGTTGCGCCCGGAGGGAAACCGGGCGCATTTTTAATGCTCCTTTACTTGTTACAAACTCCCGTCAAACAGGTAGGTAGAACGGATAACCCCGTTGTCCAGCACCCCGCTTTCCGACAGCTTCCACTGCGAGACGAAAGTTTCACCGATGAAGCCGATACCTTTGCCCATCATGACTGGAACGATGTAGATAGTCAAGCTATCCAATAATCCGGCTTTTATCAGCGAGGTAAGCAACTTGCCGCCACCCACCACCAAGATGTCAGTTTCCTGTTTCAGTTCATAAATCTTTTGCAGCGGTTCTTCGGTTAGGAACTCCACGCCGCAGTCCGGTGTAACATTGGTGTCGTAGTGTGACACCACAAAAGACCGCTTGCCTTTGTGCGGCCACCCGCCCCAGTGTTCAAATATGTAGTTGTAGGTGTTCGCCCCCATAAGCAGGCAATTCGCTTCCAAGTATTGCTTGCCAACGATATTTTTTATTTCACGGGGTAGCCAGTCCAGTTCCTTGTCTAAAGTGGCTGTGTGTCCGTCAAGAGATACGGCGATATGCGCTTTAATTTGTTTCATCCTATCAAGTATTAAACAGTTGATAATCTTTTTCAAACTGTCCGCCAATATCTCAAAAAAGAAGCGTGGTTCTTACACTGCTTCAAAGCGAGGTACTGGCATACCCAAATGAGGAAACAGGCAAGACCACGCTATGACAAAGCATAGCATATCCTGCGCTGAATATCCCCTCATTTTGAAAAGTGCCAGTTTTCGCTTTGGGACGTTCGGCGAACGTATATGTTATATATAAAGACGAAATCACGACCGAAACCGTTCAATCGCCGTTATTCTCTTATTTACTTTTGCAAAGGTAGAGAAAATCAATGAAATAACCTTGTAAATAGCAGAAATCCTGCCATGTCACAACAACATGGCAGGATAACAGGGAGTATATGCAATCCAATTTAATCTGTACGTTCACGAATTAACTTGTGTATGTCACTTGCCCGGTAGAAATATTTACCGTCCAGCATGATATAGGGCAATATGCCTTTCTTGCGGTAACGCTGCAAGGTCTTGGTACTCACTTTCAGCATAAAGCACAAATCCTGATTGTCAAGTAGTTTTTCACCGTTCAGATAATTGTGTTCACTTAACAGGCGGTCTATTTTCCTGTCCTGCATATCGAACCTGTCCATGATACGCTCCATCCATGCCACGAAATTTTCTTTATCTATATACATAGTGCTGTCGAATTAAATAAGACCTATCATAAAATAACTTTGGTTTGCCGGGTCTTTAACGATGATGTCCCGTTCACGCATGAAGCGGATATAGCTTTTGGCGGTGCGTTCCTTTACGTCCAAGAACTGCTGTAACTGTTCGCAAAGGTCTATGTAGGTGATATGTGTCTGCCGCCCGAAGATGTCACGGGCAACGCCCACCAACTCCTTTTCCTTGCGTTTCTCCTTTTCTTCACGGGGCTTTTCCCCTTTGTACACGTGCATCCCGGCTTCCTTGTCCCATGCAAAGAGCATCAGGGGTACGTCCAGCGGGCTACCGTCACGCACTTTCAGGGCTTTCACTACCGACAGGGCGGGTTCATCGTCTTTCTCTATCGACAGGATAGTAGCCGCCTTGCGTTGCAGTTCGCTGCCCAAATGCCCCCGCAGTTTCAAGCCGTTCGGTACAAAATGCAGTACGCAAAGAATGCAGGTATTATAGATGCCTGCCAGCCGGTAGAGCTCATCTATCACCGCCACACTTTCCGCTTCATCATTGGCACTCTTTACGAGGTCGGCGATACCGTCAATGACAACCAACTGGATGCCGCCGTATTGATAGTAGAACTTATCCATGCTCTGCACAATGGCGTGTAAGCGTTCCTTGCGTGACATACCCGTCAGGCAAAACGCTTTCAGTTCTTCCGGTTTGTCCGGCTGCTTGGCTCGTGCCAGCAGGTTGCTTACATTCTTGAACAGTTGCACTTCCGACTGTTCGGTGTCATAGAGCAAGACCGCCTTGTGTCTGCCGTTGGTCGTTACCTGTATGCCCAGCATATCTACTTCTGCATCAGCCGAGCAGATGCAGCCCGCCACGATTGCGGCTACATAATTGCTCTTGCCTGTTCCCTCGCCCCCGGTGATGCCGAACAGGTTGCCTTGTGTTCCCAATGGAACATCGCCCGCCGAAATAATCACTTGCGCTTTGGCGGGCGGGTTGTTGAAATCTATCTCGCACGATTTTAGCATAATCAATGTGTCACTATATAGGTTGTCTAAAAAATCGATAAACAGTTTCAAGAAATCTTCACGGGTGTTCCCGGCTTTGAAGTAGTCGGAAATGTCCTTTTCCTCTTTCGTTCCCGGCAGCGGCAGGAGCAGGCGTTTCACGCCAAATTCTTCCAGTAGCTTTTCCTGCTTGCGTGAACTCTCCCTGCCTGTCTTGTCCATATCGAAAAGCAGGACGATGTGCTTGAAGCGGAACGTCAGCCGATAAACCAGCATGGGCGGTATCGTCACCGTTTCGCTGTTGAAGCAGATAGCGTGGAAGCCATGTGCCGCCAGCGAAAGCACGTCTTTCTCGCCGCCCGTGATAAATAGCGTATCTCCTTTGGCGGGCAGTTGTTCCAGCCCGAAACAATAATTCTCACCGAAGCTACCGCCGTAGAGGAAACGGGGCGTGGAGAACGGACGGTACAGTTTAATGTACTGTTTGCCCTTGTAGCCGTACATGGGTTCTGCCACCGATGAAACATAGGTGTATGGTTTCCCCTCTGCCGTTTCGCTGTTATACTCCCGGAGTGAACAGACCTTGTAATGCTCCAGCAGTTCAGGCGTGATGCCATATTGTTGCCAGTACATCAGTTCTGCAAGCGGAAACTTCTGTTCCCGGAACTGGTAGGGCTTGACTGGCTTTTCGGGTGTTTCTTCGGCTTTATCTGCCACATTCCGATTATTTGTTGTAGGAATAGCTATTGGAGTTCCTGCTGCCAGTCCCAGCCCCAAATCCCGGTCGATAACCTCCAGTATCTCCACAAAGTCAGCCGCCCGGTTACAGTCCAATCCTTTTAACTGCCCCACGAAGAAAAAGCAGTCGCCGCTGTAATTATCGTTACCAAAGTCTTTCATCTTGTACATACCGCTATGACGGTCAAAATAGATATTACACGATGCTTTTCTGTCCTGATAGAGCGGGTTAAGAAAATGCCTGCCTATACGCCAGTCACCGGGTAAGTAATGTTTGAAAACGAGCAGACCGTTATTTGTCCTGCTTAGTATTTCTTCTTTCCTTAACATATTTCTGATGATTGGTTATCAGTTCGTTTATACACTCCTTGTCACGCTTAATCAGGCGTTCTTCCAACATTCGCTTGACTTCCTTAATCTTATAGAAGTAATGTCCCTTGATGTCGGAGTAAGAAATCATTCCTGCCGCCCGCAGGCGTTGCAGGGTTCGATCGCTGATTTTCAAGAAAGTACATACTTCGTAACTATCCACCCAAATTTCATCTTCATCGGTCTTGTTTTCGTCCAAGTGATTGAAGATGTAATCGGCAATGGCGGTAATCTTGTTGTCAAGTTCCTTGTAGGCTTTTGACTCAAATGTTATAATCTCCATAATGCTAACTTATTGATTTGCCGCAAAGTTCGGTAGAAGAAATAACCTAAAAGTCATGGTTGTACCTATCATGGTATTACTTTTTTTAGGCTATTTTTTTGGAATATCGGTGTAAAAACTTCCAAAAAAATATCATTTTCAAAATATATTTCACCATAAAAAGGAAGTACCATATTGGG
>ERZ824522.1849-NODE-1849-length-12226-cov-4.928847_pt1 | contig 12226 bp, 9 predicted proteins | sample MGYA00519935_ERZ824522 | MGnify/ENA primary metagenome ERZ824522 (study PRJEB31778, sample SAMEA3449160) | human gut metagenome | biome: human gut; feature: human-associated habitat; material: faeces | place: United Kingdom | collected 2010/2012 ...
AGAACCGGTTCGAAACGGTTTGCCAGAAACAGTCCGGTAATGATACCAAGGATCAGACCGGTAAAGATTGCTGCGGTAATATGTTTTTTATACCACGAATAGAATTTTTTCATTTGTTCCCTCCTCTTTATTTTCATTTCCTGTAGGCGTTTGCGAAACGCCACAAGCCGCATAAATACGGCATTTTTTGTTACCTATAAACAAATAACTCCTCACCGGATATGGTATAATAGAGTTGACTAAAAACTATAAACCTACATCCAAGAAAGGAGTTATTCTGATACTTATGATACCATATAAACAGCTTTCTTTGGCAGATATTTTTTCAGATTGCCATGAAAAATTTGAAAATGACAAACCTGCTTTTCTTTCTCTATTAGAAACCCATATCGATATTGATGAGTTAATTCCGATTTCTTTTAGAAATCATTTCTATGCATCGACGGGCAGAACCCGTAAATACCCTTTGCAAGCTTTTCTGTGGGCTTTGATTATTCAACGTATTTTCTCTATCCCTACGGATCAGCTTCTCCTGACTTTTCTCGCTTACTCAAAATCACTTCGGGAATTCTGTGGTTTTACTAAAGTCCCAGACGCTTCCAAAATCACCCGATTCAAACAGGATTTTTTAGATGACCTCCAGCTTGTTTTCGATAACCTTGTTGATGTTACCGAGCCTATCTGTCAGGCGATTGACTCTGCAAAAGCGGATATGACCATCTTTGATTCTTCCGGCATAGAAGCATTTGTTACCGAAAATAATCCCAAGTATGCTAACAGGATCATCAAACAGCTTAAGGCATACGCGAAAGCTCAGGGCTTTGATAAATCCTATGATCCTTATAAAGCTGCCTATGGTTCCATGCCTTCTCATGCTTCTGCTAATCCTGAGATTAAGCAGCTCTATATCAATGGGCATTTTTGCTATGTCTTCAAGTTCGGCATTGTCACTAACGGATTGGGCATCATCTGCCACATATCTTTTTATAACAAAAACTTTATGGCTTCACATCCTGATATCGTTGTCGAAAAGAAATCCGATTCCCCTGACGAAGATAAATGTGTTCATGATTCAAAGCTTTTAATCCCCACACTTAAGGACTTCTTTTCCAAGCATCCTTTGATTAATCCAAAAACCTTCCTGGGTGATGCTGCTTTCGATACCGCACAACTCTATAAGAGCCTTCTTACCGGTGACACTTTTGGTAATGACAAACATTTCTCGAAAGCTTATATTCCGCTGAATGCAAGATCCGGACTTGAAAATCTGGATTATTCCATCAATGAAGATGGTATTCCGTGTTGTCCCCATGATCCTTCTTTACAAATGAAGTACGAAGGCACTTCCAAACTTCACAGTGGAGTAACAAGATATAAATTTGTCTGTCCAAGAATGAAATGGATTTATGATAAATCAACTCAAAAATCCCATCGTCATTGTTTCTGTGACAACCCTTGTACTTCTTCTAAATGTGGGCGGATGGTCTACATCTACCCGGAAAAGGATCTTCGTGCTTATCCCGGAACGATCCGCGGCACCGAAAAATGGGATGATACCTATAAAATCAGGACTGTTGTCGAAAGAGATATCAACCACATCAAAGACAATCTCTGTCTTGCAGGACGCCGAACCCAAAATGAGAGGACTCTGCATGCTGATCTGATTCTTGCCGGGATCACACAACTTATTACTGTTGTTCTCGCAGATAAGATCAATCACCACGAATATATTCGAAGCATAAAACCACTCATAGCTTAGGACTTACCACTTTCATAAAGTCCATAGCTTATTAAAGTGCGCCTAACATGTGCGATTATCCATTTTTCATTCCACAAGTCGTGCTCTTCGCGAATTCTTCCTTGTTTTGGTTCAAGGTTACGAACGAGCACCGCGAGTTTCGCAATTACCTATTATTATATGGACTTATTCCGCAAATCCTTGCTGTTCCATTTCATGTTCTATTTTACCTTCATTTTCCTGACTTGCTGATACGAACAGGTGACGGAATACGAATCTGCAGAATGGTCCGACAACCAGGATCTGCAGTGGGTAGGCTATGATGAAGTTCAGGCAGATGGTCTGGAGCCAGATGAAGATGAGATTTGAAGTGATTCCTGAAGATTCGATGGTTCCAAGCAGGCTCATCAGCGGTACCATTGTGCAGACGGTGAAGGTCTGGATGCAGAGGATGATGAAGATCGGGCGGTCAGTTGGTTTGGCTACGCGGAACGCGAAATATTTGGATGTTTTGCTGGCGATGAAGAATGCGCAGAGGAATCCGATGAACCATTCCAGCGGAAAAGAATGCAGTGCGTGACTGAATGTAGCCGCCTGAAGTCCACCGGTGTGGATAGCGACGTTATAAACGCCCATGATAAAGATTATACAGCCGGATGTGATAAGGGTGAAAATAAATTCCTGAAATTTTGTTTTTGGCATAGTTAAGCCCTCCTCATAAAATAATAAAAAACTCCATATAAACGCAAAAATGCCGCCTACCCGTCTGACAATGGATAAGCGACATTTTTTGTCGTATTTATTCTATCAGTTATTGGGATTCTATGTCATGGGAATTTTGCACAAAATATAATCGTGAAATAATAGCTTTAGAGTCTTTTTGACAAAGGGATAGGAACGTTTATTCATGGATGAGGATAAAATAAAGTATAAATAGAAGTTACAAATTCACTTGACAACCGAATAATTTTCTGCGTATATTGTAAAAAAATGAGATATTCAGTGACTGAGAAGTCTGATTATGGTTACTGGTTATTGCGTTCTCAGTAACGGATTATGAAAAGCAGTCTGACATAACGAGCGACAAAAAGTCACAAGGATCAGCAGAAAGGGGCAAAAACTATGGATTTAAAGAACTACTCAACAGGGGTACAGCACATTGGAATTCCGACAAATGACATTGGTAAAACAGTAGAATTTTATCACAAATTAGGTTTTGAAACAGCATTTGAGACGGTAAATGAGGAAGCAAACGAGAAGGTTGTTTTCCTGAAACTGGGAACTCTGGTAGTGGAGACTTATGAGAACCATGCAGCGAAAATGGAGCATGGCGCGATCGATCATGTTGCACTTGACGTAAAAGATATTGAAGAGATTTTCCAGTATATCAATGAAGCTGGTTTAAATTCTACACAAGATACCATTCATTTCCTGCCATTCTGGGAAAATGGAGTGAAGTTCTTTACAATTGAAGGACCGAATAAGGAGAAGGTGGAATTTAGTCAGTATCTGTAAATAAAAAGGAAATAATCATTAAGGGTCGATACATTGACGGAAACAGTGTATCGGCTTTTTTGGTAATGTTGGATTAATAAGTGGGGGTGGTGCGAATGCGTAAAAAATATCATGAGCTGTCTTTGGCGAAAAAATTTTCTCTTACAAGTATTGGCTTCTTTTTTCTCACAATCCTTGTATTAACTGTATTGATTCAGTTTTTATACGAAAAATCAGTATTAAATATCACCAGCGAAAGCTATAAGGAAAAGTTTGAGATAGTGTCTGATAACAGTCAGAGTATATTAGAGAATTCGGGAAAGATAGCTAAGGTAATATTAACAGATGAAGCAATACAAAACTGGTTTTTACAGGATTCTGAGGAATCAGCAGATCAGTTAAAATATAAAATGCAGGTAGAGAAACGTCTGGATTATTTGGATGCATTGTATCCAGATAAACAGTATAGCAGTATTTCTGTTTTTGACTCATATGGACATATGGTAAATTCTAACAGTATTCGATCTGAGGCATCAAAATACGAACAGTTTTTTAACATAATAAAAGAGAATTATAACGTAAAATGGTTGGATTTATATGAAGTATCCCTGGGAGATTATGAGAAAAATGGAATTGGTTATATCAGATATTATAGAGATTACGATTCGGGACTTATTAAAGGATATGTTCTTATAGAATATCAGTCGCCACTTCTGATAAATAATTTTGCACATATCAGATATGGGGAGACAGGCAGTTATCTGATTGCTGATACAGATGGAAACAAAAAAATAGAAAATGATCAGGATGTATCAGGAAATATTTCGGAAGAAGAGTATTTTCAATGGGCTGAAGATAATAAAAAAGGAGGAAAAGTATTCAGGATTGACGGTAAAAGATATCTTGTGACAGCGTCAGTAATCCCTACACTGGATTGGCTTATGATTGGTCTGACACCAGTGAATGAACTTACAAAAGCCGGGAAAGCGATGACACAGATTATTTATGTAGTAGGAATTATTGCTGCTTTAATCAGCACATTTTTCAGCCTGAGGGTTTCTCACAGTGTAACAAAGCCTTTGATATATTTGACAGATACCATGAAAAAATTTGGAAAAGGAGATCTTTCTGTACGTGTTCCTGTATTGTATGAGGATGAAATTGGAATATTATCGGAAGAGTTTAATAAGATGTCTGAACAAATCAGGCAGCTGGTTGATCAGGTATATAGAGAGCAACGGGCAAAAAGAAAATCTGAGCTTGCAGCACTTCAGGCACAGATTAATCCACATTTCTTATATAATACATTGAATAGTGTAAGTTCGCTTATCAAAATGAATTGTCCGGATGAAGCATTTATCATGATTCAGGCGATTGGTACATTTTATAGAACTTCACTTAGCGATGGAAAAACATTAATACCGCTGGAACAGGAAATAACAAATATAGAGAATTATATAAAAATACAGAAAGTCAGATATGGAAATAAAATAGAATATGAGATTGATATAGAAAATGAAATTTTGCAGGAGTGGATTGTAAAACTGACACTTCAGCCATTGATAGAAAATTCTATATATCATGGTATAAAGGAAATGAGGGGAAAAGGAATTATCCGAATCAAAGGATGGAAAGAGAAGAATAAGGTTTTTATTCAGGTGTCAGATAATGGGCTTGGAATTCCAGAAGAAAAATTAGAAGAACTGTTTAGTAAAGATTACAGAGAAAAAGGCTCAGCATTTGGATTATTTAATATTCAACAAAGATTGCAGATTTATTTTGGAAAAGAATATGGTCTTACAGTAGAAAGTAAACTGAGTCAGGGAACGAAGGCAACAGTGTGCATTCCTGTAGATTTTAAGAGAGAAGAGGATAGAAAATGCGGGTATTCCTTGTAGATGATGAATTTTTGCAGAGAGCGTTAGTGAAAAAAACAGTTGACTGGAATAGTCTGGGTATGGAAATATGCGGAGAAGCAGAAGACGGAGAAGAAGCATTAAAGAAAATTTTGGAAGAAAAGCCGGATATTTTAATTATGGATATTAATATTCCATATATGAATGGAATTGAAGTATCTAAAAAAGTAAAGGTTATTTTTCCAGAAATACAAGTAATTATATTGACCGCTTATGGTGAATTTGAATATGCAAGGGAGGCACTTTCTTTTGGAGCAGTCAGTTTTGTGCTGAAACCGTTGGACCCTGAAGAATTAACAAAAGAGCTTCAGAAGTGTAAAGAAAAACTGGAACATATTTATAGACAGAAATCTTCTGTAAAGAAAATGCAAAAGGATCAGTTTCTTTTAGAACAGCTTTCAGGTATGGTACCTTCTGAAAATCAGCAGAGTAAATGGGAGGAAATGAAGATTCCGTTTGATAAACCATTATCAGTGGTCTTGATTAGACCTGAAAATAAACAACAGAATAACAAAATGGAAGAAATAATCCAGGATTATTTTCCGGTATATGAAATGATTTCTATGAACCAAGGATATGCTTTTATTCTATTTGGAGAAGAGAATATGGAATATCAGATTCAGCTTCTCTGTACTTATATGCAGGAAATTATGAATAGTAAAAGGAACTGGAATGGAGGAATCAGCAGGGTATTTTCAGACATCAGAGAATTGAAAGCGGCCTATCAGGAGGCATATTCTGCAGCCAGAAAAGGAAAAACAGAACAGAAAATTCTGATTTACGAGCCAGTAGATATGTTTCAATTTATACGATCATCGTTATATGATTCGGAAGTATTTTTGTATTATATCAGAAAAAATGAATATGAAATGCTTACAAAAGAGATAGGTGAAATGTTTATTCAAATGGAAGAACAGAATGTCCTTTCTGACACAGCAGTATATATATCTACGGATATTCTGATCCATATTTGTCTGTATATGTCTGAACTGGGAGTTGATTTTTCTTTAGTTGTGGAAAAAGAACAGAGACAATTAACAGGATTGCAGAATAATGGTGGAATTGAAGAAATTAGAAGTGTATTAATGTGTATATTGGAAAAATGCCGCATATGTGCAGCAGAAAATAAACTTCCTGCAACAAAGAAAAAAGTAAATGATGCAGTAGATTTTATTGATAGTAATTATAGTAGGATTGATATGAGCTTGAATCTGGTAGCAGATACAATTGGGGTGAATGCGAGTTATCTAAGTAATATATTTAAAAAAGAAAAAGGATGTTCATTAAGTAAGTATTTGACTCAGACACGTCTGGAACAGGCAAAGAAATATCTTACAGAGTATCCGGATAAAACACTTATAGAAATTGCAGAGTCAATAGGATACAGTGACGTTTATTATTTTAGCAAGAATTTTAAAAAGTATTATGGTATTTCTCCGTCTAAGTACCAGGAAGAGAGAAAAATGTAATTATCCAAAATATTTCCCAGACGTCCAAAGAATCTACATTCACGTAATAGCACAAAAATGGTAATCTTGTCTCATCAAAAGACAGGAGGTAAAAGGAAATGGCTGAAAAGGAAATTCCATTTCGACAAATTCATCTGGATTTTCACACCAGTGAAGCCATTGAGGGGGTCTGCTCAGAATTTGATGCGGAAGAGTTTGCCCAGACTCTTGCGGATGCGCACGTGAATTCTATTACTTTGTTTTCTTGTGGACATCACGGAAATTTATATTATGATTCCAAAATGTTTCCGGAAATGGTCCATCCTCATCTGGCACACAGAGATTTGTTGAGAGAACAGGCTGAAGCCTGCAGAAAACGTGGAATACAGGTAAACCTTTATACAACCATTCGCTGGAACAAGAGAATCGCAGATATGCATCCGGAATGGATCTGTATTGATGAAAACGGAGCACTTCAGGACTATAAGGGAAAGGGGTATTTTGAGGCTGGTTTTTATAAAAACCTTTGTGTAAATACACCGTATCGTGATTTCCTGAAAAAGCAGTTCGGAGAAGTTCTGGAAACGATTCCGGGAGATGGAGTATGGTATGATGCAGCTTTTATGAATGAATGCTGCTGTCCATCCTGCCAGAAACTTATGCGGGAAAAAGGTCTGAATCCTGCAAAAAAGGAAGACCGTCAGGAATTTGCAAGGTGGACTTATTATGATATGGTCGAAGATCTGACCGCATTTGCAAAAAAATATAATCCAGATTTTCATGTCTGCTATAACAAAGGACATGTTGGATATCTCGATAAACCAGTGATAAAGGATTATTCGTATTTTTCTTTTGAATCTCTTCCGGGAGTAGAATGGGGATATCTTGATTTTCCTGTTTCTGCTAAATATATGAGGAATTTTGGAAAAGAGTGTCTTGGACTGACAAGCAGATTCCACACAGAATGGGGCGATTTTCATGCATTTCGTAATGAGGCAGCTATGGAATATGAAGTATTTTCCATGCTTTCCCATGGATGCAAATGTACGATTGGTGACCAGATGGATTACTGGGGAAAATTGAATAAGGACATGTATCAGCAGATCGGAAGGGTTTATAAATCTGTAGAAGAAAAAGAACTCTGGTGTGAGAATGCAAAACCAGTATCTGAAATTGGTGTTTTTACAGCAGAAGAATTTTATGCTACAGGCGTAGCAGGACAGATTCCAGGTGCATCTGAAGGTGTGGCAAGACTTCTGATGGAATATGGATATCAGTTTGATTTTATTGACAGTACTTCTGATTTTGGAAAATACAGGTTGTTAATTTTACCGGATGTAATTCCTGTAGATGAAATATTAGGCCGGAAACTGAGTGCTTATATAAATGCAGGAGGCAAATTACTGGCAAGTTATCAGTCTGGTCTTGACAAAGATCACCAGAAATTTATGATCTCAGAACTGGCAGTAAAATATCTTGGAGATGCATCATATAGTCCGGATTTTATATGGCCGAAAGAACATCTGGCAAAGGGTCTTGCAGATGCAGAACATGTAATGTATGACAAAGGAACACTTGTAGAAGCGACAGATGAGGCTCAGTTTGTCCAGAAAGTAATCCCGCCGGTATTTAATCGTACATATGAACATTTTTGTTCTCATCTTCATTCTCCATCAGGAAGAAAAGAAGTATATCCTGGTATTGTGGAAACAGAAAATACAGCGTATTTTATTCATCCGATTTTTACAACATATCAGAACTGGGCACCTGCATGGTATAAAAAGATCCTGAGAAATGAATTAGACAGAATGCTTCCGAATCCGCTGATTCAGCATAATGGACCATCAACAACACAAGTTACAGTGTTAGATCAGGAACAAGAGAACAGAAGAATTGTACATGTACTTCATTATGTACCGGTGAAGAAATGTAAAAATCTTGAGATTGTTGATGACATTATTCCTTTATATAATCTTAAGATTACTATGACAGAAGAACGTGAAGTAGAGAAAATTTATACAATACCCGATAAACAGGAAGTTCCATTTGTACAGGATGGAAAAAAACTTGAATTTACTCTAAAAGAGATTAAGGGACATCAGATGACTGCTGTTTGTTACAAAAATTAGTAAGGAAAAGAGGAGGTTTTTATATGAAGACAGGGAAAAAAGTTTTAGGGGCTGTATTAGCGGCAGCAATGGCATTATCATCTATTACACCGGTATTTGCAGCAGATAAAGTTAAGATTACATTTATGAGCCGTGACAGTGGTGATACACCTATGGCAAAGGTTTATGAAGACCAGATTGCAGCATTTATGGAAGAAAATCCTGATATTGAAGTTCAGAACGATTCTGTTTATGAGGAATCTGCTTATAACAATAAACTGAAAGTTGCATTATCTACAGGAGAAACACCAAATATCTTTTATTATCCGGCAATTGCCGGCCTGAAAGAATGGGCACAGAATGGAGTTCTGTTGGATCTGACAGATTCACTTAACGAAGATGAAGAATGGAAGAACACGTTCCTGGATGGAGCATTAGATACATATGATCTGAGTGCTTATGGAGTGGATGGAATCTATGCATTGCCAAATGAACTGAATGTGGATGCTATTTTCTACAATAAGGCTTTATTTGAAAAAGCCGGTATTGAGAAAACTCCAGAAACAATGGATGAACTGTATGAGGATATTGATAAGCTGGTTGCTGCCGGAATTACTCCGTTTGGAGTAGGCGGAAAGAATACCTGGGTTATGGGACATATCTTTAATAATATTCTTGCTAAAAGAATCGGAAGAGATGGCATTATAAAATTGGGTACTGGCGAGAAAAAATGGACGGATGATGATGTAGTAGAATGCTTGCAGATTACAAAAGATTTAAAAGATAAAGGTGCTTTTGCAGAGGGATTTGAAGGAATGGATTATAATACTCAGATGAATCAGTTCCTCACCGGAGAAGTAGCAATGATTTCTCACAGCAGCCCTATCATTCCTGAAATGTTTAATTCTGAATCAGAAATTTTGGATGATATTTCATTCTTTGCATTCCCATACTTTGAAGATAAACCAGAGTATAAAGATACACATGTAGTATATACTTCCGGATGGATGCTTTCAGGAACTATGAGTGATGAGGAAAAAGAGGCAACTCTAAAACTGGTGAAATATATGACATCTAAAGAGTCTATTCAGGAACGTATGAATGCAGCGATGAGAGTTGCTCCATATAAAGATATTGATGCACCGGAAGACGCACCGCAGATTTTCAAAGATATGGTTGAATATACAGGTACTATTACAGATTCTGTAGGAGAATATTTTGACTATGATACCTGCTCTACATTAGTAGATACTTCAAGAAATGGAATTTTGAACATGATGCTGTCTGATTCCGCTGAGAATACAGCACAGACTATTCAGGCAGATATTGATGCAAACCGTCCACAGAGCTGACAGATAAAGCAAAAGGAAGGGGGGAGAGCACCCTTCCTTTTGTTTACTCAAAAATAGAAAAGAGGAGGGGTTATTTTGGAAAAAATAAGGAAAAATAAGAAAGTTATTGCGGTATTTTTGATACCTGCAGTATTGATCTATCTTTGTTTTGAATTGATACCTGTAGTTATGTCTGTCTATTTTTCATTTAATGACTGGCCTGGGCTTCAGGCGGTGCCGCTTAAATTTGTAGGATTTAAGAATTATAGTAATCTGTTCCATAATGCAGTTTTTCTTAAGTCGTTGCAGAATGTTCTTATTTACGTTGTTGTAAGTGTTATTTTGCAGGTTCCTATTGGATTTGGACTTGGATTACTGATCCATCATTTCAAAAAAGGACAGAGATTTTTTAAAGCTGCATTTTTTATTCCTATGATTTTATCAGTGACAGCAGTAGCATTGTTATGGAATTTTATTTATTTTCCTACTGACAAGGGAATTCTGAATAGTCTTCTTATTAAAATTGGACTTGGAAATTATATTCAGCAGTGGCTGGTTAATCCTAAAACTTCTTTGATATGTCTGATTGTTGTCAGTACATGGACCAGTGTAGGATATTATATGATCATTTGTTTGGCTGGTCTTACTTCTATACCGGATTCTGTTTTGGAAGCAGGAGAATTAGATGGAGCAACTGGCTGGAAAAAGATTTGGAATCTTTATATTCCAATGCTTTGGGAACCATTAAAAATGTCTACGATCATGGTAATCACTGGAGTATTAAAGATTTTTGATACTGTATACATTCTGACACCTACAGGAGGAACCAGTAACTGTACTATTGTACCAGCACTTTTAATGTATAATGAAGCTTATAGATATGGTCATTATGGAACTGGAAGTGCGATTGCTACGGTCATCTTTGTATTAAGTGCTGCTGTTTCTATTTTTAGTTTGAAACTTATGAATCAGAAAGAATCCATAGAATATTAGGGGGGATAGATCATGAAAACAAAAAAACATTCCGCAGGGTATTATATAGGATTTCTGATATTTATTATAGTTGCTTTGATCAATATTTATCCGATGGTATTTTCAATCTTCTGTTCTTTTAAAGGAAATTTGGAAATATTTTCATCATTTACTGCTTTACCTAAGAAATTACGGATAGAAAATTATTTAACTGCATGGAATGTGGGAAATATAGGAAGATATTTTTTGAATACAATTATTCTTGCAGTTGGAACTCTTGCGATATCAGGTCTTTTTGGAGCAATGGCATCGTATGTTCTGGCAAAATTTAAGTTTCGCGGAAAATCAAAAATATATTTACTGTTTATTTCAGGAATGATGATTCCTATTCAGGCGGTATTAATTCCGTTGTCTTATATTTTTGGAAAACTTGGAATTATGAATAATTATCCGGTATTGATTTTGCTTTATGCGGCGTTTTGTTTTCCAATGACAATTTTGATTCTTACTGGATTTATGAATGGAATTCCGACAGAATTAGAAGAAGCGATGGTAATTGATGGAGCAAATATTTATCAAGTATTTTTTAAGATGATTTTGCCACTGTCAGTTCCGGGAATTGTAAGTGTTTCAATTTTTAATTTTATACAGGTATGGAATAACCTGTTGTTTCCTCTTATTTTTATTTCTGATAAAGATAAAGGTACTATTTCTATGGGACTTCTTGCATTTTTTGGAGAATACAGTACAGATTATAGTTCCAGCATGGCAGGAATTTGTCTTACAACCATTCCGGTAATTATTGCGTATATTTTCTTCCAGGAAAAAATAGAGAATGGTTTAATGAGCGGAGCTGTTAAAGGGTGATAAAAAAGTTGTTGTACTTTTCATTTCCAATATGAAAAGATACAACAACTTTTTTGTATTCCTTATGTATTAATCCTCAAGCTTAATTTTCTCTTTCAGAACTACACAGCCTGCCATATCGCCAATAACGTTAACGCAGGTAGCACCCATATCGCAGAGTGTATTAATGCTGATGTAAACGCCCATAACTCCTGCTGGCAGACCTGCCATGGTTGCGAGGGCTGCGAAGGATGCGATGGCACCGCCTGGGATTCCGGGAGTTCCTACTGACAGGAGTACGTTTGCCAGAAGGATTACGATCATCATGGAAATGCTTACGTTAATTCCGCATGCATTGGCGAAGAACATGATC
>ERZ824522.1874-NODE-1874-length-12125-cov-7.917150_pt1 | contig 12125 bp, 15 predicted proteins | sample MGYA00519935_ERZ824522 | MGnify/ENA primary metagenome ERZ824522 (study PRJEB31778, sample SAMEA3449160) | human gut metagenome | biome: human gut; feature: human-associated habitat; material: faeces | place: United Kingdom | collected 2010/2012 ...
TGAGAATCACCGTAAACGGCTGTATGGTAGATATTTCTATCAAAAGAAGCTGTCCTGTAAACCTATGGAATCAGGCAAAAGAGAATTCAAAAGGTAAAGACCGTATGTCGGTGGAACTGAACCACTACTTAGAAATCACACGTTCGCACATACACCAAATTTATAGGGAACTGGAAACTTCCGGCAAAGTTATCAATGTCGATCTTGTACGAAAATTATTTTATGGTGCGGATGAAGATAACAAAACACTATTGCAGGTATTCAGGGAGCATAACGAACAAAGCCGTAAACTAATCGGCAAGGACTTCGTAAGCAAGACTATTCAACGGTATGAAACAACTACCCGATATTTAGAGGAATTCATCAAGAAAGAATATCAGTTATCGGATATTGTCTTGAATAATTTAGAAGCCAACTTTATTTCTAAGTTTGATGCTTTCTTAAAGATTGAAAAAGGTTGTGTGCAAAATTCAGCTATCACCCGGTTGAAGAACCTAAAGAAAATTATCCGTATTGCTTTGGAAAACGATTGGATAAAGAAAGATCCATTTGCTTACTACCGTTTCAAATTGGAAGAAACTGATCCCGAATTTCTGACAATGGACGAGATTAAAATCATTCTTGCCAAAGAGTTCACTATTAAACGAGTAGAGCAAGTACGAGATATTTTTGTATTCTGTATTTTCACTGGATTAGCGTTCAGTGACGTAAAAGACTTATCACCGGAACATCTTGTTAGAGATAATAAAGGTGAACTTTGGATAAGAAAGAACCGCCAAAAGACAAAAGTCATGTGTAATATTCCTGTGTTACCTGTGGCAGCTTCTATCCTTGATAAATATAAAGATGTAGCAGAATGTACAGGAAAACTTTTGCCTGTATTGTGCAATCAACGCATGAATAGTTATTTGAAAGAAATTGCAGATGTGTGCGGAATACATAAAAATCTCTCCACACATACCGCTAGGCACTCGTATGCCACCTCTATATGCCTTGCGAATGGCGTAAGTATGGAGAATTTAGCAAAGATGTTAGGTCATGCAGATACAAGCGTAACTAAACACTATGCACGAGTACTGGATCAGAATATTCTAAAGGATATGCAGAAAGTGAATAGTTGTTTGTCAGAGTTGGCTATATAAAAAAAGGAGTAGTCGATAACAGAAAAAGGATTGGGAAGAATGAATTTCATTTTCTCAATCCTTTTCTTTTAAGGTAAGTTTTCCAGAACTCAATATGAAGCATTGACAAAGGTAAGTTCCGTATTTAGCCTGTTCAAGTCCAAGCCTTCGGTTTAGACAAAAATCTTCCTCTCACTACGTTCGAGCGTATTTTCATCTAAAGACTTGCACAGACTAAATACTTCACTGGAAAAGTCAATGATTCAAATTAAATTCCGAAAAACAATGTTTTCGAGGGTGGCAGGTTATTCTCTCCAACTGTCAAAGTAGTGTTTTTGAAGCAACTTTTCAATATCACTTTGTCGATAGATAATTTTGCCTTTTATCTGAATAAAGGGGATTAGCCCTGTATCTCGCCATTCTTGCAGGGTTCGCAAACTGACATTAAGCTTTTTGGAAACTTCATTATTAGAAAGAAAGCGTTCCCCGTTAAGGTGGGGTTTATAGTGTTTTACAATGGACTCAATACCGTTTAGCATCGAATCGAGCGAAGAAATAAATTCCTTGACTTGTGGTGTATCTTTATTTATTAGTTCCATGATTGAAAGATTGTTTTATTGAAATATTGATTTCAAGATAGATAGATGGCTAATCAACTATATGATTAGCTGGTTGATTAATTAGTTACGCAGATAGTCACCCAGTGATGAAATGCTAAGTACATCTTTTGCCGGATTATAATCTATATAGAGCCGTTTGGATACATTGGCAATAAAATACTGGCTACCATCTTTTTGTATCACATACGTAGCAGGTGAAGCCTGTTTGGTAGTTTCCGATACATATATAATAGAAAGAAGATAATCTTTATCGTTCCGGTAAATGATAACCGTTGGATTCAGATTTACGCTTTCCCATATGCCGACAATAGAAAACAGGTTGAAGGTCGGATAATCTTCTTTAGTTCTTTTCATAAGGCGTGATTTGTTTGGGTGATTGATTCTGTGTTTCACTGTTTGCAATAATTCTTTCAATATCGGCAGATTTGTAATAAACCTTACTGCCTATTTGAGAATAAGCCAATCGCCCACTACTCCGATAATATTGTAGCGTCCGTTTGCTAAAGCCTAATAATAGGCACACTTCCTGGCTATCCAGCCAGTTTTCGACTTTCTGTGTATGAGTGCTGCACAAACTTTCTATTCGTTTGGCAAACTCCGTGAACCTCTCGCAAATATACGAGAATGTTCTCTTTTCAATGGTTACTACTTCCATACTTTCATTTTTTAATGGTTTATAAAACGTGTTGATTTAACTTTCACTAGCAAATGAAAGAAGAAACATGAGCCGTTTTCAAAACTGTCTGGAAGTGGCACGGTAAAGCTACTAATGTCTAGCTACCTAAATATAAACATAAGAATCTACGGAAGTAAAATAGTGAATTCACTATCAGAATCACTTAATAAAAACTGATAGAAGGACGCAAAAAACTAGTTATGAACTTACATCATAGTCTATAACCTGTTTTTATTGGCTCCATTATTGTAATGCGGAGATTAAACATTATATTTACCGCAATATAGTTCAGCAAACAAATAGATGTGAAATGAGAGAAAGTGAAATTCTATATCCGTCACTACCACTTTCCCAGTATATTAAATATTATTGGGTACTAAAGACCGATGAAGTAGAACCAGTGATGATTCAAACTATTCCATCGGGCTGTGTACATCTCGTTTTTCATCGAGGCAATAATTTGAACATCCAAGCAAAAGGTTTACAGCCAAAGAATTTTATTCGAGGGCAATTTTCTGTTTATGGGAGTTTAGTTTCTAAGGGCAATATTGATATGATTGCTATTATATTTCATCCTTTAGGCTTGAACCCTTTTATACAATGCCCTATGAGTGAATTATATAATCGTTACATAGACGTTGAAGATTTAGAGGATATAGAATTGAACCATCTTAGAAGTTCTATTTCTAGCGAAAGAAATATTCAGACATGTATTCAGTTTATCGAACTCTTTTTCATGAAGCGACTGGTTAATAGAGACTTTAATCACCAAAGGGTACAGAACTCTATCAGCCAAATAATCAATCATCCGCAAATAGAAGTGAATACCCTTGCGGAAAGTGCTTGTCTAGGATATAGGCAGTTTAAAAGAATATTCACCAATAATGTAGGGATGAGTCCTAAAGAATATTACAGAGTAGTTCGTTTTCAGCGAGTTCTGTATCTATTACAGAATAATCCGGAAATAGAGATTGCAGACCTGACCTATTCCTGTGGTTTTTACGATCCATCTCACTTGGTAAAAGACTTTAGAGAGTTTTCAGGCTGTTCGCCAACTCAATATTTATCTTCCCGCTCTCCGTATTCTACATTCTTTTCCGAAGATTGCAGACTTAATGTTATCAAATCCAATCGTTTTGCATAGTTCCGTTTTAGATAAAGTCAGTTTTTTACAAGTGAGTGACAGGCAAAAGCCTTATTTTTGCGGAAGAATTTAAAACTGAAATGTTATGCAAAGAATTGATTTTAGCCACATAACCGATGATATTGCAAAGGTTATTGAAACGGAAGAAAGGTTGTTAAACGACTTGTCTGTAGAAGTAATAACACTAAGAAAAAACAAACAAAATCGTACCATCAAGCAAATACTTGGTCATTTGATTGATTCGGCATCTAACAATCATCAACGAATGGTTCGTCTGCAATATAGCAAAGACCTGCTTTTTTTCCCCGATTATCGTCAGGATAATGATCTTTGGATAGCTCTGCAAGATTATCAAAATGCAGATTGGGCTAACTTAATCCAGTTATGGAAGTTTTATAATTTACATATCATTCAAGTTATTCATTCTGTAGATATAACGAAATTGGATAGTTATTGGTGCGATTTTGAAGGGACAAAAGTCACACTGAAAGAAATGATAGAGGGCTATTTGGATCATTTACATTTGCATATAAAAGAAATTCATGAACTAATAGTTTGAAGCACTATTCAATAAGCTATTTAATTATTTGCGATAACTATAATATTTTGGAATATACTTCTGCTAGTATTTTGCAAAACAAAAAGCCGGAATATGGAACGGATAAAAAACGAATGAACAGCTTTAATCTATTATGTTTTTCCAATGTTGCAAATAACTCTTTTTCATATATAGAATGTTTTATCGAAACATGAAAAAGAGTAGCCCATCAAATTTGTTTTCAGAAAAACATTAAAATATATCTCCATTTAAAGAGAAATCACTATTTTAGCACACTGAATCAATACACTCTATATGTAGATACGCGGATATTCTATCCATACAAGCTTTTAGTTGTAGCAGAAACTCTTTCTGTTACTTGTTTGCGTATCATTTCCTAACATTTTAGTAATATTATTTTTAGCCCAAAAAAGGTGCGTGAATTTTTATGTTTGTAACGGATAGTTGTATTTCAGATCCCGCTATGGGATTTTTCTAATAACAAATATTCAAAACACAAATGGGAATCATCAACAAAAGACCAATTTTATTTGAAAAGTCCAACCATAATATTTGGACTGATCCTTACATTCAGCAGCAAATATTAAAAAAACATCTCGATTTTCAGTCTGATGAAGCTAGTCGAAAGCAAGAATCTGTTTTAAAGATAGTGAATTTTGTGCTTAAACATTCAAAACCCGAAAGCCATTTACTTGATTTGGGATGTGGTCCGGGATTATACACGTCACTTTTTGCAGACGAAAATTATGATGTAACAGGCATTGACTTTAATAAATCTTCAATAGAGTATGCAACGGGAAAACGGAATGGAATCAAATATATTCTGAACGATTACATTAATGATTATCCCAATGGTAAATACGATACTATAACCATGATCTATTGCGATATGGGAACCCATTCAGATAGTGACCGTGACCGATTACTGGATAATATATATTGTTCGCTGACTGATGGCGGAGTTTTTATTTTTGATATTTTCTCGGAAAAGATAATTAGTGATAGACAAGAAAATAAAAGTTGGGAATATGCACCTCACGGTGGTTTCTGGGATGAAAGTGAATATCTGCTTTTGAGCCAAACGTTCCATTATCCTAAGAATAAAGTATTTGCATACCAACATAACTTGGTACTCGAAGGAACAATCAAACATTTCATTATTTGGGAAAGGTATTATTCGGAGAATGAAATAACAGACATATTAGAAAAGGTAGGATTCCGTAAAGTTTCAATTTATAAAGATTTACTTGGCAAGAACAATTTCACATCGAGTAGTGAAATTTTCATAGTCGCAGAAAAATGAAATGTATGATTGTATATGTAACGTAACTATTTAAAGCATAAGTGAAACGTTTCTTAGAAACAAAGTTATTTAATCTACTCTCTTGCTCTGTTAATGGCAAAGAGATTGATCGTATAGAATTATCAATGGCTTATGATGATTTTGTACGGCAACTTCTCTTGTTTTGTCAGGAGGAGCAGAATATTATATTATTATGCTTTGCCATAAATTACACTGTAGCAGAGGTCAAAGAATTGAATATGCGATTGGAGATTGAGAATGATAATTCTTCGCTTGAAATCCGATTATTATTGGCTAAGGTATTAAGTATATTGGATTCTACTTTTAGGGTAGTACAATTTCGCTTGGATAACCCCGATTTATTTCCGATAAACACAGAAAATAATTTTGCCCCCGATGTCTATCTAGCCAATGATGTTGATATGATTGATATTATGGAATTAATATGCGGTTTGTTTTATTCACACTCCGTAAGAAACAAGGTTGGAAATACTGTGAATTTTTCAGAACTGGCACGAGTATTTGAGAAAGGAATGAACTTCAAATTTGCAGACATATACAAGAAAAGGGATGATGTTTTTAAGCGTAAAGCTACAAAATTGACAGAGTTTCTAAATGAATTAATAATTGCTATCAAGATAGAAAGTAAAAATAGAGGGTATTTGTAAATCAGTAGCTTATCAATAATTTATAGGGGAATAGATGATCTACTCCCCTAATTTATTTGCGCCCATTTGCTGAACTTTGCTTCATCAATCGATTGGAAATCTTAATGTTTAACTTAAAAATGAAGCAGAATGTATATAGACAACGAAGACTTTGAAAAATGGATGGCGAAATTATCCAAGAAGCTCACCGAAATAGGGCAAGACTTAAAATCTCTTATCAATACTAACACCGTATTAGATGATGATGAGAAGCTATTAGATAATCAGGATTTAGCCTTTTTGCTAAAAGCCTCTTTCAGAACCCTACAACGCTATCGGGCAAAGGGGAAACTTCCCTACTTTAACATCGGACGGAAAACGTATTATAGAGCCAGTGATATTCGGGCTTTTGTCCGTGAATTTGCCGATTCTCAAACCTACAAACAGTTTGAAAAAGTCAATCAGTTAGGGAATAAACCCTGATGGCAAAAAACAGCAGAGGAAAGAAGGCTGTGTTTGGGCTATTCCTCTGTGTTACCACCCCGATTTAGCAGAAACTGCTTCACCTATCGGTTCAGCCCGTTTCGCTAAATCAAGCAAGAGGGAACTGGACAAGTCCTGTTCTTCCCTCTTGCCCTGCGGGGCAAAGCCTTCGGCTTTAGCGTGTTACAAGAAAACGCTGTAATGACACCTGTAATAAGCATTGAAAATAAAATGCTTATTATCAAGTAATTATCTATTCATATTTCTATAAAAAAGTAATTACCATGCCAAACAACAGTCGGAAAACGATATTCACTACTATTTCCATTGACAAGGAAACCGCAGCTTTGGTAGAGAATATATGCAAACGCTATTCACTGAAAAAGAGTGAAGTTGTAAAGCTAGCGTTCGGATATGATAAGGCACATATCAACCCATCGGAAGCACCTGAATCCGTAAAATCGGAACTGGCGAAAATAAATAAGAGACAGGAGGATATAATCCGCTTTATCCGTCACTATGAGGAAGAGCAACTGAATCCCATGATACGGGCTACAAATTCTATCGCTTTGCGTTTCGATGCTATCGGCAAAACTTTGGAAACACTTATTCTCTCACAATTGGAAGCCAGTCAGGAGAGACAAACAGCCGTACTTAAAAAGTTAAGTGAACAGTTTGGCAATCATGCCGATGTGATAAATAATCAATCCAAACAGATTAATATACTCTATCACATACACCAACGTGATTATAAAAAGTTACTTCACCTGATACAACTTTACTCAGAACTATCTGCTTGTGGGGTGATGGATAGCAAAAGGAAAGAGAACCTAAAAACCGAAATTAGCAATCTGATAAATACATAGGATTATGCACATAGACTTTGCCCCACCATCAAACGGAATATATAATAATGCTGGGAGTAGCCGGCAACTAGCCAATTATTTGGAACATGAGGATTTGGAACGGATGGAAAAGGGTATCTATACTGAAGGCTTTTTCAACCTGACGGAGGATAACATCTATAAATCAACCGTCATAAAAGATATAGATAGCAATATCGGGCAACTCCTTAAAGCGGATGCTAAGTTTTATGCTATCCATGTCAGTCCATCGGAAAAGGAACTCCGAGCGATGGGTAATACAGAACAGGAACAAGCCGAAGCAATGAAACGCTATATCCGGGAAATGTTTATTCCTGAATATGCCAAGAACTTCAATAAAGAACTATCCGCTTCGGATATAAAATTTTATGGTAAGATTCATTTTAACCGCAACCGTTCTAATAATAAATTGAATATGCATTGTCACTTGATAGTCAGTCGAAAAGATCAATCCAATAAAAAGAAGTTGTCACCACTTACCAATCACAAGAATACCAAGAGCGGAATAATTAAAGGTGGATTTGACCGTGTGAACTTATTCCAGCAAGTAGAACAAGGATTTGATAAGCTATTTTGCTACCACCGACAAGATACTGAATCGTTTGATTACCAAAACATGATAAAGAATGGATCCATAGTTGAACTGCTTAAACTACAAGAAAAAAATATTCAATGCAATGAAATAAAAATTAATCAAGATAGCACTAAAGAAAATAAGTTTTCTATCAATCTTAAAAATAAGAAAGCAAGTAATCTATCTTCTAATGTAGATAAAAAGATTGATATCCATCAATTCGATAATCAGAAAAGCAATCTTTGTCCTAGTTCTCCAAGTGCCCTTATTTTATCAGAGACTGACTCATCACATAATCCGGATATTACTAAATGGCAAAAGAAAAAAAGACGCAGATTGTGATTTCTCCTGCCTTTCAAGGTATTGGCAGATACAAAACAATTTGAAAAATATATTTTGTGTTTTCAAAAAATAATCAATATCTTTGCAAAATACATCAATCATCCTACTTATGAAGCAAATCAATAGATTGAAAGTTGTATTAGTAGAACAAAATCGTTCTGGTAAATGGCTAGCTGGAATGTTGGAACGTAATGAAGCTACTATTTCTCGTTGGTGTACTAATGATGCACAACCTTCATTAGAAACACTAGTGAAGATTGCAAATGTTCTAAAGGTGGACGTAAGAGAATTACTTATGTCTACTAAATAATTAAGTAATTAATATAATAAACGATGAGCATACCTATTATATCATATTTTTCTGGAGGAGGTTTTTTAGATCTAGGATTTGAATTAGAAGACTTTGAAGTTGTTTGGTCTAATGAAATTTCCGCTAATATTTCAAAAATTTATAACTCAGGGCTATCTTCGACATTAAAAAAGAAAAAGCAAATTAGTTCAAATGAATCTATTGAACTTGTAAATACATCTCTATTAAAAAAAAATGTAATTAAAAATATAAAATCAAATCTTTGGGGAATAATCGGAGGCCCCCCCTGTCCTGATTTTTCCGTTGGGGGAAAAAATAAAGGAAAGAATGGAGATCGTGGAAAATTATCAAAAATATATGTTGACCATATCTGCTCCTTAAAACCATCTTTTTTCATTTTTGAAAATGTAAAAGGATTAATAAGAACGAAAAAGCATAAAGAGTTTTTTGATGAATTAGTTCAGCAGTTAGAGGATAGCGGATATGCTGTTGATTATAAACTACTTAATGCTTTAGATTTTGGAGTACCACAAGATAGGGAAAGGATAATCCTATTAGGAATAAGAAAAGGATTATATAAATCACTCTTTTCAAAAAAATATTCAGGAGAAAAAAATTGGTATTCATGGCCTAAAGCCAAGTATCCTAAAGCAAAAGAATCTTACGATTGGAATGACCTCAATAATCCCAATCTTCCTGATGAATTAAAGGTTGGTTCATATATAATGAACCAAGAAGAATTATCCCATTTGGCTAATTCAAATGAATATTTTGTGGCTAAATCTCCAAAATTCAACGAAATAGAAGAAGGAGACACATCTAGAAAGAGTTTTAAAAGGTTGCACCGCAATAAATATAGTCCAACTGCTGCATATGGAAATAATGAAGTCCACTTGCACCCCACTTTAGGCAGACGATTGTCTGTTCGTGAAGCACTTAGAATACAAACAGTTCCTGATAGCTATGTGATAAATGGTGCCATTACATTATCTACTAAATTCAAAGTAATAGGTAATGGAGTACCTGTAAAATTAAGTAAAGCAATTGCTGAATCAATGAGGTGCTTATTGTTAAAATTAAACAAGTAAATATCTATTTGCAATATGGAATTTTTACTAGAAAATATAAAAAAGGATGTTGAAGAATTATCAGAAAAAGAATTCTTGATTAAATATTTGCTAAAATCTAACAATTGGTATTTTAGCGAATATCAAAATCAGTCAGAACATCACGCTATTCAACAAATGGAAACCTTAAAGGAAATTCTAAATAAGAATATTGGCGTTGCATTTCATAATGTTTTGATGGTTGGTAGTGGAAAAACTGGATATAGCTTAGCTCCCAACAAAGATTTTAAGAAATTTGATGAGGGCGATGATAATTCTGATATTGATATTGCTATTATTTCTTCAAAACTATTTGAGTTCGTTTGGGAGAAAGTTAGAATAGAATATAGTATTAAATATACAAGCCAGTATAAACAAATTGCTTCTTCTATTTTTAGAGGATTTATAAATGAACATAATTTTATTAGTATAGATGAGGTTAGACCAATATGGAATGAACAAATAGATAAAGCAAACAAGGAAATACAGAAGAAATTGTCTATATATCATCCTGTCAACTATAGAATTTATAGAAGCTGGGAGGATTTAGAGCTTTATCATATAAATGGACTCAGAAAATTAAAACAAGTATTTATTAATTAGCAACATAGGAGATTCTATTATGGCTTTAGCATACAATAGGCATGAATTAAAAATTCAACAGATATTTAATGATTTCAATGATGGTGTTCTAATCGTAGACACAAGTTATCAGAGACGGAGTGTTTGGCTTGACCGAGATAAAGTTAGACTTATTGAAACTATTTTGATGGGGTTAATAATTCCAGAGGTTTATTTTTGGGATGCAGAAACAGATCCGGATACAGGAAAAACAATAACCCATATAGTTGATGGACAACAACGAATAAAAGCAATAGCACAATTCATAAATAATGAATTCAAATTATCAAAAGACTTTCTTATAGATCAAGAAATTTCAGAAAAGTATGGTAATAAATATTTCAGAGATTTAGGGAATGACGATAAAATCTTAATATGGACTTTCAATTTATCTGTAGTTCGTATTAAGGATAAAAACATGGATGAGATAAGAAACATATTTTATAGGTTAAACCTAACAGATTATTCATTAAATGATCAAGAGAAAAGGCATAGTAACACGTGGGGGTTATTTGCAGACCTAACCAAAGAAATATCTGAGCTATCCTTTTGGGATGACTTTAACCTATTCAATTATGGTGATATCAAAAGAATGAAAGATGAAGAATTTTGTTCATCTTTAATTCTTTTAGCTAGAAAAGGTATCATTAATCAAACGAATCAGAATCCACTGAATGATGCATATTCGGATTATGCTACAAATTATCCAGAATATAATGATGACAAAAATAGAATATTAAAATGGATAGATACTTTTAAACAATTCTATTCCCAGGAAAACAAATCATTTATACGTAAACGAACACAACTTTATACTATCTTTTGTCTTATGGACTATTTAACAGAAGAAAAAATAGAAGTGACATCTCATATGATTTCGCGTTTTAATAATTTTGTTCAAAAATACAATTTGTTTGAAAACTCATCTGATACAGAAGAGATGTCAAACCCTGAAGATGAAGCTATAAAAAAATACAAGTTAGCTTCATCAGAAGGAGTAAACAAAATAAGGAATAGAAAATTGAGATATGAAATTTTAAAAAATTACGTTATGGATTTAACTGTATAATATATACTATTGGAAGAAGAGTAATCACTCCTTTTTTACTCTTCTTCCATATAAAACTTCATCCTCCGCAACAAGGTTTACATGACTTTCATTTTCTGGAGTTGAATAAAAAGTAGAAGTTCTAACTCTTAGGCGATCTAGATAAGATTTATTGATGTAATATTCTATCTCTTTCAAAGTTTGTTCTCGCTTTGAACTCTTTAATTGACACTCCCAAACTACAATTACCGCCCATCCCAAACTTAATAATTTTTGCTTATTCAATTTATCTCTTTCTTGATTTTTTTCTATTTTATTTCTCCAATAATCACTATTTGATAAAGGAATATGCCCATCAACGCTATGTCCATGCCAAAAACAACCATGAATAAATATTGCGACGCCATATTTTCGCAAAACAATATCAGGAGATCCCGGTAACTTTTTTACATTCTTACGGTACCGATATCCCTTAGAGTACAAATAACGACGGACAATCCATTCAGGCTTTGTATCTTTGCTTTTGATTCTTGCCATAACGGCAGAACGTTTTTTTTTACTCCAAATGTCCATTGTGTACAAAATTAGAATATTTCATTTAAATTGCCTAATATGAAAGAGCTTATCTTGCTCGGTAGAGTCAACAAGCAAGTGCAATTATAGTCATAAAAATGAAATTCATCCAAA
>ERZ824522.1878-NODE-1878-length-12099-cov-8.052557_pt1 | contig 12099 bp, 9 predicted proteins | sample MGYA00519935_ERZ824522 | MGnify/ENA primary metagenome ERZ824522 (study PRJEB31778, sample SAMEA3449160) | human gut metagenome | biome: human gut; feature: human-associated habitat; material: faeces | place: United Kingdom | collected 2010/2012 ...
TACACTTGGGAATACAATAATAGAGGACGTTTCGCTCTCCACTTTGATATCCATATCCGAAGTCACTTTACCAAACTGTCCTCCATCTATCTGATAAGCGAAAGCATTTTCATACGTAGCTCCGTCATGTGTGGGTGTAAAAGTATCTATAATCTTATTTATCATGTTATCTGCATTGAAATATACAATGCGTTTATATTCCACGATCACGTCATTCATATCATAATCGCCTCCGTTAGGCCAAATGTCTTCAAAAGCTAACGTACCTTTTACCCCTTCATCCGCATCCGGTACTTCAATTGGTTTATTGTCATCCGGAATATTGGGTCTGTTCGGATTATCAATAGAACTTTCCGGAGAAGCGTCTACGTAGAATAACAAATCACAATAACTATCATTTGCTCCATCTTCTACACCAATGATAGTTTTCCCACTCTTTTCATCTTTTACTGTAACGAAATTACTATTGTAATTAACCAACTTTATTTCGTTATTACTAAAGTCATAAGCATTAGGAAGAATAAAAAATCCCACAGTATACCCGGCAGGAAAAGTAGTACTAGAGTTACCTTTATCATCAAAATAGAGCAAATGGACTTTATCACCACATCGGAGGACCGGTTCTCCCCAACCATCTCCTGTAGTCAATGCCACATTGGGGAATATGATATATTTCTTCACCCCCGAATGTACATTAGCATTACCCATATCGTCTGTCCGATAAAAATAATATCCGAAAGTATTATGATATGATGCATCTTTATTTACAAATACAACATCTAAAGAAGTACCTTCTTGTGTTACTGCGATATTTGCCACATCAGAATTTATAAACAAATAAGAATTATCATAATTGTTTTTACTGAAAAAGAATAGGATAAAATGAAGATTTGAGCAGAATTGAGCATTTCAATTGACAGTCAGGAGGTTTCGGCATAGATTGGCACAAAGTGGCACAGATGCGGGAGACAGGCTTTGGGAAGAATATGGAAACAGATGCACTTCCAAATCATTACCCGACATCGGATGCACTCTTAACGTTAACGGTCTATATTTCTGCGTTCTGCGTAGGTTTACATTCTGCCCTTACAACTCCCATAAACTAATTTTGCACCAAACAAAAAGTAAGGATTATGAGGAGTACATTCAAGACCGTGTTCTACGTGAACGCAAGCAAGGAGAAAAACGGAGTTGTCCCCATCATGGGACGTGTGACCATCAACGGGACAATCGCACAGTTCAGTTGTAAACAGACCATCCCGAAGGCTCTTTGGGACGCAAAAGGCAACCGCGCCAAAGGCAAGAGCAAGGAGGCACAGGCGGTAAACTTCGCGTTGGAGAACATTAAGGCACAGATAGCAAAGCACTACCAACGTCTTTCAGACCGTGAAGCCTGTGTGACCGCTGAAATGGTACGTAATGCTTATCAGGGCATAGGCACAGAATATGAAACCTTGTTACGTGCCTTTGACAAGGAAAACGCGGCTTTTGCCAAACGTGTGGGTAAAGACCGCTCCAAGCGCACATATCTGAAATACCTGACTGTCCGCAAGTATGTAGCCGAGTTTATCAGAAAGCAATATAAACGTGCCGACATAACGATGAACGAACTTACGGAGGATTTCATCCGCGACTATTGCCTGTATCTGCGCAACGAGGCAGGGCTTGCACAATCTTCCGTGTGGATATACTCCATACCATTGAAACATATCGTCACCACGGCTCACTACAACGGAAAGATACCGAGAAACCCGTTTGCAATGTACCACGTTGACCCCGACCACAAGGAGCGCGGCTTCCTTACGGAGGAGGAACTTCAGGCATTGGGTACTATCAAACTGGAGAATCCAAACTTTGCACTGGCAAGGGACTTGTTCCTGTTCGGGTGCTGGACGGGCATATCGTTCATAGACATCAAGAACCTCACGACTGATAATGTCGTGGAAATGAACGGTGCGCTGTGGATTGTGTCGAAACGGCAAAAGACAGGTGTTTCGTTCCAAGTCAAGCTGATGGACATTCCGATGCAGATAATCAAGCATTATGAACCGTTCCGAAAAGACAAGAGACTGTTCAACATAGGCTCACTTGACATGGTGAACAAACGCATAAAGAACATAGCGAGGAAGTGCGGCATCGAGAAGCCGGTTTCCTTTCACCTCAGTCGCCACAGCTTCGCTGTCATGGCATTGAACTACGGTATGCCGATAGAAAGCGTGAGCAAGATACTCGGACATACGGACATCAAGACCACGCAGATTTATGCCAAGGTAACGAACACGAAACTAAACAGCGACATTTCAGCCTTTGAGAACAAAATAATCGGACGTTTCACGATATAATCGCTTGATTATGGAACGGGACATTATTACGATGAATGAGTACGGTAGAGTGACTATACCCACTACTACAAATGTATGGATGGCGGAAGCAGAGTTGTCCTCATTGTTTGGTACAATCGCCCCGACACTCCGTACAGCCATCCGAGCCGTATATAAAAGTGGAGTGCTGAAACAACATGAGGCAGAACGGTATATCTGTTTGCCCGATGGCTACGGCATGGACGTGTATGCCCTGTCTATGGTCGTGGCACTCGCATTCCGCATCAATACCGAATGTGCGGCAAGGGTACGCGATGCCCTATTGGAAAGGTTCTACGGGCGAAAAGAGAAACAAGTCTTGTGGGTGTCAGTAAACAGACCGATGTGCGAGTGTTAGAGCGTGGGTACGTACATACGACAACCGCCCGAAGAAGCGACAATGCCACTCTTCTTCGGGCTTTCTTTATTCTTTCCTGCTCCTTTCCCTTATGCGATTTTCTGCATTTTCTCGTCTGTCTGTTATGATTGCACCGTTCCGCTTCGTTTTGCGTATCAATGTTTTAAGCATTGTGCCGTAGTTTTGCATCCGATTGTTTAACCCGTTGCAGACACTGTTGTCGGTGACATAAAACCAAGCAAAGCCTATGGCAGAACAAAACGAATTCATCCGCGTAGGGACAACCCTCTACAAGATTGTTGACCAGCCACTGATTGACGGAGGCTGTGTAAAGAAGCGCATCGCATGGAACTCCGAGACCTTGCGGCAGGACTACGGCAAAGACCGCATGGCGACCGTGCCGAAGTATGACGGGTTCTGTACCGTCCCCGACCATGTGGGCTACAAGCCCGTTGTCGGAAAGTTCCTCAACCTCTACGAGCCGATAGGATACCGACCGCAGGAGGGCTGCTTCCCCTGCATCCGCTCGTTAGTGGAGCATATCTTCGGAGAGCAATACGAGTTGGGCATGGACTACCTGCAACTGCTTTACCTGCAACCTGTTCAAAAGCTGCCTATCCTGCTGTTGGTGTCCGAAGAACGGAACACGGGCAAAAGCACGTTCTTGAACTTCCTGAAAGCCATCTTTAAAGATAACGTGACGTTCAACACCAACGAGGACTTCCGCAGCCAGTTCAATTCCGATTGGGCAGGGAAACTGCTCATCATGGTGGACGAAGTACTGCTCAACCGCAGGGAGGACAGTGAACGGTTGAAGAACCTCAGTACTACATTGTCCTATAAGGTGGAAGCCAAAGGCAAAGACCGTAACGAAATCGGTTTCTTCGCCAAGTTCGTGTTGTGTTCCAACAACGAGCATTTGCCCGTCATCATTGACGCAGGCGAGACACGCTATTGGGTACGCAAGATAGGACGGTTGCAGTGTGATGACACCGATTTCCTGCAAAAGCTGAAGGATGAAATCCCCGCTTTTCTGTACTTCCTTATCCATCGGGAGTTGTCAACGAAAAAAGAAAGCCGTATGTGGTTTGCCCCGAAGCTAATTGAGACAGAAGCCCTGCGTAAGATAATCCGTAGTAACCGCAACCGCCTCGAAATAGAAATGGCGGACTTGCTGCTCGACATCATGGCGAAGATGGAGGTGGAAACGGTGTCATTCTGCCTGAACGACATCATCCCCCTGCTGTCGTGTTCGCAGGTCAAGGCGGAGAAGCCGCAGGTGCGTAAAGTGTTGCAGGAGTGCTGGAAATTATCACCGGCACCCAACGGGCTTACCTATACCACCTACGTGTATGGCGGTAACGGACGCTATCATACCCGTAAAGATGTGGGCAGGTATTACACCGTGACCAAAGGACTGCTGGAGAGCCTCTGATATTCTGTTGAATTGTTGAATAGATATAATATAATGTTGATATATAGCAAAATACAGGCTCAACAGAATACCAACAACACCCAACGGACGATGAAGAGGGAACGCAGCAGCATTCGGTTATACCATCACTTCTTCTTTTCGTTGCCGTTTGTTGGGCATCATGCGTTTGTTGAGGACAAGTTGAGCGCGTATCAAGCAATATAACAATGTGTTATGTGTCATATTCAACACTTCAACGCTTTTACACCCATCAACAAGTCCGTGGGAAAACGGCTGGATACCCCAAGCAGGTATTACGTATGCCGACATGCCATCATGCCGACAAGCAGACACGACAACATGACGACACAAAACAATGACGACATATCAACATGGCGACATGAGGTACACCCCAAGTTGGCGAAAGGGGAAAAGCATCCGACAACCACCGACAGCGCAGCGGATTTTCTGAAACGAAAAAGCCATAGCTCATTAGGGCGTTTTCTTCACGCACCGCTGCGCTAATGCTAAAAACGCCCCAATGAGCCAACGGGATTACACCCCTCTGGACACCCCCGTTTTCATGCGGCACGACCGCAGCGGACGGGCATGAACAAACAAGTTTGTATAACCTATAAAAACAAAAGACGAACATGGGATACATAAGCATCCAATTCAACAAGGTGAAAGGCTCGGCGGACACGGGCGCGTCTGACCACATCGAACGCAAGACCCTCCCCAAGAACGCCAACCCTACACGCACCTGCCTCAACCGTGAGCTGGTGGACTTCCCCGATGGCGTGACGAACCGCACCGAGGCAATCAACCACCGCATCCGCACGGCAGGCATCAAGAGGAAGATAACGCCCGACCAAGTGAGGGCAATCCGCATCGTGCTTTCGGGAACACATGAGGACATGATGAAAGTGCAGGACGAGGGCAGGCTGAACGAATGGTGTGCCGACAACCTACAATGGCTGCACCGCACGTTCGGACGGGAGAATACCGTTTCTGCAGTCTTGCACATGGACGAGTATACGCCGCACATCCACGCTACGGTCGTACCGATTGTAACAGGCGAACGCAGGAAAGCGAAAAAGAAGCAACAGGTGGAGGGCAAGCGCACCTACCGTAAGAAAACGGATGCCATTCGTCTGTGCGCCGATGACGTGCTGACACGAGAGAAGCTGACAGCCTATCACGACAGTTATGCGGAAGCAATGGCGAAATACGGCTTGCAGCGTGGCATCCGTGGTTCGGAGGCACGACATACCACCACTGCCCAATACTACCGAGACTTGAAGCGGCAGACGGGAGAACTTGAAGTCAATGTGCAGCAGTTGCAGACGGAAAGGCAACAAGCGGAACAGAAACTTGACGAGGTGAAGAAAGAAATTAGGTCGGAGAAACTGGAAGCCGCCAAGACCGAGGCGAAAGCCGCACTCGTGGCAAAGGTCGGTTCTTTTTTGGGCGGTGGAAAGTTGAAAGCGGAAAGGGAAGGATTTCAGCAGCGCATAGCGGAACTTGAAAACCAAAATGCAAGGTTGGAGCAACATATTAAGCAGATGGAACGTGAACACCAAGCCCAATACAGCAAGTTCAGCGAGTATATGGACAAGGTAAAACAATACTTCCCTCATGTAGAGAAACTGCTGCCCTTGATTGACTTCTGCCGTAATACGCTACACTTCTCCGAACAGATTATCCAAGAACTATGCAAGTTGAAGAAAGTGAACTTGAAAGGTGATTTCTATTCACCTGAGTTCAACCGTAAATTCCATGCAGAGGGGGCGGCTTTCTCGTTTGAAGAAGACAAAAGCAGGACAGGGCGTTTCCATATATGTGTGAACAACATTCCGCTTGTACAATGGTTCCGGCAGAAAGCGCATGAATGGAGAAACGGTTTGGGGCTTACTACCCCAAAGCAAGGTAACGGGATGAAAATCTGAATATGTATAAATTTCGCCCAAGAAGTAAAGATAATCATTCAATGAAAGGGACTTATCAAGAATTTTAGCTACTTTTGCAATTGGATTGGGGCAACCCTTTCCAAAACATAGAAAAAAGAAGAAGCGTTATGCTTATCTTGTACTTGAAAACGTAGGAAATTTTCAAATTGGATACAAGGATAGCATAGTGGTTCTCACGCTATAGCGTGGGCTGCTATTGTTACATCTGTATCCAAGGTTTCCTACGACCTTCAAGTAAAGAGTGTGGCATACAGTTCCACGCTTCGTGTTTCGGACAAGCGTCAATAATTATCATTTAAATAGTGAACATTATGAAGAATGTTATTATCTTATTATTTTGTGCAGTTGCATTAGTTATGACTTCTTGCACACTCTCTAACGAGGAAAAAGCTGAGAAGTTGGTTAAAGAGACGCTTAAAGGCTATCTATATCACCCAGATTCTTATGAACCAATATCAACAAAAGTTGATAGTATGTTCATTGATGTAACTACTATTGAACCTATTATGAAAATTAGTGATGACATCAAAGATTTGATGTCTAAAATAAACAGATGTAAAAGAAACATCGAATCTGCGGAATCTTCTATGGATATTTTTGCTCCTAATGGATATTCTTCTCAATACTCTCGTGGAGAATATGCGCGGGCAAAAAAAGAGAAAGAAGAAGCCAAATCTGATTTGGATAAATATACCAAGAAACTTTCAGAACAACTTGTTTCTCTAAAAGAAAATGTTGTAAAATATCACAAAGGTGAATTTACAGGTTGGGCAGTAAGTCATAGATTTAGGAGTCTTAATGGCACAGGTTCAATAACCATTCCGGGAGAAATGATTTTCTTTTGCGACAAAGAGTTTACAACTTGTGGCGGTTATGAAGTTGATAAGTTTGAGAACTTTGCAAAAATTTTGAAAGCTGTAGATGAGGCAACTTCTGATGAAGATATAATAGACTATTTTAGGGAGGATAGTTTTTTACTGTAATCCAGTCTTTTAATAGCTTAGAAAGTTAGCGTGCCTTAATGGCACGTTAACCTTTTATACAATGTAACCTTTATCAACGACAAATCTTTTTTTTAGTATGCAAGCATTGTTTATTGGGGTAATTTGTATTATAGCTATTTCAATTTGTTATATAGTTATAACAAGGACACGCCTAAAAAACAAGTCCAAGGAACTTTCAGAAAAGTTAAACCACATATCTTCTTATGGCAATAAATCCAATTACGAGCAAGCAAAAGAAAGATTGTTGGTTTTAAACAACGAGGCATTTATTGATATTCCGACCGACCTTAATAACGTTTTTTCAGGGAGGGTAATATCTGCAACGCAAGAAAAAGATTTTGCCAATCATTATAAGCCACATTTTCAAAAATCGTATTCACTTGTTAAGAAACTTAAATCCTTTAATATCACTCCATCTGAAACCATATCCAAATTTATCAATGATTTTGGAGCTATCAATAAACTCGTAAAGCAACATAATGAAGAGGTAATTACATTTCTGCTTGACACGCATAAAGAGTTTTTCGACCATTGCCTGAAATATCCATTAGACAAGCAACAAAGACGCTCAATCGTTTCAGAAGAAGAAAATTGTTTGGTAGTTAGTAGTGCGGGAAGTGGAAAGACTTCATCCATCGTAGGAAAGGTAAAGTATTTGACTGAAATAAAGAAAGTCAATCCTCAAAATATCCTCCTTATCAGCTACACAAACAAGGCTGCCGCCGAATTGACAGAAAGAATGGGTATTACAGGTTTGAGAGGGTACACTTTTCACAAACTTGCCCTTGACATTATCGGACAAACAACAGGTCAAAAGCCATCAATATATGAAAAGACGGACGCGCTCTTCGTGAAAATCTACCATGAATTATTGAATGATAAGAAATTCAAGGAAAGCGTAATAGAATACTTTATTGATTATCAAACGCCCGAAAAGGAGTGGGAAAAGCGGAAGAATGAACGTAGGCAACAACTTTCAGAACAGAAGGATGTACGTTTGAAAGCATCGTTTCCTGATATGGACGGAAAAACTGTTTATGTACGAAGTGAGCAAGAGCAGAAAATATGCTTTGCGCTATCTTCCCTTAGCGTAAAATTCAGATATGAAGAACCATACGAACATCCATTGGCAGACGAGATGCACTCTCAATACAAACCGGATTTTTCCATATATTTTGAACAAAGTGGAAAAACAAGGCGAGTATATTTAGAGCATTTTGGAGTGGACGAACATGGACTTGTTCCTATATGGTTTGCCAAAGACAGAGGCATTACCTATGAAGAAGCAAACCAAAAGTATAACGATGGCATAACATGGAAAAAAGCGGCACATGAGAAATTTGGTACAGAGCTATTAACAACTTCAAGTGCAGATTTTCATTATTCCGATATTCGGGAGAAATTAAAGAACTTATTGGAAAAGACTGATGTTCCTATCCAAGAGAAAACAGATGCTGAATTATACGATATGATTCTTCCCCCGAATAGCAAGCAGGAGAAGGCTTTTATCCGCCTTGTCGTGACTTTTGTGACATTGATAAAGTCAAGCTGCAAATCTGTAGATGAAGTATTAAGGCAAACTAAAAACGCAGGGGACGAACGCAGTACATTCATTATCAAAAACATCTTTCAACCCGTTTATAAACGGTATATTGAAGAATTGACGAATATCAACCAAATAGATTTTACGGATGCAATCCTGCAAGCTACCGACATTTGTCGTTCCTCCCATTCTGTGAAGTATGATTATATCATTGTGGACGAGTTTCAAGACATATCCGTTGACCGTTACAACTTCTTAAAAGTATTGCGAGAGGGAAATCCGCCTGCTAAGTTGTATTGTGTGGGCGATGACTGGCAGTCCATCTATCGTTTTTCAGGGAGCGACATGGCACTTTTCAATCAATTTTCATATTACTTTGGTCAGACGGAAATCAACAAGATTGAAACTACATATCGGTTTGGAGAGCCTTTGGTCAGCCTGTCCTCGCAATTCATCCAACGCAACGAAGCCCAAATTAAAAAGAACATCCATCCTTTTAATCCACAAGTTAAAACAGAATTACAATTCTGTGATTATGAAAGGCGTGAATATTGCAATGTCATCGGACAATTGGTTGCGTCAATTCCATTGGACAAATCAGTATTTTTGTTAGGGAGATATTCCTTTGATGATTATTACCTGTCGTTCATGTATAAATCCGTGAAAGAGGGTAATCGTTTTTTCTATATCATCGGAGATAGGAAAATAGAGTTTCTGACCGTTCATAAATCCAAAGGACTTGAAGCAGACTATGTGATAGTTCTTCAATGTAACAAGGACACATACGGGTTTCCCTCACTTGTAAGCGATGACCCTGTTCTTAATTATGTCTTGACAAAAAGCGACCAATATCCATACGGAGAAGAACGTAGGCTGTTTTATGTAGCCATTACCAGAGCAAAAGTCAAGACCTATGTACTGTATGACAGACGCTTCCCTTCTGTTTTCGTGGACGAGTTCTTGCATCCGGAAAAAGTCACGGAAGAAAGTTATGCCAAGCATCCAAACGCCAACAAAAAGTGGACACGCAGTGCGGATAATTTTCTGCTTACCCTTTATCATGAAGGGAAAAGTATAAAATACATAGCCGAGAAAATGGGCAGAAGTCAAACCTCGATAGTAATGCGATTAGGAAAATTGGAAGGAAAACGGCAATAAAATACTGATTGCATTTCGTTTGTCGAAAATATATGTTACCTTTGCATAGAGTTGTTTGACAGCAATGTACTACACATCGCAGAATTTATGACCGTTGCCAAGTCATTACCTCACTTGTGGCAGAAAGTGCGCAAGTTGCTTATTTCTAAATTATTCCTGTCTTATAGCTGTATTTTATGGAAAAATTGCTTCATACGGCTAACAAGATCACCAATATTTTCATCGCCAACTTTCCCTACATTAGTAATATATGGAGAACGAGGTACACCATTCTCATCCCATGCACATAATGAGTATAAATTTAGTATAGGATTAATAGAATATGGTGCATTTCCATTAAAAGAATAAGAACGCGTTACTGCTTTAGTCTTGGCAGTAGAAGAATCCTTTTTACTCATATCAAAACTAGCCACCCCATCTTTGATATCTAGTTTTACGCATCGGGGCACTCCCCAGCTTGATGTATACAAGTAAACAGTCTCTACAGAAGTCGGAATATTCATTTTCCCTTCATATTTTCCATTTCCATCCGTGAAAATTTTGAATAAAGCTTCAACCCCTTCTTTCTTTACCGGAACATTGTCCACTACTTCCATCGGGTCTTCATCATACACTTCAAGTAGAGCCACAAGTCCGGGGACATCATAGTTTACTGAGAGTTTCACGTCGCCACGTGTTTCAAATCCGAAATACTCGCTAGGGTCCGGAAGAGGTTCTTTTCCATAATTAGGATCGTACAGATCTTTTTCCATACATCCAGCCAACAGCCCACCAATCAATGCTGCCGTAGCAATAGCACCAGAAATGCCGAATAATCGCTTTTGTGTCATAATCTATATATTTGTTTTGTTAGTTATCAAGGCTTGTTTTGTTCCCATCAAAACAATCTCACCTCTCAAATAATTTTCAAATATATAGATTATTTAATTACCAGCCGGACAAAGCTTAAAAACGGAATACCGATTCACAAAATAGTGTTATCGTGCAATCTTTATTTACTGCATAGAGCCACCCACGATATCCAATAATTCGTTGGTAATAGCCTGCTGGCGACTCTTATTATATTGCTTCGTCAAATCCTGGATCAATTCGTTCGCATTGTCCGTAGCCACCTGCATCGCCAATGTGCGTGCCGCATGTTCCGAAGCGTTCGAATCCACGGCAGCCGTAAAAAGCTTCTGGCTCAATACCGTTGGGATCAGATTGGCGATCAGTTCCTCTGCAGAAGGTTCGATAATGTAATCATTCGCTATTTCACCTCCTTGTACTTCTTCTTCCTTTTGCTTCTCTTCCTCATCCACGACCCGTGTCAGGTCAATAGGCAGATAAGTTTCGCGAAGCAGAATCTGCACGCCCATTGATTTAAAATGATGATAGATCAGTTCTACCCGGTCTATATCTCCGGATACGTACATTTCCATCAGGCGATGTGCCAGTTCGGAAGCCTCCTGATACGATGGTTTGTCGGAAAGCGTCGGTGAAGTCTCCTGCGGTTGGAATCCCAGGCGTTTCACTGCTTCATCCACCTTCTTCCCTACCGGGAATATCAGGATATTATCCTGTCCCAGTGTACGAAACTCACCGACTGTTTGCAGCAGCATCTTAATCACATTTGCATTAAAAGCACCACAGAGCGACGTATTCGAAGAAAAGGCAACGATTGCCACACGCTTCACTTCCCTCGCCTTGATGTAAGGAGATTCAACAGGAAGGTCGGCACTCAGGAAGTTAGTCAGAATCTTGTTGAGCTTCCTTTCATAAGGCAGCATATTTTCAATGGCTCCTTGTGCCTTGTGTAACTTGGCAGAAGCCACCATCTTCATTGCTGAAGTGATTTTTCGGGTACTCTTTACCGAATTTATTCTGGTTTTTACTTCTTTCAGTGAAGCCATAACTATTTAAATTAAGAATTAAGAATGAGTGTGTGTCAAAAGTCAGTCCCAGTTCAGTTACTATTGACTTTTGACACAGCGTCTTCATTTTATAAATATTGTTTGACAACCATAGCGGCAGTCTCTTCGATAGCCTTGGTCACGTTATCGTCTATCACACCGGTTCTCAGAACGTCCAGCACATCTTCCTGATGATTGAGTTGTAGAGATTCGATGAAGCTGCGTTCAAAATCCTGTACGTTTTCCAAGGGAACATCGTGGAGCAGACCGTGCGTGCCGCAATACAGAATAGCAATCTGTTGTTCTACAGGCATCGGACTATACTGAGGCTGAATCAGCAATTGTGCATTCTTACGTCCCTTGTCGATAGTCATCGCCGTAATGGGGTCCATATCACTGC
>ERZ824522.1881-NODE-1881-length-12085-cov-3.099252_pt1 | contig 12085 bp, 15 predicted proteins | sample MGYA00519935_ERZ824522 | MGnify/ENA primary metagenome ERZ824522 (study PRJEB31778, sample SAMEA3449160) | human gut metagenome | biome: human gut; feature: human-associated habitat; material: faeces | place: United Kingdom | collected 2010/2012 ...
GTCCGCAAACATATGCACGCCCCGGTTGGCCCTGTCAGCGGCGAACTGCTTCAAAAGCCAGCTCACCTGCTCCCGGGTGGCCTTGTCGTGGGAGAAGCGGTCGTTGCTCGCCAGGGTATACAGGGAATACTTGGTGTAGAGGGGCCGCTCGCGGCGGCGCTTGGCCACCCACTCCAGCATGGGCGCGGCCGCCCGGGCCATCCACATGGGCAGCACCGGCAGCTTCCGGCCGCCCTGCACCGTTTTGATCTTCTTGCGCCCGGTCACGTCATGCAGCGTGTCGAGGAGCTCCCGCACGCTGTAAAACCGGTTGGACAGGATGTAGCATTCCCCGGCCCGGCCCTTGTCCACGGCGGCCAGGCAGCCGGCCGCCACGTCCCGCACGTCCACGAAATCGTAGCCGCCCCGCACGCAGGCGGGCAGCTTGCCCCGCACGTAGTCCACCACCAGCTGCACCAGATGGTTGCCGGAGGCGTCGTAGGGGCCGAGGATGCCGGAGGGGTGCACCACCACGGCGTTCAGGCCGGCGGCCGCGGCGTCCAGCACGATCTGGGTGGCCTCCGCCTTGGTCTTGGCATAGCCGCCCACCACCTCGTCGGGCGAAAAATGATGGACCTCCCGCAGCACCTGCAGCCCGTCCTTCTCCGGGATGGCGTGCACCGAGCTGACGTACACCAGCCGGCTCACCTGATGCTCCAGGCACAGCGCGGTGATGTTGCGGGTGCCCCCCACGTTGACGGCGTACATGGCTGGCGAGACCTTATCGGCAATGTCGACGATGCCGGCGGTGTGGATCACCACCACGTCCCGCCCGTCGGTATCGGCGAACAGCGGCTCCAGAGTGGCCTTGTCCCGGACATCCCCCTTGAAATACCGGACGGCGCCGGCATCCGCCACCTTCTCGGCGGGGAGTACCAGCCCCCGCACCGCGGCGCCCGCCCGGCGCAGCATACGGACGATGGTGCCGCCCAAATGCCCGTTGGCGCCGGTAACGATATAGATTCTATCCATGGCGAAAAGCTCCTTTGTTTACAATTGCAGCGTTGATTTTCTTATCCGCTTATAGCATACTATAAAGTATACCCGCAAACAATCAACAGAATCCGGACGCTTGTCAGTTCTTCAACATATCCGACAAGACTTGTTGAAAAAGGAAGTGTGTTCATGAAAACGTTACCGTCCGATCACCGCACCCGCGTGACCAAGATGCTGATCCGCCGGGCGTTTACCGATTTGCTGCGCGGCAAGCCCATCCAGAGCATCACCATCCGGGAGCTTTGCGAGCGGGCCGGCATCAACCGGGGCACCTTTTACTGCCACTATACCGATATCTACGATCTGCTTCACCAAATGGAAGAGGAGATGCTGGAGGACTTCAACAAGGCGCTGGAGCCCCTGCTGTCTGCGGGGGGCGAGTCGTTCCATCCCGTGGACATCAGCACCGAGATTTTCCAGTGCCTCAAGGACAACTCCGACATCTGCGCGGTCACGCTGGGCCCCTACGGCGACAAGGAGTTCCTGGCCAAGCTCATCAATCTGGGGCGGGACCGGTGCTTCGGCTCCTACGCCCAGTATTTCAAGGACGCCACCCCCAAGCAGATCGCCTATTTCTACGCGTTCGTCAGCTCCGGCTGCATGGGGCTGCTGCAGCAGTGGCTGGACGACGGGATGACCACCCCGGCGGGCGAAATCGCCCAGATGGCGGAAAACATCATGCTCTACGGCATGGGCTTCTTGGGAAAAATGGGATGAAAAAGGCTCCGGCTTGCGTCATGCAGCCGGAGCCTCTGCTTTTGTCAATCCGCTTCTTCGCCCAGGCAGGCGCCGTCCTCGTGGCCGGTGATCCGCACGTTCAGGCAGGAGCCCAGCGGCCGGGCGGTGCGCACCCGCACGGGCAGATAGTTGGGGGCGTACCCCTCGGCCAAGCCGTCCTCCCGGCGGGTTTCCAGCAGCACGGCGGCGGTGGAGCCCACCTGCGCCGCGGCATAGGCGTCCCGCAGGCGGTCGCCCAGGGCCGTCATCCGGCGGCTGCGTTCCGCCTTGACGGCGGCGGACAGCTGGCCCGGGGCCTTGGCGGCCGGCGTACCGGGGCGGCGGGAATAGGCGAAAACGTGCAGGCGGGAGAAGCCGACGGCCTCCACGAAGGCCAGGGACTGGGCGAACTCCTCCTCGTCCTCGCCGGGGAACCCCACCATCACGTCGGTGGTCAGGGCGCAGCCGGGGAACGCCTCCCGCAGCCGGCCGGCGATCCGCCGGTATGCGGCGGTGTCGTAGTGGCGGTTCATCCGCCGGAGGGTGGCGTCGCAGCCGCTTTGCAGCGCCAGATGGAACTGGGGGCACAGCCGAGGCTGCGCGGCCAGGCGGCGCACCACCTCCTCCGACAGGGCGTCCGGCTCGAGAGAGCCCAGGCGCACCCGCTCGATCCCCTCCACGGAGCAGGCGGTCTCCACCGCGTCGGCGATGGACAGGCCCCATTCCTGGCCATAGGCGGTCAGGTTGATGCCCACCAGCACCACCTCCCGGAAGCCCCGCGCCGCCAGGGCGCGCAGCTCATGGGCGACATCCTCCGGCGGCTTGGAGCGGACGCGTCCCCGGGCATACGGGATGATGCAGTAGGAACAAAAGCGGTTGCACCCGTCCTGGATCTTGACGAACGCGCGGGTGCGGCCCTGGAAGTCGTCGATCTCCAGCGGCTCCAGCCGCGCGTCGTGCTCCCCGATGTCCACAATCCGCCGGCCGTTTTGGAGGAAGGCGGCGAGATGGCGGGGCAGGGCGCGGCGGGACGCGTTGCCCAGCACGATGTCCGCCTCGGCGAAGCCCTCCGCCTCCTCGGGGAAGGCCTGGGGCATGCAGCCGGTGAGCGCCAGCACGGCGTGGGGGTTGTCCCGCCGGCAGCGGCGCAGCAGCTGCCGCAGCTTCCGGTCGCTTTCGCCGGTCACGGTGCAGGAGTTGATGACCAGCCCGTCGGCGGACAGGGCCGCCTCGTCGCCGGGGACAAACTCCCCCGTCTCGAAGCCCTCGGCCTCCAGAAGGCGGCGCATGGCCTGGGTTTCGTATTGGTTCACCTTGCAGCCCAAGGTGTGAAAGACAATTTTCATAAGAATGAACAGCCCTTTCCGTGCAATCCGTCTATGTCATGCGGTTTGCATGTTCCTCACACTTTCACCATTATAATCGAAATATGCCGCAATTTCAATCAACAGTTTGTTCCCTTTCCCGGTTGTTTTCCGTGTGCTTTGCGGATATAATGAACAATGGGTTACAGGTGCTACTCCCCATTACGCGGGTCTTATCCCCGCCTCCGGAAGCGTAAACCTTCAACAACATGAACAGGAGAGGGGTCTTTCAGATGTATAAAGCGACCGTGCATTTTGAAACCGTGGTGGAAGCCAAGGCTTTTGTCACCGCCAGCAACGAGGTGGACTTTAAAGTAGAGTTGGTGTCCGGCCCGTATATCATCGATGCCAAGTCTATCATGGGCCTGTTCAGCCTGGATTTATCCAAGCCCATTGAGCTGCAGGCCTACTGCAAGGACGACGGCACCTTCGCCGCGTACAAGGAAAGAATCAAGGAATTCCTCCTCGAAGAATAAATCCCGCCGCCGGCAGCCGCCGGCGGCGTTTTTTTGCCCATAAGCGAGATAAACGGCGGTTTTTCCGCATATGCTGTACCGAACAGGCGGGAACCCGTGAAGGGGACTCCCGCATTTGGCAGAAAGGGCGGAGAAACACATGAAACACAACAAGCGGGCGCAGCGGCTGCTGGCGGCGCTGTGCTGCACAGCCCTGCTGGCGGGCTGGGGCGGGCTGGAGGCTTTCGCCAAGGAGGCACCGGCGCTGATGACCGACGAGAGCGACGGCGCCACGGCGGCGCAGCTCCTCCAGGAAACCGACGACGAATGGGTGACCACCGCCACCCAGCCCGCCGACGCCGGCTCCCTGTCGGTGGCGGGCAAGGGCGCGGTGCTCATGGAGCTGTCCAGCGGACAGATCCTGTTCGAGCAGACCCCCCATGAGAAGGTGGCCATCGCCTCGGTGACCAAAATCATGACCCTGCTGCTGGTGATGGAAGCGCTGGACGCGGGGCAGATCTCCCTGGACGACAAGGTATCCTGCTCCGCCACCGCGGCCTCCATGGGCGGCAGCCAGATCTGGCTTAAGGAGGGGGAGGTCATGACCGTCCACGAGCTGACCAAGGCGGCGGCGGTGGTCTCGGCCAACGACGCCTGCGCGGCCCTGGCGGAGCATATCTGCGGCTCCATTGACGCCTTTGTGACCAAAATGAACGAACGGGCGGCCCAGCTGGGCATGGCGGACACGAAATTCCTCGATTGCAGCGGCCTGAGCGACGACGCCTATTCCTCCGCCCACGACGTGGCCGTCATGTCCCGGGAGCTGATGAAGCACAAGAAAATCACCGAGTACACCACCATCTGGATGGATACCCTGCGGGACGGCAAGTCCCAGCTGGTCAACACCAACAAGCTGGTGCGCCACTACAAGGGGGCCACCGGGCTGAAAACCGGCACCACCCAGAAGGCGGGCCACTGCCTGTCCGCCACGGCACAGCGGGACGGCATGGGCCTGGTGGCGGTCATCCTGGGCTGCTCCACCACCGACGAGCGGTTCGGCGGCGCACGCAAAATGCTGGACTACGGGTTCGCCAGCTACGGCATCCACACGCCTCAAATCGACCAGAACCAGCTGCAGCCGGTCAAGGTGCTGCGGGGGGTGGAGCCTCAGGTGGACATCACGGTGGAGACGCCCGCCCCCGTCCTGGTCAAAAAGGGGCAGGAAAAAGCCATCGTCACCACCATCGAGCTGGCCGAGGACCTGGAAGCGCCGGTTCTGCAGGGCCAGGTGGTGGGCGAGGTCGTCCTCAAGCTGGACGACAAGGAGGTGGCGACCTACCCCATCCGGGCGGCCAAGGCCGTCGGCGCGGTCAATTTCGGCGTGGCCTTCCGCTGGCTGTTCGACGCCCTGCTGGGCTGACGTGCGGGAGGGAATCCCCTTGCAGCCATTTGAAAAGACGATTGGACGCGCGGAAAGCCGCCCCTTTGATGGGGCGGCTTTTTTTATGCCTCTTCCCGCTCCTCCGCGAATAGAAGGACGAAGGCGGCGGCCAGCAGGACACAGCCGGCCAGGGCCGCCCGCACGCCGAGCAGGCGGGCAAGCAGCGCGCCCCCCGCCGCGCCGGCGACGAAAAACAGGAGGATGCCCGCGTATTGCAGCCCGGCCCGCAAATCCTCCCGCCGCCGCTGCGCCGCGTACCGGCACAGCCGTTCGGTGGCGGAACGCAGGTTGCCGGTGCACATGGTGGTGGCGAAGGCGTTGCCCTCCAGGGCGCGGAAGGCCTGCACCTGCATGGCGCACAGGAAGGAAATGGCCACGTTGGCCGCCATATCCCACCGCCCCGCCGGGAGGAAGGCCACCGCCAGCAGGATGGCGCACTCGGCCCCCAGGACGATTTGCCGCCAATGGAGGCGGGCGGCCCGCCCCCGCGGCGAGGCGGCCCAGCGGCGGCGCAGCCCCTCGGTGGCGGCCACGCCGGCAGCGAAGGCCAGGATAGGCACGAGATACCCCAAGGCCCGGCCGGGCTCCCCCTCGGCCAGCCGCATGCCCAGCAGCACGATGTTGCCGGTCTGGGCGTTGGCGAACACCCCGCCTCGCAGCAGGTAGGTATAGGCGTCCAGGAAGCCCCCCGCCGCCGCCAGCAGGGCCCCCAGGGCAAAGGTTTCGGACAGCGGGGGCCTTCGCGCCCCCGCGGGTTGTCTGCGCATGGTTTATTCCGCCTCCTCGCAGCGGTAGACATAGGCGGCGCGGCGGATGAAATCCTCGGTCAGGCCGAAGCGCTCCGCCAGCTCCCACACCTCGGTGCAGCCCTCCTTCACCGCCCGCTCCAGCTCCTGGCGGGGCAGCAGGGCGTGCACTGCCCACTTATCCGCCCGGTACTCGTGCCGCTCCCGCACGTCGCAGGCGCTGCTCCGGCTGTAAAAGCTGCCGGTGACACAGTGGCCGATTTCGTGGGCCAGCTTCACCCGCCCATCGGCCATGCTGCCGATAGCCAGGGGATCCAGCGCGATGTAGCACCGCCCGGCCATGGTCAGGGACAAGCACCCGCAGGCCGGCAGCGGGCCGTAGTAGACCTCGATGTCCCGCCCGGCCGCGTATTCCAGCAGCCCCGGCTCCCCGGCGATTCCGGATGATTGGCGCAATGCATTTCACTTCCCTTACTTCTCCGGCCGCGCCCCCCGCAGCCTCTGGCTCAGCGCGGTGAGCAGGTCGGACATGAACAGAATGTTTTGTCCACCCGTATGGTCGTAGGCTCTTTCTCTTAGGAGCGCATCGACGGTCACGGTCAGACGGCACTGCCCCTCCCCCAGCCGCTGAACTGTGAGGATACAGACGTAATCGTTGGTGCGCAGATACCGGCGGGGGATGGACGCCTGGGCGTATAAAAGCGCTGGGTCGATGCTAGGCCGTGCCCATTTCGGGCAGCGGCCCATGGACAGCAACGCCTCATAGGCGGCGGACAGCGCCGTTTCGGCCGCTTCCGGGACCTCGATGCTCACCTGTGTGTTCATAAAGCTCTCCCCCCTTCCGGGTGAAACTATCTCGCTCCGAGAATACGCCCCCTTTTATTCCTCTTCCTTCTGGCGCGCCTGGATGAACTGGGCGAAGCGCTTGACCTCCGCATACATCTCGTCCGTCACCGGGCCGCTCCCCTGGAACAGGGCGAACTTGATATCCTCGTCGCTGACGACGCCCAGATCTCCGCCCTCCCGGCGTTCGGTTTTCCCCAGCAGATAATCCACCGACACATGGAAATAGTCCGCCACCCGGGACAGCGTCTCGGCGTCCAGCGTCCGGTTCTCGTTCTCCCAGTTGGAAACCGTGTTCTGCGCCACCCCCATGTCCTTGGCAAACTGCGCCTGACTGATCCCCGCCTGGGTTCGCATGGTCTTGAGCCTGAGCATATTGACCGCCCTTTCTTCCGTGAAATAGTTTTCTGCACTGCCAGAATATCACTTCACGAGAAAAAAGTAAAGAAATATTTCCGAAAAATCCAAATATGGGATTGACGGGCATCTCACAGCGTGCTATAATCACGTCATGAGATACATTCCATCTCAAATATTCGAACTGGGAGGTTTTGTATATGCGGGGTTGGCTCAGGCAGCTGCGCAAGGATCGGGGGCTGACACAGAGGGAGGTGGCCGCGCGGCTGGGGATTTGCCAAAGCTACTACGGCTACATCGAGACGCGGGGGCGGCAGAAGAAAATCGACCTGCCCCTGTTGGCGAAAATCGCCGGGGTGTTCCAGGTGCCGCTGATGGCCCTGGTGGACATCGAGACCAGCGCGGCGGAGGACATGGAAAAGAACCCGGGGGAACGCTCATGAGCGGGACGGCGGCCCCTTCCGAGGGGGCAAGTACCAATATATACCAATGCCTGTCCAATAAAGGGGACACACGCGCCTTGGGCAAATCCGATTTGCTGGGCGGGCCGATCATCGATGCGCTGCTGGACATGCCGGAGGGGACGGACAAGATCCTGCGGCAGGTGGAGCTGGAGGAACGGGCCAGGGATTTGGGCATCAAGGCCGCGTTTGACCGGCTGCTGAACAGCCGGCGGAAGGAATGGCAGGCCGCCATGCGGGTGCGGCGGCGGGAGCTGAAGGCCCTGCAGCAGCCGGTTTCCCTCCAGGCGGGGGAGGACGGATCGCTGGATCGCATCGAGAATTATCTGCGCATTCTGACCGAGGACCCGGCCTGGAAGAACCAGCTGTGGTTCAACGAGCTGACCCACGCGCCGGAATGGCGGAGGCCGGGGGAACCGGCCCAGCGCTGGGCCGAGAACCTCGAGGCCACCCTAAGGCTGTACATCGAGAGCGTCTATGGCCTGCACAACCCGAAAAAGCTGACCGACGCGCTGCAAATCGCCTTCCACCTGCAGCCCTATCACCCGGTGCGGGAGGCGATCACGGCCCTGCGGTGGGACGGGAAGCCCCGCCTGGAGGAGATGCTCATCCGGTATCTCGGCGCGCCGGACACCGCCTATACCCGGGAGGTCAGCCGCCTGATTTTCGCCGGCGGCATCCACCGGGCCTTCCGGCCGGGCTGCAAGTTCGACGTGATGCCGGTGCTGGTGGGCCTGCGGCAGGGGGAGGGCAAATCCACCTTCGTGCGGTGGCTGGCCATGGACGACGCCTTCTTCCGGGAGGTCACCGTCCTGGAGGGGCAGAAGGGCTCCGAAGCTGTGGAGGGGGCCTGGATCTGCGAGATGGCCGAGCTGCTGGCCCTCCGGCGGGCCAAGGACGCGGAGGCGGTCAAGGGCTTCATCTCCCGCCAGTCGGACAGCTACCGCCGGCCCTATCAGCGGCACACCGAGGACGTGCCCCGCAGCTGCATCTACATCGGCACCACCAACCGCGCAGAATTTTTAACGGACGTTACTGGGAACCGCCGTTTCTATCCCATCACCTGCCGGGGAGACGGATCCGACCTGTTCGCCCGGGAGGAGGAGGTCCGGGCCGACATCCGCCAATGCTGGGCCGAGGCGTACCAGCGATTCCGAACTGGTTGTCTTCCGAAAGTTGCAAATCGCAACATTGAGGAGGAAGCGGAGACGGCGCGGGAGGCGGCCCAGGCGGAGGATGTCCGGCGGGGGCTGATCGCCGACTATCTGGAAAGCCGGCGGGAGGTCTGCATCCTGGAGCTGTGGCGGGAAGCCCTGCAGGAGCCGGGAAAGCCCGCTCCTAGGCAGAGCTTGGAGATCGCCGACCTCCTGCAGGGGCTGGAGGGCTGGGAGCGCGGATCCGGCAGCCGCCGGTTTTCCGGCTATGGCGTCCAGAAATATTGGGCAAAACACACAAAGAATTTGTAACCGGAGGCCATCGGGTTACAATCCGGTTACAGGCCGGTAACCCGCATGGCGCCTAGATTTTTCTCCATTGTAACCCATGTAACCAGTTTTATATAAAAGATGTACCCTATAGGAACGGTACAGGAAAAGAGGGTAAGAGAACCTATTGAAAAATACCGGTTACACCGGTAACACAGGGCCGGCCGAAAGGAAACGAGCGGCGATTTAGCCTTTGTGAAAATAACTATTGTTTATAATAGCTGTTGATAAATGGAAAGGAGCCATTTTTATGCCGATGAAAAAGGATTTGAAGCTGGACCAGTATGACATCAGCCCCTATGCTTACCGGGAGCTGCACAATTTCTGCCTGCAGTATCCGGAGAAAAAGCGGCGGCTGCGGGAGCTGGAAAGCCCCTTCGGCGGGCCGCGGGGCAGCGACCCCACCGCCGGGCGGGCCACCCGGGCGGCGACCCTGGCGGCGGACATCGCCCTTATCGAAAAAACGGCCCGCCAGGCGGCGGGCGCGCAGGCCCCCTATCTGGTGGAGGCGGTGACCGAGGACATGCCCTGGCACTACCTGCGCATGCGCAAGGGCCTGCCGCTGGGCGAAAAAAGCTTCAACGGCATCCGGAGGCAGTTCTACTATCTGCTGGCCAAGGAAAAGCGGATCGTGTGAAGGGGGCTATTGGCAATCGAACCGGATGAAGAACCTTGTATTTGCGGTCATTCGTTATATCTCAAGGGCTCTCCGTTCTGATTGTCCTCCTAAACTCCACAAAAAATTTATATCCGCCACCCTCTTTATAAATCAGTGTACCGATATCGCCATCTTCTAGGATGGCGTAGTCATCGTGGACGACGTTCAAGCATTTTCTTTCCCCATCCGGCAATTCAAAGGTCACGTAGAAAATCGTGCTTGTTGAATAGCGATTCCCTACTGTTTTTCTGCTCTTATTAATCACCCGCACTCCTTCTGCTTTTTGTTCCGGAAGGGTAAGAAAGGCGTTTTTGGCAATGGTTCTTTTCCGAAACAGGATAAACAGCATCGGTATAAATATCAGGAATATAAGCAAAAAAATACCCGCAGTCATTAAGAAAGCAACCCCGCTGGTATCGTCATGGATGCTGAAGCTGTACATTGCCATTATAACAAAAAAAGACAAGAACACGGTCGCGGCAAAAATGGAGACAAAGCCTCCCCAGTTATGGTGCTTTTTCATTTCCGACACCCCTTATATATCCGCCTCTGACAGTTCCTCGGAAAGCTGCTTTCAGTTCAAAGACGCGGCATATTTCTCCAGCGTCATGGTCTCGACCGGCGGCACGTCAAAGTTGAACACCGCATGTTTATCAGGAGAAAGGCCGTTCTCATAAACGTATACCTCGATGCTTTTGGTGTCCGCAGGGATACGCGTGCCCCAATAACCTTTCGCACGTTTTCCAGGGGCCAGATTATTAATGCCAATAAACATGTTTGTTCCAATTAAATAATCTTTTGAAGTGACCACTACGTCATCAATGAAGACATCATAGGCTTCTGTTGTCAACACATAATCATTTGTCGAGGACATGTTTTCAATTTCAATCCCCATAATTATCAGAACCTGTTTTTTTTCCTTAAGCTCGGCGGATGTAAATGTCTTTAAATCATATACCGTAGCATGCATATCGGAGCCTTTATACAGTTGATTCAGCTCCGTTATAGGTTCAGATATAGGCTCAGAACTCGTTAATCCTTGACTTGAATGAATCGAAGAATTCGGCTTTTTAGTTGGCAAGAGATTACAGGCCGAGCAGGAAAGCACGACCATAGCGCAAATCATCGTCACAAAAATCCGTAGGAAATTTTTCAATGTTCTCAACCCTTCATTTTAGCTTTAGCCCAAATACATATTCCCTCTTCTTTTCATGCGGTATACACCTCTAGTAAAGGCTTCGTCTTCCAGGCTTTTCCATTACCTTCAGTATACCTGACTGGGAAGCGGGCTGCAAGCGGTAACGTGTGTAAATTTTTCACAAATGCCAAAAAATTCCCCCAATTTTATAGCATGGGTGCCGGTCATGGGTCCGACTTGGGTGGTAAATTGAATACAGGAGCCGGACGGGAAGGCGAGGCGCGGAGGGTCCGCGGCCTCTTCCGGTTTCCGCCATAGGAAGGAAGTGAACAAGATGGAATCTATCCGCGTCACCTGCCTGCTGGACAGAAGCTGGGATATCACGGCCAAGGAGTATATCGGCACGCAGAAAGCCGGCCTGCTGCTGGATACAGCCAGCGAAGAGGAGGACGGCAAACCGGTTCCGACGGGAATCGTGCTGCTGGACGACGGCGCCTTCGCGTCCGTTCCTTTGGAGTTCATCCGCAAAGAAACCACAGCCAATTAAGAAAGGATGTCATGACCATGAACAGACTGTCTGCCAACAGCACCAAGATCTCCTACAAAACCGGCTCCGGCGATTCCGCCACCTTCAAAGAGCTGGAATTCCTGATGGAGGTGCCGGAATTCGGCGGCGCCCCGGAAAAAATCGACGTCACCGTCCTGTCCGACAAGGTCAAGAAGTTCGTGCCCGGCACCGTGGATCTGGGCGACCTGGTGTTCAAGTTCCTGTATGACAATTCCAGCGCCGATTCCAGTTACCGGGTGCTCAAGGGGCTGGCCGACGCCGGCACCGCCGCCACCTTCCAGCTGACCTATCCCGACGGCACGGCCCATGAGTTCGACGCGGTGCCCGCCGTCAAGATGGACGCCGGCACCCTCAACGGCGCGCTGACCTTCAGCTGCACCATGGTGCTGCAGAGCGACATCAAGGTGACCAACCCCGCCTAAAGAACCACGACACAAGCGGAACGGGGCCGGCGATGGCCGGCCCCGTTTTCTACCACGATTCACACTTACAAAGGAGCGAGACGCATGAATAAATTCTATACATTGACCGTCGGCGGCGAGGACTACAAGCTGCGCCTGACCGCCAGCGCCATTATGGCCATCGAGAAGAAGCTGGGCAAGTCCCTGTTCGCGGCGCTGGAGCACATCCAGGACAACATGGTGGAGACCATCACCACCATCCTGTGGGGGGCCATGCAGCCGCTGAACGCCGGGTTCTCCATGGAAAAGGCGACGGCGCTGTTCGACGACTACATCGACGAGGGGCGCTCCATCGAGGAGCTGATGCAGGAGGTCAACGGCCTGTTCGAGGTCTCGGGTTTTTTCAAAAAGGGTCAG
>ERZ824522.1892-NODE-1892-length-12035-cov-2.558264_pt1 | contig 12035 bp, 8 predicted proteins | sample MGYA00519935_ERZ824522 | MGnify/ENA primary metagenome ERZ824522 (study PRJEB31778, sample SAMEA3449160) | human gut metagenome | biome: human gut; feature: human-associated habitat; material: faeces | place: United Kingdom | collected 2010/2012 ...
TCGACTCCGACTCGCGTCTGGCCATGACCGCCGCCATCCGCGAGGTCTTCGCCACGAAGCCCGCGGAGTTCGACCCCCGCAAGTACCTGGGTCCGGCCCGCGACAACATGAAGAAGCTCTACATCCACAAGATCAAGGAGGTTCTCGGCTCGGACGGCAAGGCCGAGTAAGACATCCGCATCCGGGGAGCGATCCCCGGACACCGAAAGAAAAACGGAGGCTCGCGCCTCCGTTTTTTTCATCTCCTCCGCTCCGGACGCCGACCCGAACGGCCTCCGGCCGGAATGCCGTTGTCCGCCGGGCCCCTGCCTCCCGGGAGCTCTCGCCCGGAACGTCGCAACCCGGTACTCAGCCTCCCGAGAACTCTCATCCGGAACGTCGCAACCCGTCGCCGGCGCGGCCGTCCCGGCAACGGATTCCTCCGGAATCATCCGACAGTCACCCGGAAACGGCACTCGCCGCCGCCCGAAAGCACGGTCCGCAGCGTCTCCACCCGGATCCGCCTCCCGGGCAACAACTCCCGCAGGACGTACAGAATGCTCTGGCGGGAGCATTCGCAATGCGCCGGCGTCTCCACGAATCCCGCCGCGACCTGCGGACACAGGCAGCGCGGGTAGCCCATTTCGTAAACCCGGCCCGGCTCCACGACGTCCGCGAAGAAATACGCCGAACGACCGTACCGGGCGTACTGCCGGTCGAGGTCGCCGCCGCACTCCAGGAACTGCCGTCGCAGCTCCTCCAGCACGGATCCTTTCACGCACGCCTCGGCACACGGCCGGTAGAGGGCCGCACGCACGTCGTCCGGAAGGTTCGCCGCGGCCTCTTCCAGCGTCCGGCAGAACTCCCGCACCCGCAGCAGTTCGGCCGCATCCGGCCCGTTTTTCTTTTCCGATTCCATGACGGGTACGGTCAATCCGTTCGCACGGCCCGTGCGGGACCGTCCCCGACATACCGTCCGACGAACTCCGCGACACGCCGCGTATATTCCGCGTGGTTGTCCCGGTAGGACATGGCGTGCGCCGCACCGGGAACCACCCACAGCTCCTTCTCGCCCGGCTTGGCCTCGTAGAGCGGATAGACCATCCGTGTCGGCACGAAGTCGTCCGCATCGCCGTGGATGAAGAGCATCGGCAGCTCGCATTTGGCCACCTGCCGGAGCGCCGAAGCCTCGCGGAACGACCAGCCGTACTTCAGGTCGCACAACCAACTGGCCGTGTAGAGCAGCGGGAAGGCGGGCAGCGAGAACTGCTCCCGGAGCTCCTTGCGGAACTCGTCCCAGACGCTCGTATAACCGCAGTCCTCCACGAAACACTTCACATAGGGCTGCTGCGGCTCCCCCGAGACCATCATCGTCGTCGCGGCCCCCATCGAGATGCCGTGCACGACCATCCGTGTACGGCCTCCGAAAAGCCCGTTGGCGACATCCATCCACCGCAGCACGTCGAGACGGTCCTTCCACCCCATGCGGATGGCCCGCCCCTCGCTCTCGCCGTGGTAATGGAGATCGGGCAGCAGGATATTGCAGCCCAGGTCGTGATTGTACAGGTAGCCGATCATCAGCATCCGCACGGCGTTGTCCGTGTAGCCGTGGACGATGACCGCCGTCCGGTCGGTCGGTTCGGGCGCCGCGGCGTAAACGGCATGGAGCCGCTCGCCCCCGTCGCCGACGATCACCGTGTCGCGCAGCGCCCCCGAACTGCGGAGGCTGTCGGCCCATTCCGCCAGAAACGGATATTCGGCATACATATATTCATAGGAGGAGGCATTCTTCTCGGCCATCACCGCGTCGGGACGCAGGGCATAGGAGAGCATGTAGAAACTGCCTCCCGCAAGGAGGCCGCCGACCGCGACCAGCGCGGCGAGCACGATCCCGATACTCTTTTTCAGACTCTTTTTCATTCGTCAGGGTTCGGATTTCACCGACAGCGGCACGCCCTCCGCCCCGGCATAAAACATCACCAATTCGACCTCGTCGTCGCCCCGGTTCTCGCCGTAATGCAAAGTCCCTACCATTTCGACGATCCCCTCCCCGGGGCGGAACGTCCGCTCCGTCCCGTTCCCGGCGACCACGGTCAGCTCGCCCCGCAGCACCACCCCCGCATTGACGACCGGATGGAAATGCTCCTCCAGCCGCGCATGCGGCGGAATCAGGATGCGCAGAAGCGACACGAGGGGCCGTCCCGCCGGGTAGGCGGGCAACGGCTCCCCGTTCCAGCTCGACGACGATGCGGCGATGCGCTCCGCCGTCGGTCCCTTTCCGTCCGACACGGCCCCGGCTATTTCGCCAGCTTGGCGCGGATATGCGCCAGCATGTCGTCGGTCATGCGCGAAAGGTCCCATTCGGGTTTCCACCCCCACTCCTCGCGGGCGCAGGTGTCGTCCAGCGAATTGGGCCAGCTCTCGGCGATCTCCCGCTTCACGGGGTCGATGTCGTAGGTCATCTCGAACGCGGGCATCCGCTTCCGGATCTCGGCGCAGATGATCTCGGGCGTAAAGCTCATCGAGGCGATATTGAAACTGTTGCGGTGCACGAGTTTCGAGGGATCGGCCTCCATCAGCTCGACGCAGGCGCGCAGGGCGTCGGGCATGTAGATCATGTCCATATAGACGTCCGCGGGAACGGGACAGGTGAAACGGCCGCTGCGGATCGCCTCGTAGTAGATCTCCACGGCGTAGTCGGTCGTGCCGCCGCCGGGCAGCGTGACGTTCGAAATGATGCCCGGGAAGCGGACCGAACGGGTATCGACCCCGTACTTGTGGTGGTAATAGTTGCCCAGCAGCTCGCCCGTGACCTTGCAGACCCCGTAGATCGTCGTCGGCTGCATGATCGTATCCTGCGGGGTCTTGTCCTTGGGCGACGAGGGGCCGAAAGCGCCGATCGACGAGGGGGTGAAGAGCGCGCAATGGTGCTGGCGCGCCACCTCGAGCGAGTTGTTCAGCGCACCCATATTGACGTTCCAGGCCATCTGGGGATTCCGCTCTCCCACGGCCGAAAGCAGCGCCACGAGGTTGAAGATCGTGTCGATCCGGTGACGGGCCACCACCGACGCCATCGCCGTGGCATCGAGGGCATTCAGCACCTCGAAGGGACCGTCCTCGCCCAGGGACTTGCACTCGCGCATGTCGGTGGCCACCACATTGTGCCCGCCGTAGATTTTGCGCAGATAAACTGTCAGCTCGGAACCGATCTGGCCTCCGGCGCCTACTATCAGAATACGTTTCATCTGTTTTTGGTTGTAATTCGTCAGTAAAGATAGAAAATAATCGGGAAAATCGCACATTTTTTTGGTCTTTTCATTTTTCTTGCGTACTTTTGCATCACTCGAAAGAGCAAAAGGCTGTCTTAGCTCAGTGGTAGAGCACTTCCTTGGTAAGGAAGAGGTCGTGAGTTCAAGTCTCATAGACAGCTCGGCGACAAGAGGGAGGGAAGAGGATTTCTTCCCTCCCTCTTTTTTGTATGCAGTCTTGCCTGCCCCCGGGAACGGAATGAGGAGAGGCCGCCGGCAGGTTACGATTTCCGGCATCCGGAGTATCGCTTCCGGCAACGGAAAAGTCCGGAAATGCACGTCGCAAAGCCGCAAATAACATGATAAAATAAAAGACGCGCATTTTGCTTACGATCAGACTCCATTTTACCTGCAAACGGCCGAAAACGCCCCGGAAAAACTCGACACAGACCGGAACAAGAAGCATATAATATCACTAAATAACTACTATACAATATAATACAGAATATTAGCCGATAAGCCGTTTTTAATTACGATTTATCGAATCACGAGCGATCCGGCCCGAAAAACGCCTCCGGCACGACAAAAAAACAGGATTTCGGGCACTTTTACAGTAAATTCAGGTTATTAAATAATTTTACGAATATACCGCCCCGCCATTTCACAAATCTGCCTGTGCAAAATTTAAATTTACATAAAAATAAACCACTATTACTGCATTTATTTTACAAATAAATAAAAACGAGACGCCGCTTCCGACAGAATCGAATAAAACGCACGGCAGACAATCCATTAAAATTGCATGTCGATCCGAAACAGGATATAACACACCTTATTTTCAGATTATTTTCAGAAGAATACCCTCGGCGTCCGCCCGCACCGCACTATCAAAAAGACGGTTTTTCAATGATTTTACTTACAATCCGATATTAAAAAACATTTTGTTCGTAAAATTTAATTTCGTACGTTTGCGGCGTAAGAAAGTCAGTTTCCTTATGCAAAAAACTATTCTACTCACTCTTCTCGCACTCTCCATGTGCGCGCTGTCTGTCGCGGCCCCGTCTAAGGGGGGGGGAATCTGGTCACCGTTAGCGGTGTCGTAACCTCCGCAGAAGACAAGCAACCCCTGATCGGGGTAAACGTGATTTCCGGCTCGGCGAGCGGCGTCTCGACCCTCGCGGACGGAAGCTATTCCATTCAGGTCGCACCCGGGACCACGCTGACCTTCCAGTACATCGGTTACAAGGCCGTGGAGTACACGGTCCCCGACGGACGGACGCAGGCGACCTGCAACCTCGAAATGCAGAGCGATACGCAGGCGCTCGAGGACGTGGTGGTCATCGCCTACGGCGTGCGTAAAAAGGGAACCATCGCCGGATCGGTCTCGACCGTAAAGGCGGAAAAGATCGAGACCACGCCCACGGCCGCCTTCGACCAGGCGCTGCAAGGGCAGGTTCCGGGCCTCACGGTACTCTCCAGCTCGGGCGAGCCGAGCAAGTCGGCGGAGCTGACCATCCGCGGCACGAACTCGATCAACGCCGGCACGGACCCGCTCTTCGTCCTCGACGGCATCGTGATCTCGGCGTCGGATTTCAATGCGATCAATCCGGCCGACATCGAAAGCCTCTCCGTCCTCAAGGACGCCTCCTCGACCTCGATCTACGGCGCACGCGCCGCCAACGGCGTGGTGGTCATCACGACCAAACGCGGGCGCATGGCCGACCGTCCGGTCATCAACTACCGCATGCAGCTCGGTATCTCGCAGCTCGCCCACGGCAACTGGGACCTGATGAACACCGCCGAGCGCATCCAGTACGAAAAGGAGATCGGGCTGACCGAAGGCAAGAACTACTCCCTGCTGAGCCAGACCGACGTGAACTGGCTCGACGAGGTTTTCAGCGACAACGCCCTGCTCCAGAACTACGAACTCTCGGTCTCGGGAGCCACCGAAAAGACGAACTACTACGTTTCGGGAGGCTACTACGACCAGGAAGGCATCGCCCCCGGTTCGGACTTCAGCCGCTATTCGCTCCGCGCCAACATCGAACAGCGCGCCGCCAAGTGGCTCAAGGTGGGGACCAACACCCTGCTCAACTACCAGCAGATCGAACTGGCGCAGTCGGGCGAATACACGGTCGTGACGCCGATTTCGGCCGCCCGCTTCATGATGCCCTACTGGAATCCCCGCCGTCCGGACGGTTCGATCGCCTCGATGGAGGACGGCAGCTGGAAAGGCGAAGGCCAGAACCCGCTGGAGTGGATCGAGAACAACCCCGTGCACTACAAGAAGTACAAGGTCATCTCCTCGCTCTTCGCCGAGGCCACGCCAATCGAAGGACTGACGATCAAATCGCAGTTCAGCGCGGACTACTCCCACTCCACGGGCTTCGGAATCTCCTACCCCGAATACTATCCCAACCTGGGCATCGGAACCGCCGCCCGGAACACCTCCGACGGCCTGACGCTCTCGGTCACCAATACGGTGAACTACCGCTTCCGCGTCCATGAGGACCATTCGTTCAACTTCCTCGTCGGACAGGAAGGCATCGACTACCACTACGAATCGTTCGGCGTGACCACGCAGGGACAGAACAACGACAAGCTGACCAGCATCACGACCGGAACCCGCGCCACGACGTGGGAGGACGAGCCGGACGACGACTACGGCTTCCTCTCCTTCTTCGGCCGCGGCGAATACAACTTCGCGGACCGCTACTACGCCGACTTCTCGCTCCGCGCCGACGCCTCGTCGCGCTTCGGAGCCTCGAACCGCTGGGGCGTATTCTGGTCGGCGGGCTTCATGTGGAACATGCGCAACGAGCGTTTCCTGGAGAACGCCCGCGAATGGCTGACCAACGCCCAGATCACGATTTCGACCGGTACGTCGGGCAACTCCTCGATCCCCAACTACGAGCACCTCGCGCTGGTCAAGGGCGGTCTGGAATACGTGGGGACCGCCGGCATAGCCCCCTACACGCAGGGCAACGAGGAGCTGAGCTGGGAAACCACGTGGACCACGAACCTCGGCCTGCACTTCGGATTCTGGAACCGCCTCACCGCCGATCTGGAGTTCTACCACAAGAAGACGAGCGACATGCTCATGTCCGTCCCGCAGTCGTACACGAACGGCGGCTTTGGATTCCGGTGGGACAACATCGGCGCGATGGTGAACCGCGGCGTCGAGCTGAACCTGACGGGCACGGTCATTTCGACCCGCGACTTCGCCTGGTCGCTCAATGCGAACGTCTCCTACAACCACAACGAAATCACCGAACTTTACAACGGCGTCCGCGAATACGAGATCGCCTCGTCCGACCTGAAGTACGTCGTCGGCCACAGCATCGGCGAGTTCTACATGAACCGCTACGCCGGCGTGAACCCCGCCAACGGCGACGCCCTTTGGTACACGAAGGACGGCAAGCTGACGAACGAGCTCCGCGACGAGGACAAGGTGATGATCGGCAAGAGCTTCATCGCACCCTGGCAGGGAGGCTTCGGCACGAACCTGAGCTGGAAGGGCATCGCGCTCTCGGCCCAGTTCTCCTGGATCGCCGACCGCTGGGTGATGAACAACGACCGCTACTTCGACGAGTCGAACGGCCGCTTCGCCTCCTACAACCAGTCGAAACGGCTGCTCCACCGCTGGAAACAGCCGGGCGACGTCACCGACATTCCGCGCCACGGCGTTTACACCGAATTCGACACGCGGCTGCTCGAAGACGCCTCGTTCCTGCGTCTGAAAAACCTCATGCTCAGCTACACCTTCCCCCGGGAGCTGTTGCGCAAGACGCGTTTCATCAGCGGAGTCAGAATCTATGCACAGGCGCAGAACCTGCTGACCTTCACCAACTTCTCCGGGCTCGACCCCGAGGGCAACGGAAACACTTACGCGGCGGAGTACCCGATGACGCGCCAGTTCACCTTCGGTCTCGACTTAACCTTCTAAAGAAAATCCACGCAATATGTTATTACGACACATAAAACTCGGCCTCGTCGCCCTGACGGCGCTCGTCGGCGCGACCTCGTGTCTGGACAAATACCCCGACAGCGCCATTCCCGAAAAAGATGCCATGCAGACGTTCGCCGACGCCGAACAGCACCTGATCGGCATCTACGGACACCTGATGAACAGCGCTCTCTACAGCGGCTACCTCACGCTGCTGCCCGACATCCAGTGCGACCTGGCCTATGCCGTCGAAGGCAACTCGAACACCTACGGCGATTTCTGGCTCTGGAAGATCCGTCCCACGGACCTGCTCATTCAGGACGTTTACGCCCAGCTCTACGCCGTGATCGGCGCCTGCAACTTCTACCTCGACCGGATCGATGCGGTGATGGCCCGCGAGACCAGCGACGCCAACCTCGAAACGCTCGACCAGTACACGGGCGAGGTTTACGCCATCCGCGCGCTCTGCTATTCGGAGCTGCTCAAATGCTTCTGCGAGGCGTACGATCCCGCCACGGCCGAACAGCAGCAGGGCGTCGTGCTCCGCACGAAGTATTTCGAGAAGGAGCCCGTACGCCGCGCCACCCTCTACGATTCCTACAAGTTCGTGCTCGACGACCTGACGCGCGCCGACGAGCTGCTCGACGACGCGGAGGACACGCCCAACAACTACTACATGTCCGAAGCCGCCGTGCAGGCCATCCGTGCCCGCGTGGCTCTCTACATGCAGGACTGGGACGCCGCCATCGAGTACTCGAGCATCCTGCTCGACGACAAGAAAGACACGTTCCACCTCGCCTCGTTCCAGGAGACCGCGGCCGACGGGGCCAGCACGTTCGACTACATGTGGGCTTACGACGAAGGACCGGAGGTGATCTGGCGCATCGGCTTCACCGGCGGCGCGCTGGGAACCGTGTTCCTCAACTTCAACCGCGACTACACCTACTTCTATCCCGACTACGTGCCGGCGCAGTGGGTGCTCGACGCCTACGAGGAGAGCGACCTGCGTTCGACCAGCTACTTCGCGGATTCGGAATCCGGCATCACGATCGGCTATGCCAACGGACTGGACTGGCCGCTGCTGGTGAAGTACTACGGCAACCGCGCGATCTTCATCCCGCAGCGCATCTTCCAGGTTTCCATGCCCAAGCCGCTGCGCCTGGCCGAGCAATACTTAATCCGCGCCGAAGCCTACTGCCGGAAGGCTTCGCCCGACCCGGCGCGGGCCCAGAAGGATCTGGAGGCGCTGCGCAAGACCCGTTTCGCATCCGGTGGCACGATTTCCCTCACGGGCGACTGGGCCACCGACGTGAAGACCTTCTCCGAGGAGCGCGTCCGCGAACTCTACATGGAAGGCTTCCGCCTGCAGGATCTCAAGCGCTGGGGGCTGGGCTTCGAGCGCACGCCGCAGTCCTGCACCCAGGACGAGGGCAACGACCTGAAGATCGAAGCCGGCGACCCGCTCTTCGTATGGCCGATTCCCCAGCACGAACTGGAGGCTCCGGGTTCGGAGATCACCCCCAACGAAAGCAACAAATAGTAACCTCATAGCAGACAAACCATGAAACGAATCATAACGTTCATTTTCGCGACGGGACTTTGCGCCTTCCTCGCGACGGGTTGCCAGGAGGAATACACGACCTATTCCGATGCGGAATACGTCATGTTCTCCGACTCCGTATCGCTCAACATGGTGCTGGAGAACCAGGACTATTTCACGGTTCCCGTCGCCTCGACCACGGCATGCGACTACGACCGCACGTTCGGCGTCGAGATCGTAGATCAGGGCAGCACGGCCATCGAAGGCGTGCACTACCGGCTGGCTTCCAACACGGTGACCATTCCGGCCGGCAAACGGACCGCCGACGTGCAGGTGCACGGCTACTACGACCGCATCGAACCTTCGGACACGTTGCAGTTCTCGCTCCGGCTGGTCATGCCCGAACAGCTCGAATGGGACCTCTACAAGGACCGGACCCGCGTCCGGATGCTGAAAGGATGCACGTTCCATGTCGAAGACTTCACCGGCTGGTGCGTCGTGACCTCGACCTTCCTGCAGGACTATCCCGGCGTGGAGAACACCAGCATCCAGCGCCTGATCCGCACGGAGCGGGATCCGAACGACCCGAACACGGTCATCATGCACAGCTGGCTCTTCTCGGGATACGACGTCCGGATACGGTTCGACACGAGCGATCCGGCCAAACCGCTGACGACGATGCCCGAGGACCAGGTGATGAGCGACGAGATGTCCGTGTTCGGCAAGATCAACGGCGACAACAAGATACTGGTCACCGACAACGCCAACTACTACTCCTTCTACGACGCGTGCGCGGGGAACGTCAAGCTCTGGACACAGGTCTATGTCAAGAACATGGGCACGATGGTCGGCACGGTGGGTTCCTACTACAATATCATGGAGTGGATCAGCGACGAGGAAGCCGACCGCCTCGAGAGGGAGGAGGGCATGAAAAAATACGAATAACCGACCTGACAAACAAGTAAAAAACAAACGACTATGAAACGGTATTTACTCAATCTCCTTACGGTGGCCTTAGCAGGTGCGGGGCTTGCGTCGAGTTCGTGTTCCGACGAGGAAACGGGGGAAAAGGTTCCGGCTCCGAACTTTCCGGAAAAGACCGCTCTCGGCATCGAAGTCGGAGGGACTTGTTCGATTCCCATAGAGCCGAATCAGGACTGGTCGGTAAGCATAGACCAGAACGAGGCCGGCGAATGGTTCTGGATCGACGACGACGGCATGACCGCCTACACCGTGCGCGGCAAGGCCGGCAAACACGAAGTCGTCATCCGCGTCTCCGACAAGGAGGAGAACGACACGGACCGCAGCATCGACGTCTCGATGACGATGGGCGGCCAAACCCAGGTGATCGCCACGGTGACCCGCGGCAAGGTGGAGCGCACGTTCGACCTCTACCTGGGCAAGAAGAACGAAAGCGGCGACTTCACGCCCGACAGCGACGGCAAGTTCGCCTACGAGGAGACGGCGGCCGACGCCGCGACGGCCGTCATCGACCTCAAATGGCCGGCCGAGGGACAGAGCGGCCTGCGCTATCCCGTCAGGATCGCGGCCAATTTCCAGTGGCGCCTCGACTCGAAGCCCGCGTGGGTATCGGAGCTGTCGCCCTCGGAAGGCAAGGCCGGCGAGACGGTGGATATCCTGCTCACGGGCGATCCGACGGCCTATCCGCTCGACGACGAAGAGGGGGAGCTCGTATTCTGCGATTACAATAACACGGCAGAGAAATACACCTACAAAATGTCGATTCCGGGCTGCCGCGACAAGGGTTCGGTCGGCATCGACAAGGGCACGGTCTATACCTTCAACGCCGCCGGCGAGTACGGCAATCCGGCCTCCGGCACGACGACCTGGACCTACATGGGTCCCGAGTTCGACGTCGTGGCTCCCGAAATCCCGTTCGAGGACGGCACCCGCAACGGCAGCAAGGTCTACGTCGTGGAGAAGTCCGAACTCGCTCCGGGCAGCGGCATGTACATGTACGGCGCCTGCGACTGGCTGACGCTCGACGGTAACGTCATATCGGGCGAGAACGTGCTGGTGGAGACCGAGTACACCCTGAAGGCCGGAAGCAACCCGGACAGCGGCCTGCGGTCCGGTGCGCGAACGGCCGAAATTCTCATTCTCCCGGCCGACATCGCGCACGGCGTCTCGTCCGTGGAAGACCTGTTCGAGGAGGATTCGTTCGGCGCGGCGGACCTGAAGGCCGAATACCGGGATTACATCACGGCGACGGTGAACCAGGACGCCCCGAGCGGCGTCTTCTCGGCACGCGACCTGGCATCGGCGGCCAAGAACGGCGATGCGTTCCGGACAATGGAATATTCGAACCCGGAGGATCAGACGGCCATGGACGCCATTGATCCGGACGGTACGATCCGGTACCTCTACCGCATGACCTACACGACCGAGTGGTCGAATGTCGAACTGAACTACGATCCGTCTTACGAGTCGTGCTTCACGAAGGAGAACCTTCCGAAGTGCGTCAGGGCCTTCACCAGCGAGGGCATCGGACATCCGATGGACGACCCGTGGGCATCCGTCGAGGCCATCGAGGCCGTTTCCGGCGGTGACGGCGAACCCATGACTGCTCCCGCCTTCCGAATCTCGATGGGCTCGGCGGAGAGCGCCAAAAGCTGCTTCCTCGTCTTCTACGACACGAACCAGACGCCCTATGCGGCCATCTGCTGCGAAGTCGATCCCGACAACGGCGGCCAGAGCGGCGGTTTCGAAGCGGCCTTCACGAATCCCGATCTGACGGAGGGCGCCACGCTGGAACGGATCACCGAGGAGAACATGAACCGGATCGCCGGCAAATTCGCCGAGAAAGACGGAACGGCGGAGTCCTGGACGAGCACTTTCGCGGAGGCCCTCGGCATGGGACAGACGATCTACGCCCTGACCTACACCTCGGCCGCCCCGAAGAACACGGAACTGACCGTATCGGCCTATTCGAGCGTGATGTGCATGCCGTGGGGCATCGCCTGGCTGAGCGCCGAGCCGACGGGCGACACGGGAATCGACATCACGATGAGCCGTCCCGGAGCCGAAGACCCCGCAACGGGCATGGTCAATTTCATGGACGCCTCGGGCGAAACCGCATGTATCATCTACTGCAATCCCGCATTCTAACAGACAACCACCGAACCCGTCCGGCAGCCCCGCGGCATGCGGGGCCCGCCGCGGGCAAACCAATTACCGAAAACAACGTTTACATGAAACTATTCAAATCCGCCGTAATGCTGACCGCCGGGCTGGCGATGGGATTTCTCGCCGGATGCTCCGACGATGACGGGATCGACAACCGGGACCGGGATTACGGGTA
>ERZ824522.1911-NODE-1911-length-11973-cov-2.536248_pt1 | contig 11973 bp, 8 predicted proteins | sample MGYA00519935_ERZ824522 | MGnify/ENA primary metagenome ERZ824522 (study PRJEB31778, sample SAMEA3449160) | human gut metagenome | biome: human gut; feature: human-associated habitat; material: faeces | place: United Kingdom | collected 2010/2012 ...
AACCTGTTCCTCAACGACGACGTGTTTTTCATCGCGTTGAAAAACACCCTGCTGTTCGCGGTGATCACCGGGCCGCTGAGCTATCTGCTCTGCTTTTTCGCCGCCTGGCTCATCAACGAGATGCCCAAGGGGCTGCGGGTGTTCCTGACCTTTATTTTTTACGCGCCCAGCCTGACCACGTCGGTGTATTTCGTCTGGCAGCTGATTTTCAGCGGGGACAGCTACGGCATCGTCAACGGGCTGCTGATGAACCTGGGGCTGGTCAGCGAACCGGTGCAGTGGCTGACCGATCCCCGCTACAATCTGGGGATTCTCATCGTGGTGCAGCTGTGGATGTCGCTGGGCACCTCGTTCTTAGCGTTCATCGCGGGGTTTCAGTCCATCGACGCGAGCCTGTACGAGGCGGGGGACATCGACGGGGTGCGCAACCGGTACCAGGAGCTGCTGTACATCACGCTGCCTTCCATGAAGCCGCAGCTGCTGTTCGGCGCGGTGATGCAGATTTCCGCCTCCTTTTCGGTGAGCACCATCTCCCAGGAGCTGTGCGGCTTCCCGTCCACCAAGTATTCGGCCCACACCATCCTGCTGCACATGCAGGATTATGGCAGCCTGCGCTACGAAATGGGCTACGCCTGCGCCATCGCGGTGGTGCTGTTCGTGCTCATGTTCGTGTTCAAAAAGGGCGTCAGCCTGCTGATGCGGCGCATTGGTGACGAGTGATCGGGTGGTGACCGCTGAAGGGATTGGAAAGAACCCTTCGCCGGCCACGCGAAGGGCCGGCGCCCCGCAAGGCGGGGACACGCTTCTTTCCATTCGATCCGAGCTTTCTGCGGGCCAGGGAGCGAATGATCGGGTGGTGACCGCTGAAGGGATTGGAAAGAACCCTTCGCCGGCCACGCGAAGGGCCGGCGCCCCGCAAGGCGGGGACACGCTTCTTTCCATTCGATCCGAGCTTTCTGCGGGCCAGGGAGCGAGTGATCGGGTGGTGACCGCTGGGGGGATCGGAAAAAACCGAGCTTCCAGGAGAGATTGTGTGAGAACCATATTTGTGCTTCGAGCACGGCGAAAGGACTGTGATTTTGTATGGCCGTTTCCGGTTTGCGCTGGCAGATGCGCGTACATAAGAAGCGCCGGCATTCTGGGCGGCGCGCCTGGGCGACCGTGCTGCTGTTCGCGGTGCTGACGGTGCTGGGGCTGTTCATGGCCCTGCCGCTTATTTACTCCGTCATCAACTCCTTCAAGCCGGTGGACGAACTGTTCGCCTTTCCACCCCGCTTTTTTGTGGTGCGGCCCACCTCCTCCAATTATTTTCTCCTGTTCAAGCTGGCGACCAACATGTGGGTGCCGTTCAGCCGGTACCTGTTCAACAGCCTGTTCGTCAGCGTCGTGGCCACGGGGGGCAACGTGCTCATCGCTTCCATGGCGGCGTATCCGCTGGCCAAGTTCCAGCTGCGGGTGAAATGGATTTTCAATTTCGTGGTGGTGGCGCTGCTGTTCAACACCACCATCCTGTGGCTGCCCCAGTATGTCATCCTGGCCAAGACGGGGATGCTGGATACCTATCTCGTGTATATCCTGCCGCAGCTGGCCACGCCGCTCGGACTGTTCTTGATGAAGCAGTTCATGGAGCAGGTGCCCACCCCGCTTATCGAATCGGCCACCATCGACGGGGCGGGGCAGATCCGCACCCTGTGGAGCATCGTGATGCCCCAGGTCAAGCCAGCTTGGATGACGCTGCTGGTCTTTTCCTTCCAGGGGGTGTGGAACCAGACCCAGGCCAACATGGTGTTCAGCGAGGAGCTCAAGCTGGTCAATCTGGCGGTCAAGCAGATCATGGCGGGGGGGACGGCCCGCTACGGCGTGGCGATGGCGGGAAGCATCGTGCTAATTATCCCGCCCATCCTGCTGTTCGTGTTCACCCAGAGCCAGGTCATGGCAACCATGAGCCATTCCGGTATCAAAGAGTGAGGGGAGGGTGCGCTTTGAAAATCCTGTGCAGGGCCCTGTGCGCCCTCCTGCTGGCCGGTGCGCTCTGCCTGCCGGGAGCAGCGGCGGTGGACACCCCGTACGACGGCTACGCCTACAACGAGAAGGCCAACACGGCGGATTTCGCCCTGGAGGAGGCCAAACGGGCGAAGGCGCGGGGCCTGACCAACTATGTCCCGCTGAACATCCGGCTGGAGCCGGACACCTATACGGATCCCAACGAGCAGCTGTGGTGGGACGACGCGCACTGGAAATCCTTCGGCCATTTGACCGACACGTTCCCCACCATTAAATCCTGGTCCGACGCCCTGAAATCCCTGGGGGTCACGACCGCTCTGTATATGCAGCCCACCTTCCGCAACTCGGACTACGCCTCCCAGTATCCGGGGCACATGATCGGCAACAATGCGAAGGAGACGGCGGATTACACCGATCCGGATTTCCTGGCTCACATGGCGGAGGTCTACCGCAATATCAAGAACGCGGACATCAAGCTGATGATGTACGACTACACCAACATGAACAAGGCGGCGGGCGGCTACACCATCAAGCGCACCGGCGGCTTTGCGGATCCTTATGCCACAGCAGTTTCCGCCTACCGGAACATGTTCGCCATCGCCAAGCAGGGAGTGGGTAAGGACTTCCGGGTGATGGAGAACGCCTGGACCTGGGCCGGCGAGGACGTGGCTATCGGCGTCATCGATTTCCAGCGCACCGGCACCGACACAGTTCGCCTGACGCCGAATATCGCGCGCAACGGCCTGTATCAGTGGTACCGCAACCGCACCACCAAAATCCTCTATCCCGATGTGCAGATTTTCGAGGAAGAGGATTTGGATTTGCGCCGGGCGCAGATCACCGGCGCGGGCGTCATGTTCGGCAATCTGTCTCTGGGCGAGAGCCTGCTTCAGATATCGGACAGCAAGCTCCATGATATCACCCGGGTGACCCCCATGCCTATCGACGGGGCCTCCCCGCGGCCGGTGGGGTTGTTCGAGCATGAGGACGACATGCCGGAGGTATACGATTACAAATACGCCGGAGACAACGGGGATCACCTGCTGCTGCTCTGGAACTACCAGGATGACGATAAGGATATGACCGTCAAGCTGGGAGAGGACAGCGCCTTTGGAGGCATCGGCCTGGATCCGGACAAAACCTATGAGATTTGGGATTTCTGGGACTGGCGTTATGTGGGACGGTTCCAGGGCTCCGACACCCTCGTGCAGCGGGTGCGCCGCAACGAGATGAAGACCCTGGCTGTCCGCGAAGTAAAGGACACCCCTTATCTTCTCTCCACCGACCGGCATGTGCTCCAGGGAACCCTGGATGCCCATGACGTCACCGCGCAGGGCAACACGGTTACCGGCGCCTTCGACGTGGTCGCGGGAGACCCCTACAAGGCGGTCATTGCTTTGGGGAATAACCGTTTGAAGGTAAAATCTCTGCGCACGGATCCGCAGATCAAGGCGGATTACGTGCTGGACACCTTCCACAACGTGGTAGAAATCACCCTGCAGTCGGACAAAAATGTCACCGCCTCCGTTACCCTCACTTTGGAGGAACGGGAGGCGGGAACGGACACACAGGCGCCCGGCGCACCTTCCGCGCTGCTGACCGCGGCGGATGAGCATGGAAACGTGACTTTGTCCTGGCAGCCGGCTTTTGACGATAGCGGCTATGTGGAATACGAGATTTTCCGGGGAAGCACATCTGACTTTGCTCCTTCCGCCGTTAACAAGCTGACCCAGACCGGCCATCTGAGCTATCTGGATCGGGAGGTACCCGCCGGCGTCCAGTACTACAAGGTGAGGGCGCTTGACGCGGCGGGAAACGCCGGAAAGATCATGTGCGTCAAGGCGGAGGTTCTGACGGCGACTATCCCGGTGAGCAAGCTGACGGCTACCGCCGGCTCCTACGAGGTCAGCGGCCACTATGACGGACCGGAGCAGGTGCTGGACGGGGATCCTAGGACTCTGTGGCACACGGCTTGGGGCGGCAGCGCCCAGAAAGACCGGTGGATCAACCTGCATCTCAGTGAGCCCATGGAGGTCTGCCAGCTGCAGTACCTCCCCCGGCAGGATTTGGACAACGGGGTCATTACCAGCTACGAAGTGCAGATCAGCAGCGACGGAGGAAAAACCTTCCGGAGCGTGGCCGAGGGCGTTTGGGAAATAACGGCGGACTGGAAAACGGCCGATTTCTCGGCGGAGAAGGTTACCGACGTGCGGCTGTACGCCAAGGCATCGAAAAACGGATTTGCCTCGGCAGCGGAAATCCGGCTTTACAACGAGCCGGTGCTGAACGGGCTTTCCCTGTCAGACACCGCCGTGACCATCTACCCGGGGCAGCCGTACCATCTGGCGGCCAACCTGTACCCATCGATCTTCACCGGCTCCGACGTGGTTTGGAGCAGCAGCGACGAGGCCGTGGCCAAGGTGGTTCCGGGCGAGGATCCCGCCCGGGCGGTGGTGACGGGCGTGGCCGTGGGGAAAGCCGAGATTACGGTGAAAACCGCGGACGGGGCCTTCAGCGGCGTCTGCACGGTCACGGTAACCAACGGCGGGAGCGACGTCCCGCCGCCGGAGGAACCCTCCAAGCCAGGCGGGGAGGAAAGCAGCGGCTCCTCCGCGGCCACCGGAGAGACGGGGACGGCCGCGGCAGCGTTGCCCCTGGCCGGTACGGCGGCGCTGCTTTTGACAGCTGCCAAAAAGAGAAAAACGCCTCTGCGATAATCGGCAGACAGGGAAACGCCGGCAGGCCCCGCCAAGGGGATGCCGGCGTTTTCTACGTTTGGAGCGGTATTTTCCCGCGGATTTCTCGCTGGACGGGATAACTGGGTCTTGCCGGGCGGCGGGGATTATGGTACACTGGTGTACAAGTTGAAAAGAAGGATGGTCGCACATGGCACAGAGAAAAGAACTGGCGAAGACCTACGAGCCGCAGGAGGTGGAGGACCGCATCTACCGCTTCTGGGAGGAGGGCGGGTATTTCCACGCCGAGGCGCATCCCGATAAGAAACCCTATACCATCGTCATGCCGCCCCCCAACATCACGGGGCAGCTGCACATGGGCCACGCCCTGGACGAGACGCTGCAGGACATCCTCATCCGCTGGCGGCGGATGCAGGGCTATGAAGCGCTGTGGGTGCCCGGTACCGACCATGCCTCCATCGCCACCGAGGCGAAAATCGTGGAGGCCATGGCCAAGGAAGGGCTGACCAAGGAGGATCTGGGCCGGGAGGGGTTCCTTGAGAGGGCCTGGGCCTGGAAGGAGACCTATGCCGGGCGGATTGAGCAGCAGCTCAAAAAGCTGGGCTCCTCCTGCGACTGGGAGCGGGAGCGCTTCACCCTGGACGAGGGCTGCTCGAAGGCGGTGCGGGAGGTGTTCGTCCGCCTGTACGAGAAGGGGCTGATTTACCGGGGAGAGCGGATCATCAACTGGTGCCCCCACTGCAAGACCTCCATTTCCGACGCGGAGGTGGAGTTCGAGGAAAAGGACGCGTTCTTCTACCATCTGCGGTACCCCATCGAGGGCACCGGGGAGTATCTGGAGCTGGCCACCACCCGGCCGGAGACCATGCTGGGCGACACGGCGGTGGCCGTCCATCCGGACGACGAGCGGTACAAGGCCCTGGTGGGCAAAAACGTCATTCTGCCCCTGGTGAACAAGGCCATCCCGGTGGTGGCCGATACCTATGTGGAAATGGATTTTGGCACCGGCGTGGTGAAAATCACCCCCGCCCACGACCCCAACGACTTCGAGGTGGGACTGCGGCACGGCCTGCCGGTCATCACCGTCACCACCGAGGACGGCCATATGAACGAGCTGGCCGGCAAGTACGCGGGCATGACCCTTATGGACTGCCGCAAGGCGGTGGTGAAGGACCTGGAGGATGGGGGCTACCTGGTCAAGACCGAGCCCCTCAAGCACAACGTGGGCAGCTGCTACCGCTGCCGCACGGTCATTGAGCCGCGGGTGTCCCAGCAGTGGTTCGTCAAGATGAAGCCGCTGGCCGAGCCGGCCATCGAGGCGGTGCGCTCCGGACGGACGAAATTCGTGCCCGAGCGGTTCGACAAGGTGTATTACAACTGGATGGAGAATATCCGGGACTGGTGTATTTCCCGCCAGCTGTGGTGGGGGCACCGGATTCCGGCGTGGTACTGCCCCGACTGCGGGGAAATCGTGGTCAGCCGGGAGGATCCCGCCGCCTGCCCGAAGTGCGGCAGCACCGCTCTGAAGCAGGACGAGGACACCCTGGACACCTGGTTCTCCTCGGCGCTGTGGCCCTTCTCCACCCTGGGGTGGCCGGACAAGACGCCGGAGCTGGCGTATTTTTACCCGACCAGCACCCTGGTGACGGGGTACGACATCATCTTCTTCTGGGTGGCGCGGATGATTTTCTCCGGCGTGGAGCACATGGGGGAGGCCCCCTTCGACACGGTGCTCATCCACGGGCTCATCCGGGACGCGCAGGGGCGCAAAATGTCCAAATCCCTGGGCAACGGGGTGGATCCCCTGGAGGTTATCGCCCAGTATGGGGCCGACGCGCTGCGCTTCATGCTGGCCACCTGCAACAGCCCGGGCAACGATATGCGCTTCACCACCGAAAAGGTGGAATCCTCCCGGAATTTCGCCAACAAGCTGTGGAACGCGGCCAGGTTCATCCTCATGAACCTGGGAGACGGCGACATCGAGCCGGGGCTGCCTGACACGCTGACCCTCGAGGACAAGTGGATCCTCTCGAAGTTCAACAGCCTGGCCCGGGCGGTGACCGACAATCTGGAGAAGTTCGAGCTGGGGCTGGCGGTGCAGAAGCTGTACGATTTCATCTGGGATCAGTTCTGCGACTGGTATATCGAGCTGTGCAAGGCCCGGCTCCAGGGGGAGAAAGCGGCCGACGCGAGGCGGGTGCTGGTGTTTGTCATGACCCGGACGCTCAGCCTGCTGCATCCCTTCATGCCCTTCGTCACCGAGGAAATCTGGCAGTCCCTGCCCCATGAAGGGGAGGCGCTCATCCGCGCGCCCTGGCCGGTGTACGACGAGGCGCTGGCTTTCCCGGCGGAGGAGAAGGAGATGGAGCGGGTGATGGATGCCATCCGCGCCATCCGCAACCGCCGCGCCGAGATGAACGTGCCGCCCTCCCGCAAGGCGGAGGTGTATGTGGAGACCGCCTTCGCGGATACCTTCCACACCGGTGCGCCCTTCATCCAGCGGCTGGCTTCGGCCTCGGCCGTGCGGGTGGGGGAGAGCTTCGAGGTGCCGGGTGCGGTGAAAATCGTCACCGCCGACGCCACCATCCAAATCCCCATGGACGAGCTGGTGGACAGGGCGGCGGAACTCGCCCGCCTGAGCAAGGAGCGGGAGTCGGTGCAAAAGCAGCTGGACGGCGCGCAGGCCCGGCTGAACAACCCGGCCTTCACCAGCAAAGCGCCGGAGGCCGTGGTGGCCACCGCCCGCGAGAACGCGGAGCGGCTGGCGGAAAAGCTGGCCCTCCTGGACCAGACTATCGAGAGCTATCGGTGAAGTAAAGCAAAAGGAATCCGCCCTGCTTGTACTAGCGGGGCGGATTCCTTTACATGGTGGCGTTGTGGCCTAGGTCTCTTACCAGCTGCTCCATTTCCTTTTTGGAATGGACGCTGTGGGTTTTCTCGATGACCGCGGCTTTCCCCTCCGGGGGCAGGGCGGTGAAGGCGTTCATGGCTTCCAGGTTCTTGGCCAGGGCCATGGACAGGCCCATGGGAACCTCGTCGCTGGCCAGCAGGTTTTTATCCATGAGGCGGCGCTCCTTTCGCTTGCGTATAATATAGGTATATATATAGAATACCCCGTGGCGGGGCGCGTATTCATCCGAACAGGGCCCGCAGGACCGGCAGCTGCCGCCGTGTGGCTTCATAGCCCGCCTCCATGCAGGCAGGCATCTCCCGGAAGGTCAACAGTCCCGCTTCCTCAGGCAGGGCGGGATGGAGCAGGAAGCGTTCTCCGGCGGCCATATGCTCCTTCAGACGGGCTCATGATGGTCAGGGAATGGGAGGCGATTTCAATGAGGTTGTCGTGCTCCGGCGGGTGGTACGCCTCCGCCACGTCCACGGCCAGCACCCGCCGCTCCCCGGCCGCCAGGAGGAGATCCACCGGCAGATTGTCGGCGACGCCGCCGTCGGTCAGGCAGAGCGATCCCCGCCGAACGGGGAAGAACACCGCCGGGAAGGCGGCGCTCGCCCGCGCCGCCTCGCACACCGGGCCGTCGGCCCGCCAGGTGACGTGGGGCAGGGGACGCAGACCGGCCAGGGTGTTGGTATAGGCCACGGTGCCTCCGGTGCGCAGGTCGACGGACGGAAGGATCAGCCGCCGCTTCACGTCCCGCAGGGCCATGCCGCCGGTCTCCCGGCGCAGCAGCCGCTCCAGCCGGCCGCCTTTAATGAGACCGGGCAGGGTGACGTGACGGCGGGTCAGCAGCTGAAAGGCGGCCCGCACAATCCCCAGAAAGGCCGGGTCGACCAGGCAGATCCGGCCCCGGGCGATATCCTCCACCAGCCGCCGCAGCCGCTCGGCGCCGAGGCCGCAGGCGTACAGCCCGGCCACCACGGCCCCCGCACTCGTGCCCGCCAGCGCCCCGGGAGGCAAACCGGCCTCCTCCAGCGCCAGCAGCACCCCCACATGGGCCGCACCCCGCGCACCCCCGCCCGACAGGGCCATCGCGTATCTCATCATCCGCCGCCTCCCCGTATATGGAATGCTTCTCTTTTCCAGTATATGGGCCGCGGCGGCGATTTAGGTAAGGGATAATGAAATCCAGTGATGGGGGCCACCAAGCAACCGCAGAGCTGCTGTGGCCGATTTATTCAGCGCTTACCTAGAGCAGGGAGGGCGCGGCGCTCAGCTGCGGCGGCCGGACACCTGCCGGGCGGCGGCTTCGGGGGAATGACCGCCCTCCCGGATACCCTCGCCGGTGACCACGCAGCGCAGGGTCTCCAGCACGATGCGCCCATCCAGCCCCAGTGACATCCGGCGCGCATAGTACGCGTCGTAGCGCGCCTTATGTTGGATGGACACGGTGTCCCGGCCCCGCACCTGGGCGAGGCCGGTGATGCCGGGACGCACCAGATCCGCCCCCAGGCGGCGCCGCCGGGCCAGCAGCTCGGTTTCGGTCAGCACCACGGGACGGGGGCCGATAAAGCTCATGTCCCCTTTGAGGATGTTCCACAGCTGGGGCAGCTCGTCCAGGCTGGTCCGGCGCAGAAAACGGCCCACCGGGGTGATGTACCGCCCGGCGTCGGCCAGATCGTTGGTGGCCACGTCCGGCGGGGCGGCGGCCCGCATGGAGCGGAATTTCAGCATGGTGAAGGGATGACTGTATAATCCTGCGCGTTTTTGCATAAAAATTATATCCCCCGGCGAATCCACCGCGATCGCCAGCATAATCAGAAGAAAAAGCGGCAATAACAATAGAAACAGCGCCAGCGAAATCAGTATATCGAGCAGCCGTTTCACGATTTGATACAGCAGATGGTCGTCCCCCTTTAGATACGAAAAATGACAACGAGATTAGTATATCCCCCGTTCAAAAATATAACAAGCGGAATAATGGATAATCGGCAAAAGTTTCTCGTTAATCAATAAGTCCAAAAGAAAAAAAGCGCTTTTTTGAGGCGAAAAAGATAAAATATTATATATACTAAACAAAATGTCTCCACGTGTTAAGATGACGTTAAACGGAATGCCAATATTGATTTTGATTACAAAAATGAAACTTGATTTTTGACGAATGGGATAGTATAATACGATAAGCGCAAGGGACGTCCTGCGCTGGTGGAAAAAAGACTTGCCTTCGTGTGGGAATACGATGCCGCTGCCGGACAGGTCATTGGAAGAAGCCGGCGCTTGAAGGAGGTAAATTTTATGCAGAAGATTCTGCTTTTAGATCGTTCGTATACAGAACGCGGACGCCGCAGAATGGGGTTTCTGCTCGTGAAGAGGACTTTTGACGTTCTTGCATCTTTTTGCATGCTGCTGGTGTTGCTGCCCCTCGGGCTGCTGGTGGCGCTGATTTGCGCACTGGACACCAAGAGCTCGCCGATTTTTTCGCAGGAGCGTATGGGGCGGGGGGACAAACCCTTCCGCATTTATAAATTCCGCACCATGAGCCCCCGGACCCCGGCCGACGTGGCCACCCACCAGCTGGTGGGTGCGGAGAATTACATTTCCCGCACCGGCCGCGTGCTGCGTAAGCTCAGCCTGGACGAACTGCCCCAGCTGTGGAACATCCTCAAAGGGGACATGAGCTTCGTGGGGCCGCGCCCCGTGGTGCTGACCGAAACCGATCTGCTTCGCCTGCGCAGCCGCAACGGCGCTTCCTCTGTCCGTCCGGGCCTGACCGGGCTGGCCCAGGTGAGCGGCCGTGACTGCGTGACCGTGCCGGAAAAGGCGCGGCTGGACGGGCAGTATGCCCGGTGCCAGAGCGCGGCGCTCGACTGCCGGATCCTCCTCAAGACGGTGGGTTACGTCTTGCATTCGAGCGGCGTGGTGGAAGGCGCTAACCCGGCGATCACCCACTGCAAAAAGGAACGCTCGGCCTGAAGGGCGGGGAAGCCCTGAAATTCATCTGAAAACAGCCTGCATGGAACGGCAGGCTGTTTTTTCGCGCAGTGATCTTACAAGAGAAAGGATACGATTTTCTTATGAGCGAAACCTGCAATCACGACTGCGAAAGCTGCCAGGCGGGGTGCCCCTCGGCCGGAGAGCCGCAGGATCCGCATGCCGCTCTCAACGAGTATAGCGCGGTGAAAAAGGTGGTGGCGGTCAGCAGCGGCAAGGGCGGCGTGGGCAAATCCTCCGTCACGGCCATGCTGGCGGTGCTGATGGCCCGCCGGGGCTACAAGGTGGGGGTGCTGGACGCCGACATCACCGGCCCCTCCATTCCCAAGGCCTTCGGCATCACCCGCAAGGCCAAGGGCACGGCCATGGGCATCATGCCGGAAGAAACCCACATGGGCATTAAGGTCATGTCCATCAACCTGCTGCTGGAGCATGAGGATCAGCCGGTGGTCTGGCGCGGCCCGGTGCTTTCCGGTGCGGTGACCCAGTTCTGGACCGACGTTGCCTGGGGCGAGCTGGATGTGCTGTTCATCGACATGCCGCCGGGAACCGGCGATGTGCCGCTGACGGTGTACCAGTCCATCCCGCTGGACGGGACGGTCATCGTCTCCACCCCCCAGTCCCTGGTGCAGATGGTGGTGGGCAAGGCCCACAAGATGGCGGGAATGCTGAACATCCCGGTGCTGGGCCTGGTGGAGAACATGAGCTATGTCACCTGCCCGGACTGCGGGAAGCAGATCCATCTCTTCGGCCAGGGCAAAACTGCCGAAGCTGCGGAGCGCCACCATCTGCCCGTGCTGGCGGAGATGCCCATCGACCCGGCCCTGGCCGCCCTTACCGACGCCGGAGACATCGAGTCCTTCCAGGGCAGCTGGCTGGAGGCTGCCGCCGACAAGCTGGAGGGGAAATAATGCCCAACGCCGCGCCGTGTCCTTCCACGGCGCGGCGTTTGCCGCGTTTTGTCCGTCCTATGCAAATCCACCGGAGGAAGCACCTTCTTTTTGTGGGCAAAAACAGTTGCAAAATCCGGCAGGATTCGAGATAATAGAAAAAGATCAAATTTGGCATAAAACCATGCAAAATACAGACAGATCGAGGGGGAATCACCCATGCAGGAACTGAAAGACCGCATCGTGAAAGAGGGCAAGGTGCTGCCCGGCAACATCATCAAGGTGGATGGTTTTCTGAACCACCGCATCGACACGGAGCTGATGGACCATATCGCAGAGGAGTTCGGCAAACACTTCAATATGGACGAGGTCACCATGATCCTCACCGCCGAGGCCAGCGGCATCGCCCTGTCCGCCATCGTGGCCCACCACTTCCACAAGCCCATGATCTTCGCCAAGAAGGCCAAGAGCGACAACATCGAGGGCGGCCTGTACCAGAGCG
>ERZ824522.1912-NODE-1912-length-11964-cov-2.542111_pt1 | contig 11964 bp, 10 predicted proteins | sample MGYA00519935_ERZ824522 | MGnify/ENA primary metagenome ERZ824522 (study PRJEB31778, sample SAMEA3449160) | human gut metagenome | biome: human gut; feature: human-associated habitat; material: faeces | place: United Kingdom | collected 2010/2012 ...
CCAGCGCACCGATAGCCCGGAACGTTGCCCCGGTAGTGAGCGTGAATTCGTCCGCCGTCCAGCTCCCGAACTCCCTCAAATCACCATAATATGCCTTTAGCATGGAATTGCTCTCAAAGGCTTTTTTATAAGGTTCCAAAAGCCGGACGGCGTTCTCGTGACTGTTTGAGATGAGTAGCACGTTCTTTTTCTTTCCGGTCAGCACGAGGTACATCATGCACATGAACACGATGGTGGATTTTGCCAGCTCACGTGACCACGATAGAACCTCGTACCATTCCATATTCGTGGTGATGCGTTTGATGGCCTTTTTATGGAATTTGGTAAAGGGGTACTTTGCGAATTCCGAGAAAAAGAAAAGGATCCACTCGATGACGTTCGCCTCCAGCTTTTCCAGCTTCTTTTTTCGTTCCACCGGCGAGAGGTTGTCGGCGGCTTTGTCCCTTTTGAGTGAACGGTGGTATTCAGTCCACTCCTTGTACGCCTGAATATCATCTATTTTACCCATTTCATTTTCTCCTTTATGTACGCATCGAAATAATCACTCAATTCCTTTGCCCTTTCGAGATCCTGCTGCCGGAGCCAATCGAGCAGCCCACGGGACACGTTGTATATATCCCTGATGGAGGCATCCTGCTCCAATGCCTCAAGGTCAGCCGTCAGCTTGCGCCGGATATCGGCCTCCGCCGCTGACGGGAACCGTTTGCCCTCCTCCTTGCTTGCGATGGAACGGTCAAGTTCGTCCAACTGCGTGAGCGTGGAGCTGATGCGTTCCTCCCGTGTCTGCAGGAGATTGAGCTTTAAGCCCTCCCATTCCTTAGCCCATTTGTTCACCGTGACACGGGAAACACCTACCCGGTCTGCAATTTCCTGCTGGGTGATGTTCTCTTTGAGATACATCAATTTCGCCCATTCTTTCCGTTGATTTGCTTTCAATTCTTCCGCCATGACTATATCATTTAATAGCCCAAAGGTAAAGCCTTGTAATGAGTGAAAATAATTGGTTTGTAATGTTTTACGTTTAAACTGTAATGGTTGCAGTTTAATCTGAAACCGTTACAGACCGATTTGTACAGCCCGTTTTTTACCCTGAATTTTGTCACAAAATCAAACGAGCGAAATGGGTAAATTAACCTTTGTATTACACGATGAGTCGGTGAACACCTACGGGTTTAGGATGCTCACCAGCGGAGCCAATTTGGAGGAGTTTAAAAAGAATCCCGTGATGCTTTTGAATCACGATGATTACTCCCTGCCGATTGGCCGGTGGGAAAATATCCGTGTTGAGGGAGGTAAGATTTTAGCCGATGCCGTGTTCGATGAGGGAGATGCCCGTGCCGCAGAGGTAAAGCGTAAAGTTGAGAATGACTTTATCCGTATGGCCTCTATCGGTGCGTGGCCTCCGGAGGAGAAAAGCGATGCCTATGACCTGATGCTCCCCGGACAAACACTCCCTACCGTTACGAGATGGACGGTTCGGGAGGGCAGTGTCGTTACAATCGGAGCCAATCACAATGCGCTGGTATTCTATGACAGAGAGAGCAAACAGATTATCGACCTGAATGATAAGGGTAATCTTATCCGGTTGATAGATCACAGTAATAACCCAAAAAAACAATTAAAAATGAGCGTACTTACAGGAGTATTGAAGCTGCAGGACTCTGCAAGCGAGGCGGAAATCGTAACCGCCATTCAGGGAATCATTGCCAATGCCGACCGCTTGGAAAAAGAAAACAAGACGCTGGCCGCCGCAGTGGATAAAATGAACGAGGCCAAAAAGGAATCCCAAAAGCGGGAGGCGGTTTCCCTGACCGATGCGGCCATTAAAGACGGACGCTATGATGCGAAAGGCCGTGAGAACCTGCTGAACCTTTTCGATAAGGATTTCGAGGGAACAAAGGCTATGCTGGCAGCTATCCCGTGTCGTGCAAACGTGGCCGGTCAAATCAACACGGATAAAGGATCCGGTGTGACTCTCGGTGATTGGAAAGACAAGTCATGGGACGAACTGGATAAGGCCGGTAAGCTCGTTGAGCTGAAAGATGCCGCCCCGGACTTGTATAAGTCCAAGTTTAAGGAACGTTTCGGCATCGAACCGAATCTGTAATTATTAACCAGTAAAACAAGAATAGAAATGGCAATTCAGAAAGAAATTTGGATGGCGGCTATCGTGGAGGGCTTGTTTGCCTCCAATAGCTTCCTGAGCAAGGCGTTCAACGCCGATGAGTACGTGAACAACGGAAAAATTGTTCACATTCCGAATGCCGGTGCAGCATCCGGAACCAAGAAAAACCGAACCGAACTTCCCGCTAAGGTAACCAAAAGAACGGATATCGATGTGACGTTCCCGCTGGATGAATACACCACTGATCCGGTACTTATCCCTAACGCCGACACGGTGGAACTCAGCTATGACAAACGGGAGTCCGTCCTGCGTCAGGATAAACTCAAACTGCAGGATGATGTGGCACTCGATTTCATTTTCAACTGGAGTCCCGCCGCCGCACAGTGCATTGAAACCACCGGTGCGGAGATTGATGCTTACACAGATAAGGCCACCGGTAAGCGCAAAGGTATCTGCAAGGCAGACGTGTTGGGCTTGATGACCAAGTTCAATAATGATGATATTCCGCAGGAGGGGCGTTATTTGCTGCTGGATGCGCAGATGTACTCCCAGCTGTTGAATAGCCTGACGGAGAACGAGAACACGGCGTTCCTCGCTTCCGCCGATGCGCAGAACGGTATCCTCGGTAAGCTGTTCAGCTTTAATATCATGATGCGTAGCAGGGCAGCCCTTTACACTGCGGCCAAAGCTCCCAAAACATGGAGTACCGCCGGTGCAGCCACCGACCTCGCCGCCGGTCTTGCATGGCACGAGCAAAGCGTCTGCCGTGCGCTGGGTGAGGTGAAAGCGTTCGAGAACGAGGGTGACGCAACCTATTACGGTGATATTTATTCATTCCTTGTACGTGCCGGTGGCCGTATCATGCGGGAAGATAAAAAGGGTGTAATCGCTTTAGTGCAGGGAACCCCTGCAGCGGGATAAGGTTATGGCAGAATTGAAATATTTGGTAATCCACTGTACCGCCACGCCTCAAGGCCGTAAGGTAACGGGTAACGATATCCGGGCATGGCACACGAACCCGGTGAGTAAGGGTGGGCGTGGCTGGAAGCAGGTGGGATATACCGATATGTTTCACCTTGACGGAACGGTGGAGCGATTGGCCCGGAACAACGAGGACGCACGGGTGGATCCGTGGGAGATTACCAATGGAGCAAAAGGGTACAATTCCATTTCCCGGCACATTGTGTACGTTGGCGGTGTGGCCGCTGACGGCAAGACTCCCAAAGACACCCGTACTCCCGGCCAGCTGAAAGCGTTGGAGGATTACGTGAAAGACTTCCACCGCCGTTTCCCACGGGTGAGAATCATCGGTCATAACGAGATTGCGGCCAAGGCGTGCCCGTCATTTGACGTTCAGGCATGGCTCAGGAAAATAGGCATTAACCAATAACAAAGCAAAGAGATGGACGGTCTGATGGATTTTTTAATGTTCGCCCTGCCGGGTGGTTTTATCGGGAGCATCTTCACATGGTTTGTTGGCCGTAGAAAGCAGAACAATGATATGTTATCCCAGCTTCAGGCGTCCATCAATATGCTCAGTAGTGAGAACCGGAAGATATTGGATGAGAATATCCAACTCCGTAGAGAGAATGCCGACCTGAAAGCGAATCAGGAGGAGATGATCCAAAAGCTCTCCCGTCTTACCAAAGAGGTGGAGAGATTAAGAAAAGTAATCAATAAACAAACAGGAAATGATGAGAAATCCAATCCGAGGGGTAACCCTCGTGCTACTTATAGCCGTGTTCTGCCTGATGGGATGTGCCACGGCGAAATTAACCAAGAGCCAGCAGTCACACACGCTGACGGAACAGACGAAAAGCGGAACCACCACCGGAGTAACCGGAGAGCAGTCAGACGTGACGGCTCAGAGGACGGGGGAACTACTGCAGGGACAGACGATAACCGCCCTGACACGGGAGGGGATTCCGGAGTCGGAGGCGAAAGTGGATGTTCCGATACAGAACCTCCTTAACCTGCCGGATGGTGCTGGCTACACGACCAAAGACGGTCAGGCATCGGTAAGCGTGCAAAGGCATGGCGATAATATCACGGTTAAGGGTAAATGTGACTCTATCGCCCGGCAATGCCTTTTTTACGAGCGTGAGGTGTTCCGATAGCGCAACGAGGTGGATAGCTTAAAACGGGTTATTTCCCGGATGGAACAGACGAGCAGCCGGAGTGATGAAACCTACAAGGCGGAGAGCGATGCCGCTGAAAGTATCAAGGAAAAACCTCCCGCTACATGGTATAAATGGCTTTTAGCCGGATTCGTGGGTGGTTTGCTGCTTACCTCTCCACTAAAGAAACTAAAGAATAGAATATTAACCTTTTTAAAATAGAGAACGATGTCAAAAGTATATGTGAATGATGGATACATGATGCTCCTTGATGCCATTTATTTCAATGGTAAAAAGATCGGCAATGTTTCTGATGACGGTATCGATTGGGGCGGTGATGCCGCTGAATATATCAAGCTCTTTGCCGCACAGGTTCGTAATGCCCCGGTCAAGAAAATAAAGAAAAAGGATGCTACCAATCTGCTAAAGTTTACCCTGATTGAACTTGTTCCTCAGAACTGTAAGGACGTGATGGGCGGAACGGTGGACGGTACAAAATGGGAGGCTCCCTCGGAATCCGTTTCATTGGAGGGTACATTGAAAATCCTCTGCGGAACCGGTCAGACTATCGAGGTGAAACGCATGACGCTGGACGGTGTGGTACGTGGCAAGATTGGCGGTGATGATCCGCTGGGTATCGAATGTGAAATGGAAATGTTGAACCCGCTGGATGGAGGTTCTCCTTTCAGCTTTGATGACACGGTTCCATTTATTTCCATAACGCCCACCTCTTTGTCATTCGCCAAAGGTGGAGAAAGCAAGACGGTGGATATTGAAGCCTCCGGAGCGTTTTCCGTTGGAAAGGTTCCCGCCGGTTTCAGCCTTGAGATTGTAAACGGCAGGATTACCATCACGGCGGATGCCAATACCGGGGCTGCGAGAAACGGATCGGTAGAGTTTATCCTTGCGGCTGATAATACCAAAAAGGCCACCCTCACGTTGAGTCAGGCGGCTGGTAATGCGTAACCCATGAAAAAGAACGTGGAAATAGAGGCAGCGGAGGCTTTGCTTGATGTAGGGGTTTCCCTGCCTTTTTTGCAGTTTAAGATGCCATTCAGAAAGAAACCGGTATCGATCAGGGTAACCATGAAACGTCCCTGCTTGGGGAGTCAGATCCGGATCGCAAGGCTATACCTGCAGTTGGGTATCACATACGAGGAGATGGAGCAGTTCAACAAGCATGAGGAGATGGCGTTCCTTGCCATTCATGGCAAACGTGTTTCCAAGATGGTATCCCTGACCATCTGCCGTGGGGCGGTTTCCGGTCTATTGTTTTCCGGTATTGTCGCATGGCTCTTGAGATGGTTTGTTCCTGACAAGTACCTGCAGGGTGCTAACCAGCGTTTTGTCACTTTGCTTGGTACAAAGTCTTTTATGCGTATTATCGAATCGGTTCAGATATCCAATCCACTGAAACCGAGAGAGAGCCAAAAAAGAAAGGGGAGTTAAGAACGAAATATGTCGGATCCCATAGCCCCTTTGGTATAGTGTGGCAGATAGCTGCGGCCACCGGCTGGAGTGTAAAATACATTCTTTGGGGTGTCAATTACCAAACCCTCCGGATGATGCTTGCCGATGCGCCACATTACGAGAAAGAGAATGATAACAACCGAACCGGAAGCAAAGGCGGTAAAGGGAAACCTAAAAGCCTTTCCGGATTTTTCCAATCACGATTGAAAGAACAATGAAACCCGTTGAGATAGAATTCATAATGAGAGACAAGCTCTCTCCCGGCATTGACAAGGCGGGCAAGTCCGCCGAAACGCTGGGAGATAAGGCCGAGCAGGTGTCTAAAAGCATCACAGACCGTATTGCCGCCCAAAAAGAGCAGATCAAGTATGTTGAATCCTGTCTCAAGGATTTAAAGAAGCAATACGACAACCTTGCACCCGGAAAGGCGCAGCTGGAGATGCGTGCGGAGATAGATGCCTGTACCAAAGCCCTGCAGGAGGACAAGAACATTCTCTCCTCCCTTGAGGCGGAGCATGACAAGGCATCCGTTTCCACCAAACGGCTTTCCATGCAGCTCCGGGAGATGCAGGATGCGATGGCTCGCCTACGTTTGGAGGGCAAACAGAACACCAAAGAGTATGCGGAGATGGCCGATAAAGCCGCTGTATTAGCCGATACCATCGGTGATCTGCGTACCCAAACGAATATTCTCGCCAATGATGATGCTGCCTTGCAGGGAGTGATGAGCGGTGTGAACGGCTTGTCCGGTCTATTCACGACCGCCACCGGTGTCATGGGGATTTTTGCCTCGGAAAACGAGGATCTGATAAAGATACAAACCCGTGTGCAGAGCGTCATGGCCGTCACTATGGGGCTGCAGCAAGTCATGAATACCCTGAACAAGGATTCCGCTTTTCGGCTGGTTACCGTTGTCAAGATGAAAAAGCTGCTGACGGCGGCCAATACAAAGCTGGCCGTTTCGTTGGGTATCTCCAATGCGGCGGCCACCGCTTTGATGGCCACTCTGACATTAGGGCTTTCCGCCGTAATAACGGGGCTTATCGTTCTTTGGGATAAATACAGCGATGCGCAGGAGAAAGCGGCGGAAAAGGCGAAAGAACGGGTAAAAATAGAGAGTGACGGGCGTGCCCAAATGATTAAAACCCGTTTCGAGATAGAAAATACGACAAAGAGCCTGAAAGACTTTACCGGCAGTAAGGAACAGGAAAAGGCTAAAGTCGAGGAGTTGAACCGGAAATACGGCGAGAGCTTCGGGTATTACAATACCGTTGCCGAGTGGTACGATGTGCTGATCCAAAAGAGTGATGACTATATCCAAATGCTTTTCCTGCAAGCGAAAGCCCAAAGCCTTGTGAACAAGGCGGTGGAAGCGGACGAAAAGGTGAACGAGGTAAAGGCTACTCCCGAATCCGATGTCGAGGGTTCGATGGGCTGGTTCTCTAAAATGGGACTTTATATGGCTCAAAGCGAGTCTTACGGTCAGATTGACGCTCAGACGTTGATCGAGAAACATAATAAGGAGGCCAAGGATGCAGCCGTAAAAGCCGCCGAGGAACAGCGGGACGCTTATCTGGAGGAGGCAAGGAAACTGCAGGAGGAATATGCCGAGCTGGGAAAGAAATCCGGTATCGGCGGGTTCGTGGCTCCTGAGAACAACAAGGATAAAGCGAAACCGGCCAACAACCTCGCCGAGCTGGAACTGAAAGCCCGGCAAAAGATAGAGGATCAGCGTATCGCCATCCTGAAAGAGGGATATGACAAGGAGCGTGAGGAGGCATCGTTGAACTTTGAGCGGGAGAAAGAGCGTATCAACCGTGAGGAGCAACAGCGCATTGAACTTTATAACAAGCTGAAAGCCGCCGGGAAAAAGTTACTCCTGAGCAGCTTGCCAATATCTCGGCACAGGCCGCAACCCAGCGTATACAGGTTGCACAGATATATGATGCCACCGTTGCAGAGATTGACGGTAAGGAGAAAAAGGATAACGAGGAGAAAAAGAAGAAACAGCAGGAAACCCTGCAGGAACTTCTGACTAAATATCGTGACTATGAGGCACAGCGTGCGGCTATAAAGAAACAAGGTGATGATGATATCGCTAAATTGGAGGCGGAGCGGACTGAGGCAAACTCGGCGGAGATTGACCGGGCGATAGCCGTCGCAAGAGAAAAGGTAAAACAAGGCATCCAATCAGTGAATGATGCGGAGGCTGACAGTATCTCAAAGGACAATGATTTCTTTAAAAAGCTCTTTGGGGATTATTCTTCCATGTCTTTCGACTCACTGCAGAAACTTATCTCACAGGCGAAGCAGTTGCGTGCATATTTATCCGGCAAGGGAGATGCGAAAGGTATCACGTTCATCTCTCCGGATCAACTGAAAAACATAGAGAAAAGTCCGGCAGAACTTGAAAAGCTGAAAAAAGCCCTTGATAAATTGCTCGATACCGGCAAGGGAGGCAATAATAAGTGGGAGAACATCTTCAAGACATTTGAGAAAGGCTTTGCCGAACTCAAAGGTGCGAAAGGAGCCAAAGAGGTGTCCGGCGCAATCGGTACGATCAGCGGGGCAGCGTCCGAGGCGGCTGGTGAACTTGCCAATATGTTTGACCAGATGGGTGACAACGAGGTTGCCGATGCCCTGAACGGTATGCAGCAGATGATGGGGGCGGTTTCCAATATCGGACAAGGTTTCGCCAAGGGTGGCTTGATCGGTGGCATCGGTGCGGCTATCGGTGAGGCCGCAAATTTCCTGACCTCGGCCTTTGCTGCGGAAGCCCGCCACAAGGAGGCTCTAAAAGAGATTGAAAAGGCAAAGCTCGATTTCCAGCGGCAATACAACCTCTTACTGCTGGAGCAGAACCTTTTGCTCGAAAAGGCGGAGAACATATTCGGGGAGCGTCAGGTAGCAAAGGCCGCTAATGCGATAGAGGTCTATCGTGATGCCCTCTCGCAATTCAAGGAAGAACTGGCCGGTGACGCTCCCACCATGAACTGGATAGAGCGCATGACGGGTGATTTTGCCGGAACCTACCGCAAACGGCTGGAGAACTATCAGAAAGGTTTTGGCGGGTTGAACGATGCGCAGATCGTTACGGGACATAAAAAAACGGGATTGTTCGGCTGGGGAAAAGGAAAGGATGTTTATAGCGGGATCCTTGATGTTTACCCTGAACTGATAAAGGCCAACGGCGAGCTGGATACGGAGATGCTCCAAGTCATTCTCGATACCCGTAAGATGAGCGATGAAACCCGGAACTATCTTGAGAACCTGATCGACCTGAAAGATGCGATGGACGAGGCGGAACAGGCTTTGGAGGATTATCTGCAGGAAACGTTCGGGAGCCTCGGTCAGGGAATGCTCGACTCCATCACTTCCGCCATCAAGGGAAGCGGCACGGCATTGGAGAATTTTGCGGATCAGGCCGCTTCCGTGCTGGAGAACCTCGGAGAGCAGATCGCATATTCCCTGTTCTTTGCCGATAAGTTCGATGACCTGCAGAAAAAGTTAAAGGCGGTATATGGAAGCGGTAAAAGTGAGGAACAGATTGCGGGTGATGCCATGCACCTGATTGATAGCTTTTATGACAATATCGGGAATAACGTTGATGCGGCTCAATCGTGGATGGAAGCGTGGAAAGACAAGGCCGCCGCTATGGGGTATGATCTTTGGAAAAACGATGAGGAAAAGACTACCACCCAAAGCGGGCGTGCCGGTGCTTTCCAAACCCTCACACAGGATCAGGGTACAAAGCTGGAGGGATTGATGACCTCCCTGCAGATGCACGATGCCTCCATCGATGAGAACGTGGAGAATATATCAGAGGGCATAGGCGGAGCATTGGAAACGATCGATAAGATAAAGACGAACACCGATGCCTTGCCAAAGATATACGATGAGATAAGGGATATCAAACAAAACGGTTTAAAGATGAAATGACAATGGATATTTTAAAAGGCTTGTTACTGATAAACGGGGTTGATGTCTTTGTGGATTATGGGGCATTCCTCGCAGAGGAGAAAGCGGGTGATACCAAGAATTACTCCGCCCTGCTGAAACCGCCATCGGCAAAGCCGCACACGGCTGTGTCATTCCGGGAAAAAGACGGGGAGAAACTGCCTGATGCGCTTTTACCCGCATGGGAGGCTCGTGATGTCACCCTGCAATTTGCGATCATAGCGGCAGACCGGGCGCAATTCCTGTCCCGTTATTCGTCATTCCTGAAATTTCTCAAGGCCGGTAATAAGGGATGGTTGACCATCAACCCTCCGGAGCTTGGCAGGAGTTACCGGATGTACTACAAGGATTGCACGGATTACACCCAGCTGACCGATTTCGGGGGTGAGGTCATCGCAAAATTCAGCGTGAAATTTCGGGAACCGGTTCCCTCGTTATAGTATTCAAACATTATTCAAACAGCGTTCAAAATGGAGCTTAAAATATACAACCAGCAAGGGGTGTTCAAGACTGCGGTATCGCCGTCAGACTCCGACCGCCACGTAAAGGAAGTGATGAATGACAATATCCTGAATTTGTCGTTTACCCTTTACGAGTACGTGGAACTGGGCGTGAATGATTACGTGGATTTTGAGGGTGAACGCTTCACGCTGCTGGAGGATTACAAGCCGGAGCAGAAATCCACCGTTGAGTATGCCTACAGCTGCAAGTTCTACGGTATAGAGAGTGAGCTTAAAAAGGCCAAAGTCCTCAAGATGGTGGACGGTGACGATGAGCTTTCCTTTTCCTATGATGCCACGGCTGCCGAACACCTGCAGCTGATATGTGACAATATAAACCGTATCAAGGGGACGAAAAATTGGGTTATCGGCGAGGTGGTGTCCTCCGCTAATGTAAACATAGAGTATGATAAGATATTTTGTTTCGATGCCCTTTCGGAAATAGCCAAGAATTTCAATACCGAATGGTGGATCGAGGGAACCACTATCAATCTGAGCCGTTGTGAACACGGCACTCCCGTATCTTTGGGGTACGGAAAGGGGCTGCTCAGGCTTTCCCGTGTGGAGAATGATACGGTTCCTTTCTTTACCCGGTTGTATCCTCTTGGCAGTACCCGTAATATCGTGGCCTCTGATTACGGTCACCGCCGCCTGCAGCTTCCGGGTGGTGTCCGTTACGTGGAAAGGAATATCCATCTTGGAATCGTGGAGCAGGCGGAGGAGGAGGCCTTTGCGTACATATTCCCGAAACGAATCGGTACTGTTACCGGTGTCAGGACGGAAGAGGCCACAGGTGAGGACGGCAATGCGTTCACTATATATTATTTTACTGATGAGGGGTTGAATTTCGATCCGAACACGTATGAGATCGAGGGGCTTGTTAAACAGGTGTCGTTTCAAGGCGGGGAGTTGAACGGGCGTGATTTTGAGGTGAATTTCAACTCCGAGACAAAGGAGTTCGAGATTATCACGCAATTCCCGTATGAGAACCAGCAGCTACCGGGCGGCCTGCTGATCCCGAAGCCGGGTGACGAGTATATCCTTTGGAACATACGGATGCCTAAAGAGTATTATCCGCTGGCGGAAAAAGAATTCGAGGAGGCCGTTCAGAAGCATATCGAGTCGATAAGCATTGATACGTCAGTCTATAAGGCTCCAACCGATTACATCTATTTGGATGAGAACCATATCGATTTGAAATTGGGGCGGCGTGTCCTTTTGGAGAATGAGATTTATTTCCCCACCGGCACTCACGAGAGCCGTGTGACCAAGATCTCCCGCCGGGTGAATAATACCACAGATATGGATATTGAATGCACGTATGCGGTTGATTACGGGCGTATCAATCAGATCGAGAGTAATATCGTGGATATTCAGGCAGCCTATAAGGAACAGCTGAATAAGGACGTGCTGACCGTATTGAAAAGCTGGGACAGTATTGATCCCACCGAGTATAACGTCCTTTCCGCCGTCCGGACAATACGCACGATCGCAAATTCCTTGAGCAAGCTGGAAAAAGAAACGGCAGACAAATACCTCAGAAAGGACATACCCGACACGGCGAAAGAGCTTGAAACCTTTTTGAAGGGGATAAAGGTTATCGGCGAGGCTCTTGTTGAAAGCCTTACGGTAGAGAAAGACTCCACTTTCAAAGGTCTGCTTTCCTCCGAGGTCTTTACTTCGGGTTTCCCCGGCGGAACCGGATGGGCATTGTTTTGGAAAGAGGTGCTTAATGCCGCAGGAGTAAAGGAAAAGAAAGCCGTCATGGAGCTGGACGAGATGACCGTCCGTGGGG
>ERZ824522.1917-NODE-1917-length-11955-cov-3.122941_pt1 | contig 11955 bp, 7 predicted proteins | sample MGYA00519935_ERZ824522 | MGnify/ENA primary metagenome ERZ824522 (study PRJEB31778, sample SAMEA3449160) | human gut metagenome | biome: human gut; feature: human-associated habitat; material: faeces | place: United Kingdom | collected 2010/2012 ...
GGTGTCATGGAAACGGAAACAGGCGAAAGAACAATTAAATATTAAAGAAAAAAATGGTGTTGTCTGGCTGTCTTTTCCTGCTTTAGAGGAAAGCGGTCTGGTAAGCCATAGCTTTTCTACCCGTATAGGCGGTGTCAGCAAAGGTGTTTTTTCTTCTATGAACTTTTCTTTTACCAGAGGAGACGAGCCGGAGCATGTGATGGAGAATTACCGCCGCATGGCAGAAATTCTTGGGACGGCGCCGGAAAAAATGGTTCTGTCCTATCAGACCCATACTACTCATGTGAGAAAGGTGACGGAAGAGGACGAGGGAAAAGGGATTGTCCGGCCGCGGGATTATCAGGATGTAGATGGTCTTATCACTAATGTTCCGGGAATTACTCTGGTTACCTTTTATGCAGACTGTGTTCCTCTGTATTTCGTGGATCCGGTACACAGGGCCATCGGACTGGCGCATTCCGGCTGGAGAGGAACGGTAGCGGGAATGGGAGCTTGTATGGTACGATATATGCAGGAACATTTTAACAGCCGCCCGGAGGAGCTGGTGGCGGCCATCGGACCGTCCATCTGTGTGGATTGTTATGAAGTGAGTGAAGAAGTGGCGGAACAGTTCCGGGAAGGCTTTCCGGAGGATGTGTTGCAGCCGGGCAAAGCACCAGGTAAATATCAGCTTGATCTGTGGAAAGCCAATCAGAGCATTCTGTTAAGGGTGGGGATCCCGCCGGAACATATGGCGGTAACGAACGTCTGTACCTGCCACAATCCGGAGTATCTGTTTTCCCACCGGGCAAGTCACGGACAGAGGGGAAATCTGGGGGCATTTTTAATGCTGAAGGAGTCCTGAGTTCCTGAGTGCCTGACGGGAATTAAGAAAATTTAAGAAAAAACACGAAAATATTTAAAAATATTATGTTTAAATAGAAATAACGAAAATGATGGGGAACCGGGAAGTAACGGAGAAATGAGGGAAGTATGGCAAATATTCTTGTATGTGATGATGACAGAGAGATCGTGGATGCCATCGAGATCTATCTGAGTCAGGATGGCTATAAAATATATAAAGCGTATGATGGGGAACAGGCAATTCAGATCCTGGACAAGGAGGATATCCATCTGTTGATCATGGATATCATGATGCCCCGGCTGGATGGCATACGGGCTACATTGAAGATCCGGGAATACAGCAGCATTCCCATTATTATCCTGTCGGCCAAATCGGAAGACACGGACAAGATCCTGGGGCTGAATATCGGTGCGGATGATTATATCTGCAAGCCTTTTAATCCGTTGGAACTAGTGGCGAGAGTCAAATCCAACTTGCGCAGATATACCTCCCTGGGGAGCCTGACCGGTGAGAACAAAGCAATCTATCAGGTGGGTGGACTGATCCTCAATGATGATATCAAACAGGTGACAGTGGACGATGAACCGGTAAAAATGACACCTATCGAATATAATATTTTATTACTTTTGATGAAGAACCAGGGCAGGGTATTTTCCATCAATCAGATCTATGAAAGCATCTGGAATGAGGATGCCATCGGAGCGGACAATACCGTGGCGGTACACATCCGGCATATCCGTGAAAAAATCGAGATCAATCCCAAGGAACCCCGGTATCTGAAAGTGGTATGGGGAGTAGGCTATAAGATCGACAAGGAGCAGGCATGAGACGACCTACATTGAAACGGCTGATGCTGGGACTGGTGCAGCAGACGGCGGCTTTGCTTTTGCTGGTGGCAATCGCGGCGGTTTTGTTCAATTCCTATCTGGCGGTAGACACAGCGGATGGCACAAAAGTATTATCCCCTCTGGATGCGGAAACGCAATTTGAAGATTCCGTGATTTTCCATGATCTGTTCCAGAGCTCGGTATCGGATATTATCCAGCTTATGGTGATCAAAGGACAGATGGAAACCAATGGAAGCTTTGATCCGCATAAGCATGTTGATATCACGGAATTTGCTTCAGGGAAAACCGGCGGTGCAGATTGCCCTGTAACAGCAGTTTATGAGCTGGAAGATCTGATCAAATGGGGAAAATACGGTGCGGAATATACAGATCGTATTATGAGTATGTCGGACTTCGTGAATTATTTCGGACCGATAGACCTGGAGTCGAACTTCCGCGTGGATGCGGACGGACAGCTGGTGTTCGTGGCAGGCGGAGAGCAGACGGAGGAGCAGAAGGAAGCAGTCGCACAGGCAATCGAGGCAATTCCGGAGAGCCAGAGAACCGATCGGCTGGAAGACCTGGCTTTCACATACATTGTGAAAGAGAGTGTACAGGATATCCGGGTATCCAGAGAAGACGATGGTACGCTGACGGTATATTTCCCGATGCTGGTGAACCGTTATGCCACCGTAGACGGAGAGAAGCAGCTGACAGCCTGTGCGGACAACTGGATCGAATATATTGCGCTGCAGAGCAATCTGGAGATGACGATCCAGACGTTGTCAGCCAACTATGAGCAGTATCAGAACTGTAATGATCTGTATAAAGAAGATGCGGGCAATCTGAAATATGTGGTCCGTATGATGACAACAGATGGAGTTAGCAGAACCTATACAAATGTATCGGAGTTTGAGAACAGTTCCGATAATGATATTACGGATTATTTTTCGGAGTACAGACGGTATCTGATCTATTATCCGGACAGTCTGGAATTTACCGGCAACACAGGAATGACTGAGGGCCAGATCTATCAGTATCTGAAAGAGTATGGTTATGTGCATCCGGATATGACTCATATCTGGATCGCAGTGGATACCAATTATCCGGTGGAGGGAGATTCCTTTTACAATGCCAATGTGGTGTTCCAGAGAATCGTTCCGAATATCTGGTATCTGATCGGCGGAGGGATCCTGCTGGCAGTATTGTGGCTGCTGGTGGGTATTTATCTTACCGTAACGGCCGGCGTGGCTTACGATGAGGAGGATGAGCCGGTTCTGTACCTGAACGGTATCGATCATGTCTGGATCGAGTTCATGGCGCTTTTGCTGGTGGGATTTATCTATGGCGGAAGAATCGGATACGATTATCTGATGAATGTGGCCAATAAGGTATATCTCAGCCATTCCGAGATCCAGGGGCGGGAGATCACACGGCTGACAGCCTACGGTGTCTTTGCGCTGTATGGCTTCTGCGTAAGCATGGGAATCAATGTTTTCTGGTACAGCCTGATCCGCAGGATCAAATCCCACAATATGTGGAGTGACAGTTTCCTGCACTGGATCGTCACAAGCTTCGGTAAGGCGGTACATTTTGTGGTTTCCCACAGAAATTCCGCCATCAGCTCACTGATCCCGTATAATCTGTTTCTACTGGTGAATCTGGCAGGAATTTTCGGAGCTTATCTGCTACGGGGAAAAAGCGCTCTGTGGGTGCTTCCGGCACTGGGGGCTATTGTGTTGGACGGCATTGTGGGGGTACTAAGGTTCAAGCAAAAAGCGGAGCAGATCGATATCGTGGAAGGAATCCGCAGGATCCGTGATGGAGAAGTGGATTATAAGCTGGATGTGGAATCTCTTCATGGGGACAACCGTGAGATGGCGGATGCAGTCAATAACATCGGAGAGGGTATCCGCAAGGCGGTAAGCACCAGCATGAAGGATGAGCAGATGAAATCGGATCTGATCACCAATGTCTCCCATGATATTAAGACACCGCTGACTTCCATTATCAATTATGTGGATCTGTTGAAACGCCTAAAGATCACGGAAGAACCGGCCAGAAGCTATATTGAGGTGCTGGACAGCAAATCCCAGAGACTGAAACAGTTGACGGATGATCTGGTGGAGGCTTCGAAAATCTCCTCCGGTAACATTGTGCTGAATCTGGAACAGTTGAACCTGACGGAACTGCTGAATCAGGCAGTGGGAGAATTCTCCGACAGAATGGAAGAGAAAAAGCTGCAGGTGATCTTTGACGGAAATGATGTGGCCGGCATGATCTATGCCGACAGCCGCAGGATGTGGAGAATCATTGAAAATCTGTTTCAGAATATCTGCAAGTATGCCCTGGAGGGAACCAGAGTCTATCTGGAGATGCAGGTAAAGGACGGAAGAGTCATCGCTTCTCTGAAAAATATTTCCGACCGGCCCATGAATCTCAAGGGCGAGGAACTGTCAGAGAGATTTATCCGGGGAGATGCTTCCCGTACTACCGAGGGAAGTGGTCTGGGTCTGTATATTGCGAAAAATCTGACCAAGGCACAGCACGGAGAATTCCAGATTCAGCTGGATGGAGATCTGTTTAAGATTATATTGGATTTCCCGGAATACCATAAGCCGGAAGAACCCGCCACTGAGCAGCTGAAGGAGACCGTGTCGAAAGAGGTTTAGAAATGGCGAAATAAGAAATACTGAAATAAGCAATATAACTGAAAAACGCAGAAACCATAACGGCTTCTGCGTTTTTTTATGCGTTGTCAGATCTGTTGGAAATTAAAAATGAAATTCGCTCATTTCCGTACGATTGTTGTAGGCTTCTACAATACCGTGGATCTTTTCGGTGGTAGCCATGACATTGGACAGAGAAGCGTCATGGTTCATAAAGTCGATCAGGGAGGCAATGAACTTGCTCATATCGGCTTCCACGAAATAAGGTCTGGTGTAGATCTCAGGCGGCAGATAGGTAAGGTTCGTAGTAATGACCTTATCGAAATCACCATGCTCGTAAGCAGCGTCGAAATTCTTCAGACCGTCGGTGAACAAGCCGAAAGTACAGCAGATATATACGCGTCTGGCTTTCATGGCCTTTAACTGTTTTGCAGTATCCAGCATACTTCCACCGGAGGAGATCATGTCATCGATGATGATGATATCCTTACCTTCAATATTGTCACCTAAGAATTCGTGAGCAACGATAGGGTTCTTGCCGTTGACGATGGTGGAATAGTCACGTCTCTTGTAGAACATACCAGTATCGACACCCAGAACGCTGGCAAAATAAATGGCACGATCCAGAGCTCCTTCATCCGGGCTGATGACTAACAGATGATCCTTGTCCACGATCATATCGTCCTCGGAATTTAACAAGGACTTGATGAACTGGTAAGGGGTGGTAAAATTATCAAATCCATTCAGCGGAGTGGAGTTCTGTACTCTGGGATCATGGGCATCAAAAGTGATAAAGTTATCAATTCCCATATCCCGTAACTCTTCCAGTGCATAAGCACAGTCCAGGGATTCTCTGCCGCTGCGGCGATGCTGTCTGCCTTCATAGAGGAAAGGCATGATGACGTTGATACGTCTGGCCTTGCCGTTGCAGGCGGCGATGACACGCTTCAGATCCTGGTAGTGGTCATCAGGAGACATGTGGTTGGTATAGCCGTTCATGTTGTAAGTAATACTATGATTGCATACATCGGTGAGAATGAACAGATCCTTACCGCGGATGGTCTCGCTGATCTGCGCTTTGGCTTCACCGCTTCCGAAACGGGGCACATCCACGTCTACGAGATAGTTGCTCTCGATATAGCCGTGAAAGGCAGGATCGTTTTTCACTTTGTCATTATGGATACTCTTACGGAATTCTACCATGTAGTCATTGATGCGGCGTCCCATTTTTTCTGCGGAAGGCAAAGCGATGATCTTCAAAGGAGCCACGGGCATGGCATTTTCCAGTTCGTGTAAATTAGGCATGATGTCCCTCCTGGACGAGCTTTTATTGTTCGTAAAATATCCAGAATTTCATTCGCAAAAGCGAATCTTCGATGCCTGCTTTTTGCAAAGTTATCTGAATATGACAATTAATTTATAACATTATGCTAGTGACACGTCAAGGAATTTCTTGTACAATGGATAGGAGAAAACTGGTTAGGTGAATTAGAATGAAGAAAAAAGATCATGTTGTAAAAACAGTAAAACCGGGCAGTATTGCCGAAGAACTGGAGATCACTCCCGGAGATAAAGTACTGGCCATAGATAATACAGAGATCGAAGACATTTTTGATTATCAGTTTCTGACTCAGGATACCTATATTGAGATGCTAGTAGAGAAGCCGGACGGAGAGCAGTGGCTCTTAGAGATCGACAAGGAATTTGATGAGGATATGGGCATCGAATTTGAGAACGGCCTGATGGACGAATACCGTCATTGCCATAACAAATGCATTTTCTGCTTTATCGATCAGATGCCGAAGGGCATGCGTGACACTCTTTATTTTAAAGATGATGATTCCAGATTATCCTTTTTGCAGGGAAATTATGTGACGCTGACCAATATGTCGGATCATGATATTGACCGGATCTGCAGATACCATTTATCTCCGATCAATATCTCCTTCCAGACCATGAATCCGGAACTGCGCTGCAAAATGCTGAACAACCGTTTTGCGGGGGATGCCTTGAAAAAGGTGGATACGCTGAATGCAGCGGGAATCCGGATGAACGGACAGATCGTGCTCTGTAAGGGAGTCAATGATGGCAAAGAATTGGAATACAGCATCCGGAAGCTGATGGAGTATCTGCCAAATGTGGAAAGCGTCTCCGTGGTGCCGGTGGGCCTGTCCAGATACCGTGAGGGGCTGTATCCATTAGAACCGTTTAACGCACAGGATGCCGGCGAGGTCATTGACCTGATCGAAAAATACCAGAAGATCTGCATGGAAAAATACGGAACACATTTCATTCAGGCCAGCGATGAATGGTATATTCTGGCGGGCAGAGAGGTGCCGGAAGAGGAACGCTACGATGGATATCTGCAGCTGGAGAATGGTGTCGGAATGATCCGCCTGTTATTGGATGAATTCCACGACGGACTGAAGAGACGTACCGCAGAAAAGGAAGCTGGGAAAAAGCCATCCTGGGAAGGCAAAAGAGAGATTTCTCTGGCTACGGGAAGACTGGCGTTTCCTTATTTAAAGAAGATGTCGGAAGAACTGATGGAGGAATATCCCGGTCTGCAGATCCATGTCTATGAGATCATCAATGAATTTTTCGGAGAACTGATCACGGTATCCGGACTGCTGACGGGACAGGATATCGTAAAGCAGTTAAAGGATAAGAACTTGGGAGAAGCGTTGTATCTTCCCCGGAATGTGCTCAGAAGCGGAGATGATCTGTTCCTGGATGATTATACGCTGGCAGACGTGGAGGGGGCTTTACAAGTACCTGTGAATATTGTAAAATCAAGCGGATATGATCTTGTGGATGCCCTGCTTGGAGAAGATGCATCTGAATAGATTTTAAGATGGTAAATAAGAAACGGAGGAAATTATGGCAAAGAGAAAAACCAAGCCTATTGTTGCGGTGGTGGGACGCCCGAATGTCGGTAAGTCCACCCTGTTCAATGCACTGGCTGGCGAAAATATATCTATTGTGAAAGATACACCCGGTATTACCAGAGACCGTATCTATGCGGATATCCACTGGCTGGATATGACATTTACCCTGATCGACACCGGAGGTATCGAGCCGGACAGCAAGGACGTGATCCTGTCCCAGATGCGGGAACAGGCAGAGATCGCTATGGAGACTGCAGACGTGATCATTTTCCTGGTGGATGTAAAGCAGGGACTGGTGGATGCGGATTCCAAGGTGGCAGACATGCTGCGCCGTTCCCACAAGCCCGTGGTACTGGTGGTCAATAAGGTGGACAGCTTCCAGAAGTATATGGCGGATGTCTACGAATTCTACAATCTGGGTATTGGCGATCCTCATCCGATCTCTGCGGTGAATCGTCTGGGAATCGGTGACATGCTGGAGGCCGTAACGGAATATTTTGATAAGGAACAGGCAGAGGAAGAAGAGGATGACCGCACCCGTGTGGCCATCGTCGGAAAGCCCAATGTCGGCAAGTCTTCCCTGATCAACAAACTGCTGGGTGAGAACCGTCTGATTGTTTCTGATATCGCGGGTACCACCAGAGATGCGGTGGATACCGAGATCACTTATAACGGCAAAGAATATGTTTTCATTGATACTGCCGGTCTTCGCCGGAAGAACAAAATCAAGGAAGAACTGGAGCGTTATATGATCGTCCGTACCGTCAGTGCCGTAGAGCGTGCCGAGGTGGTGGTACTGATGATCGATGCAGAGGAAGGTGTTACGGAGCAGGATGCGAAGATCGCCGGAATCGCCCATGAGAGAGGAAAGGCTACGATCATCGTGGTGAACAAATGGGATGCTATCGAAAAGGATGACAAGACCATTTATAAATTTACCGAAAAGGTGCGTAATACCTTATCCTTCATGCCCTATGCAGAGCTTCTGTTCGTCTCTGCGAAGACAGGACAGAGACTGCCCAAGCTGTTCGAGACGATCGACATCGTCAGTGAGAATCACGCCATGCGTGTGGCTACCGGTGTGCTGAATGAGATCATGGCAGAGGCCGTGGCCATGCAGCAGCCACCTTCCGACAAGGGTAAGAGACTGAGATTGTATTACATTACCCAGGTAGCGGTAAAGCCCCCTACCTTTGTGATCTTTGTCAATGATAAGGAGCTGATGCATTTCTCCTATACCAGATATATTGAGAATCAGATCCGGGAGACCTTTGGCTTCAAGGGAACCCCCCTCCGGTTTATTATCAGAGAACGAAAGGAAAAAGATCAATAATGGAACGTGTTATCTGTTTACTCATCGGTTATGTGTTCGGCCTGTTTCAGACCGCATACTTTTACGGAAAGGCAAAGGGAATCGATATCCGTAAGTACGGAAGTGGCAATGCCGGTACCACCAATGCTCTGAGAGTGCTGGGAACCAAGGCAGGACTGATCGTACTGGCGGGAGACTGCTTAAAGTGTATCGTTGCCGTATGCATCACCAAGGCATTGTTCACTACCGGACATCCGGAGAATATTTATCTGCTGTGCCTGTATACCGGTGCAGGAGCCATCATCGGACATAACTTCCCGTTTTACATGGGATTCAAGGGAGGAAAAGGAATCGCTGCCACAGCAGGACTGATCCTGTCGTTCCATCCTTATTTTATCGTGATGGGCGTGGTATTGTTCTTCGGAACCTTCCTGACCACCCATTATGTGTCTCTGGGATCATTATTGGTATATGCAGGATTTATGATCCAGATGGTGGTCTGCGGACAGACGGGGCTGTTCGGCACCATGCCGCAGTCACAGCTATATGAAATGTACGCCATCACCGCATTTTTAACAGTCATGGCATATTGGAAACACAGACAGAATATCGTGTGTCTAATCCACGGGAACGAGAGGAAGACTTATCTGTTCAAGAATAAGAAATCAGCCGAAGCGCAGACAGAAATCTCAGGGGAGGACAAATAATTATGGCAAAAGTATGTATCTTGGGTGGTGGAAGCTGGGGCATCGGCCTGTCAGTGGTATTACATAAGAACGGACATGAGGTGACGGTATGGTCTGCGGTTCCCGCAGAGATTCAGATGCTTCAGGAGAAGCATGAGCACAAGATGCTGCCGGGAGTAAAGCTTCCGGAGGATATGATCTTTACGACAGATGATAAATCTGCGATCGAGGGTAAGGACCTGTTAGTTATGGCAGTGGCAAGCTCCTACACCAGAAGTACGGCACACCGCATCAGCCCGCTGGTGGCGAAGGGACAGAGAATCGTCAGTGTCTCCAAGGGAATCGAGGAGCATACCCTGATGACCCAGGCACAGATCATCGAAGATGAGATTCCGCAGGCACAGGTAGCGGTGCTGTCCGGACCTACCCACGCGGAGGAAGTCAGCCGCGGGATTCCTACAACGATCGTAGCGGGTTCTAAGAGCAAAAGCTGCGCGGAATATGTGCAGAATCTGTTCATGAACGAAGTGTTCCGTGTCTATACCAGCCCCGATGTACTGGGAATTGAGCTGGGCGGTGCACTGAAAAATGTAGTGGCACTGGCTGCCGGTATCGCAGACGGACTGGGCTACGGAGATAATACGAAGGCTGCGCTGATCACCAGAGGCATTACCGAAATCGCAAGACTTGGTACTGCCATGGGTGGTAATTTTGAGACCTTCTGCGGTCTGACCGGTATCGGAGATCTGATCGTGACCTGCGCCAGCATGCATTCCCGCAACCGTCGTGCCGGTATCCTCATCGGACAGGGCAAGACCTACGAGGAAGCCATGAAGGAAGTACAGATGGTGGTAGAGGGCGTGTATTCCGCTAAAGCGGCCATGGAACTGTCGAAAAAATATGATGTTCAGCTGCCTATTATCGAGCAGGTAAATGAAGTGCTCTTTGATGGTAAGCCCGCGGATCAGGCGGTAAAAGAATTGATGCTTCGTGACAAGAAGCTGGAAGTATCCCACCTGCCCTGGCCGGAAGAATAGACCCGTAGGCGGCTCCTGCCAGCAGCAAAATTTTAAGTGTTGACAGAAAAACGCAGACTGGCTATAATAAGGCCATGTTTAGCGCAAACATAGGATAAGAAGAATGCGATGAAGGGAAGAAGTACTGTTCCTCCACTTCTGACAGAGAGCAGCCGGTCGGTGAGAGGCGCACAGAAGCAGAGCAGGAATACATCCCGGAGCAGCCGGTGGAAAGAGAAGGATCAGTAGATTTTATGAGAGGATCCCGAACGAGTAGATCAGGACGGCAGGCACCGATATCGGCCGAAAGTATTGATAGATACTTACTGAGCTGTCAGATGTGAGTCTGGCGGGAACATTAGGTGGTAACACGAGTGATCAAGCTCGTCCTTTTGAAAAAGGGGCGGGCTTTTTTAGTGCCTTTGGAGCCGATTCCCCCAAAATGTAAAAAAGGTATACAGAGTAAAAAGAACCCAAAAAGGAGAAGAGAAAATGACAGTATTTGACGAATTAAAAGCAAGAGGATTGCTGGCACAGCTGACAGATGAAGAGGAGATCAAGGAACTGATCAATAACGGAAAGGCTACCTTCTACATCGGTTTTGATCCCACCGCAGACAGTCTTCACGTGGGGCATTTCATGGCCCTGTGCCTGATGAAGAGAATGCAGATGGCAGGCAACAAGCCCATCGCTCTGATCGGTGGAGGAACTGCGATGATCGGTGATCCCTCCGGCAGAAGCGATATGCGTACCATGATGACCAAGGAGACCATTCAGCATAACGTAGACTGCTTCAAGAAGCAGATGAGCCGTTTTATTGATTTTGGCGACGGTAAGGCACTGATGGTCAATAATGCGGACTGGCTGCTGAATCTGAACTATGTGGAACTGTTAAGAGATGTGGGAGCACACTTCAGTGTTAACCGTATGCTGACCGCAGAGTGCTACAAGCAGAGAATGGAGAAGGGCTTAAGCTTTTTGGAGTTCAACTACATGATCATGCAGAGCTACGACTTCTACATGCTGTTCCAGAAGTACGGCTGCAACATGCAGTTCGGCGGCGACGACCAGTGGAGCAACATGTTAGGAGGCACCGAGCTGATCCGCAGAAAGCTGGGTAAGGATGCTTATGCCATGACCATCACCCTGCTGTTAAATTCCGAGGGTAAGAAGATGGGTAAGACCCAGAAGGGTGCCGTATGGCTGGATCCCAACAAGACTACACCTTTCGAGTTCTACCAGTACTGGAGAAATGTATCGGACGCTGATGTCCTGAAGTGCCTGCGCATGCTGACCTTCCTGCCTCTGGAGCAGATCGATGAGATGGACAAATGGGAAGGAAGCCAGTTAAATCAGGCGAAGGAAATTCTGGCATACGAACTGACCAATCTGGTACATGGCGAGGAAGAGGCTAAGAAGGCACAGGAGAGTGCAAGAGCACTGTTTACCGGCGGCAACGCCGCAGAAATGCCTACCAGCGAGCTGACAGAGGCTGATTTTGTGGATGGTAAGATCGATATTCTCGGTGTTCTGGTAAAATCCGGTTTGTCTGCATCCCGCAGTGAAGCAAGACGTGCTGTAGAACAGGGCGGTGTTGTCGTAGCGGATGAGAAAGTTACCGATGTAAAGACTACTTACGCTTCCGAGCAGTTTGATGGAGAGGGCTTGGTAGTCCGCAGAGGTAAGAAGAACTTCAAGAGAGTCGTTATGAAG
>ERZ824522.1943-NODE-1943-length-11751-cov-2.222555_pt1 | contig 11751 bp, 8 predicted proteins | sample MGYA00519935_ERZ824522 | MGnify/ENA primary metagenome ERZ824522 (study PRJEB31778, sample SAMEA3449160) | human gut metagenome | biome: human gut; feature: human-associated habitat; material: faeces | place: United Kingdom | collected 2010/2012 ...
TCCAGTGCAGTCTGGACGCGTTTTTCTATTTCTCTTTCGCCACGAATTTTGAGTGGTTCAGCCAGCGTTCGCCACAGAGTATGATTGGGATGCAACGAGGCATAGGGATCCTGAAACACCATTTGCACATTGCGGCGGAGATCGCCTTGAAAACGCATTCCTGGTTTGATGGTGTGCCCAAACAGTGACACCTGACCGTGCCAGTCGCGCTGTAATCCAGCAATTACGCGCAAAATCGTGGATTTTCCGCAGCTTGATTCGCCAATTAAACTAAATGTCTCTCCGGCATTAACCGAAAAACTGGCGGCAGAAACTGCGGTTTTCTCAGCAAAAGTCACCTGTAAGTGATTAATTTCAACAATCGTCATGGTATTTCTCCGGCGTCATTGCCGTCCTGTCCAGCGTCGGCAGCATCTGCCCGTAAGTTTGTGCATTTGGGCGGCAAGTCCACAGTGTGCGCGTGTAAGGATGCGTTGCTGTAGGTAGCGCAGCAGCGTGCATTTCATCCACCTTATTTCCCTGATACATCACCAGCACCCGATGGCAAAATTGGGCAACTAATGGCAGGTCGTGACTGATCAGCAACATTGCCATCTGACGTTGTTCACACTGGGTAACCAGCAGTTCCAGAATCTGATTACGCAGGCGCACATCCAGTGCTGATGTTGGCTCATCGGCAATCAATACCCGGGGATCGTTGATGAGCGCAATTGCAATCATCACTCGCTGCCCCATGCCGCCAGAAAGTTCACGAGGATAGCTTTGCAGTACTCGCGTATTGAGGCCGACAGCCTGAATTGCGGTGTTTATTTTCTCTTCTTTCTCGCGGCGGTTCAGACGTTGATGGAGCGTAAGCGCCTCTTCCAGTTGCGCTTTTACTGTCTTTACTGGATTAAGCGCGTAACGCGGATCTTGCAATACCATCGCGATATCGTTACCGCGCAACTGTTGCCATCCACGCGCGTTAAGGGTGAGTGCATCACGCCCCAGAATGTTAAGTGTGTCCGCGGTTACTACACCCGGTTTACGCACCAGCCCCATCAGGGCGCGGGCGGTCATGGACTTACCTGAACCCGACTCACCGACCAGCGCCAGACGTTCATTGCCTAATGTAAAACTGACATTGTTGACGACCCGGGACTCCGGATAATCGACGCAGAGATTGTTGATACTAAGACGTGAGTCAGTCATGTTGAGGCTCCAGAACATCGCGCAAGCCATCACCCAGCAGATTAAAGGCCAGACTGGCAATTAAGATAATTGCGCCGGGAGCGGCGGCAATCCACCATTGATCAAAAATGACCTGCATACCGTCGGCGATCATGGCTCCCCATTCCGCCATTGGCGGGCGAGCACCAAGCCCAAGAAAACCCAGGCCAGCAGCCGCCAGAATGATACCCGCTAAATCCAGTGCCAGACGGACAATGGCAGATGGCAGGCACAATGGTAAAATATGACCAGCCAGCAGACGCCTGCCGCGGATGCCCATCATTTCTGCGGCGGCAAGATAATCACTGTGTCGCAGACGTTGGATCTCACTCCGTGCCTGACGCGCATAAGCAGGCCAGGTGGTTAATGCCAGGGCCAGTGCGCCGTTAACCAGCCCCGGCCCCAGCATGGCAACAAAAGCAAAAGCCAGAATTAAACGCGGCATTGACATTACTACGTCAGTAAAACGCATCAGCACGCGTTCCAGCCAGCCGCCGTAGTACCCGGCTAAAATGCCAATCAGCAGACCGACCGGGAGTGTAATGATTGTCACCAATGCCACCAGCCCCAGTGCCGGGCGGCTGCCGTAGATTAAACGTGAAAGTAGGTCTCGTCCGTAACTGTCAGTGCCGAGCCAGTGCTGACGACTCGGTGCTTGTAACCGCGCCGCCGCATCCTGCCAGTTAGGATCGTGAGGTGCCAGCCACGGCGCGAAGAGCGCAATTAGCATTAATAACAGGATAATTATCAACCCGCAAAACGCGGCGGGTGAATGGCGTAAACGGCGTAAAAAGAGAAACATCGGCATCAGCGTAACCTCGGATCGGTCAGCCGGACCAGCAGGTCGGTTAAGTTATTTATCAACACAAAGCAGACGCCAATCAGCAGCGTTCCTCCCATGATTGCTGTGGTATCACCCGCGAAGAGCGCTGTAGTGAGGTAGCGCCCAATACCTGGCCATGAAAAGACGGTTTCTGTCAGTACCGCGCCTTCCAGCATTGATGTATAGGCGAGGGCGATAACGGTGAGCAAGGTGCCGCGAATGTTGGGTAAAACATGACGTAGCAAAATTGTCATCTCGCTGGCCCCTTTGGCGCGCGCCAGCAGAATATATTCTTTATTCATTTCGCCAAGACAGGCGGAACGAGTCAGGCGCGTAATACTGGCGAGCGAGAAGTACGCCAGTAATAAAACCGGAAGTATCAAATGGTTGATTGCATTGGTAAATGCCTCGCGATCGCCAGAAAGCCACGTATCAATCAGCGCAAATCCGCTGCGGGGTTCTATGGTGAATTGATAAATATCATCCAGCCTGCCCGGCCCGGCACTCCATTGCAGTCTGGCGTAGAACAGCGCCAGCATCAGCAGACCAAGCCAAAAAACAGGGACGGAATTTCCCAGTAGAGTTAATGTTCGCACGGTGAAATCCAGCGGAGAACCGACATAACGGGCGCAAAGTACACCCGCAATGACGCCGACAACAGCACCGACAATAAGCGCCAACGTTGCCAGTTCAATGGTCGCCGGGAATACTGATAGCAAGTCCTGGAGTACCGGTTGCCCGGTGGAGCTGGCGATGCCCAGATCGCCGTGTGCCAGATTCATCAGGTAATGCCAGAACTGGACGGCTAACGGCTGATCCAATCCTAACTGGTGGCGTACCTGATCATAGGTGGACTGGCTGGCGTGATCGCCAACGATTTGTAGTACGCGATCGACCGGTGAGAGAGCCGAAAGCGCAAAGGTAATCAGCAGCAGGCCGAGTAGCGTCAGAGCAACGGTAAACAGCCCTTGCAACAGCGCGAGCAGAGGGCGCTTGCCTCGCCATCTCGCGCGAGTGGAAAAAACGACAGACATGATCTTTCCATACAGTGATAAATCAGCGGCTGGCCTGCAATACAGGCCAGCCCTGGTACCGCGCCCGGTAACAGGGCTGGACGCGAGTTGCATACAGGGTTATTTGGTTACCTGATCAAACCAGACCATATCGGCATTCAACCCTTGTTGATACCCCTGCACATTATCACGCATGACAATTTGCGTTTTGCCTTGATCAATAAAGACATACGGGGAACTACGTTGTAGTTCTTGTTGCATTTTCTTATACAAATCAAGACGTTTAGTGCTATCAGGTTCAGCGATGGCCGCCAGCGTTTCTTTGTTCAGTTCCGGGATTTTCCAGCCGTTTAACCCGGCAACGGTGCTGGATTTGCCATCGTTATAGGCGAAAGAGCTGGCGTTGGAATGTGCGTCAAAATAATCAGGCAACCACATACGAATGGCCCCCTGATGCTGGTGGGCGCGAACGCGAGAGTAGACCTGACTCCCTGCGGCTGGCAGCAAATCAACTTTTACACCGCCCTGAGCAAAGCTGGCCTGAATTGACTGCGCGATGGTAATAAATGGCGGTTTATTTTCGACATCAAGCGTGAAGTGCGGGTCTTTGATTCCGGCTTTAGCGAGGATCTCTTTTGCTTTGGCTGGATTAAAGGTAAACGGTGTTTCTTCCAGTGCTCCAGGAAAGCCCACGGGCAGGAAACTTTGATGGGTAAAATATTGTCCTTTTAAGAGATTTTTGGTGATGCCGTCGTAATCGACCAACCAGCGAGCGGCCTCCCAGAACGCAGGATTACTCATCAGCGGGTTATCCTTGTTACCGGTATTGAAGGCCAGGTAGTTCTGTTCGGCGGAGGCAATGCTCATCACTTTTACGCCAGGTTTACCCTGTAATGCATCGATTTGATCGGCTCCCAGATCACGAGCCATATCAGCATCACCTTGTTGGATCAGCAGGCGACGCGTTGCCGGATCGGGAACATTTTTGATGATGACGTTTTTCAGTTTCGGGGCGCCGGTTGGTGAGCTGGCGTTGGCTTCCATCACGATGGCCTGATGCGGTTGGTAAGTACGCATTTTAAACGCGCCGCTGCCAGCGGAATGCATCTTCAGCCTTTCATTACCAAAGTCGTTATTTTTGGCGTTTGGCGCAACCAGCTTCTCGTCAACAATTGAGGCGATTGGTGTGGAGAGAATATTCAGTGCCAGCGCCGGGCTGACGTCGGCACTCCATTGCACCTGGACGGTATGGTCATCGATTTTCTTCAACTGGCTGGCGATATTTTCCGGCTGCCATCCCAGCACATTGAGAATAAACGCACCGGATTTATTCAGTGTGACAGCCCGGACATAAGAGTAAATCACATCTTCCGGGCGTACCGGATTACCAGAGGCAAATTTCGCATCGCTTTTCAGTTTTATGGTTAGCGTTTTGGCTGCGGGGTCAGCCTGCCAACTTTCCGCCAGAATCGGAGTGATTTTCGTCGGATCATTACGGTCCGGTTGTACTACGCGTTGATACAGACTTGGTACAGTCTGAATACTTGAGAGTTCATTAGCTTCTGCCGGGTCCAGACTCACAATATCATCCAGTCCCTGGGCTACAACCAACGTATTAGGCGGTGTAGCGGCAACGGTTGTGGCGGAAATTGTGCTTAAAACCAGTAAAGGTAATAGTTTTTTAATCATATGCTTCCCAATCCCTGAAATTACTTTGAGGTTATTAATATGCTATCAGACGGGGTTTCGCTGCATTAATCGCGCCAGAATATCCCGTTAATAGAACGAGTTAAACGGTCGATGATTTCTCACCTTACCGAAATTTTGTTTATCAAATGTAAAGTATTATTACGTTAGGCCGCGATGAGAATTGAGTAAAGATAATTCTCATTTGCAATCGTGACTGGAATAGAAGAACAACCGAGAAGACGTCGCTAATAACCAGGATGGGCTGGTTTGACTGCGCAGGTATGTATAAAAAAATCCGGAAACAGAGAGTCGTTTCCGGATTGATACAAAGGCGTTGGGTAATATCGCCGCTTTTAACGTGAGTTTACGCGGTATTACGCCAGTGCCGCTTCGCGCAGGCGAGTTTTCAACTTGTTGTACTCGTCAATCACGTACTGCTCGGCGGCGCGCTGATCGGCGATCGGCTCGACGCGCACGGCGCAGTATTTGTATTCCGGCGTTTTCGTAATCGGGCTTAAGTTTTCGGTCACCAGCTCGTTACAGGCACCAATCCACCACTGGTAGGTCATGTAAATCGCCCCTTTGTTCGGACGATCGCTGACCTGCGCACGGGTGATAATTTTGCCTTTACGCGAGTGCACCCAAACCAATGCCTCATCTTCAATACCCAGACGTTTGGCGTCTTCGGTATTGATTTGTGCGTAGCCAGGTTCATCAGCCAGCGCCGCCAGTGCCGCACAGTTACCGGTCATCGAACGGCAAGAGTAGTGACCAACTTCACGCACCGTTGACAGTACCATCGGGTACTCGTCGGTGAGTTTGTCGATTGGCGCTACCCAGTCGCAGGTGAAGAACTGCGCCAGACCGTTCGGGGTATCAAACTTCTCTTTAAACAGATAAGAAGTCCCCTGATCGGCATCTGAAGTATCGCGGCAAGGCCACTGAATGAAGCCCAGTTCGCCCATTTTCTCGTAAGTCGCACCGTAGAAATCCGGGCACAGATGACGCAACTCGTCCCAGATCTCCTGGGTGTTGTTGTAGTGCATCGGATAACCCATACGAGTGGCAATTTCACTGATGATTTGCCAGTCCGTTTTCAGATCCCACTTCGGCTCAACCGCCTTGAAGAAACGCTGGAAGCCACGGTCAGCCGCAGTAAACACGCCTTCATGCTCGCCCCACGACGTTGACGGTAAAATGACATCCGCCGCCGACGCGGTTTTGGTCATAAAGATGTCCTGAACGATAACCAGTTCCAGATCTTCAAAGGCTTTACGTACTGCCGACAGTTCCGCGTCAGTTTGCAGCGGATCTTCGCCCATAATGTACGCCGCTCTCACTTCACCATGCGCCACGCGGTGCGGCAGCTCGCTGATACGATAACCGGTATGAGCAGGCAGGCTTTCCACGCCCCAGGCTTTGGCAAATTTCTCGCGGTTAGCCGGATCTTTCACGTACTGATAGCCCGGATACGTATCCGGCAGCGCGCCCATATCGCAGGCACCCTGCACGTTGTTCTGACCACGAACCGGGTTTACACCCGCATGTGGCTTACCGAGGTTACCGGTCAGCATCGCGAGGCTGGTCAGAGAACGCACGGTTTCCACGCCCTGATAGAACTGGGTTACCCCCATGCCCCACAGGATGGCGGCGCTTTCCGCCTGGGCATACATCCGCGCCGCCTGACGAATCTCACTGGCGCTGACGCCGGTGATATCTTCAACCGACTCCGGCGTGTAGCCTTCAACGATTTTACGATACTCTTCAAAGCCTTCTGTACGGGAAGCGACGAACGCTTTGTCGTACAGATTTTCTTCAATAATGACATGGCCCATCGCATTCAACAGCGCGATGTTCGAGCCGTTTTTCAATGCAATGTGCATGTCAGCAATGCGCGCGGTTTCAATTTTACGCGGATCGCAGACGATAATTTTCGCCCCGTTACGTTTAGCGTTAATTACGTGATTCGCCACGATTGGGTGGGAATCCGCCGGGTTATACCCGAAAACGAACACTAAATCGGTATTATCAATTTCGTTAATAGCATTGCTCATTGCGCCATTACCGACCGATTGGTGCAGACCTGCAACCGATGGGCCGTGTCAGACACGAGCGCAGCAGTCAACGTTATTGGTACCAATAACGGCGCGCGCAAATTTTTGCATTACATAGTTGGTTTCGTTACCCGTACCGCGCGAGGAGCCGGTCGTCTGGATGGCATCCGGACCGTACTTCTCTTTGATGGCGCTCAGGCGCTCGGCAACGTAATTCAGTGCCTCATCCCAGGAAACAGGTTCGAGTTTGCCGCCACGCTGGCGACGGATCATGGGGGTTTTCAGGCGCGGGGTCAGGATCTGGGTATCGTTAATGAAGTCCCAGCCATAATAACCCTTCAGACACAGGGTACCCTGGTTGGTTTTCCCCTGCGCTGCCTCCGCCCGGACGATTTTGCCGTTATCGACGACCAGGTTGATTTTGCAACCTGATGCGCAATAGGGGCAAACCGTGACGACTTTTTTCATCGGTCTCGCTCCAGTTAATCAAATCACGCATACGCGCTCTCGACTACAGTATGCATCTTTTATGCCACATTTTATTTGGGGTCATTCCCTGATATTACGGGCACTATTTATTCAAAACTCTGACGAAAAACAGGCTGTCGTCAGTTTTGACGTGACGAAACGAAATACCGCGTGACAGCCATCACGCGGTAGACATTTTATTTTTTCTCGACGATGGGAGCCGCCTGATACCCGCCGCCCAGCGATTTCATCAACTGAATGCTTTGGATCACCCGGCGGCTGTCCAGCATCAGTAATGACATCTCTTCGGCAAGCACTGGCAACCGGGCTTCGGTGGCCTGTAAGCGGCTGGTTAAGCCGCGCTGATAGGCGGCCTCGGCTGCGCGCTGGGTGAAGCGCGTTGCTTCTACGCGTTCAGCCTGCATCTCTCGCTCGTCGTTGAGCGTTTGCAGACGTGTGCCGTTGACGGCAACGTCACGCACCGCGTTCAGTACTGACTGGTTGTAACGTTCAATCATCATGTTGCTGGCGGCGCGAGTGCCTTCGAGATTGGCATTCAACCGTCCACCGTCAAACAGCGGCAATTTCAGACCCGGGATGAAGTTGAACTGGCGACTGGTTTTTTTGAATAAGGTATCCAGGTGGATGGAGTCCAGACCGAAAAACGCTTTGATATCAAAGCTCGGGTAGAACAGCGCCCGCGCGGAATCCACCTGATCTAATGACGCCTGAACATACCAGCGCATGGCTTGCAGATCCGGGCGTCTGGCGAGCAACTCATAAGAGAGCGTTGCCGGAATGCCGGTCTGTACTCGTGGTAATGCCACCGGTTTGATCTCCGGCATATCGCTGGCTCCCGCGCCAATCAATGCACGCAGAGATTCTCGCGTTTCAGTGATTTGCCCTTTGACGGCAGCAATTTGTTTATCGACCGCCAGAATCTGTGCCCGCGCGCCGTGGAAAGGCACTTGCGCTTCCAGACCGTGCGCCACTTTACTCTGGTGCGCTTTCACCGCGTAATCAATCACATCGCGAGTTTGTTCTAACAGATCGAGCATCTGATAGCTGGCCTGCATACTGTAATAAAGCTGCGCTACGCCCGTGGTCAGCGATAGCTCTACTGCTGCGGTTTCTGCCAGCGCGGCATTATGCGCGCCAATGGCGGCAGCAACCGCTGAGCGATGCACACCCCACAAATCGAGATCCAGTCCGGCAAACAAACCGACTGTGGCTTCCGTATAGTACGGCCCGTCCATACCCAGTGCTGGCGCATCCATCGCATAAGGGCTTAAAAAGCCGTTCGCCGAGACGCGTTGGCGGTTGAGCATCCCTAACGCTGCGACCTGTAATTGTGAACCGGCATCTAACAAATCGGCCTGGGACTGCGCTTTTTCTTCCCGCAGTTTCGCTTCGGCGAGGGTGTGTGAACCACTTAGCGTCCGTTGGATCAGCGCATCCAGCTGCGGGTCATTGAGTTGTTTCCACCACTGCGCCTGCGGCCAGCCGGAGCTGGCAAGATGAATATCATCGGCCAGTTTGATTTGTTCCGGTTTGAGCTGTTGATGAGGCGCAGAATCCTTACGTACCAGGGCACAGCCGGAAATCAGCGTCGTGCTGCCGAGAATGCTGCACAACAGCAGACGTGAAAGTTGACGATTGATCATTGCGTGGCTCCTTGTGCCTGTTCCGTGGCGGGCGTTAATGCCGGAGCTGTCCAGTCTGGCAAGCGGGCGAAAAGCTGGCAGACGTGTTGCTCCTGTTTTAATAAGGTGGGCAGGATGGCCTGCGAGGCGGGTGTTTCTTCAAGCGTTATTTGAGGAGAACGGCTGAGTGCGGTTGCCAGACCGGCAGCGTATTTCTCCAGGGCGTCGGCAAACTGACCTGCTCTGTCCGGCTGTAGTGCGTTATCCAGCGCCTGCGCCGAGTTCCAGGTGGCATCCCAGGCGTGAAGAATATCGCGGCCCTGACGAATAACCGTTTGCGAACGTTCAATCAGTAATGCGCGTTCTTCGCTGTCCAGTTGACGCTCCAGCACCACGCGTTGGCACATCTCTTCACAGGCATTAAACGCCGCATGCAGACCTATGCGAATTTGCAGATAAGTGCGCAGAGCCGTGACTTCCTGCTGGCGTGGGATCCGCATTACTTTACTCAACATACCCAGCGCGCCAGCCAGTTTTTGCGGCAGCGTGCGCGCTTCGCTTTCAGGCCAGACAAAGGTGTAAATCACCGCGGACACCACGGTACCAATGATGATACCCAGAGCGCGATCGCGAATTTCCACCAGGTCGTACACCGGGCCAAAAACGTTTTCGAGCGTGGCGAGCGCGAAGGTGACCACCATCTGTGTGCCGATATAAGAAGAGCGTTCAGAGCTGGTGGCAATCCATGCGCCCAACAGGAAAATCGGTGCCAGCACAAACAGCAATTCGACAATATTGTCCAGCCAGGGCATGACCAGTAGCGTGAATAACAGTGCCAGAATCGCGCCGCAAAAGGCCCCACCAAAACGCAGCACCATCTTCTGGTACGACGAACCGACATTTGGATTAGCGACGATCACGCAGGTCAGCATACAGGTGTGAATGCCTTCCCAGTCCACGCCGCTGTAGAAGGTGTAACAGATCAAACAGGCGAGCAGCGTTTTTACCGCGTAGCGCATATAGTCTGGATTGGTAAAAGCATCGGCGACCATTGATGGCGGTTTGGCTGCGGGCGTTGGCGGCGTATTCGGGTCCATCTGACCAAGCTGTAACAGCGTCTGGCAGATATTCTCCAGGTTACATTCCCGTGCCGCCATCGCTTCACTTTCACTGATCCGCCAGTCGCTTTGCCAGCACTGACCTTCGGCAATGGTATGTTGCAGCTTGTTGATTTCTGAGACTAATTTTTGCCGAAATTCAATAATTGCCTGAGAATCAGCAAAAGAGGTGGGATCGTAGCGATTCAGCGTCGAGTAAATGTAGGTTACCGTTGCCACGCAGCTTTGCCACCATGCGCTCTGGGTTCGCCAGTTGGCATCATCCGCGAGGCAAAAGACATTGAGTTTTTGCAGCGCCAGCGCCTCTCTTTCAATCCGCGTTTCGGGTAGCGGTGCGAGGCTGTCCGTCAGGTGGCTAATGGCATCATCAAGCCGATCATTAAGCGCCTGATGCATCTGCGTAATGGCACGACTGGGAAACCACAGCACGCCGATTAACGTCATCAGCAAGGTTGGATAGAGGCCAACAACGATACACCACAGCGTTAAGCGCACGACCACTTCCGGATAGTCGAGCATGGCGGGGAAGGTTTGCCCGTAAATAGCGACAATGGCGACGGCGAAAAAGACCAGTCCCAGCCGATGGGTGCGCATCAAAAACATGCAGCCCATCAGGATCGGCCCGGCGATGATCAATCGGATCAACGGTTCGCCATATGACCATTTGTAGATCAAAAACAGGCTGCCGATCTCCAGCACCGTGGCAACCACAAACAAGATCGCGACAAATTTGGTGTAAAACGCGTTCGACTGAATACCGTAAAACAGCACTGCCAGTGATAACGCCACAAAAGGGATCTCAAAAGTCATCGAGATCAGAATCACCAGCAGGCAGCCTACCCAGAGTTGCATAGTCTGTGGCACGCGCCCTGGTCGCCGCTCGCTTAACTCTTCATGAAAGAACGCCAGCAGCCTGACCACCGGTAATGGCAGGGAGTTGAGCGCGCTCATTATTGTGGCTCAAGATTAGCGACTGCCGAAGCGCCGATGCGGAACATTTCCGGGTCAGGTTTATCAACCATGATTTTGACCGGAAAACGCTGGGCAACGCGGACCCAGTTAATAGACCGTGACACTTTCGGCAGGCCGCCCAGCACCAGGCCGCCGTCATCCGGTAGCACGCCGTAGCCAATCGAATCCACTTTACCCTCGAAGGTTTTGCCGCTGTCGCTCATCAGGCGAATGGTTGCGAGTGTACCCGAGCGAATATTTTTCAGATCAGTTTCGCGGAAGTTGGCAATCACGTACCAGTGACGAGTGTCGATTAGAGTGAAAATAGGGCGCATCGCAGATGCAAACTGCCCGACGGAGGTTTTGAGGGAAATGACCCGGCCATCAAACGGCGCGCGAACGGTCGCCATTTCCAGATGCAGTTTCGTCAACGCAATATCCGCTTCGACTGCCGCACGTTGCGCCACCAGCGCATCCACGCCGCTGACGGAGCTGGCGGCTGACTGCGCCTGCAACAATACGGCATTAAGGTCCGCTTCTGCCGCACGCTGTGCGGTTCTTGCACGGTCAACCTCTTCCGCAGAAACAAAACCTTCTCGCAGTAGCGGTTCGGTACGGCGTAACGTATCGCTGGCTTGTTTCGCGGCGGCACGGGCTTTTTCTACCGTGGCATTAACCGAGTCGGCACCAAACTGTTGTGCGTCAACGCTACGCTGGGTGAGCATAATTTGCTTATCCAGCGCCGCGAGGGAGGCTTCAGCTTTCGCCAGATTGGCTTCGTAC
>ERZ824522.1945-NODE-1945-length-11745-cov-2.579897_pt1 | contig 11745 bp, 10 predicted proteins | sample MGYA00519935_ERZ824522 | MGnify/ENA primary metagenome ERZ824522 (study PRJEB31778, sample SAMEA3449160) | human gut metagenome | biome: human gut; feature: human-associated habitat; material: faeces | place: United Kingdom | collected 2010/2012 ...
ACCCTTCTCCCCGTGGCGGAGGCCGCCCAGGCCATCCGGGACGCCGGCTCCCCCGCCCTGCTCCACTGCGACGCGGTGCAGGCCGCCGGAAAAATCCCGGTATTCCCCGAGAAGATGGGTGTAGACGCCCTGTCGGTCAGCGGACACAAGCTGCACGCCCCCAAGGGGGTGGGTGCCCTGTATCTGCGCAAGGGCGTGCGGGTGGTCCCCCGGGCGCTGGGCGGCGGGCAGGAAAAAGGGCTGCGCTCCGGCACCGAGCCGGCGCCGCGGCCGCCGCGCTGCCCCCCTTCGAGGATCAGCGGCGGCACTACGAGGCGCTGCGCGCTCTGCTGCTCCGCGAACTCGGCGGACGGGACGACATCCGGTTCCATCTGCCCGAGGGAGGGGTTCCCTACATTGTGCATCTTTCCGTTCCCGGCCTGCGCAGCGAAACGCTGCTGCATTTTCTCGCCGAGCGGGGGGTGTCCGTATCCAGCGGCTCCGCCTGTTCCAAGGGGCGCAAAAGCCCCGTGCTGACCGCCATGGGGCTGCCGTCCCCGGAAATCGACAGCGCCCTGCGCCTGAGTTTCTGCTATGAAAACACGGAGCAGGACATCCGCCAGTTTCTCGACGCCCTGGAGGAGGCCATGGCCTCTCTGGCGCGTAAAGGCCGCTGAAGGCCATTCCTGACAATGGAGGTACCCAATGGAAAAGGACAGAAAACCGGGCGGCCTGCCGCCCATGGATGACGATATGGCCAACGAGCTGGAGGTGCTCCGGCTGATGAAAGACTACCAGAGCGGCGGGAAAAGCGCCGAGGTAGACAAGGCCGCGGCTGAGGTGGAGAATCCCGCCGCGCCGCCGGAGGACGATGCCCCGGGGGCCTACGCGCTGGTGTTCGAGTCGCCGGAAGCCGGCGAGGAAGCGGCGGCGCCCCGGCGGAAATTCACCGACGTTCTGCTCGATATGCTGGGCAATGTGGTGCCGAAAAAGGGGGACGCGCCGCTGGAAATCGTGCGCAAGTGCGTGTTTCTCATCGCGCTGCTGGTGCTCATCGGCTCGGTGTCCTACATCGTGTATGACATGGTCATCGTGCCGGCCAACAACGACCGGCTGTACGGCACCCTGGACGAGATGTACGATCCCAATAACCCGGCGGCAGTGCTGGACAAATACAAGGACTTCCCCTTCCCCGAGGGCATCGACGACGCGTTCAAGAACATATACCCCATCAACACCGAGCTGCGGGGGTGGATCAAGTACAACTCCAACGCGAAAAACGATTTTCTGAAAATCAGCTATCCCATCCTGTATTCCGGGGATAACGACAAATATCTGACCAAGGATTTTTACGGGAACAGCAACAAAAACGGCGCGCTGTTCTTTGACAAGCGCAACGTAATCGATACGCCTGCTTCTCATAACAAAGTTTCCATCATTTATGGGCATAATATGGCCAGCGGGCAGATGTTCTCCGGCATCAACAAATTTCTCAACAGCGTCTACAACGTGCGCTCCGCGCCGCTTATCACCATGAATACGCTGTACCATCGCAACGAGTACAAGGTATTCGCCGTGGTCATGATTGACAACGCCGAGAAGGAGAGCCGGTACCGCTTCAACTATCTGCGCACCGATTTTTCCGGGGACGCGGATTTCCTCAATTTTGTCAACGAGCTGCGGGCCCATTCGATTTACGACTATAACAGCGTGGACGTGACGGCGGACGACGATCTGCTCATTCTCTCCACCTGCACCAACAAAAGCGTGCTGGACGACGGCCGTCTGGCCGTGGTGGCCCGCCGGGTGCGGGACGGGGAGGCCAACACCGTGGACACCTCCCGCATCGTGAAAAATGACGACGCGATCATGCCTTATCAATGGTATCTCAATCAAAAGCAGGATCCTCATCCCTTCTATACGGATCCCAGTTATGTGATCCCCGCCGTGAACGTCACCACCACCTCGAGCGGCGGCACCGGCACTCTGCCGGCGGGCACCACCGCAAGCACCACCCCCACCGAGGGGAGCACCGGCACGACGCTGGGTGAGTCGACCACCAAGCCCACCACTACAACGCCGGTGACGCCGGGCACCACGTCCGGCAACACGCCGCCGCCAACGACGGCCCCGACCACCACGACCACGACGGGAACACCGTCCTCCGAGACCCCCTCCAGCGGGGACACCGAGGCGCCGACGGAACCGACGAGCGAAGCGCCTACCGATCCGCCGACGGAACCTACCGAGCCGACCGACGCGACGACGAAACCGAGCACCGACCCCACAGAAGAAACGCCGGCGGCATGATGCGGCGGCATGAAAACACAAAAGAAACGGATGTAACGATGCATGGCAGACTGTAATGAAATCCTATTGATCAAATGCGGCGAGCTGGCTCTGAAGGGGCTGAACCGCGGCACCTTCGAGGCGGTGCTGATGAAGAACCTGCGCCGGCGGCTGACCCCGCTGGGCCACTTTCATCTGCGCAAGGCCCAATCCACCATTTATATCGAGCCGCAGGACGACGCGGCCGACCTGGACGAGGCCTGCGATCGGGTATCCCGGGTGTTCGGTCTTTCCGCTTTTTCCCGCGCCCGCATGGTGCCCAAGGAGATGGAGGCCATCCGCGAGGCGGCGGCGTCTTATCTGAAGCCGGCGCTGACACAGGCCCGCACCTTCAAGGTGGAGGCGCGGCGCAGCGACAAGGAGTTTCCGCTGAAATCCCCCGATATCTGCGCCGACGTGGGCGGCTGTCTGCTGGAGGCTTATCCCCATCTGCGGGTGGACGTCCATCAGCCCGACGTGGTGGTGATGGTGGAAATCCGCGATTTCGGCGCCTATGTTCACGCGGCGCAGCTGCCCGGCGCGGGCGGCATGCCGGTGGGCACCGGCGGACGGGCGGCCCTGCTGATCTCGGGAGGCATCGATTCCCCCGTAGCCGGTTACATGATGGCCAAGCGGGGCATCGAGCTGACCTGCGTGCATTTCGCCTCCCCGCCCTATACCAGCGAGCGGGCGGAGATGAAGGTGGTCTCCCTTCTTGAGCAGGTGGCCCGGTACGCGGGGCGGATGGAGCTGCACATCGTCCCCTTCACCCACATCCAAGAGGAAATCCAGCGCAGCTGCCCGGAAGAGCTTTTTACGCTGATCATGCGCCGGTTCATGATGCGGCTGGCCGCTTCCATCGCCAAGACGGAGCAATGCGGCGCCCTGATTACCGGCGAAAGCGTGGGGCAGGTGGCCAGTCAGACCATTCCGGCCCTGGCCTGCACCGACGCGGTGGCCGACATGCCGGTGTTCCGACCGGTCATCGGCATGGATAAGGATGAAATCATCGCCATTGCCCGCCGTATCGACACCTTTGATATATCGATCCAGCCCTATGAGGACTGCTGCACGGTGTTCACCCCCCGCCATCCCCGCACCCGGCCCAAGCTGGCCATGGTGGAGGAAGCGGAAAAGGCGCTGGATATCGACGCCCTGATGGCCGAAGCGCTGGCGGGCGTCCGCCGTCGCAGCATTTCCTAAGATTTTTCGGACAGCAACGCTTGGAGGTCATTATGAACGCTGAAATACTCACAGTGGGCACGGAACTGCTGCTCGGGGATATTCTCAATTCGAACAGCCAGTTTCTGTCCCGGGAGCTGGCCGCGTATGGGATACAGCTGCTGTATCAATCCACGGTGGGCGACAACAACGCCCGCCTTAAGCAGGTGTTGTCTCTGGCGCTGAGCCGCAGCGACATGGTGGTGATTACCGGAGGGCTGGGGCCCACGCCGGACGATCTGACCCGGGAAACCGTCTGCGAGGTGCTGGATATTCCGCTGATGCTGCACGAGGAGAGCTGGGCGCGCATCCAGGAATACTTTGCCAACACCGGGCGGGAGCTGAGCCCCAGCAACAAGAAGCAGGCCATGCTGCCCGAAGGATGCGTCGTCTTTCCCAACGATCATGGCACCGCGCCCGGCTGCGCCATCGAGCGGGACGGCCACGTGGTCATCCTGCTGCCCGGTCCGCCGGCGGAGCTCATCCCCATGTTCAACGATAAGGTGGCGCCCTATCTGTCTAAGTTTTCGGGCGGCACCATCTTTTCCCAAACCGTGGGTGTGTTCGGCATACCGGAATCCACGGTGGCGGAGCGGCTGGCCGACCTGCTGTCGGAGGCCAACCCCACCGTCGCGCCCTATGCCAAGGACGGAGAGGTCACGCTGCGGGTGACGGCCCGCGCCGCGGACACCGAAACGGCCAGGACGCTCTGCGCCCCCATTGTGGAGGAAATCCGCAAGAGACTCGGGGCCGCTGTCTACGGGGTGGACAGCGGCAGCCTGCAGAAAGCGGTGGTCACTCTTTTAAAGGAAAAGGGCAAGAAAATCGCCACGGCCGAGTCCTGCACCGCCGGTATGCTGTCGGGGCGTCTGACCGAGGTGTCGGGGGTTTCTTCTGTCTTTGAATGCGGCATCGCCGCCTATTCCAAGGAAATCAAGCATCAGGTTCTCGGCGTGCCCGAGGAGCTGCTGGAGAAATACGGGGCCGTCAGCGCCGAGGTGGCCAGCGCCATGGCCGTCGGCGCCCGGCGGGTGGGCCAGGCCGACCTGGGCATCGGTATCACCGGGGTCGCCGGGCCGGAAACCAGCGAGGGCAAGCCGGTGGGTACCGTGTTTATTGCCCTGGCGGATGAAAAGCGCACCTGGGTGAAAAAAATCGTGGCCGGGCATTCGGGCGGCGAGCGGGAATACGTCCGGTACATCGCCACCTCCCACGCGCTGGATCTCACCCGCCGCTATTTAGAAGCGCTTCCCGCCGTCATGGCGGGCGGCGAAACCCTGGAGGAGCCAAAGGAGGCAGCCCCGCAAATCCCCGTCGCCCCCAAATCCGGCAAGCAGCGGCGGTTTTTGGCCACCATTTTCCCTTGGAAAGGGGATTCTCTTAAGGAACGAGTATGGAAAATCGTCGCCTGGGTGGCGGTTCTGGCCGTGCTGGTGACGGGCGGGCTGCTGATCAATCAGTTCGTGCTTATGCCGGTGAGCAACCGGGCGCTGTTCGGTGAAATCCTGAAGATTTACGGGAACGATCCGGGCTCCCTCCCCCCCGACGTTCTGTCGAGCAAGAAATATCCGGAGGGCATGCTCTCCCGCTTCTATGGACTGTACGACCGGAACAAGGACATCGGCGGCTGGATAAAAATCGACGGCACCAACGTCAACTATCCCGTCATGAAGGATACGAGGAACCAGTTCTACCGCGATCACAACTACGACCGGCGCTATTCCCCCTACGGCGTGCCTTACTTCGACAGCACGGCCGCTTTGGTCAACGCGCAGTCCGTCAACCGGACGCTGACCATTTACGGCAACAACCTGCAGGACGGACAGATGTTTTCCGACGTGGTGCGCTATCGGGAACTGGATTTTCTGATTCAGCACCCCTTGGTGGAGATGAACACGCTGTTCACCAACGGCAAGTGGGTCCCCTATGCCGTCATGGTGCTGGATCGGAACGATACGGCCTTCTCGTATAACCGCACGACCTTTGCCGACGAAGCGGCCTTTCTTAAGTTTGTGGCCGAAACACGCGACCGTTCCCTGTACGACACGCCCGTACAGGTGGAAGCCGGCGATTCCCTATTGTTCCTCTCTGTTCCGGCGGATGTAGAGATGAGGTTTTCCGGCGCGGAGATCGTGGTGGCCGCCCGCAGGCTGCGGGATGGGGAGGATGAAGCGATCCATCTGACGACCACGACCAAAAACAGCGACGTCATTATGCCGGAGGCATGGAGAAAAGCCAATCCTTCGGTAACAACGACCGCCCGTACCGCGCAATCCACCGCCGCGTCCCTCACCGAAGGCGCCAGCACGACGGGCACGGAGGGGGTATCCGGCGAAACCGGGGAATCCACCACGGTCACCGGCTCATCGGTACCGACCGGTTCACAGGACGGCACCACGTCCAGTTCCACCACGACCACCAGCCGGGCCTCTGTCACCACCACGACCACCGGCAGCACCTCGGCGCCGCCAAGCGGCGACGAGCCCCCGGAAACCACCATACGGGACGCCGTCGAGCCGGAAAGCGTTTATATCAAAAATTTCCGTTTATACGACGCCAAGGCCGATCAATTGCTGACCATCAGCACCGACCCGGCCAATCAGAAGAAAGAGCTGCAGCTGGCGCTGGCCCGCATCGTCAAGGCGGAAATGGGCAATGCCCGGACGGCTGTGAATTCCACCGCCGCCTGGGAGGCCCAGACGGTGGCGTCCTACACCTACGTGCTGAATTACAACGCCTCCAAATCTGGCAAGGATTCGTATCCATTCAATTTTTCCACGGTTTCTCTGGATGTGGACGGCAACGAGAACGATCAAAAGATTTATCAGGCCGTGGGTAACGTATTGGGGATTAAAATTCTCGATGTGAAGCAGTCCGATCCGGCGAAAGCGCCGATTGAGGCCATGTATTTCGCCTCCTCCCCCGGCGTAACGGCCAATTCGGAGAACGTCTTCGTCTCAGCGCGGCCTTACCTGCGCTCGGTCGCGAGTACATATGACACCAAGACCTATATCGAGAAATACACGAACAATCCCTCCCTGGTCTCCACCACGTACAGCCTTTCCCGTTCCGACTTTGACGCACAGATGCAGAAGGCGTTCGGCGGCACCGTCAGCTATGACGCCGGGTTCCAGGTGGAATACGACGGCGGGCCGGGCAAATATGTCAAGACCAGCGGGTTTTATTGCATGAACGGCAGCGAAAAGCGCTATCTGGCCGGCAAGGATGTGCGCAAGGCGCTGGACAATTTTAACGGGCAGCGATTTTGGTCCCACTGTTTCCGGGTGGAGGCCTATAATAACGAGACCGTGACCTTCCAGGTGTGGGGCGCGGGACATGGCTGCGGCATGAGCCAGACGGGCGCCATGGGCTACGCCAACGAACTGCGTGTGTCCGACGGCGGGAAAATGCGCGGCTGGACATACGACGAAATCCTCACCCATTATTACAGCATCAACAAATCCAGCCGCCACCAGCTGGTCAAGCCCAGCTGGAACGGCTGACGGCCAAGGAGGACGATCCCATGACAAAACCGGAAGAGCGCACCGTGGAGCGGACGGAACACAAATGCGGCGGGGACGGCCATGTCCTTATCGAACCCCTGCTGGGGGACAAGGAGATGGACGGCAAGGTCAAACTGTTCGCCCGGGTAACCCTGGAACCGGGTTGTTCCTTGGGGTATCACGAGCATCACGGCAACAGCGAAACCTACTATATTCTGACCGGCTCCGGCCGGTACAACGACAACGGTGCGATGCTGGACGTGGGGCCCGGCGACGTAACCTTTACCCCTTCGGGCAGCGGCCACGGGCTGGCCAACACCGGGAAAGACAATTTGGAATTTATGGCTTTGATCATCAACGGTGACTCCTAGATACCGCGTACCGAATTTATCTATTCAGTAAGCATAACAAAGCGTCCGGCGGAATGACCGCCGGACGCTTTTTATTCTTTGACGAAAAAGGCAAAGCCGGCGCAGCCGGGCCCGGCATGGGTGCCCACCACCGGGCCGATGCTGCAGCAATGGATCTGTCCGCAGCCGTCGAGAAGAGACCCGGCCATATCCCGCAGTTCTTCCGCCGCGCCGGGCAGGTGGCTGTGTCCGAAGCAAACCGGCAGGGCGGGATCGATCCCTTCCTGTCCAGCCCGCTCCAGCACATAAGCGCAGCCGGCCTTCTGGCCCCGCATCTTATGCACGCAGACCACCTGGCCGTCCTGCACGCTGATAATCGGCTTAATCCCCAGCAGGGTGCCGAGCACCGCGCCGGCGGAGGATAGGCGGCCGCCAAGCCGGAGATATTTCAAATCGTCGATCCGCCAAACGGCTGATTTGTTCAGCGATTTCCGGCCCGGTGTGCCCGGCGTCCCGCAGAGCCGCCGCCTGCCGGACCAAAAGCGCCAAACCAAAGGTGACCTGCCGGGTGTCCACCACCTGGATGACCGCCTCGGGAAACTGCTTCTTCGCGATGCAGGCGGACTGATAGGTGCCGCTGAGCTCCTTGGCCAGGGGCAGCACCACAATCTCCTCCCCCGCTTCCACATAAGGACGAAACGCCTCCTCGAACTCCACCGGCGTAATCTGGGCGGTTTTGGGCAGCCGCTCCGATACGGCCAGTTTTTCATAAAACTCTTCCCGGGTAAGATTTTCGCCTTCTATATACCGTTCCTCATCAAAGAAAACCGGGATGCGCAGCAGCTCCACCTGCAGGGCTTCCAGCTCTGAAAACTCCAAATCACACGCGCTGTCCGTAAATATTCTGACGGCCATGCCTTACCTCCGTTTATTTTGATAATCAAACTAAACGGCATTGTACCATAGGCGGAACTATCTTGTCAACCACCGTCTGATCCGCTTTATTCCTCCGCTTTCCAGGGAATCATGCACAGCGCCTCGGCCACCGGCTCCCGCATCCAGACGGAAGGCGTGATGCGCAGCGTGAAGCCGTTGCCGCTTTCCGCCACACAATCGCTCATTTCCAGCTTGGGAAGAGCGTAGGCCATCATCAGCAGCATGATCACGCCGCCGTGGGTGCAGACCACCGCTTCGGTATCCCCCGAACGCATCAATTCCTGCACCAGCTCTTCGAAGGCCGCCATCACCCGCTTTTGAAAGGCGTCGGCATTCTCTCCGTCGGGGATTTTGACCCCGCTGTCCCCTGCCATCCAGCGTAGAAAAAGCGGATCGCTTTGCAGTTCCGCCACGCTGCGGCCGTCCCAGTCCCCGAAATCGCATTCCGCCAGCCCGTCCACCACTTCCTGCCGGCAGCCGGGATATAGCACCTCCAAGGTTTGCTTGCAGCGGGTCAGGGGGCTGGTGAAAAAACGAGCGGCGCCCGGGTAGGTATATTCCCGCTTGAGCGTCAGCAATTCGGCCAGCCCCTCCGGGGATAACGGCAGGTCGGTCATGCCGATGTACAGCCCCTTGGCGTTGGCTTCGGTCTGTCCATGTCGAATGAGGTGGATTTTGTAAGTTTTCATCAAATTTTCTCCTTAAAAATCACATTTTGACGATTTACAAAGGGTATCAAAATAGAGTATAATCGTAAACATACAGTATATGACTGGCTCTAAGCCTGCCCTTCCGCGATGAATTTTGCGGTATGCCGGAAAAGCGGGTTTGGGGCCAGATGCGCCGTTTTGAGGGCTCTCCCATATTTTGGCGCGCTTGCGGATCTCAAATTGTCTGCTGGAGGGTTTTCATGAACACCGCTTTTCCAAGAATCCTGACCCTGCTGCGCAAAGAGCGCGGCGTCAGTCAAAAGCAGGTCTCGGCCGATTTGCAGGTTTCACAGGCGCTGTTGTCCCACTATGAAAAGGGCATTCGGGAATGCGGCCTGGATTTCGTGGTACGGGCCGCCGATTATTACGGCGTCTCCTGCGACTATCTGCTGGGGCGTACGGCGGACAAAACCGGCGCGGTCATCGCCGTGGATGAAATCCCGGAAAACGACCCCGCCGCCCGGGACAATCAGTTTCGGGGCAGCGTTCTGCCGGTGCTGAACAAAAAGCTGCTGGTCAACTCGCTGCATATCCTGTTCGACCTGCTGCAGAAATGCAACAACAAGGCGCTGACCACGGAGGTTTCCTCTTACCTGATGCTGGCGGTTTACGCGGTGTTCCGCCAAATATATTCCGCCAATCCCAAGACCCCCGCCGCTATGTTTTCGGTGGAGGAATTTTTGTTTCTCCCCTCCCTGCTGGGGGAATCCGGCAAAGCGACAGCCCGCATTGGCCGGCTGACCCAAGGGTTCACCGTGGGCGGGGAACCGGGCGTGGCAGCGGACAAGCTGCCCGCCATACTGCCCGACGATATCTCCGCCCAGTACCCGCTCTTCGCCTCGTCCCTATTCAACCTGCTGCGCAACGCGGAAACCCGGCTGAAGGCCGAATAAAGCAGAAACAAGCAACCGACAGGCCGCGCACGGCCTGTCGGTTTTTTATATCGGATAACGGGCCGGCCTTACTCGCTTTTCCTGCGGCCAAGCTTATCCTTGTCCGAGGGGCGGCGCTTCTTCTTCTCAGGCGGGAGGGGCTTTTCGTCCCCCAAATCCCGGAAAACGGGTTTGGCCGGCGCGGCGGGCTCCTCCTCCGGGGCCGCCTCCGGTTCGGCCGACAGCGCAGCGGCCTTCTTCGGCTGGGCAAGCAGCCCCTTTTTCTTGGCGAAGGGAGGAAACACCAGGAAGGTCAGCACCGTGGTCACCGCCACGCACAGCACAAAGAAAATGCTGAAATACAGGTTATCGATGGAGAGCTGGATAGCGTCATACCGATAGGTGAAAAGCGCCGTACAGACAGCCACCACCAATTCCACGACGGAGACGATGCGCAGGGCCATGATGTCCCAGCCGTGCCCCCGCAGATAAGCCATGGCCAGCGCCGGGCAGAACCCCAGCAGCACCGACTGAAAAAACGCGCAGAGCAGCACCGCTACCTGCTGGAATATATACTCTTTTTCCAAGCTGCTGGCGTTATTGCCCAAAGAGGACAGGCCCATGATGCCGGTGACCGCCACCAGTATCAGGACGCCGAGGATAAAGGTAAGGGACACCACCCGCACCAGAATGCGGATGAATTTCTTATCCTCCCAGAAGGCTCTGACCAATATCATGCAGACGATGCTGATCCCCAACAGGACGGCGATGGTCGGCAGGTTGATGGCGGCAAACATGAAATAGAGGAAGCCCAGCACCAGCTGTCCAAAGGAGAAACCGACCAGCAGCTTCTTGTACAGGTCGGTATCCTCCTGCTTAATTTTCTTCGGCATATGTACTTGTCCTTTCCGAGCGTTTCGCTTGTTCATCTTATGGTTGGTATATAGGATATATTATACCGTTGATCCCATGAAATTGCAAGGCGACAATCCGCCGATTCCCACAGCGGTATTCTGGAAAAAAAGCCGGCAGCTCTCCGCTTAGACGGAAGGCTGCCGGCCGGGACGGGGGCCGGCTTTGGCCGGCAGAGCGGCCGGGCGCTTTTTCACCGCAGGTGCCAGCCGCCGGACAAAGATCGCCCGGGTGGTCAAAAACAAGGGGGATACGTATACAATAGGGATAACGAACAGGCAGGCGGCCAGCCAGCCGGAAAACCCCATATACATCCAAGCGGCGTCACCGGTATTCCCCTTCATCAGCCGCCGGGAATCCCGCAAGGCCTCCCGCAGGGATGCCCCTTCGGCCAGCCGGAACTGGGCCGGCAGATAGCGCAGCATCATCAGCTGCTGCACCACCCAGCCTGCGGCCAGGGCGAACAGACCGAACAGGCCGCAGAACAGCCGGGTTACGTCCGTCAGCGACGAGGCGTCGCCGCTTACCCGCAGCACCTCGCTGTACCCCCACAGCAGGGTGGCGGGCGCGAAGCAGGCGAGGCCGTAGACGGTGCGCCAGCCCCACATGACCAGCCGCCAGCCCACCGCCTTGCCGTATCCCTTCCGATAAAAGCCCCAGATGGTGCGCACCGGCACCTTTGGCGTTTCCGGGCGCACAGGCACGAATTCGTGGGTGGCCGACTGAGGCACCGTCAGGCTGCCCGTATCCCGCACCGCCCGGAAGGCGCAGGTCGCCTCCCGAGCGCGTGCCTGTCCCTGCGTCAGCTGGTAATAATAAGCGGCCTCCCCCAAACGCAGAGGAGACACCAGCAGCAGATCCAGCATCGCGACGCCGGCGATGATGGCGGCATGCGGCCACAGGCCGGCGTTTGCCAGCCAGTCGGGCACATGCA
>ERZ824522.1964-NODE-1964-length-11678-cov-2.727523_pt1 | contig 11678 bp, 6 predicted proteins | sample MGYA00519935_ERZ824522 | MGnify/ENA primary metagenome ERZ824522 (study PRJEB31778, sample SAMEA3449160) | human gut metagenome | biome: human gut; feature: human-associated habitat; material: faeces | place: United Kingdom | collected 2010/2012 ...
GGCGGCCGCGGCCTTCACCCTCCGGCGCAGCGCCTCCAGATCGCAGCCCGGGGCATCGTAGCCCACGACGACGCCCATACGCCGTCCCTCGCGGGCCGAGGGTTTGCCGAAGATGCGCACGTCGAGACGGGCATCCGCTGCCGCGGCCCGTTCGATCCCCTCGTAGCGGGGAGCCGAGGCGGAGGCTACCGGAGAGAGGATCACCGCGCTCGCACCGGGACGTTCGAAGGTGATTTCCGGAATCGGAATCCCCAGCACGGCCCGCAGGTGCAGCTCGAACTCGTTGAGATTCTGCGTTCCGGCCAGCGTCACCATGCCCGTGTCGTGCGGACGGGGCGACAACTCCGAGAAGTAGACGCCGTGCTCGTGGCTCAGGAAGAATTCCACGCCCCACAGCCCGGCGCCCGTCAGCGCCCCGGTCACGGCCGCCGCCATGCGCTGCGCTTCCTGCAGGTGCTCGGGAGCGATCCGCGGGGACTGGAAACTCTCGCGGTAGTCGCCGCCCTGCTGCACGTGGCCGATCGGCGGGCAGAAAAGGGTGGGACCGTGCCGTTGCGTCACGGTGAGCAGCGTGATTTCGCTGTCGAAGCGGATGAACTCCTCGACGATCAGCTCGCGTATGTCTCCCCGCGAACCCTCGCATCCGTAACGCCATGCGTGCTCCACGTCGCCGGGGCTTTTGACGACCGACTGCCCCTTGCCCGAGGAGGACATCAGCGGCTTGACGACGCACGGATAGCCGATTCTGTCGGCCGCATCGCGCAGCTCGTCGAGCGTCCGGGCATAGAAGTACCGTGCGGTGCGCAGCCCCAGCTCTTTCGCCGCGAGGTCGCGGATCGCCTTGCGGTTCATCGTGAAATTCACCGCACGGGCGCTCGGGACGACCTGTATCCCGGCGCGTTCGAAGTCGTAGAGCCGTTCGGTGCGGATGGCCTCGATTTCCGGAACGATGATGTCGGGGCGGTGTCTCTCGACGACGGCCTCCAGCGCCGCGCCGTCGAGCATGTCGAAGACTTCGGCCGCATCGGCGACCTGCATGGCGGGCGCTCCCGCGTATGCGTCGCACGCCACGACGGTCTGTCCCAGCCGCTGCGCCGCAATCGTGAACTCCTTGCCCAGCTCTCCCGAACCCAGAAGCAGTATCTTTTTGGTCATGGTCTTATTCGGATAAGGTTCGTTACAGAGCGAAGAGAATGAATATCTGCGCCGTCAGCACGCGGAGAAACATCACGACGGGATAGACGGTCGAGTATCCCACGGCGGGCATGTCGTTTCCGGCCGTGGCGTTCGCATAGGCCAGCGCGGGGGGATCGGTGGTCGATCCGGCGATCAGTCCCATCAATGTGTAGTAGTTCATCCTGAGCCATTTGCGGGCAACTACCGCAACGATCAGCAGAGGTACGACCGTGATGATGAATCCGTAGCCGATCCAGCGGTATCCGCCGTCGGCGATCGCTTCGATGAATCCGTCTCCCGCGCCGATTCCCACCGCCGCGAGGAACAGGGCGATGCCGATTTCGCGCAGCATGAGGTTGGCCGACATCGTGGTGTAGGTCACCAGATGGAAGTGCGTGCCGAAGCGTCCGATGAGGATCGCCACGATGAGCGGTCCGCCCGCGAGGCCCAGCTTGACGGGCTGCGGCACGTTGAGCAGCGGAATCGAGCCCAGCAGCACGCCCAGCGCGATGCCGACGAAAATGGTGATCAGATTCGGATGGTCGAGTTTCTTGAGCGAGTTGCCCAGCACGTCGGCCACCTGCGCCACGGACTTCGCCGGGCCTACGACCATCACGCGGTCGCCCACCTGCAACTCGAGCCCCTGATAGGGAATCAGGTCCATACCGGCGCGATTGACGCGCGTGATGGTGATACCGTATTTCGTGCGCAGCCGCAGGTCGGAGAACTTCTTGCCGTTGATCGACGGCTTGGTGATGAGGATGCGGCGCGAGATGAGCTCGGCGTTGGGCGTGTTGTTGCCCCAGTCTTCGTCCGTCAGCTCCACGCGCCGGCCGAAGAAGGCCACCACGGCCTCCGTGTCCTCGCCCTGGCAGATCACCCACAGGCGGTCGCCCACATGCACCTTGCTGTCGGCGTCGGCCATCGAAATCTCCCCGTCCGGGTGCATGATGCGCGAGATGACGAACTGCCGGTTCACCAGATCGCGCATGTATTCGACCGTGCGGCCGTCGAGCATTCCGTTGGTGAACTCCACCGAGACCTTGTCGGCGAATTTCTGTTCGTGCGCGAGCTCGGCCAGCGCCTCGTCCTCCTTTTCGAACTTCACGCGGAAGACGTAGCGGACGAAGATCATCGTGAAGATGATGCCCACGACGCCCAGCGGATAGGCCACGGCGTATCCCAACGCGATCGAGGGGTCGTTGCACCCCGTGGCGTCGGCGTAGGCCTGCTGCGCGGCACCCAGTCCCGGGGTGTTCGTCACGGCCATGGTGGGTATGGGGGTTCCGGTCGCGGCGTGGAGCACGTAGGCCGTCACGACGCCCAGCAGGACGATCGCCACGGCGCATCCCACGAGCGTCATGCCGCCGTGCTTGAACGAGGCGAAGAAGCCGGGACCCACCTGCAGGCCGATCGAGAAGACGAAGAGAATCAATCCGAACTCCTGTACGAAGTGGCGCACCTCGCCGTCCACCGTCATGCCGAAATGGCTGAAGAGGATGCCCACGAAGAGTATCCACGTGATACCGAGCGAGACCCCGCCGATCTTGACCTTCCCCAGAAGGATGCCGACGGTGATTACCAGCGCGAAAATCAGCACCGCATGGGCGATGCCGCTGCCGAAGAAGAGCGAATAGAGCCACTCCATAAGAGACCGATTTTGATGCCGTTTGGCGTAAGGTTTCGCAAAAGTAGCATTTATTGCAGAATTTTAAAAATTTTCGTCCGAAAAGATTTCGGCCCGCCGTGCCGCCTCTCCTCCGGGCCGCTCGAGGCTCTAATAGAGGTACTTTTCGATCAGGGGCAGGAAGAGCGCCGTGGCCAGCCCCATCAGGGCCATCGCCAGACCGCTCAGGGCTCCCTCCACGGCGCCTATCTCGATGGCCCGCGCCGTGCCGATGCCGTGTGCCGCGGCTCCCAGGGCGAATCCGCGCGCCTCGGGATCGCGGACGCCGCAGCGTTTGAGTATCCACTCGCCGAAGACGCTGCCGAATATTCCCACGCAGAAGACCACCACCGAGGTGACGGAGACGTCGCCGCCGAGCGGTCCCACGACCGACACGGCGATCGGAACGGTGACCGATTTGGGGGCGATCGAGGTGAGGATGCGGCGCTCCGTGCCGAAGGCCATGGCGATATAGACCACGCTCAGCACTCCGGCGAAACATCCGGCAAGGGTGGCGGCCCCGACCGGCAGGAGGCTGCCGCGCAGGCGTTCGATCTGTTCGTAGAGCAGGTAGCCGAGCGCCACGACCGACATGCCGAGCGCGAAGTTGAGAATGCCTGTGGCCTCGCGGTAGCGTTCGTAGCCGATGCCTGTCGCACTGAGGAAGACGATCACCGCGGCGAACGTGAGCAGCACGGGGTGGAGCAGCGGGGTCCGCGCCCGGCGGTAGAGGGCGCTTCCGGCGCAATAGAGGCCGACGGTGAGCGTCAGCAGGAAGAGGTCCGAGCTGAGAAAGTCATTCGGCATGGCGCATGTGTCTGATATGCCGCATGCGGGCGCGGCGGTTGAGACTCTGGAAGGTTTTGCCCGCGACGAAGATCACGAGGACGGTGGAGATCACGCCCGAGACGAGTATGGCCCAGAGGTTTTCGAGTATCACCCGGTAGGAGACCATCAGCCCCACGCCGTAGGGGACGAAGAAGAGGGCCATCGACCCGAGCAGGAACCGCGCCGCGGGGCGCACCCTGTCGGCCGGGACCCACCGCAGACAGAGCGAGGCGAAGAGCAGGATCATCCCGATGATGTTGCCCGATACGTACCCGCCCGTGGCGAGGCTCAGGGCGTTGCCCGCGAGCCAGAAAAACAGAATGTAGAACAGTCCGGTCATCGGTCGTTTCGTTTCGGCGACGCGGCATCCCTTCCTGCCGGGGGTTGCGGGCGGTCCGCTCCCCGAAACGACGCTCCGGAGCCGACTCGGCCCCGGAGCGGGATGTGTCGCCGTCGTTTTCGGGCGGCAAATATAGCGATTTTTTCACTCCTTCGTCCTTTTGTGCGGACAATTCGCCGATCCGCACGACGAACACCCGCGGCTCCGGCCGCGCAGCAGCCTTGCGGTGCGCCGGAGCGCTTCCGCGACGGCCGCGAGACAGACGACCCACACCGCGTAATCCTGCCAGCCCGTCATGCGAAAAGCGAAGCTATGTGATAGATCGCCCAGGCCATGAGCCATGCCACGGCCGTGTCGTAGATCACCGATGCCGCGGCCCAGCGCCATCCGGCCTCCGAACCGATGGCCACCACCGTGGCGATGCAGGGGATGTAGAGCAGGATGAAGGTGAGGAACCCGAGTACCGCGGCTTCGGAGAAGTCGCCGCTGGCGAGCAGTTTCCGCCCGAGCGTCCGTTCCTCGTCGGCCTCCTCCTCCGGAACGTCGGCCACGCGGATCGCCGTCTCACCGTCCGCTCCACCGATAATCGTTTTCTGATCAGCGGTTTGTGACGCTTCACCGGAAGCGATGCGTCGGGTCGCGTCGGCCGTTCCTTCCGGACCGCCTCCGGCCGCTGCGGGCGTCTCCTCGGCATAGAGCACGCCCAGCGTAGAGACGACGATCTCTTTGGCCGAGATGCCCGAGATCAGCGCCACGCCGGCCTTCCAGTTCAGTCCCAGCGGGGTGAAGACCGGCTCGCAGGCCTGCCCGATGCGTCCCAGATAGGAGTTCTCGTAGTTCGTCACGGCCGCATCGTCCGTGCGTTCGCGCGGGTAGTAGCTCAGGAACCAGACGACGATCGAGGCGATGAGGATCATGCCGCCCATCTTGCGCAGGTATTGCGCGCACTTGTCCCACATGTGCAGCAGCGTGGTCTTCCACGTCGGCATCCGGTAGGGGGGCAGCTCCATGACGAACGGCGTTTCGTCCTCGGGGTAGAAGAACCGCCGCATGAGGCGCGCCGTCACCGCCGCCACGAGAATTCCCAGCACGTAAAGCCCCGTCATCACCAGCCCGGCATGGGCCGAGAAGAAGGTTCCCGTGAGCAGGATATAGATCGGCAGGCGTGCGCTGCACGACATGAAGGGGGGGATCAGGATGGTGATGAGCCGGCTGCTGCGGCTTTCGATCGTGCGGCAGGCCATGATGGCGGGCACGTTGCAGCCGAACCCCATAATCATCGGAATGAACGACTTGCCGTGCAGGCCGATGCGGTGCATCACGCGGTCCATGATGAAGGCCGCGCGGGCCAGATAGCCCGAGTCCTCCAGAAACGAGATGAACAGGTAGAGGATCATGATCTGGGGCAGGAAGACGATCACCGCGCCCACGCCGCCGATCACGCCGTCCGAGAGCATGTCGCGCAGCGGTCCTTCGGGCAGCAGGGAGTTCACTCCGTCGCCGATCCATCCCACCAGCGCGTCGAGCCAGTCCTGCGGATAGGCTCCGAGACTGAACGTGCACCAGAACATGAGCCACATGAGCGCGAAGAAGATCGGAAATCCCCAGAGCTTGTGCGTCACGAAGGCGTCGATGAGCGCCGTGGCCTTCGCCTGCTCGCGCTGCCCGGGTATGTAGGTCTCGCGCAGCGCACCCTGGATGAAGCCGTATTTCTGGTCGGCGAGCGCCGTTTCGATGTCCTCGCCCAGCGCCTCGGCGATGCGGCGCGTCTCGCGGTCGCGGATTTCGATCCATTCGCCGTAGCGGGCGCAGCCGTGCAGCATCTCCTCCGCCTGCCGGTCGCCCTCGAGCAGTTTCATGGCGTAGTAGCGGGGCGGGAAGGCTTTGGGCAGCTCCTCGCGGTGGTCGCTCATGTCGCCGTTGAGCCGCCGCAGCCCTTCCTCGATCACCGGGCCCATGTTGATGTGGATGTGGCGCACGCGGTCGTCGCGGTTCTCGAAAACGTCGATCACCGTGTCGAGCAGCGCCTCGATGCCGCGGTTGTTGCGCGCCTCGACCGGAACCATCGGCACGCCCAGCATGCGGCCCAGGCTGTCGTAGTCGAGCTTCGCTCCGCTCCGCTCCAGCTCGTCGTACATGTTGAGCGCCACGACCATCCGCGGATTGATGTCGATCAGTTCGGTGGTCAGGTAGAGGTTGCGTTCCAGATTCGACGCCACGACCGTGTTGATCACCACGTCGGGCGTCTTCTCGGCGATATGGCTGCGGACATACCGTTCCTCGGGCGTGTAGGCCGTCAGGGCATAGGTTCCGGGCAGGTCCGTCACCTCGAAACGGTAACCGCGGTAGTTGCGGTAGCCGATCTTGGCGCCGACGGTCACGCCGCCGTAGTTGCCCACGTGCTCGTGGCCGCCCGAGACGGCGTTGAACAGCGACGTCTTGCCGCTGTTGGGATTGCCCACCAGCGCCACGGAGATCGTGCGGCTGCTGCGCGCCACCACCTCGTCCACCGTCGCGCACGGCTTTCCGCCGCGGCCCGAGCAATCGCAGGGCGTCGTACCCTCTCCGCATTTCCGGACGCAACCGGAGGCTTCGCCGCGGCCGCGCTGTGCAGCCAGATACTCGCCGGCCTCGGCGTCGGAGAGCACGACGACCATGTCGGCTTCGCTGCGCCGCAGCGAAATGTCGTACCCCATGATTTTGTATTCGATCGGGTCCTTCAGGGGCGCGTTCAGGAGCACCTCGACGCGCTGGCCGCGGACGAACCCCATCTCCATGATGCGACGGCGGAATCCTCCGTGTCCCGTCACTTTGACGATCGTCGCCGATTCGCCGGTTTTCAGTTCGGATAGACGCATGTTGCCAGAAATGATTTCGGCCGCAAATATACGATTTTGCGGCAACACGCGCAATCCCCATTAGTAGGTATCCGCCGGCTCCTGGCCGGACGTTCCCGGAGCGGGGTCCTTTCCGGCGCCGGCCTTCGTGGCGGCTCTTCCGGGCTTCCGTCCCGGCGGCGCGCCGCCGGAGACCTTCTCCGGCGGTCCGGACGGCCGCTCCCATCCGCCGCCCAGCGCCTTGCAGAGCGCGACGTAATTGATGTACTGCTGCGCCACGAGGCTTGCCAGTTGCATCTGCGACTGGTAGAGACTGCGCTCGGCGTCGATCACGTCCAGGTAGTCGGAAAGTCCGCTGCGGTAGAGAGCGCGGGTCATCGTGGCGATACGTCCGTTGGATTCGACCAGTTCGCGGCTGCGTTCGGTCTGCTCGCGGCAGGTCGTGATCGCCGTCAGGGCCTTTTCGACGTCGGCGAAGGCCGTCAGCACGGTCTGCTCGTAGTTCCTCGCCGCTTCGTCGTAGGCCGCCACGGCCGCCTGTTCGGCGCGCCGGAGTTTTCCGAAGGCGACGAGCGGTTCGACGAGCGCCCCGGCGGCATTCCAGACCCACGGGTCGCCGGAGGTCAGCCCTTTGATCGAACCCGACGCCGCACCTCCGCCGGCCGTCAGCGAGATCGACGGAAACCGCGCGCTCCGGGCCTGTCCGGCCTGCGCCGCGGCTTTCGCCACGCCGTAGTGCGCCTCCCGGATGTCGGGTCGTCTGCGCAGCAGCTCCGAGGGCAGTCCCACGGGAATCTCCGCGGGGTAGGTGTCGGTGCGCAGGGGCAGCCCTTCGCCCCGGAGCGTGTCCTGCGCCGGGAGCTCTCCGAGCAGCGTGCCGAGCGAAAGGGCCGTCTGCACGACGGCCCGCCGGTATTGCGGGATGTCCGCTTCGGCCGTGCGGACCAGACTGCGGGCCTGCTCGAGTGCCACGCCGTCCGACATGCCGTAGCGGAACATGGAGTCGATCAGTGCCGCCGACTCGCGCCGCAGTTGGAGGGTGCGCCGGGCGATCGAGAGGTTGCGCTCGTATTCGAGCAGCGTGAAGTAGGTCGTCGCCACTTCGGCCGCCAGCGAGAGCCGCATTCCTTCGAGCGCCCACGCCGAGGCGGCGATTTCGGCCTTGGCGGCTTCTTTGGCGCGCCGCAGCGCTCCGAACAGCGAAACCTCCCACGAGAGGGTCGGCTCGACGGCGTAGGACTGCACGATTCCCGTGGCTTCGGCGTATTTGCCTCCGGCCTGCACACCGAACCCGATCTGCGGCAGGTATTGCGCCCGCACGACCCCGAGATTGGCCCGGGCCTGTTCGACGCGCGCGGCGGCCGCCGCCAGATCGCGGTTGCGTTCCAGCGCGCGGGCGACGAGGGTGTCGAGCGTCGGATCGCCGAACATTTCCCACCAGCGGCTGCCGATGCCCGTCGTGTCCTGCGAGAAGCCTTCGGAGTAAACGTAACGGTCCGGGACGGCGGTTTCGGGCGGATAGAGCCGCGGCGAGCAGGCGCCCGCAAGCAGGGCCGCGGCCATTGCGATTTTCAGTTTCATGCCTGTTCCTCCTGTTTAGATCGAGTGCGGCGGCGTTCGAAGCCTCCGATGTGTCCCACGAGGTAGTAGAGCGCGGGATAGATGAAGATGCCCAGCAGCGTGGCGAAAAGCATCCCGCCCACGAGCGCGACGCCCATGATGTTGCGCGCGGTGGAGTAAACGCCGCTGGCGAAGACCAGCGGCAGGACGCCCAGAATGAACGAGAAGGCGGTCATGATGATCGGCCTCAGACGGATGCGGGCCGCTTCGACGGCGGCTTCCAGCAGCGACAGCCCCTTCTCGCGGAAGAGCCGGTCGGCGTACTCGACGACCAGAATCGCGTTCTTGGCCGCCAGTCCGATGAGCATGACCAGCGAAATCTGCATGTAGATGTCGTTGATGAAGAGCGGGTCGAGCAGGTGCGCCCCTCCGATGAAGCACACCGCGCCCAGCACGGCGGCCGGCACGCTCATCAGGATCGCCAGCGGCAGCCCCCACGATTCGTAGAGCGCCGCCAGGGCGAGAAAAACGAAGACCACCGCCAGCAGATAGACCGTTCCGCCCCGTTTCGAGGCGTTGGCTTCCTGGTACGAGACGCCGCTCCACGCCGTGCCGATGTCGTCGGGCAGCACGGTCTCCGCGGTCCGTTCGATCTGCTGCATGACTGCGCCCGTGGAGGCGCCGGCGGCGGGCGAGACGGTGAGCGAGACCGATCGGTAGAGGTTGAACTGCGAGACGTAGGCCGTGCCCACCGTGTCGATCACCTCGGCGAGAGAGGCCACGGGGACGCTTTCGCCCGAAGCCGAAGCGACGTAGTAGTTGTCCAGCGAACGTTCGTCGCGCCGGTAGTCGGGCGCGGCCTGCATGTAGGTCTGGTAGAGCTTTCCGAAGCGCGTGAAGTTGTTGATGTACGTGCCGCCGAGCAGCGTGGTCAGCTCGCCGTAGAGCGTGCCGAGGTCCACCTCCGCGGCCAGCGCCTGTTCCCGGTCGATGCGCAGCCGCCGTTGGGGCACGTCCGCGTCGAAGGGGGTGGTCGCCGAGGCGACGGAAGGCAGGGCGCGCAGCGAATCCAACAACCGTTCGGTGTGCTCGAGCAGGTAGGCCGTGCCGCGCCCTTCGAGGTCCTGCACCTCGAGCGAGATGCCCGACGTGACGCCCAGTCCCGGGATGGCCGGCGGGATGAAGGCGTAGCACTCGGCGCCCGGGACGGCGACGTAGAGCGTTCCGGTGAGCTGCTGCGCGATTCGGGCGGCCGAGAGTTTGCGGTCGGCGTAGTCCGCGAGCTTGACGAAGATGATGCCGCTCGAGGTCGAGGCGATGCCTGCGAGCATGTCGAATCCCGCGGCGAACGAGGTCGAGGAGACTTCGGGAAGCCTGCGGATCAGCTCATCGGCTTCGGCCATCGCTTCGCGCGTTATTTGCAGCGACGAGGCTTCGGGCGTGGAGACCGTCACCATCAGGTATCCCTGGTCCTCTTCGGGCAGGAATCCCGCCGGGAGTTTGCGCCATACGAGGAAGACGATTGCGAGCATCGCGGCGACGAACAGCCCGGTGCGGGCGACATGCCGCGCGAGCGTGGGGGCGAAGGCGGTGTAGCGCGCTGTCCGCCGGTCGAACCAGCGGTTGAAGGCGGCGAAAAATCCGTGCCGGGGCGGCTCCCGGTGTCGCAGCAGCAGGGCGCAGAGCGCCGGGGAGAGCGTCAGGGCGTTGAACGAGGAGATGACCACCGATACGGCGATCGTCACCGAAAACTGCTGGAACAGCCGCCCCGTGATGCCGCCCGAGAAGGAGACGGGAATGAAGACGGCCAGCAGCACGACGGTCGTGGCTATGATCGGCGAAGCGACGTTGCGCATCGCTTCGGCGGTCGCTTCGCGGGGTTTCATGCCGGCGGCGATATTCACCTGCACGGCCTCGACCACGACGATCGCGTCGTCCACCACCAGTCCGATGGCGAGTACCAGTCCCAGCAGCGAGATGATGTTGATCGTGAATCCCAGCAGCGGGAAGAGCGCGAAGGCTCCGATGAGCGATACGGGAATGGCCACCAGCGGGATGATCGTGGCACGCCAGTCCTGGATGAAGAGGTAGATGATGGCGATGACGAGCACGAGGGCGATGACGAGCGTGCGGAAGATGTCCCGCACGCCGGCGTCGATGCTCTCCGTGCTGTCCACGATCGTCGTGGCTTCGATGCCGTCGGGGAAACGCTGCGCGAGCCGCGTCATGGCGGTCTTGACCTCGTTGCCCACGGCCACGGCGTTGCTGCCCGGCTGCTGGTAGATGACGATGAGCGCCGTGGGGCTGCCCTCGAACCGCGAGCTGACGCCGTAGCTCCGGCTGCCGAGCGATACTTCGGCCAAGTCGCGCAGCCGGATCTGCTGTCCCGAGGAGGTGGTCCGCACGAGTATCCTGCCGAACTCCTCGGCCGTGGAGATCTGCGGCGGCAGCGTCACCGTGTAGGTGTAGGTCGTTCCTTCGGGGGCCGGTTCGGCTCCGAACTGCCCGGCAGGGTAGATGCCTGCCTGCCGTTCGACGGCCTCGGTCACCTCTTCGACCGAGATGCCGTAGTATTTCAGCACGTCGGGCCGCAGCCAGATGCGCATGGCGTATTCGCCCGCACCCATGATATTGACCTTGCCCACGCCGTCGAGCTTGAGCAGTTCGTTCTGCAGGTTGATGTAGGCGTAGTTGGCGAGGTATTCGTCGTCGTAACGGCCGTCGCTGTGCAGCGAGTAAACCATCAGGAAGCCGGTCATGGTCTTGCGTGTGGTGACACCCTGTCTGGTTACCGCCGCGGGCAACTCGGCCGTGGCCGTAGCGACGTTGTTCTGGGTGAGGATGGCGTCCATGTCGGGATCGGAGCCGATCTCGAAAGTCACTTGCAGCGACATGGAGCCGTCGTTGGCCGATGTGGCCTGCATGTAGAGCATGTCGTTCACGCCCATGACGGCCTGCGCCACGGGGGTGGCCACGGCGTCGTTCACCGTTTCGGCGTCGGCGCCGTCGTAGGTCGCCGTGACCTCGACCACCGGGGGCGTGATGTCGGGGTACTGCTCGACAGGCAGTCCGCGGAGCGAGATGAATCCCGCGATGACGATGACGATTGCCAGCGACAGGGCGAAGATCGGCCGCGTGATGAAGAATCTTTCCATGGCGCTATCGGATTTCGGGGATGACTTTCGCGCCGTCGCGCATCTTCTGCACGCCGTTCGCGACGACGGCCTCGCCTGCCTGCAATCCCCGGTCGATGCACCACATGTCGCCGTAT
>ERZ824522.1972-NODE-1972-length-11645-cov-2.973512_pt1 | contig 11645 bp, 9 predicted proteins | sample MGYA00519935_ERZ824522 | MGnify/ENA primary metagenome ERZ824522 (study PRJEB31778, sample SAMEA3449160) | human gut metagenome | biome: human gut; feature: human-associated habitat; material: faeces | place: United Kingdom | collected 2010/2012 ...
TAAGTACATTTTGTTATTTTGATTTAGCGTTAATAATCAATTTCTCTAAAAATCTGATTTGGTCTGCAAAGTAAGCATTTTTTTTTGGATATTTCAAACTTAATTTTTTAATAATTTCAAGTGCCTTGGAATATCGATGCTGTTTGACGTATATTTTGGCCAATGTTTCGGTGAAACAGCTATCATCTTCATCTTCTTCATGATGCGTCTCGCTCTCTTCCTCTTCGGAGATAGCTTTATTTTCATCTGCCGGTTGCAAACGGATGGATGTTTCTTCTTCACTTCTTTCGATAAAGCCGTCAATCAATTCATGACCGCGAAGTTTGGGAGTTTCTTCCAGTTCCGGTGTATCGTCTTCTTGCAGCAAATAGGTGGTATAGTCCGTTGCATAGTCCAGGCTTGTCTGGGCTGAAACCTCTTCGGGCACGGTGGCCAGAAAAGCATCGATCAGGGAAAGCGTACGATCGAGGCTGGGCTCTTCCTCTAAAACTTCTGTTTCGGGAAGTGCGTTCTTTTTCCGAGGTTTCAAAATATATCGTTCACCCTCAATCAGATAAAACAGCTTCCGGCGATCAGCCACATGCAATATGGCTTTACGAAGCTCGGCACCGAAAGAGATATCGTGCAACAAATATAGATTTTTAAGATAGAGTAATCGCAGTGACTGAAAATAAGGATAGCGTGTGACAAGCGTTCGCAACTCGTACAAAGTATCTTTATTCAGCGTTTCCGGATGCTGAATCCATTGTTGTAAGTTAGCAGAAATCATTCTAATTACCAGTTTGCTACCGTTGCGTTAAATATTTGATCTGTAATCTCTTTAGTCATCTCCGCAATCAGTCCGTCCTGAACGGCTGTCAGCAACTCCCTCGAATCATAAACACGGAAAGCCGAGAACTGTTGCTCGAAGTCCTGTTCATGATTCGTATTGTTCACAAAACGAACATTCACTGTGATGGTCAGCTTGGTTTCAGAAGAGTATCCGTCGGCCGAAACAGCCTGGTTATACTGGTTATATCCGGTAATCTCTCCATCAATCTCGAGGTCGGCATTGTTATTCACCAGTTTCAGACGGGTCTGACGAAGGAAAATGTCTTTCAGGTCCTCGTTGAACTTAGTGCCTAACGGTGCATAAACATAGTCCGACTTAATAGGAAAGTCGGCAATAGAGATAGTCTTTACCTTATCGTAATTGATATTACCACCATTAAACTTATAAGAAACAGTACACGAAATTCCTACTACCAGTGTGAAAACCAGCAGTGAAATTCGCATTATCTTTTTATTCCAATCCATATTCTTTTATTTTTCGGTAAAGGGTACGCTCGGATATATTAAGATCCTTTGCCGCGCTTTTTCGTTTGCCATGATGCTTTTCAAGGGCTTTACGTATCATTTCTTTCTCGACTTCGTCCAACGAAAGCGACTCTTCCACATACTCTTCGGTATCTTGTATGTCATCGTCATCGGGACAATTGGGCTTGACCGGATGAATGATGGCAGGCACTGAGGGCGTAGGGGCTACTACCGGAGCCGGCGTATAAAACGTACCGACATTGGAGGTTACCGCTCCGCGCTCGGACATGATTTCGTGTACAAGCTTTTTCAGTTCGGTCACATCTTGTCGCATGTCAAAAAGGACCTGATATAAGATTTCACGTTCACTTTCGAAGCTCTTCCCTGTCTTTACACCGAACAGGGCAGGCAATCGCTGCGTACTCTGAGCAGGCAGATAAGATTGCAAGATAGGGGCATTAATCTCACGGTTAGTCTCAATTATAGAGATTTGCTCCGTGATATTCTTCAACTGACGCACATTACCCGGCCAGGAATAAGACAGCAAAACCCGTTTGGCATCTTCGGTCAGCTGTATGGCGGGCATACGATACTTCTCTGCAAAGTCACTTGCAAACTTACGGAACAGTAACAGCACATCTTCTCCACGCTCCCGCAAAGGAGGGATCTGGATGGGCACCGTATTGAGACGATAGTATAAATCCTCACGGAAACGTCCCTCTGCAATGGCCTGGGTCAAATTGACATTGGTAGCAGCCACAATGCGGACATCCGTTTTCTGTACTTTGGAGGAGCCTACTTTTATAAACTCCCCACTCTCGAGTACACGAAGCAAACGTGCCTGCGTGGGCAAAGGCAATTCTCCGACTTCATCCAGAAAAATAGTTCCGCCGTCGGCTTCACCAAAATAGCCCTTTCGCTCACCGATGGCTCCCGTAAAAGCCCCTTTTTCATGACCGAACAGTTCCGAATCGATGGTTCCTTCAGGAATAGCACCACAGTTGACAGCAATATACTGTCCATGCTTTCGGCGACTGTATTGGTGAATGATCTGAGGGAAACTTTCCTTACCAACACCACTCTCTCCGGTTATTAGCACGGACAAATCGGTAGGTGCCACCTGTATGGCAACATCTATCGCACGCGTCAAAGCTTCAGTGTTACCAATAATACCGAACCTTAGTTTTACCTGTTGTATTTCCGCTTTTGTCATATTCGCACTAAACTCCCTTCCTGATTAAATATCATCATCTACTGTATCGAGCTTCAGTTTATCACTGTCGTCTCGTTTCTCGTAATACTGTTTACGTAACGGATTGGCATGTGCTTCCTTCTCACGTTGACGGTTACGGAATACGTCGATCGCTACATAAATAGCCTGACGGAATGAATCTTCGCAAGCAACGCCTTTTCCTGCAATATCATAGGCTGTACCATGCGCGGGAGAAGTGCGTATCACCGGCAAACCCGCCGTGTAGTTCACACCTTCATCCATGGCCAATGCCTTGAAAGGAGCCAATCCCTGATCGTGATACATGGCCAGTACTCCGTCAAAATGGGTGAAATTGCCCGATCCCATAAATCCGTCAGCCGGATAAGGGCCATAGCACAAGATTCCCTTGGCAGCCATTTCCTGAATAGCAGGAGAAATGATTTCCTGTTCTTCCGTACCGAGCAATCCGTCGTCTCCGGCATGCGGATTCAGTGCCAACACTGCGATGCGCGGCGCACCAATCCCGAAATCCTGTTTCAACGACCGGTTGAATATGGCAAGTTTCTCCTGAATCAGTTCCTTGGTTATTGAAGAGGCTATCTCACGAACCGGAATATGTCCTGTTACCAAAGCTACCCGGAAATCCTCTTTCATCAGGATCATCAGTGATTTTGAACCATTCCCCAGACGTTGTTCGATATATTCCGTATGTCCGGGAAAAGCAAATCCTTCGGACTGAATCGTATGCTTATTGATAGGAGCCGTCACTATGACATCGATCAAGCCTTCCCTGAACTCCTCTATCGCCTTCTCAAGTGCTCCCAAAGCTGCTTTACCAGCTTCCGGATCGGGTTTTGAGAACTCTACTTTCACCTCGTCATCCGTACAGTTGACCACGCTCAGGCGATTGTGGGCAACTTCTGCAGCGGTATTGACAATACTGAAGTTAGTAGGCAAATCGAGCGACTTGCGGTGATATGCAGCCACTTTCGGAGAGCCGTAAATGACCGGTGTACAGAGTTCCAACATGACGGGGTCGGCAAACGTTTTTAAAATGACTTCGTATCCTACCCCATTTATGTCTCCCTGAGTGATGCCAATTTTTATTTTGTTATCTTCCATTTTGTTATTTGTTAGTTTTCTCCTCCTGCTCTATGCCCATCGGAATCTGTTCCTGCGCCTTCTCGGTAGGAAGTTGCAAAGTATACAGAGATGCTTCCAATCGGCGCATCAGGTCACGTTTCATTTTATCGGGTGAGTAAATAAATACTTCTGTAGTGATAATACGGTGGCTGGCTTTATCCAGACGGGTGTGCGAAACAAACGGGCCACCCATGAAATCGCCCTTTATGCGCCACAGTCCGCGTGCTTCCATTGTGTAATCTCCATGAATATCAATCGGACGAACCTCTACGGTAGACGAATCAGTCGCCATGTACATACCCTCTTTGGCACCCGGAATATTAGCCTTCATCACTGAATCGCGCTTATGGATAAAGAACTCTTTCGTAAAGGTATCCTTATCTGTATACGGGTAAGAGTAGATTACAAAGTTCTGGTCTCCGGTAGCGGCATTAGTACCTGCCCAGAAAAAGTCTTCTCCTGTCTTCGAACTGCTCAGTTCGGCCGGAAGCCAGATATCACTGTTGAACATGCTACCTACTTTCGTCGAAATATAGTCATTATGATTTTTCTCCAGGAAAGAGATCTGACGGTTCATTTCGGCACGGGTAAAGAAGTCTATAATCGGCTGTTTGTTCTCTTCGACAAACTTCTCAAACGATGCCTCGTCCGGAGCCTGAATAGTCAAAATCATCTGGGGAGATGCATATACATCCTTGGCATACTTGAATTTAGGTTGGGTATAAATGTCCTGTATATCTACGATAATAATGTTGCGCACCAACTTCAGGATCGCATCAAAATCTTTGGGAGAAGTAGACATGATCCTGAACGAACGTTCCGATTGCGGAAGTCCGGGCACATCTGTATCGAGCACATTGTACAAAGCTCTACCGGCAGGACGCTCCCACACAGGCTTCTCAACCACAACGAGGACTTCATAAGCACGTCCGCTGGAAGTTGGAGTAAACACACTTTTCTTGCCGCTTTTACAAGAAAACAACACTACTGCTACAAGAGCCATACTGAGGTAAAACAGGTACTTTTTCATATGCATCAATTTTAATGTTTTCACAAATCTACGAAATGGTCGTATACTTTCATCCAATGTGCTGATAATTTATATTAATTCTTGTTACTCTCCTCCTGTTTAGCCGTCGATAACATCCCGCAAGCGGCAAAAATATCTTCTCCCCGGGAAGCTCGAATGGTAGTGAACAGTCCATGTGAGGTCAGGTAGTCACGAAATGACGTCATAGTCTCCATACCGGCACCCTCGAGGTCTACCCCGGGAATGGCATGAAACCGGATTAAGTTCACCCGGCAGTCAAGCCCACGCAGCAATTTCAACAGCTCCTTAGCATAAATCAGCGAATCATTGACGCCCTTAAAAACAATGTATTCAAACGAAAGTCTGCGCTGTTTACTAAAATCATAGTTTTTTAACAGATCGACCATTTCTTTAATCGAGAAAGCCCTTTCGGCCGGCATCAGCTCAGAACGTTGTGAAGGAAAAGGAGAATGCAGGCTGATAGCCAGATGGCATTCGCTTTCTTCAATAAAGCGTTGAAGCCCTTTCCGCAATCCTACAGACGACAAAGTAATGCGCTTAGGGCTCCATCCGTATCCATACGAAGCGGTCAGGATATGCAGCGCTTTTAATACTTCATCCAAATTATCGAGAGGCTCGCCCATCCCCATCATCACGACATTAGTCAACTTATCCCGCTCCGGCAATGCTGCGATTTGATTCAAGATCTGATTGGCTGTCAGACTTGCGGTAAATCCTTGTTTACCCGTCATGCAGAACTTACAGTTCATTTTACAGCCTACCTGAGAAGACACGCACAATGTCGCCCGATCCTCGTCCGGAATATACACCGCTTCAACAAAATGATTGTCACTCACCTGATAAAGATACTTCACCGTACCATCTACGGAACGCATCTCATCAACAGGCGCGGATATCCCCAAATCATACTCTCCCTTGAGCAACTCTCTATGCTTCAACGACAGATTGGTCATTTCATCAATAGAAGTCACTTTTTTATCGTATAACCAGGAAGCGATCTGTTTGGCTGCAAAAGCAGGCATCCCCAAATCTTTGGTGACAGATTGCAATTCGGTAAGGGTCATTCCTAAAAGCGGATATTTGGGCATATTTACTACAAATATTTATTTATTCATGCAAATGTAAGGAATAAAAGTCGATTTTAAAAAAGAGAAGGGACAAAAGTTAATGGGAAGAGGGAAAGAGATAGCAAAAAGAAAGGCTGTTCCGCACGGAACAGCCTTTCGTATATTAAAACGACGTTATCTAAAAAACAAATCCGTTTTTAGAAGAACAGGTATCGTTTATCTTTTACATCGCCTTTCAGATAAAGATCGTTCATAAAACGACTTGCCAGACGGGCATGCATGTTTTCCAATGTAGCCTCTTCTGATTGGGCATCGAATGTTTCGTTCAGCTTATCTTTGGCATATACCTGCAACACAAATACACCGCCATTACCCTTGATAGGAGCGCTCAGCTTATTGATATCCGAAACCGAAGCGTATGCGCCTACCAGCGGCTCACTACTACGCAAAGCGGCTACATAAGCAGGCGCTGCAAATGTTACGTGTTTTACAGAATCACTTACTGCATTGGGCATCGATGTGTACTGGGCAATTGTAGTTGCATTGGCAGCCTTCATGTCGGCCATGATCTTCTCAGCTTTCTTATCACGAATGATTTCAGCTCTCAACTGATCCTGAACCTGGGCCAAAGGACGATAACCTTCTTCGATCACGCTAACCAGGCCAACAACCAACATGCGGTCGCTTTCGCCACATTCATATAAGCCGGAAACTTCACCCGGTTTTGCAGCAAAGGCCCATTTCAGTGCTTCTTTAGTCCCTCTGATACCACCGATTCCGTGTTCTGAGCTATACAGATCATTTCTTTCGAGCAATTTATAGCCTGATTCTTCAGCATTGGCCGCAACCTTGTCTACTGTCGGGTTAGCTGCAATAAACTGGCTGAATTCATTATAAGCTTTATTATAAGTTTCTTTGCTGAACTCAACCGCACGCTTGATAACGGCAACTTTATATTTATCTTTCACAGCTTTCTTATCAGTCACCTGCAAAATGATATTGCCTTGTCCCAATGCTACGTTAGAGAGTTCGTTTACTCCCAGATTGTTGATAGTGCTGATAAATTTCAAGTTATCGCCATCAACCTGTGCATTTTCGTAGTTAGCAGACGAAATCCAGTTGGATTCACCTGTTTGTCCGTACTTCTTAGCCAAAGCTGTAAAGTCGGCCCCACCCTTAATAGCAGTATAGATGCTGTCAGCCAAAGCTTTTGTTTTAGCAGCGTCTTCTGTGTAAACCTGAATCTGACGGAACTGTACAGAATCGGCAGCAGCCACTTTAGACAACACCTTGAACGAATTGATAGTATTGTCGCCTGCATTGTAGTAAGGGCCATATACTTGTCCAATCGAAGCTGAATCCATGCGTGCAACTACATCTGACGGGAAAGCTTTCTTGGTATAGTACAAATCAACATACGGATATTCCGATCCGGTAGAACGGATGAAAGTAGTATAATCACCATTGGCAGTAGCCAGTTGGTTTGTATAATCAGTCACTTCCTGCTGGATAGCAGCTCTGTCTTCTGCACTGGCTGTCACCTGTACATCGATGTATTTGATGTTGCGTGTTTCAACATATTGTTTGAACTGTTCTTTCTTCTTGTTATAGAGATCTTTCAGTTCAGACTCTTTCACTGTGATAGTAGAGTCTACAATAGAAGAATAAGGAACAGCAGCCAACAGAACATCCGACTGGTTTACTCTTGCGTCGAATGCATCCTGTGCTTCAACCGGATTAGAGAAAAGAGCTTTAGTCACCAGTGCCTGGTATTTTTCCGCCAAACGGCTCTGGATCAGTGTCTTTTCTACAAATGACCAAAGTTTGTGCATTCCTTCATAGTATTCCACATATTGAGACGGCATCTTGGTCTTGTCCATTTTAGAGTAGTCAGCCAAGAATTTCTTCAACATATCTTTATCGAAAGCGCCCGTTTGAGGATTGCGGAACGGAGTCTGCTGCAGCAACGGATTCACACCTTCGTTAATGATTGATTGAATTTCAGCCTTCGAAACAGTAATACCGAGCTTCTTCGCTTCTTTTTCAATCAGTTTATTGTTCACATAGCTACGCCATACTTCGTCTTTCACCTGATTGGTCTGTTCATCATTCAATGAACTCATTCCACTTGAGAACTTGATAACCTCGGTATATTCTTCTACCATGTTCTGGTAGTCCTGAGCAGAAAGAGTTTCTCCATTGACTTCGCCTACATCATGCGATTGGTGTGGCTGGAGAACTTTCCAGGCATCGCCCGCAATGAAAGCAAACAAAGCCAAACCAATAACGATCACCAACAGGGGTCCTTTGGATCTAATGTTTTGTAATGTTGCCATTTTGATTAATACGATTTATTTGTTATTATTATTTTCTTCATCTTTGGTTTTAGCGCACGAAGATACAAAAAATGCTAATATGCATCTATTTATTAGCTAAAAAATTACAGCTATCGATCATTATTCCATTACTTTCAGTCGGACAAGTTCGATTTTCGTTGCTGTAACCTTAATTATCTTAAACTGATATTTACCGACAGAGACCAATTCGTGCAATTTCGGAAAGCTCTGGTATTGATTCAAGATTAATCCTCCCACCGTTAGATAGTCATCGGATTCGGGAAGCTCCAAATTAAAAGTTTCGTTTACTTTTTCTATTTCCAAACGGGCCGAAAGCACGTATTCATGCTCACCGATCTGCTTACAAATATAGGAAGTGTTGTCGTGTTCGTCTTCGATGTCACCGAAAATTTCTTCAACAAGGTCTTCAAGGCTGACAATGCCCGAAGTTCCTCCAAATTCATCCACTACCACGGCAATGGTCTTTTTCTGCTGCATAAACAGCTTCATCAGTTTATGGGCCGCCATCGTTTCAGGCACAATGGGAACTTCTTTCACATGATCGCGCCAATCTTTCGGGCTACGAAACATTTCGGACGAATGAATGTATCCCACCACATTGTCTATATTACCATCATAGACAATTATTTTTGATATACCGGACTCAACAAACCGGCCTTTAAGTTCTTCAAGGGATGTATCCAGCGCAACTGCTACCACTTCTGTCCGTGGAACGATGCAGTCGCGTATCTTGACCGCCGAGAAGTCGAGTGCATTCTGAAAGATTTTCACTTCCGTGTCCAGAGTTTCCTCACTTTCGGCATTGTCTATACTCGACTGGACAAAATAATCCAGATCTACCTTACCAAAGGCTTTCGCAGAGGCTTCCTTGTTCACTTTCATCCCAAACAGGCGAAGAAAGAGGTAAGAGACTCCCGACGAAAATTTAGATATAGGATAGAGAACAACATAACAGATGAAAAGAGGAACTGCACAGACATTCAGGGCCAGATTGGGATTGATCTTAAAAAGCGTTTTGGGCAGAAACTCTCCTGTCACCAAGATGATCAGTGTGGAGATCACGGTCTGTACCAATACCATTACAAAATGATTGGTGATCCATCCGGCCAGCAAATTGTCGCCGATAATCTGTGCCATCAATATACCATAGATAACCAGAGCGATGTTATTCCCGACCAGCATGGTCGAAATAAAATCATTGGGATTCCGGAAGAATAGCGAAAGGATACGCGATGATACCCCTCCTTTCCGGTCCATTTCAAAACGAAGTTTGTCTACCGAAACAAAAGCAATCTCCATTCCCGAAAAGAAAGCAGAAAATGCCATCGTAATCAACAGGTAAATAATGATGCTCATAGTTAGTTTACAGAATCTGTTTTTGCCTTTTCGGCATCTTCATCGATATATACTATACCGGATATGTTATGAACAACCGGCTTCATAAACTGATCGTCTGACTCAAAGCCATATCCGGTCATAATCTGATCCGGTTTTTCCATCCGGACAAACTTATCGGTATACACTTTCTTGGTGGCTTCATTCCAATATAACAACTCGGTGGTCACATGATCGCCCTTCAGACTCTTAATATCTACATTTCCAATAAGTTTCCAAAGCCGGTCACGATCATAATAATAAGCCGTATCCGCCTTTATACTCGCATCTATATGAAATAGCGAATCGAACTGTTCCAGATAAATGCCCTTCTCAAAAGCCCAATACGAGGGTTTCTTCTTATCAAAGATCAACCATTCTTCAGTGTTGACCCGGTAACGTGTGACACCGGAATCGGATATAAGGGTCGTTACCCCCCGTGTATCCATAACAGGCAGTGAATCCCGCTCGGTAATGGCATCGGCCATCGCCTTATTTCTCCCGCCACAGGAAGAAAATAAAAGAAGCATAACAATTGCCCCGAAGACAATTGTTATGCTCAAACTTTTATTTAATAAACTGTTACTTTGTTGTCGCAACATAGATTTATCTGATCGTTGTAGACTCTCCAATCCAACCACCGATAGTGATGCGGTCGCCGGCTTTGTAGCCCAACATAAACAAGTCTTTAGCCTGCGGAGTATAAGCGGAATATCTGCTGATCATTTTGTTAACTTCTTCTGTTACACTCGGATCTACAGATTTAGCTTTCTGCAATTTGTCGATAACAGCAAAATAAGTACACTTGTTCAAAGCCGATTCATCACTCCAGTTAGGACTCATAGCATACAAGTTGGCGATAAGGATATAAGGAGCACCATAGTTTTCATTGAAGCTGATTGCTTTCTGAGCATAAGATCTTGCCTGAGACAATTTCTTGGCAGTAGTCAAAACACTGGCAGCAGCATAAGCCTTTTCTGCTTTCTTTGCATTGTCTGTCTCAAGGTTGATCGCTTCGTCAAAGAACTTCACAGAACCATCGATATCCCCTTTCTTATAGGCCTGGTATGCACATCCGGTAGCAGCCTCAGCCGAAGGCTCAATCTTGTATACATAGAATGAAGCCTGCTGATAAGCGTCGCTATCTGTACACTTCATCATCTTCATAATGCTGATGACTTTCTTCAAATAATTCAAATCAGTCTGATTCGTTTCTACCTTAGGTCCATAGATACCTTGCAGTGATTCGCAATCGGCAGTACCGCTGTTAATGAACAGAGCTACCAGATTATCTTTGATACCTCCGAAAGCTTTCTTCACACTCTCTTTATCAGCAGCAGCTATAGCATCGTCTGCATATTCGGATGCAGCCAGATAGTCCTGAATAAACTGCTCTTTGTGAGCCGGATCTTCCTTCAGTTTATCGTGAGACATCTGCAAGAAATAGAACAATGTAGCAGCTGCAGACTCAGCTTTCGCAGCGTCCACCGATTTTTTCAACCAATCATAAGCTTGATTTACATCCACCTTCGGAGCAAATGCAATATAATCGACAGCTTTAATGCCCAGTGCTTCATCTTCCGACGATACTTTTACACCTTTTCCCAAGAATTCCTGAGTATACTTCATACGCAAATCGTGCGTATTCATCAACTCATCAAAATACTTTTTGTATTCTGCAGAGTTTCTGTCTTTGATCTGCCCCAGCAACCCTTTCAGAATTTTATAACCGTCTGTGAAGGTATAGAAACGAAGAGTCGGGCAGTTCTCCAAAACAGCTTTCCACGGAGTATAAGCATCTTTAAAGTTACCAGCTTTCACTGCTTCGTGAGAAATACTACTGTTCGAATTACAATTAGCGTCGTCCTGTGCTACCACAGTTGTTGCTCCCGCCGAAAGAAACAACACAGCCACAAGCGTTTTAATTTTCATTGTATCTAAATTTTAGTTGTTATATAATACCGTCTATTCTCTCTATTATTTAACTTTACGTTTGAAGAACCAGCCTTCATTGAACGTGATTCCGATGCTCAAACGCAATGTATTTTCATCTACCATACCGGCTTTCAGACCATGTACCTTAATATATTGAGCCGAAACGTTGATTAGCGAGCGTGAACCCGGAAGAGGTAATCCCAAACCGG
>ERZ824522.1979-NODE-1979-length-11612-cov-2.678550_pt1 | contig 11612 bp, 9 predicted proteins | sample MGYA00519935_ERZ824522 | MGnify/ENA primary metagenome ERZ824522 (study PRJEB31778, sample SAMEA3449160) | human gut metagenome | biome: human gut; feature: human-associated habitat; material: faeces | place: United Kingdom | collected 2010/2012 ...
TACGTTTATGGGAAACCCGTTGGCATGTGCCGTAGCCTGCGCATCGGTACGGTTACTTCTAACTTCCGGCTGGCAAGAAAACGTAAAACGAATAGAAGCTCAACTGAACCGTGAATTAGCTCCGGCACGTGAGCTCCCTCAGGTAGCGGACGTCCGTGTACTGGGTGCCATCGGAGTGATCGAGATGAAAGAACCAGTGAATATGGCATACCTGCAACGCCGTTTTGTGGAGGAAGGCATCTGGCTCCGTCCGTTTGGCAAACTGATCTATGTAATGCCTCCGTTTATCATTACGCCCGAACAGTTGACCAAACTCACGGAAGGGATGATAAGGATCATAAGTAACGGCCTTCCCGGTTCCCAAACGAAATAGAGGCGAATCAAACTTCACCACAGAGTAACAAGAGTCTCACAGAGTTTCAATCTCTTGTTTATAAGATATTAAGAGAAAATAATCTCTGTGAAACTCTGTGCTACTCTGTGGTGAATCAAACTCAAAAACATTACAAATATGAATAAAAACCAAGAAACGGAAAGAGGTGAACTCACCCGTTTCCTTGACGAGCTGCAACTCCTTAAAAAGAAAGATAACTTCCGTACCCTTCCTACCCTGGTACATCAGGACAAAGAGGTAATCATCGGAGGACAACGGATGCTAAACCTTTCATCAAATGATTATCTGGGGTTGGCTAACGACAGTGGACTGTTAAAAGCTTTCTGGCAGACAGTGAAGCCGGAAGAAATTAAGTTCTCTTCCTCTTCTTCCCGCCTGCTTACCGGCAATTTTGCCGCATACGATGAACTGGAAGCTACCTTGTCTTCCTTATTTGGAACAGAAGCGGCACTGGTATTCAATTGCGGATATCATGCCAATACCGGAATCCTACCTGCCGTATGCGACACAAAAACACTGATTTTGGCCGACAAGTTGATACATGCCAGCCTGATAGACGGCATTCGGCTATCAGATGCCAAATGTATCCGCTACCGGCACAACGAATACAGCCAGTTGGAAAGACTAGTAGAGACTTACCACAAAGAATATGAACAGGTTATTATCGTTACCGAAAGTATTTTCAGTATGGATGGTGACGAAGCAGACTTACCCCGGTTGGTCAAACTGAAACGCAAGTATCCGAACGTATTGCTTTACTTAGACGAAGCCCATGCTGTCGGTGTCCGGGGAACCGGCGGACTGGGATGTGCCGAAGCATACGGATGCATATCGGATATCGACTTTTTGGTGGGCACTTTCGGAAAGGCACTGGCTTCCTCTGGGGCATATATCGTGTGCAGGCAGGTGATACGGGACTATCTGATAAATAAAATGCGTCCCTTTATCTTCACCACTGCACTCCCGCCTGTCACCCTGCAATGGACCTCATTTGTACTGCGCCATCTGGCGGAATATCAGGAGAAGAGGGAACACCTGGCAGCCATCAGCAGCAACTTGCGGACCGGCCTCCAGGAGAAAGGATACTTTTCTGCCTCGGCCAGCCAAATCGTACCCATGATCGCGGGTGAAAGTTCTTCCGCCGTCCGTATGGCAGAAGAGCTGCAACGCAAAGGATTTTATGCGTTGCCTGTCCGTCCGCCTACGGTACCGGAAGGAACTTCCCGTATCCGTTTTTCATTAACGGCAGACGTAACGGAAGAAGAAGTGAAAAGAGTGATAGCAACAATACCGCCTGTATCATCAAAGTCATAAACTTATGAAACTGAAAAGACTATATCCACCCCAAAAATCTGTAAACTCCCTTCACTCTGAGACAGGAACCGGATGTGAAGCCGCCGGATACCCTCCCCTCCAAAAAGAGGCTCTCCTCTTCTTTGCCGGATGGGGAATGGATGAAACTCCCTTCATGCACAATCTCCCCCCAAATAAAGATCTGATAATCTGCTATGATTACCGTTCTCTCGATTTTGACAGCACATTGCTCTCCACGTATGAGGGGATCTATGTTGTTGCCTGGTCCATGGGGGTATGGGCAGCTTCCCAAGTGTTGCCGGACAGCAACCTCCCCCTCAAGCAAAGCATTGCCATCAACGGCACACCTTTCCCTATCGATGATATGCGGGGAATTCCTCCCGCCATATTTGAAGGTACACTCAATAATCTCAATGAAGCGACCCTACAGAAGTTCCGCCGGCGAATGTGCGGATCGGGAAGTGCCTTTCAAGCTTTCCTGGAAATAGCTCCCCAACGACCGGTAGAAGAATTAAAAGAAGAACTGGCGGCCATCGGCAGACAATACAGCGAACTGCCCCCATCCACCTTTGTCTGGAATAAGGCAATCATCGGAGAATCCGATCATATCTTCCCACCGAAGAACCAGGAACAGGCCTGGCAAAAATATTGCAATGAAATTCAGCGATATGACGGAGCACATTATGACGAAAAGATATTGAAAGAAAATCTCGCTCCTGCCGCTGCTTCCTCCAAACTACTGATCGCCCAACGCTTCACGAAAGCAATCGGCACCTATCCGCACGAAGCCCGGGTACAACAACAAATCGCCCGGAAAATGTGCAGTTTGTTGCAGCAACACCTCCCTGCGCACTCCCTCCGCCGTGTTGTAGAGTTCGGCTGCGGGACGGGTACTTATTCGCGTCTGCTACTCCGTTCGTTCCGCCCGGAACACTTGCTGCTGAACGACCTTTGCGAAGAGATGCGCCATAGCTGCAGAGATATCCTGAACGAGCGGGTCTCCTTCTTGCCCGGAGATGCCGAAGCACTTGACTTCCCACACGGAACGGAACTGATCACTTCCTGTTCCGTCCTGCAATGGTTCGAACATCCCGATGCTTTTTTCCGGAAATGTGAAAACATCCTGAATGCGCAGGGATACATTGCCTTCAGTACTTTCGGAAAAGAAAACATGAAGGAGATTCGCCAACTGACCGGACAGGGACTCGCCTACCGTTCGAGAGAAGAGCTGACTGCCTCGCTCTCGGCACTATACGACATTGTGCACACGGAGGAAGAAGTCATCTCACTGAATTTCAACAATCCGATGGAGGTGCTTTATCATCTGAAGCAGACCGGAGTAACAGGTACTTGTAACCAAAGCTGGACCCGGAGCAAACTGAACCTCTTCTGTCAGGAATACGAACGTCTGTTCAGTCCCGGCAAAGGTTCTGTTTCACTGACCTACCACCCCATCTATATAATAGCAAAAAAGAGATAAGAAAAACGACCTGCGGGTCTCAAACAAAAGAAGTATGAAAAAGAATGTGTATTTTATCAGCGGCATCGATACAGATGCAGGCAAGAGTTATGCCACAGGATTCCTGGCACGCGAACTGAACCGGAAAGGGCAACGCACCATTACTCAGAAATTTATCCAGACAGGCAATACAGGCCACTCGGAAGACATCGACCTGCACCGCCGCATCATGGGCATCGCCCCCACTGATGACGACCGGGAAGGACTGACCATGCCCGAAATCTTCTCTTACCCCTGTTCTCCACACCTCGCTTCACGCATAGACGGACGTCCCATCGACTTTGACAAAATAGAACGTGCTACAGAAGAGTTGAGCCGCCGTTACGACGTTGTCCTGCTCGAGGGAGCCGGAGGCCTGATGGTGCCGCTTACCGACGAATTGCTCACGATTGACTATATTGCGCAGAAGGAATACCCGCTGTTGTTTGTCACTTCCGGCAAACTGGGCAGTATCAACCACACATTGCTCAGCCTGGAAGCCATCAAAAACCGGGGGATCAAACTGGATACCGTTCTCTACAACCTCTACCCGACGGTAGAGGACCGGACGATACAGGAGGATACACAACTCTTCATCCAACGGTATCTGAAGAAAGATTTTCCGGAGACTAAATTCTGCATGGTACCGGAATTATAAAAAGTCTACAGGGAACATCAGAAACCACTATAGATGATACAGATTAGCGCAGATTAAGTGCCCTGTTTAAATTTTCCTTGAATAAATTTACAGGAATTTTATTGACCTGTTTTGAGTTTTTTCTCGGTCTATTTCCCCGTTTTTACCCGTCACATAGCCCGCTATGCTCCTTACAAAAACCGGAAAACATCCCTGAAAACATATCTCAAGCAAAATTAAAACAGACTCTAAAAGAGTGAACGACCGATTGTCAGCACAAACTACCTGCGGTAATCTGTGTAATCTATGGTGAAAAAGCCTCTTGAAACATCTTCTGAAACCGTTCTTTTAGCTGAACTTTTTACCTATGACAAGCGTTTATAACCATGACATTAGGTTTTAGACACATCAGGTTAAATAGAAGTTTTCAGTATGAGTTTCAACATTGTAAAAAACGACAAGAAGCGTGTCATCATCGTAGGTGGTGGCTTCGGCGGTCTTAAATTGGCCAACAAGCTAAAAAAGTCTGGTTTCCAGGTTGTTTTAGTCGATAAGAACAATTATCACCAGTTTCCTCCCCTTATTTATCAAGTCGCTTCAGCCGGACTTGAACCCAGTTCCATCTCTTTCCCGTTCCGGAAGATTTTTCAGAAACGAAAGGACTTTTACTTCCGTATGGCAGAAGTACGGGCCATCTTCCCCGAGAAAAAGATGATTCAGACTTCCATCGGTAAAGCAGAATACGACTACCTGGTACTGGCAGCCGGCACCACCTCCAACTTCTTCGGCAACGAGCACATTGAAGAAGAGGCCATGCCTATGAAAACCGTTTCGGAAGCCATGGGACTGAGAAATGCCCTACTGGCAAACTTTGAACGGTCGATCACTTGCAGTACGGAACGTGAACGGCAGGAGTTGCTCAATGTCGTTGTTGTAGGCGGAGGGGCCACCGGAGTAGAAATAGCCGGAGTGCTTTCGGAAATGAAGAAGTTCGTACTGCCCAACGATTATCCGGATATGCCCAGCAGCCTGATGCACATCTACCTGATTGAAGCGGGCGACCGTCTCCTGGCGGGAATGTCCGAAGATTCATCCCGCCATGCCGAACAGTTTCTGCGTGAAATGGGAGTCAACATCCTGCTGAACAAGCGGGTGACGGATTACAAAGATCATAAAGTGATGTTGGAAGACGGTACAGAGATAGCGACACGTACGTTTATCTGGGTGAGCGGCGTGGCAGCCATCACTTTCGGCAATATAGACGGAGAGTTACTGGGACGCGGAAGAAGAATCAAAGTAGACGAATTCAACCGTGTACAGGGAACAGACACTATTTTCGCCATCGGGGACCAATGTATTCAGACTACGGACAAGAACTATCCTAACGGACACCCGCAACTGGCACAAGTGGCCATTCAACAAGGCGAACTGCTTGCCAAGAACCTGCAAAGACTACAGAAAGGAAAGCCGATGCAGCCGTTCCATTACCGGAACCTGGGATCGATGGCAACCGTAGGGCGCAATCGCGCCGTGGCAGAGTTCAGTAGTTTCAAAACCGCCGGATGGCTGGCTTGGGTGATGTGGCTGGTCGTCCATTTACGTTCGATCCTGGGAGTACGCAACAAAGCAAACGTCCTACTGAACTGGGTATGGAATTACTTTACTTACGACCAGTCCCTGCGCATGATTGTCTATGCAAAGAAGGCGAAAGAGGTGCGTGACCGGGAAGAACTGGAAGCCAAAACGCATTGGGGAGAAGAAACCCAGACGCAACAACCCAAAGGCTAAAGTTCACCACAAAAGGCACTGAGGGTGTCATAGTTCACCACAGATTACACGGATTTACAAGATAGATTTTTAATCTACTGATAACCAATAATATTTATCTGTATAATCTGTGGTGAACTATGACACCCTCATGCACTCTGTGCCGAATGCGACTTATTTTATTCCGGAATCTTACTCATACCGCAATGACCGTGCCGGTTTGCCTACGATAATCTTCACCGTCTGGCAGGCTACCGTCACAAACGAAATCAACAGCATCAACACTACCGGAACTGCAAAGAACCATATCTTCAGATCGGTACGGAAAGCATAATGACTCAACCAGGCATTCATACTGAACCAGGCAACGGGCAACGCAATGATTACCGCTATCAGGATCAATTGGAAAAAGCCTTTACCCAGCTGATAGAACAGATTCCAACGGGTAGCTCCCAATACTTTCCGGATACCCATCTCCTTGGTACGGGTAGTGCAGGAGAACATCACCAATACCCACAATCCCAGACATGAGATGAAGATGGCCAGTCCGGTGAAACAACCGATCATGACACCAAACACCTCGTGACGATACTGATGATCGAAGAATTGATCGAGAAAGAAGAAGTCATAGCTAGAATCCTCGAAATAGCGATGCCAGATCTCCTCCACCTGCGAAACCAATTCCTTCGGGTCGCCGGACTTCATCACAATGGAGATGTAGCGTTGCGGCAGCCAACCGATCTTATCTTTGTGGATCAGCATAATCGGGGTATAATTCTTGTTGAGTGCCTGCTGATGGTAATCCTTCACCACTCCGATAATCTGCATCGGGGCATCGGTACATTCCACCTCTATCTCTTCGCCGAGAGCCTCTTCGTTAGAGGCGATTCCCAGGTTACGGACAGCAGACTCGTTGACCACCAACTTATTCACGTCGTCTCCATAATCTTCGGAGAATCCGCGCCCTGCCACCAGTTGCAGTCCATAAGCATCAATATAATCCGGGTCGCATACCAACATTTCATAAAGGCGATTCTGCTTCAAAGCATCACTCTTTCGCCTGTTAGACAAGAAGGTAGCCACCTCTTCGCCCGGCACGGCACCCGAGAAGGTAACTTTATCTACCAAAGGCAGGCGGGCAATGGCCTTCTTCATGGCTTCGAGTTTCGTGTTCATGCCTTCGGTCCGTCCGGGAAATTTGACAACCAGAGTCTGGTCCGTCTTCACTCCCAGCGACTGATTGCGCATGAAGTTCAACTGCGCAAACACAATCAATGTGCCGCAGAGCAGAATCATAGATGCCGTGTACTGAACGACTACCAATACTTTGCGAGTGCCTTCGCCCGACTTGCTGTTCAGGAACTTTCCCTTCAGCAACGTAATCGGTTTCCGGTTGAGAAGCGCCAATGCAGGATAGTAACCGGAGAGGAAAATTCCCCCTACAAATACGATCAAAAGCAAAAGCCACCAGTATCCCGTCAGCCAAACGGAGAAAGTTACCGTACGGCTTACCAACTGATTGAAGTATGGCAAGATCAACTCGATCAGTCCCACTGCCAGTACCAATGCAACCAGGTTCATGACCAAGGCCTCAAACAAGAATTGAGATACAAGCTGCTTGCGGAAAGCTCCTATTACCCGGCGCACTCCTACCTCCTTGGCACGTTCCATCGAGCGGGCCACAGTCAGGTTGATATAATTGATCCAGGCAATAGCCAAAATGGCAATTGCAGCAAAGATCAGGGCGATCATGGCCGTACGGTTTCCCTTGATTTCGGCCTCGTAACCAACTTGCGGTTTAAGATGAATATCGGCAAGCGGTGTCAGTGACACACCCCATATTTTATTTTTCAGCGCCTCGTCCGTCTTATACTTCTCCGACATTGCCGGAAACGCCTTTTCTATCTCTTCCTTCCTTTCGGGCGAATCGAGCAGCACATAAGTATAAACCTCGTGCTTGTACCAATAGTCATGCAGATATTGCCCGAGCGACTTATAGGAAATCAGGAAATTATAATGGATATGCGAATTGGAAGGCATCTCTTTCATCACCCCTGTCACTTCGCAAACCACCTTGTCATACGGTCCCGTAAAGATAAGTATCTTTCCGATGGGGTCTTCGTCCTGAAAATACTTCCGGGCAATACGTTCGGTGATGACCACCTGGCGGGGCATGGAAAGGCAAGTGGCCTTATCTCCTTTCACCAGCTCGAAATCGAACAGGCGGAAGAAACCGGGATCGGCATAAGCTATCTGGTTTTCGCGCAAAGTCAGTTCACCGTACTTCACTATCTGCTCGGGCTGATACAAAGAGACCACCCGGGTATAATCTTCAATGCCGGCCAGGTTCTCCTTCATGGCCGAACCATAACCGAACGAACTGCTGGCCCAATAGTCGGTCTGCACTTCTCCCTCGTAGAAAGTACTTTCCACGCGGAAGATGCGCTCGTACTTCTGGTGCATCTTGTCGAAACTGAACTCAAAGGTGACGTAAGTCAAGATCAGCAGAGCCGATGCCATGCCGACTGCCAACCCGAAAACATTGATGAAACTGAATCCTTTCCGCTTCATCAGGTTGCGGTAGGCACTATTCCAATAATTCCCTATCATACGCTCTCTGTGTTAGGCCCGGAGGTTTCGGTCAGCGGGCGGTTGATGTCTTCGGCCACTATTTTTCCGTCTAGCAACCGGATAATCCGGTGGGCATAAGTGGCATCACGTTGTGAGTGGGTGACGATGATAATGGTAGTCCCCTGCCGGTTCAGTTCCCGTAGTAGCTCCATCACTTCCACACCGTTTACCGAGTCGAGGTTTCCGGTTCATCGGCAAGCAACAATTTACAGTCCGTCACCACGGCACGGGCTATGGCGACGCGCTGTTGTTGTCCACCGGAAAGCTGTTGCGGAAAATGATTGGCACGGTGCAACAAATTTACTTTCTCAAGTACCTGTTTCACCTTTTCTTTCCGTATGGCAGGTTTCATGCCCAGATATACCAGAGGAAGCTCCACATTCTCGTATACGGTCAGTTCGTCAATCAGGTTGAAACTCTGGAAAATAAATCCCAGATTTCCCTTACGCAGAGCCGTCAGTTGGTTCTCGTTCATCTTATCCACCTGTTTGCCTTCGAAGAAGTAAGAGCCGGAAGTGGGTGAATCGAGTGTACCCAGGATATTCAGCAGAGTAGACTTGCCACACCCGGAAGGTCCCATGATCGCTACAAATTCTCCCTGTTCTACTTGCATGGTCACTTCGTTCAGGGCTTTGGTCTGCACCTCCTCGGTGGTGAAGAGCATAGACAGTTTTTCTGTTTTAATCATAATCGTTATATATTATATTAGTTATTCATATTTTAAAATGTGCATAGGTTTCTGGCGGATGGTACGCCATACCTGTTGGAGCACAGTGAGAAAGGCTATCAGCATCAGCAGTACAAAAGTGGCTGCATATATCCACCAGGACAGCGAAATGTGGAAAGCGTACGTTTCCAGCCAAGCATTCATCAGCACTGCCGATACAGGAATACCGATTGCAGATGCCAATACGGTAAGCAACAACAGTTCTTTGGTCAGGACAAAGAACAGGCTGGTTTTATTTGCGCCGAGCACTTTGCGGATACCCACCTCCTTCAAACGTGACAAGGTGGAAAACAGGGTTACAATCCACAATCCAAGGCAAGCAACAAATACGGCAAGCAATGAGGCGCTGGCAAATATCCAGCCAAAATTACGATCGGATTTGTATAGGAATTCATTAAAATCATTCAAAAAGAAATAAGAAAATAAAGAAGTCGGGAAGTATCCACGATACATCTGTTCAATTTCCGTCAAGACGCCGGCATCCCCCTTTCCTTTCAGACAGACAGAAATATAAGGCGTTGCAATAAAAGGAACACGCTCTTTCAAAAAGAAAATGATAGGCTTGTAAGCCACGGCAAGCGATTGCTGGTGGTAGTTCTCCACCACTCCTATTATCTCAAGCGGGTCACTAACCACTTCCATTTTAAGTTGTTGCCCCAACGCCGCTTCTGCCGATTCGTAGCCCAACAGCCTGACAGCTTCTTCGTTAAGCACCACCCGGTTAAGATCGCCACCATAATCTTCGGAAAAACTTCGTCCGCAAATCATACGAGGCATATAGGCAGACAAATAGTCGTAGTCTACAGAAAACATCTGTATCAATTTTACTTGTGAGGGATCACTTCCATACGGCCGATTGGTAAAATAGTTGGCAACTTCCACACCGGGAACAGCTCCCGAAACTGTCACGTGACTTACATCCGCCCGTTGCTTCAAACGTTTGGTGAAACTCTCCATGCGCAGCGACAGTCCCTCGGTGAACGAAGGATATTTAATGACCAGAATGCGGGTATTCAGATCCGATTCGGCCTCACGCTGCATGTAACGGACCTGTTGAAACACAGTAAACGTACCTGCAATCAGAACAAAAGAAGCCAGGAACTGAACAACAATCAACGCCTTTCTGATCCGGTTGCCTCTCTTTCCATGCAACAGTTTACCGCGCATAATCTCCGACGGACGGATAGTGACCATCAGCCAGGAAGGATAAAGCCCTACAACCAACGTACCCATGATAACCACTCCGGCTACAATCCCCCAAAAAGCGGGTTGCATAAGTATGTCTGTCCCGAAGTTTTGCCCTGCCCAGCGATAGACAAGGGGTAAGAGGAGTTCCAGCCAGCCGAAAGCTATCAACGTAGCCAGCAAGTTCATGAAACCGGACTCAAGAAGTCCCTGAATAATAATCTGACGGCGCGAAGCACCAAAAGCTTTACGGAGTCCGAACTCCCGTCCACGCTCCAAAAAGCGGGCTACGGTCAGGTTCAAGGCATTTGCCCAACCTATCAGCAGCAGAATGGCGGACATTACGAACAAAATAAGAACCGCCGTCCGGCTTCCTTTCACCTCTTTCTCGTATGCTTTTTGCGGAGTAAGGTGAATGTCTTTCAACGAGATCAGTTCTACAGCCCAGGTTTTATGTTTCAGTGCATCAGTCTTGTACTTGTCGGATATGTCACGGAAAGCCTGTTCAATTTCTCCCGGAGTCTTTCCGGGCATCAGGCGGACGTAAGTATATACACCGTGAATGTACCAGATGTCCTGCCGTTCCTTGGGAATCGTATTGTAGGAAAGCAGGAAATCGTAATGCAGGTGCGAACGGACAGGCATATCGGCAATAATGCCCGTTACTTCAAAGTTTTGCTGTGATGAAGAGGTACTGAAGGTCAGTATCTTGCCTATCGGGTCTTCTTCACCAAAATAGCGGCTTGCAGCGCTTTCAGTCAGTACCACCGTATTAGGGCGTACCAGTTGCCCGGTCTTTTCTCCTTTAACTATGGGGAAGTTGAATATTTCGAAAAAGGCAGGCTCGGTATAGCAGTAATGTTCCTCGGCAAATCTCCTGTCGAAGTAATTCACCACCTGCTCGCGATCCTGAGCCGTAACACGGACGTACTTCTCAATTCCCGCTATTTCCCTGTTCATGGCAGGAGCATGCCCATAAGCCGTAGTCGCCCAATTATCCGTCAGCATCTCGCCCTCATACAGTCTGCTTTCAACACGATACACACGGTCGGTATCATGAAATGAATCATAACTTAACTCCGACCAGACATAAAGCATAATAAGAAGTGCCGCTGCAATGCAGACCGACAACCCTGTTATGTTTATCAGCGTCAGAGACTTTTTAACCCGCTGGCTTCGTATCACTTGCGAAATGTAGTTCATAGTATTCGGTTCTTATTTCAATATAAGTTTCTCGTTATCCCCAAACAATTCATATCCGGATACAATCACCCGGTCGCCCGGTTTCAATCCCTCAGTCACTTCATAATATTGCGGATTCTGCCGCCCGATACGGATAGGCCGGCGCGTGGCAAATTTACCACTTTCGTCAACAACATACATCCAGCGGCCCCCGGTTATTTGAAAGAATCCTCCTTAACTTGTTCATGATCTATGATTATTTTGTCTGTTTCTGCAA
>ERZ824522.1983-NODE-1983-length-11589-cov-2.996445_pt1 | contig 11589 bp, 7 predicted proteins | sample MGYA00519935_ERZ824522 | MGnify/ENA primary metagenome ERZ824522 (study PRJEB31778, sample SAMEA3449160) | human gut metagenome | biome: human gut; feature: human-associated habitat; material: faeces | place: United Kingdom | collected 2010/2012 ...
TGACCCACAGCTGTACGATGATGACCACCATCATCATATACTTGGGATCCCGGGTCCACTGGATGGGATCGCTTATCAGCCCCATTTTCAGCAGGATGCTGTTGAGATACCCGTAAATGTCCCCGTCAAAGACGATGAGCCAGATGGTAAACACCGCATTGGACAGGGTGGGCGCGTAAAACACCACCGTCAGGATGGTGCGCCAGGGGTTCCGGAACTCGTTGACCATCCACGCGAGGAACAGACTCAGCAGATAGCTCAGCGGCCCCACGATGATGGACAGCAGGAAGGTGTTTTGCATGGCGGTCAAAAAGACCGAATCGTTGAAAAACAGCTTGACGTAGTTCTCAAAGCCCAAAAAACGCGGGGCCTCAAAGACGTTATAGGTCGTGAAGCTCAGCCCCATGGACATGACCACCGGCCATACCGTGAAGGTGAAAAACACCAGCAGGAAGGGGAGCATCAGCAAGTATCCCTGGTAATTCTTTTTCAAATAGGTGAGATGAGGTTTCGCCACCGCTTGCCATCCCCTTTCCTCAGTCCAGCCCGAACTTCTTGCGCATGGACTGCACTTCGTCGTTGATCATTTTGTTGTAATCCATGATGGTCTCCCGGGGCACCAGCCCGTTGTTGATGACAATCATGGCGCTGCTGACAATATTCCGGCTGGTCATATAGCCGCCCGGCGCCTCCGGCATGGCCTGGGTGTGCTGGCATTGGCTGAGGATGGCCTGCAGCTCGGCATTGGACCAGGGCAGCATCCGCAGCGCCTCCAGGTTGGCGGTGGGATACCGGCCGGAGGGGCCCTGGATGCTCTCGATTTCCGTGCCGAAATCCACCTGGGCCTCGGTGTCGGTCCACCACTTGAGGAATTCCCAGGCCGCCTGCTTGTGCGCGCTGTTGCTGAAGATGACGCAGCCGGTGGAGGTACCGGACACGGTGGCGTCCACGCTGCCGTCCTCCTTCACGGTGCCGGGCACCTGGGCGAAGCTCCACTGCCCCTTGATTTCCGGGGCCGCGGCCTGCAGATTGGCGTAGAAGGTATACGGCATGAAAACGATGGGCGTCTCGCCGGTGCGGAAATAGGTCAGATGGTTCAGCTTCTTGCTAACCTTGTACTTGGTGTAAAAATCGGTGAACTGCTTGAAGGCCTTCAGCGCCGGATCGCTGTCCAGCACGCTCTTGGTCAGCTCTTCGTCGTAGACCGTGCCGCCCTGCTGATACAGCAGCGTGGTGAACATGTCGATGTTGTTTTCCTCGATGTTCGGCAGCCCGATGCCCATATGCTTGTTCTGCAGCTTGGGCAGCAGCTCATACACATCGTCCCAGGTCTTGGGTACCTCGATGCCCATTTCCCCTAAAATGTCCTGCCGGTAGAACATCATGTAAAAGGTGTATTTGTCCGGCAGAGCGTAATACTTGCCCTGGTATTGGAACTCGGTGAGGGCCTGGGGATGGAAGCGGCTGATGACCTCCTGGAAGCCGGGGAAGTCGTTCAGCTCCTGCACCGCGCCACGGTAGGCGTAGTTCATGGGCAGCGAGCGATCCAACGTAATGGCGATATCCGGTCCCCGGCCGGCCGCCACGGCGGGCAGCAGCACGCCGAGATCCACCAGCCGGATATTGACGCCGATTTTCTTCTGCGGGGTGAAGCCGTTGTTGATGATGGCCTTGATGGCCTGCGCCTGATCCCGCCCGGTGCCGAGCCAGAGGGTGATGGCCTCGGTATTGCCGCCCTCGGTGCCCTCGCTGATGGCGTTATAATCCACGAAGAAGGAGATGAAGAAAGATTTTAGATCATACCAGAGCTTGCCGAAGAATCCGGCCTCCGCCCGGCCGGTGTCCCCGTCCGCCGGAATCAAATCGATGGTATCGATGAGCAGGGGCTGATCGGTGGAGGACAGCAGCCAGGAGGACAGGTTGCTAATGTTGATGCGGAAAGCGTCCAGCCGGGCGGGTAGGGTTTCGATGTCCTTGATGAAGCTGCGCAGCTGCACCTGGATCTTCTCCATGTCGCCGTAGCCGTCGCCCTTGGTGCCCACCATGTCCAGATAATCCTGCTTGATGGTCTCCAAATCCTTGTCCATGGCGGCAATTTGCTCCGCCGCCTGGGGCAGCGCCAGCCCGATGTTGTAATCCCGATCGGCGTCTGGATAGGACCCGGTCAGCATGAACACATCCTTGTACAGGCCGTTGAGCCGGCCCACCACCTGGTTAAGGCGTTCCAGAATATCGCCGATGGGCCCCACGTTGTTTTCCAGCCGCAGGGTATGATCTCCCGCTGTCAGTTCAAACTGAAACACCGTGTCCCCATCTCCGAGAACATAATTCTGAAAGCCCAGGGCATAGGGAAATTCCAGCCGATTGGCCTCATAGAATGGCACCTCGCCGTCAATGGTCAGGCGGCGGCTGCTGATCTGCCCGGGATTGTAGTCCTGTTTGCCCCGGATCACGATGCTGTACAGCCCATCCTCCGGCACATGGAATGCCCATTCGATGTACTGCCTGGGGGAGCGCCAGTTGATCCCCCCCATCATGTTCATCCGAATCTGGCTGCCGGATACCGGAGAATTCAGAGGGCTGGAATTGTCGCTGGTGGCATAGAGGGTTTTGTCGGACGTAAAGACGGCGTCTTCCCCCTCGATATGAATGGTTTCGGCCGCCTTGCCGGCGGTGTATCCCTTGCTGACCTGCGCATAGGACGCCTCGTCCTTTTTCTGATAAAAGCGGATGCTGTCCAGGGCCATGGGCTCCCGCACCGCCTCCAGGCGCAGCGTATTCTTCCCTTCCTTCAGGTAGACAGCCAGCGGCTCCGACACATTGAACAACGAGCCGGACAGCGTGACGGTTTCGAACCGGGGCGCCTCGATCTGCACCGGGCGCAGCTCGTTGCCCATCTCGTCCCGCTGCCGTTCCTTCTCAGCGGCGGTGTATACCCGGTTGAGAGAAACGGCATACAGGTCGTCATAGGGAACCTCTCCGTTGACAAGGATGTTCCTCTCGATGGCGTTGCCCTTGCCCTCCAGTGGGCAATACCGCAGGGCGATATGATAAAGTCCGGCCTGCCGGACGTCAAATTCCCATTCAACAAACCCTTCGCTTCCCGTGGCCAGGACGTCCTTGACGCCCTCCAGCTCGGGCAGCACCTTCAGGGCCTTATCATTCGTATCGGTGTAATCGCTGCCCCTCACCACGATTTCTTCGTCAGGCCGGGCCGCGTCCTTGTAGGTCTGCTTATATTCGTAGTAGGTGGAGGGATCGGCGCTGCCCGCCGGCTCCGCAGCCACTGTGGAGCCGAACAGCAGCAGAGCCGCCATAGCCGCGCAGCCGAACCGTATCGCTGGTTTTTTCATCATCGATCCATGTCCTTTCCGCATAATACAACGGATATGAAAAAGGAGCGCCGGCCGCCGCGCAGCTCCGCAGCGGATCGCGTACCCGGCGGAATTCCCGCCGGGTACGCATGGATGGCTGCCGCGCAGGCCCATTATTTTACAATGGTGCCGTTGTACTTTTTCGTTAGTTCGGTCTGCATTTTGGACTTAACGCTGTCCACGGCGCTCTTGACCGATTTGCCGTTCAGAATAGCGGGCCAAAGCTCGTTCTGCAGGGTTTCGCTCAGGTTGTAGTTGTTGGCCAGGGTGTAGACCGGATGCTTGGCCTGGTATTCCAGCACCTTCTTGGCGTTGGCGTCCAGGCTGGATTTCAGGGCCTGATACAGCTCTTCCGTCTTACCGTACATATCCACCCGCACCTTGCGGCTGGTATCCCAATAGGCGGCCACATCTTGAATCGCCGCCACCACTTCTTTGGGATTGGAAATATCCCGCGGCACCACAAACATATCGGGCATAGAGCCGCTCGCGGTGACATAGCTCTTGGCCGCCGGCCCCTTGGGCATGTAAACCCAGCCGATGTCCGCCGCCGGAATGCCCATGCTCTCCATCACCGCGCCGTAGCGGGCGTGATACGGATACATGGCCACCTTGCCGGTAAACAGGGCATTGAAAGGCTTGTCGGTGATGGCGCCCAGCTCTTTGCCGTCCGGCACCGTATTGTCGATCATGTGCAGGTCGGCAATAAATTGAATGGCGTCCAGGGCGTTCTTGGAATCCAGGGAAATTTTGGGCGTGCCGTTGACGCCGGAGGAGATCAGGGAGCCGTTGTTGGAATATACGAATTCCAGCCACGGATCGCTGGAGGTGAAGCCCCAGTAATCGGGCTTGCCGTCGCCGTTGGTGTCCTGGGTCAGCTTTTTGCAGACGGCGCGGAAGGTCTGCCAGTTCCAGGTGTCCTTCTCCACATAGGTCCACAGGTCGGGCACGTTGAATTTGCGCAGCAGCGCCCGGTTGTACCAGATGCCGTTGCCCACCTCGTTGGGCGAATAGGGGATGCCGTACCGTTTGCCCTTGAATACGCCCAAGTCCTTCACGGAGCTTTCCTGCCAGGTGGGATCGCCCGCGAAATCGTAATAGGAGCTGACGTCCAGTATGGTTCCGGAATTGGCCGCGTTGGGAAAGATTTCGTATCCCCGCAGGTTCACCACGTCGTAATTGGATTTGCCTGCCGCGTGACCGTTGATCAAATCCTGATACAAGGACACGTATTCCTTTTTGATGAACTTGAAGGTGCAATGGTATTTTTCCTGGGTCAGCTTAATGCTCTCGTTATAGATATTGGTTTTGCTCATGTCCGGCACGCTTTCGCTGCCGATAACGATGACCCGGCCCTTCAAATCATAAACCGGCTCCTTGAAGCTGCTGCCCCCGCCGCCTTTTGTGGTGGTGGCGGTATGCCCCTGGTTGTTGCCGCCGGGCTTGCTGGCGTTGCCGCCGGGATTGGTGCTGTCTCCGTTCCCGCTCGCCGTGTCGCTGGGTGTGGAGGCGTCCTGCCCCGTCGGATCGGTGGCATCGCTGCTGCCGGATTCTACGGGCGCGCCCGACTCCGCGTCGGACGCCCCCTGGGAAACAGGACTCGTGCTGCCGCCGGGTTCGTTGATTTTCCCGCCGCAGCCGGCGGCCGCAGTGAGGAACAGCGCGAGCACGGCCGCCAATATGGTCGCTTTTCTGCCGTATGCTTTCATAGCAATTCTCCTATCTTCCGTGATTCAGGCCTTCTTGCGGGAGAAAACGAAGCAGCCCGCCGCCCCCAGCAGCAGCAACGCCGCCGCCGCGGTTTTTCCGGCCTCTCCGGTACCGGGACTCGGGGTGTTGCCGTCGGAGCTCTCGCCGCCGTCGCTGACGGTATTGTCGCCGCCGTCCTTCTCAGGGACAAAGACGCCGGTCTCCACCGCCGTCAACTCCGGGCCCAGCTCGCCGATGGTGAAATCCATAGTCAAGCCGTCGGCGTCGTGGGCGATACGGACATTGGTGTCAGTGAAATGGGTGGTGGCGCCGGTGAGCACCTCCACAGTCACATAGCTGTAGTCAGTGCCGTCCGCGCCGACAATTGCCAGTTCAAGCAGGCCCGTCTGCAGGCCGTCGAACCGGTACTGTCCCTTGCTGTTGGTCTTGTAAACGGTCTCTCCGTTCAAGGTCACGGTGGCACCGGCCAGCGGCTTGCCGTCTGGGCCGGTAATGGTGCCGCTGAGATCAAAATGGGTTACCACATCGTCGTATTCGTCGTCCTCGCCGGGCGCCACGCCATCCTCATAATCGGGAGCCTTGTCGCCGTCGTAGGTCACCAGGCCAAAGTCGTCGAAATACGCTTTAGAGCCGCTGGCGACTCCCTTCACCAGGGAGAACATGGCGATCCGGCTGATGTTGGACAGCTCGTCGGACAGGGTGCAGTTGGTGAAATTCTCGTTGGTCAGCGGGATGCGGACGTACCCTTTGAAGCCGGCGGGGATACGCACGGTGGGCACCTTGGTCTGGGTGCCGGCCAGCACGTGATCCGAATTGCCGACCACCGGCAGGTCGCTCCATTTTTCGGTGGCCAAATCGTACAGCTTCAAACCGGTGGCATCGCCGCTGAGCATTTTGTTGCCGTTGTTGAGTTGGATGTAGAACAGCTGCATCGAATCCGTCCCCGCCGGGCAGGCGTTCTCCACATAGAACTGGAGGTATTTCGCACGGCTCCAGTTGCTGGTTTTCACGTTGGAGGTGTTGATGGCAAAATTCCGGAACCCGCCGGCGGTACCATCCACAAACTTGACCATCAGGGATTTCTCGCCGTTGTTCTTAGCCTCGCCGCTGACCTCCACATTGCCGGGGTCGTTCTGGGCAAGACCAGCCTTGTCGCCATCCTCAAAACCCGTAAGGGGTTTGTAGGTCTCTCCCGTGTTCAGCTTGACATCGTCCGTCTTGATATAGTCGTCCACCGAGACAAGCTCGGTATCCTTACCGGCCACCAGGCCGAAATCATCCAGATACAGCACCGAGTTCTTGAGGCAGCCGGGCATCTGGAGGAACAGCTCCATCTTGGTAACGGCCGTCCGATCCGCCTCGCCGAAATTCTCAAAATTGTCCGCGTTCAACGGGATGCGCAGGAAGCCTTTGGTTTTGCCGGGAATCACCACGCCGAAATACGCAGGGTTCCCGCCGTCAACGATGGGCAGCTGGCTCCAGGCGTTTTCCGACATGTCGGCGAAATATACCGTCGCCTCTCTTTTCAGCTTGTAGGGGGTATCGCCAACCTTGAACTTGATGTCCTCGACAATCGCATTGGTGTCCGCCGTATTATCGATATAAATCTGTACGGCCTTGGCCTCCGACCAGTCGGTGTTGGCCTGCGCCTCGGGCAAAAAATTGGGGAAGGCGATGGCGTTGGCGCCCCCATTGTTAAAGGTCAGCTTGTAGCTCTTGGAGCCGTTCTTAGCGCCCTCGCCGGAGAAAGCTCCCACAGCCGCGTTCTCCGAGCAGCCGAAGGTCACGCCCTGCTCCTTTTCAAAGCTGTTGAGCTCCTTGTAGGTCTGCTCATCCTGCAGGGCCACGTTCTTGCCCGGATTCTCCACAAAGGGGAAGTCGGTGGGTTCCCCCTCGTCGGAAGGGAACACATTGTCCGCCCCGGCCACCAGGGCCAGATTCTTAAAGGTAGCCGTGGATCCGGCCGTCGCATGCGGGGTGTTGGCGTAGATTTCCAGAGTGCTGGTATCCAGATTCAGCACATAGTTGTCGTTGTCCACATTGCCGCCGGTCAGGATGCTCAGCGGGATCCGCAGAATGCCCTTCGAGCCTGCGGGCACGGACAAACCGGGGGCTTCGTAAAGCTGCGCTTTCCCCACTGTAAGACTCGACCATTTTTTTGTACCGTAATCGTAAAAGGCCGAACCCGAATCGCCAAGAGTCAACACGCGATCATACCCGGTACCCGGCGCCGTAATCTTGATAAAGAACAAATCCAGCGGAACATCAGCGGTGTTTTCCACCTCGAACTGGATATACTTGGCCGTGCTGCGCTCCTGTGCACCCTTATCCCCGGCAAACTGTACGGTAAAGTTCTTGTGGGTGTTGGCCACGCTGAAATCCCCCGAAAACTCCAGGGTCTGGGCGCCGAAGCTCTGAATCAGCCGGGCGGTCTGCCCTTCCAGCAAAGCCGCTTCGAAGTCCGGATCCGCCGTGTAGTCCGGGAGGGCGGGCTCCTTCTCATCCTCCGCTATCAAACCAAGATCATCGATGAAAACGGTAAAATTTTCGGCTGACACAGGCGGAGCCTGTACATACAGAATGAAACGGCTGACATTGGTCATGCCCGAGGCCTGGTATCCCGCGTATGTATCGCTGTTCAGCGGAATCCTCAGCATTCCTTCCGCGCCGCCAGGCAGCTCGACGCATGTGTTCGTGACATCCGGCGATGCAGACTGCGTCACCGTGATTTCCGACCACGCTTTATCCTTCAAATCGTAGAATTTGACTTTCGCTCCCAATTTCATAGAAACTTTGGTTCCATCCGCAGAAGCCAAACGATAATCCATGCTGTTCAGCTGCACCGGCGTGGCATTCGGATTGCGGACATACATTTGCAGGTAGGCCGCTTGGGACCAATCCTTTCCCACATCCGGATTATCAAACTGCATGCAGAATATTTTGATAATATTTCTGTTCTCTCCGGAAGAACCTTTGGTGTGGACGACTTTTGCCAGCTTGGAGCCGTTGTTCGGTGACAACGTGCTGTAAAGGAGTTCACCATCGGATTTCCTGTCAATATCCGCCTGACGAATTCCCGTCCCTTCAAAGCCCGTGAGCTCCTTATAGTACTGGCCCTCTTCCAAAAGGATATTTTTCTGCGTCGGATTTGCCGTATAGCCCTCCGGCGTTCCCTCGGCCGCTGCGGGAGTAAAGGTCATGACGGCCACGGAGCCTAGCAGCAGGCTCAGGGACGCCAACAGGGAAATTTGTCTTTTCGCCATGTCTTCTCATACACCTTTCTCTTGATAATCGGTAAACCGCCATACGATGCCTTTCCGTACAAATGCCGTCAAGTCCCTCCTTTGCCGCCCAATTGACTTGTCAACTTTCCAAAGCCGAGAGCAATCAGCGGAAATCGCTATACCGGTTTTGCAAATAATACCTAGATCCCATATACCTTAACATCATCTTCCATAAATTACGTCAAGGCATTTGCCTGTTTCTAGTATAGCTTCTTTTTTTCGCGTTTTCAATAGCCTTATCAAATTTATTATGTGGAAAATTTGAGGTTCATATGATTTATCATATTTATTTTATCGTTTTAGTTATTTTGACTAACATATGACGTTTTTAAAGATTCCATTTCACTATGTTGTCAAATTTCCGCTTTGCTTACCAAATAAACTTCGCCCATATGCAAATTTTTTTAAAAGTAATTGACAATTCACAGAAAAAGGATTATGATAATACTAAGGAATTCGATAAGTCAATTTCGTTAAAGTGAGGGGTTGTCATGGAGACCATTCCCAAATATCGCGAGATCATGGATTACATACAGGAACAAATTCAAAATCATGTTTACCAGCAGAATGCCAAGCTTCCCACGGAACAGGAGCTGTCTGAACAGTTTGACGTCAGCCGCCCCACGGTTGTAAAGGCGCTCGATAGACTGCGTGATATGGGGATCGTCTACCGGGTGCAGGGCAGCGGCACCTTTGTCAACGAAGGCTATACAGCCGCCACCCAGCAGGGCTCCAACATCATTTCCGTCGTCCTCCCCTTTGCCCAATACCGGGATACGGCGCGTCTAGACGAAATGAACATCTTAAAAGGAATTGAAAAGCGGCTGAGCCAGCACGGCTTTTTCACCATGATCCACTACTGCAAGGATAACGGCGAGGATTTTATCGAAACCATCAAGGCCGTAAAATTTTCCTTAAGCGCGGGGATCATTGCGTATGTGGCTAAGGACGTCATGGACTGCGGCGAGGGCGAGATTTACGAGCTGTTCATGGGCGATTACCCCTTTGTCCTGGTGGATCAGCCCATTATTGGTATCAACTTGCCCTGCGTGCGTACAGATAACGTCAAGGGCGCCGTCATGGCGACGAAGCATCTGGTGGACTGTGGCTATGACACGATTTACTTCCTGTCGGATGTCAACCTCAACTACAACGAATCGATCCGGGAACGGTATATCGGGTATTGTCAGGTCGTGCAGAACTATAAAGGCCTGGTGAATTTTAATCACATTCTTATTACCTATCCCGAACAGGATGTCGCCCATATCACCGATATTATCCAACAGCTTCTGGATAAGCATAAAGGCCAGCGCATTGGCCTGTTCTGCACCGGTGACTATTTCGCCAGCCGTATTTACAAAATATTGCTTTCGCTAGGCTGCCGCACTCCGTCCCAGGTGGGCATCGTCGGGTTCGACGGCTTGGGTATTCAGCTTCCGGACAATAAGCAACTGACCACGATAGCCCAGAACTTTTATGGGATTGGCAAACTGGCCTCCGAAACCATGCTCCGCCGCCTCAGCGATCCCACCATGCCGCCGGATACCATTAAAGCGGAGGCGCGGCTCATCGAAGGCGAAACAACAGCCGTCCGGGAATAGACACACCATAAAACGGCGCGGAGGCTTTTTGAGCCTCCGCGCCATATTGTAAACAAGGAGTAATAGATATGCGAATGGAAGATGTGCTGGGTAACGATTACCGCCGGGAGCTCATAGAGGCAAGCGAGGCGGCCGACGGCCGGTTTTGCGCCGGGAAAAATGGCGTGGAGGCGATTTACACTCCGGCGGATCAAAAGGTGGACTTTATTGTGTACGCAAATCATGTCGACTGCCACGTCCGCTCCTCCCTCGGCTACCCTGCGGTGTACCCGTTGCGGCGGCCTTGCTGCCATCTTCCCGCCCGGGCGGTGTTAATGGACTTGGACGGCACCTCCGTGCATTCCGAGAGCTTCTGGATTTGGATTATTCAGCAGAGTGTCGCCCTCCTTCTCGACAATCCCCGTTTTTCCCTGGAAGATGCCGATCTGCCCTTTGTTTCCGGTCACTCGGTATCGGAGCATTTGCAGTACTGCCTAGATAAATATTGTCCGGATAAGACCGTGGAAGAGGCGCGCCAGGCGTATTTCAGTATCACCCGCCGGGAAATGGACGAAATTATGCACGGCCGTGGCCGGGAAGGCGCCTTCACCCCCGCCCCTCATCTAAAGGAGTTTCTTACCACTCTCAAACAAGCGGACGTTAAAATCGGTCTGGTTACCAGTGGTCTGACCGAAAAAGCTCTGCCGGAGATTGTCTCCGCTTTCCGTACCCTGGGGATGGGGGATCCGCTGAGCTTCTACGACGCCATCATCTCCGCCGGCACAGCCCTGGGTCCCGGACAGGTTGGAACCCTTGGGGAGCTGGAGCCAAAACCCCATCCATGGCTCTACGCGGAAACCGCCCGCGTCGGCCTGGGGCTGGGCTGGGACAGCCAAAGTGTCTTTGCCATGGAAGATTCCTCCGCAGGCGTGGTGTCTGCCCGGTTGGCCGGCTTCCCCTGTATCGGCATGGAGGGCGGCAATATCCGCCAAAGTGGCGTGACCTGCCTGTGTCATACCATGTGCGGTGATTTGCTGGAGGCGCTACCCGTCATCCTGGGATAACCCAAACAAAAAACCGCGCGACGTGTCGTTTAGCATGCACGGTCTAAGCTGTCCGAGCTGTAACCGATCGCGCTCAAAAAGTGCAAAATTCAACCCCAGCAAAAGCCAGAAAATCAACAGCTTAATAATGCGGCATACGGAAATATAGGCCTTCCTGCGCCTCTGCTCCCTTAAGGCTGCCGATAAATGGGTACATCCCATACTACCGCTGACTACCTATTCCGGCGCCGCTTCCCGTCAATTTCTTCAGCCTGTGTTTCCATCCTCAGAAGAAAATATGCTTCCAGAGCTGCAAAAGAGCCCGCTGCACATCCACAGCGGGCTCTTTTGTGTATTTCCCCGGATCAGTATCTTCTACGCAATGTTCCGCTCACGGTTCTTCTACTGTTTGTTGGGGATGGAAACAGGTGTACTCGCGAAACTCTACCAGTAAAAAGCCCGCCGAATCACTTCGACGGGCTTTTAGTGTTGGCATCTGTCTATTTTCCCAGGCCGCTTCCAGCCAAGTATTTTCGACGCTATGTGGGCTTAACTGCCGTGTTCGGGATGGGAACGGGTGTACCCCCACCGCCATCGA
>ERZ824522.1985-NODE-1985-length-11572-cov-2.293740_pt1 | contig 11572 bp, 7 predicted proteins | sample MGYA00519935_ERZ824522 | MGnify/ENA primary metagenome ERZ824522 (study PRJEB31778, sample SAMEA3449160) | human gut metagenome | biome: human gut; feature: human-associated habitat; material: faeces | place: United Kingdom | collected 2010/2012 ...
TGACGGCCCGAGACTCGTCACACCCACACCCAGCACTTACCCAAAAATGTCGCACGTAATTCCCCCACCACTATTTCAATGTTTGAAATCAGACCGTTGAAATCGCGCGGATTTAAGCCGCACTCAAAAACTGACCAAAGGGAATTACGTGCGACTTTTGGGGGCTGAGCCCCTTTCGACCTACTCACCCCCACCGGCCACGTACCGCTCGACCAGTATGTCAAGCGACTAGACTGGCTCTATCATGCCTGACTCTCGCCCCGCCAAGCCCCGCTCCTCCGAGCCAAATGCGCGCAAAGCGCGACCGCGCCGCGCGAGCCGCGAGCACGCGCGCCCCTTCAAGCCCTTCGCGCCGGAGCAGCTAGCCGAGCGCGCCGCAGCTATCCCCGTCATCTCCTTCCCCGACCTGCCGGTGAGCGCCCGCCGCGACGAGATCGCGCGCGCTATCCGAGACCACCAGGTGGTCATCGTGTCGGGCGAGACCGGCTCGGGCAAGACGACGCAGCTGCCGAAGATCTGCATGCAGCTGGGCCGCGGCGTCGCCGGCATGATCGGGCACACCCAGCCGCGCAGGCTCGCGGCGCGTTCGGTCGCGGATCGCATCGCCGACGAGCTCGGCCAAACCGTGGGCCGCGAGCGGGGCCAGGTGGTCGGCTACCAGGTGCGTTTCACGGACGAGGTCGGCCCCACGACCCTCGTCAAGCTCATGACGGACGGCATTCTGCTGGCGGAAATCCAGTCGGATCCGATGCTGCGCCGCTACGACACGCTCATCATCGACGAGGCCCACGAGCGCAGCCTGAACATCGACTTCATCCTGGGTTACCTGGCGCGCCTGCTGCCCGCGCGCCCGGACTTGAAGGTCATCATCACGTCGGCGACGATCGATTCGGACCGTTTTGCGCGCCATTTCGGCACGTGGGAGGGCACTCCGGGCTCGGGTCGCCTGATCGAGCCGGCACCGGTCATCGAGGTCTCGGGGCGCACGTACCCGGTGGAGATCCGCTACCGTCCCCTCGGCCCGACGACGCCTTCGTCGTACACGTCCGAGGCCTCGGCGCAGCAGGCGGACGAGACCGAGATCATCGAGACCACTGACGTCACCGAGTCCGGCCCGATGCAGCTGGTCCTGGAGGACCCGGACGACGAGCTGGCGACGCTGGGCTACGGCATGGGCGAGGACATCGACGTGGAGACCGCGATCTGTCACGCGGTGGACGAGCTGAGCGCGGAGGGCGACGGCGACATCCTGGTCTTCCTGCCCGGCGAGCGCGACATCCGCGACACGGAGGCGGCCCTCCTCGATCACCTGAAGGGACGAGGCCGGCGCGCGGGAGACGACAAGGGCGCACGCCCGGGGGACATCGAGATCCTACCCCTGTACGCGCGGCTGACGGCGGCCGAGCAGCATCGCGTCTTCGAGCCGCATCGCCTGCGCCGCGTGGTCCTGGCGACGAACGTCGCGGAGACGTCGCTGACGGTGCCGGGCATCCGCTACGTCATCGACCCGGGTTTGGCGCGTATTTCCCGCTATTCCAACAAGACGAAGGTGCAGCGCCTGCCGATCGAACCGGTCAGCCAGGCGAGCGCAAACCAGCGCGCGGGCCGATGCGGCCGAGTCGCGGAGGGCGTGGCGATCCGCCTGTTCTCACAGGCCGACTACCTTTCACGTCCGCGCTTCACGGAGCCCGAGATCCTGCGCACGTCGCTGGCCAGCGTCATCTTGCAGATGGCATCCCTCGGCCTGGGCGCGGTCGAGGACTTCCCGTTCCTGGACGCTCCGGATCGGCGCGCGGTGCGCGACGGCGTGGCCCTCCTCGTGGAGATCGGCGCGCTCGCGCAGGATCGCGAGACCCAGGACGCGGCCCCGGCCTCGTCCCAGTACAGGCTCACCGGCATCGGCCGGGACCTGGCGCGCCTGCCGATCGACCCGCGCCTGGGGCGCATGCTGCTGGAGGCCGAGCGCCTGGGCTGCGCCTCGGAGGTGCTCGTCATCGTGGCGGCGCTGTCGATCCAGGACGTGCGCGAGCGCCCGGCCGAGCATCAGGGCACGGCGGACGCCTCGCACGCGCGCCTGGCCGACCCGCATTCGGACTTCATCACCTACCTGAACCTGTGGCGCTACCTGGCGGTGCAGGCCCGCGACCTGTCGGGTTCAGCGTTCCGGCGCATGTGCCGCGCGGAGTTCTTCCACTACTTGCGGTGGCGCGAGTGGCGCGACGTCGTCGGCCAGCTGCGCCAGATGGCCCGGGCGCTGGGGATCGCCGCGGGGCCGGTGGGCGAGCCGTCAACGGGAGACGTCGTGGAGGCCGCCCGCTTCGGCGGCGCGCAGGACGCGGCCGTTCGCGCGGTCCTGGCCTACGGGCAGGGCACGGCGAGCGTGGACGCGGACCAGGTGCACCGCTCGCTGCTGGTCGGCCTGCTGTCCTACCTGGGGTCGTGGGACGAGACGAAGCGCGATTACGAGGGCGCGCGCGGCACGCACTTCACGATCTGGCCGGGCTCGGGCGTGAGCGGGCACCCCGCCTGGGTGATGACCGCGGAGCTCGTGGAGACCTCGCGCCTGTTTGCGCGCACGGTGGCCCGCATCCGCCCGGAGTGGGTGGAGCCGGCGGCGCGCGGCCTGCTCAAGCGCTCGTATTCGGAGCCGTTCTGGTCGGTCGCGAAGGGCGCGGCGATGGTCCGCGAGCGCGTGACCCTCTACGGGCTGACGCTGGCGGCGGACCGTGAGGTGCTGCTGGGGCGCCTGGGGGACCTCGTTATCGACGAGGCCGTGGCCGCCTCGCGCTCTCATGCTCCGCGCGCGGGGTCGCTGGAGGCGCTGGCGGCCGGGTTGGTGTCGGCGTCGAAGGATCCGCTGTCGTCGGGGTCGTTTGAGCCGCGTCATTTCGAGGAGTTGGCGGCCGCGCGCGAGGGGACGACGGCGCGCGAGCTGGCCCGCGAGATGTTCATTCACAACGCCCTGGTGGATGGCCAGTGGAGGGAGAGGCACGGTTTCCAGCGCCGAAACGAGGCCCTGGTGGAGCAGGCGCGTGAGGTTGAGCGCCGCAGCCGCACCCACGGCCTCGTCGCGGACGAGCAGGCGCGCTTCCGTTTCTTCGACGATCTGATCCCCGAGCACGTGACCAGCGCGGCGGCGTTCAACCGCTGGTGGAAGGACGAGCGCCGGGAGAATCCCGATTTGCTGATCTACCCGGCGTCCCTGCTGATGCCGCGCGAGGCGACCTCCGGCGAGGGCTTCCCGGATCATTGGCAGTGCGGCGAGCTGTCACTGCCCTTGAGCTACGAGTTCGCGCCGGGCAGCCCGCGCGACGGCGTCTCGATGCGCATCCCGATCGAGGTGCTCGAGCGCGTCAGCGATGCGGGCACGGACTGGTTGGTACCCGGCATGCGCGAGGACCTGCTGACCGAGGCGATCCGCGCTCTGCCCAAGGGCGTGCGCCGACTCCTGGCCCCCGCGCCGGACGTGGCCGCGTCGGTGGCTCGCTGGATCGAGCAGGCGGGCGACGAGCCGGTCGAGGCCGTGGCGGCGTCAGCGGACAAGGCTGCCGCAGGCGCGCAGAAGGCTGCTGAGTCCGACGAGCCGGACCCTCTGAGCCTGGACGCCGCGATGGGCCGACTGGCGGCGTGGGGCGCGACCTCGGGTCGACTCTCGACGCGCAATTCCCCTGCGAAGGCACCGAAGAAGGCGGCACAAAAGGAGGCCCCTGAACAGGCGCCGACCACCCAGGGCGGCGAAGCGACCACCGAGAAGCCCAAGCCCCGCCCCCTCACCGAGCGCCCCGTCCTGGAGGCCCTCGCCCACGCGGTGCGCGTCCTGCGCGGCGTGGACCTGAGCGAGGCGGACCTTGCGCACGCGCGCGCCCACCTGCCCGATCACCTGCGCATGACCTTCGTCGTCACCGATGCGTCCGGCAAGGAGCTGGGCGCGGGCAAGGACCTCGCCTACCTGCAGCGTTCCCTCGCCAGCGACGCGAACAAGGCTGTGCGCACGGCCGTTCGCGCGGCCCTCGAGGAGGCCGGCGAGAAGCAGGCGCGCAGGAACAAGCGCGGGCGCGGGGCCTCGGAGAAGGCAGCCGCGCGCGGTGGGGAGGATTCCTCCACCTCCGCATCCGCGTCCAACGGGGACGCGCAGTCCGCACCCGGGGGCGCGCACGCGCCGAAGGACGCCCAGGCCTCGGCCCCCGCGCCGGACCCGGCGTTCCACGCGGACGGCCTCACGCAGATGCCGACGCTGCCGCGATCGATCACGCAGACCTCGGGCTCAATGACACTGCGGGCCTTCCCCGCGCTGGTCCCCCAGGGCAGCGCCGCGGCCCCGGCGGCGGGCGTGCGCGTCATGGCCAGCGCCGCCGAGGCGGACCGCGAGCATCGCGCCGGCCTCGCCCGCCTGCTGCTCGCCCGCGTCGCACTGGCGACCAACCGCGTGACCACGCGGTGGACGGGCCGCGAGGCCCTCATGCTGGCAGCCTCCCCCTACGCGGACACGGCGGCCCTGGTCGCGGACGCGCAGCTGGCCTCGGCCCTCGCCCTCGTGGACGAGCTGAGCACCCCCGCGGACGTGCGCGATCCCGAGGCCTTCGAGACTCTCGTGGCGGCCGCGCGCGACGCGCACGAGGACCGCGTCTACCAGATCCTCTCCCACGTTGTGCGGGCCCTGGAGGCCAGCGCCGAGGCCGACGCCGCCGTGCGCTCCCACCCCCAGGCCTCGCTCGAGGAGACGACGCGCGACGTCGCGAGCCACGGCACAACCCTGCTCTACGAGGGCTTCGTGTCGGCCACGCCCGCCTCCGCGCTGCCGCACCTGGGGCGCTACCTGAGCGCCGGGGCCGTGCGCATCGAGCGCGCCGCCTCCTCGCCGGGGGCGCTCGCGCGCGACCTGGAGGACATGGACCGCATCCACCAGGCCGAAGCCGAGATCGCCGCCACGCGCGAGGCGCTGGAACGGCGCCCCTACGACGCCCGACGCGACGCCGCCCTCACCCAGGCGCGGTGGATGGCCGAGGAGCTGCGCGTGTCCATGTTCGCCCAGACCCTGGGAACACCCAACAAGGCGTCCATGAAGCGCCTGCTCGGCGTGCTCGCGGGGGCCCGGTGAAGCGCGAGGAGGCCCGCGCCCTCGCGCGTTCCCTCATGGACACGGCGGGGCTCACCGACTGGCGTTTCCGCTTCGACCACGCGAAACGCCGGGCGGGCGCCTGCACGCATACCTCGCGCACGATCAGCCTGTCCGGCCCGCTCACCGACCTGTACGACGAAGGCACGATCCGGGGCGTCATTCTGCACGAGATCGCCCACGCCCTCGTCGGCCCCGCCCACGGGCACGACGCCGCGTGGAGGCGGGCCGCACGAGCCCTCGGCGCCCCGGATTCCACGCGGCTGCCCTCGTCCCTTCCCTCCCCGGACGCGCCCTGGGTGGGCACGTGCCCGCGCTGCGGGGCCACACGACGCCTGTACCGGGCACCGCGCCGCGTCTCCTCGTGCGGGATATGCTCGCGCGCCTTCAACCCCGCGCTGATCCTCACGTGGGAGCACCGAGGAAAGGCCGCCTCGCCCGGGCGCGCCTACGAGCGCGAGCTCGCCTCGATCCGCCGCCGTCGTTAGCACCACCGCTTACTCAAAAATGTCGCACGTAATTCCCCCAACTCTCTTTCAAACTCTGAAACCAGACCGTTGAAATTGCAGGGTTTTATGCCGCTCTCAAAAACTGACCCAGTTAAATTACGTGCGACTTTTGGGGAGGGAATGACCAGGCCCAACCTCACACTCAGCTTCGAGTCCAGAAACCTGCCATCCACTCCGCGCGGCACACGTCTGCCCACGTCACAGTTTTATTCGCCGTACGGGCGCGCACACACCCGCCCGACGGCGATACCCTTGAACCCAACACCCCCGAGAGAAGGAAGCCATGGGTACCACCGCCAGCCCCGACGCCACGACCGCTCCCGACCGTGAGGTCCTCACCTGGGAGGGCTTCGGCGACGCGTCCCGTGAGCTCACCCAGCAGATCGTCGACTCCGGCTGGATCCCGGACCTGATCGTCGCCATCGCGCGCGGCGGCCTCATCCCGGCCGGCGCCATCGCCTACGCGATGGACGTCAAGGCCATCGGCACCATGAACGTCGAGTTCTACTCCGGCATCGGCGAAACCCTCGACGAGCCCATGCTGCTTCCCCCGCTCATGGACGTCTCCGCAATGGATGGCAAGCGCGTCCTCGTCGTCGACGACGTCGCCGACTCCGGTAAGACCCTCAAGATGGTCATGGACCTCATCGACGAGCACGGCCTCTCTCTTGACGGCTCCGCCGCCGTGCGCGTCGAGGCCCGCAGCGCGGTCATCTACAAGAAGCCCGTGTCCATCATCGAGCCCGACTACGTGTGGGCGTACACCGACAAGTGGATCAACTTCCCCTGGTCGACGCTGCCCGTCATCAAGCCGTGACTTCCTCACGGGCGGGTTCGGGACGGCAGGCGGCCGCCTCCCCTGAGCGCGCCCAGGCCTCGTCGATCACCAAGCACATCGTCGAGGCCGTGGCCGAGCGCGCCCGCCTCGGCGACCCCGTGCGCGTGCTGGGCCTGACCGGCCCTCCCGGGACTGGCAAGACGACGATCGCCGCCGAGCTGGCTCGCGCCCTGCCCGAGGCCGGCATCCCCGTTGCAGGCCTGGCGCCCATGGATGGCTTCCACATGTCCAACGCGGTGCTGGCCGCGCGAGGGATCGCCGACCACAAGGGCGCGCCCGACACCTTCGACGTGGGCGGATACGTCGCTCTCCTGGGGCGCGTGCGCCGCGCGGACGGCGTGGTCCTCGCCCCCGACTATCGGCGCGACCTGCACGAGCCCGTCGCCGCCTCCCTGCCCGTCGAGGTCGACGGCGTCGTCATTACGGAGGGCAACTACCTGGGCCTCGAGCTGCCCGGCTGGGCGGACGTGCGCGGCCTCATCGACCTGCTCGTCTTTATTGAGACCCCCTTCGAGGAACTCGCCTCGCGCCTGATCGACCGACACATGAGCTTTGGTCGCGACCGCGCGGACGCCGCGCACTGGGTGCGCACGGTGGACGCAGCGAACATGGCCCTCGTCGATCGCACCAAGGAGCGCGCGGACCTGGTCCTGTCGCTGTAACGCCACACCCTCCAAAATGTCGCACGTAATTTCCCTCGGTCAGTTTTAGAGTACGGCCGAAAACCTCATGATTTCAACGACCCGATTTCAAAGTTTGAAAAGCCGGGAAGCGAATTACGTGCGACTTTTCAGGGGACGGTCATGCCCAGTTGTCATGCATGCAGCCGACAAGTCGCATGCATTTTCAACTACTTCCAAGTAAGGTGAACCTATGTTCCTCTTGCTAGGCCTTCTTGGCGGCTTCATCACGGGCATCTCCCCGTGCATCCTTCCCGTCCTGCCCGCACTCTTCCTGGGCGCCGCTGGCTCCCGCGCCTCGAACGAGGCATCCCGGTCCTCCAAGGACGGAATGGCAGGCGTAGACCCGTCTCTCTTCCGCGTCGCCCCGGGCGTCAACCTGGGTGGAGAAGCGCCAAAGAAGGCAGCCGTGAAGGCCGACGGCAGCGACTCGGTGACGCGGCGCCCCGTGCTCATCGTCCTGGGCCTGGTCACCTCGTTCATGATCATCACGGTCGCGGGTTCGGCGCTGCTGAGCCTGCTGAATCTGCCGCAGGCGCTGATCCGCTGGACGGGCATCGTCCTGCTGCTGGCCGTCGGCATCGGCATGATCGTCCCGAAGATCATGGAAGTGCTCGAGCGCCCCTTCGCACGCCTGGCACCCCGCACGACGGGCGACAGCGCGGGCTTCGGCCTCGGCCTCGTCCTGGGCGCGGCGTTCGTGCCGTGCGCGGGTCCCGTGCTGACCTCGATCATCGTGGCCTCGAGCTCCGGGCAGATCACCTGGCACATCATCGGCCTGGCCATCTCCTTCGCGATCGGCGTGTCGATCCCGCTGATGATCGTCGCGATCGCCGGTTCGGGCGTCGCGGCCCGCTTCCTGAAGACCCGCCAGCGCCCACTGCGCATCGCGGCGGGCGTCGCCATGATCGTGCTTGCGCTGGGTATCGCGACGGACGCCCCGATGGCGCTGCAGCGCATGATCCCCGACTACACGGCCGCGCTCGAGGCGACCACCGGGGACGCCTGCGAGGACGGCGCATGCGAGCCCGAGAAGGACGTCGAGGCGAGCACCGACTTCGCGCAGTGCACGCGTGGTGGCGCGAAGGATTGCGGCGTCATGCCGACGATCCAGGCCTCGGAGTGGCTCAACTCCCTGGGCCAGCCCTCCGGCACGGTGACGCTCGTGGACTTCTGGTCGAGCTCGTGCACGAACTGCCAGCGCGAAATCCCCGAGCTTGAGGCCATCTACGAGAAGTACAAGGACTACGGCCTGGTTGTGGTGGGCGTACACTCGCCCCAGCAGGCCTACGAGCGCGACGCGTCGGTCGTGAACGCGTCGATCGAGAAGCTGGGCATCACCTACCCGGTCGCCCTGGACCCCGACCTCGAGGCCTTCAAGGCTTACGGCGCGACGGCGTGGCCGACGCACTTCATCGCGGGCGCGGACGGCAAGCTGGTCGCGATGGGCCGCGGCACGAAGGGCGTCGAGGAGCAGATCCGCACCCTCCTCACCGAGGCGGGGGCGTCCCTGCCGGACTGAGTTCTACTTTCCAATTTCGCACGTAATTCCCCCGCAACTCTTTCAAGATTTGAAATCAGATCGTTGAAATCATGCGGTTTTCGCGAGGTTTCAAAAAGGCCTCGGCAGGGAATTACGTGCGAAATTTCTTAGTTATCCACAGATATTTCAAACAGCTCACACGGAGCGTGACAAAGTAGCATGATCTGTACATGGATCTCAACGAAGAGCTACGTAAACGGCACGGAATCACCAAACTATCAAGCCTGCGCCACGCAGAGCTCACTCCCACAATGCTCCCCCAGTCCATCGGACACTACCGAGGCTGGATCTACGATAAGAACAGCTTCACTCTCGATCAGGTTCGCGCTTTTGTATACAACGCGTGCATCTCCTGCGTGAGCGCTGCACCTATATACGAACTTCCGATCCTCATGGAGGAGCGCCCACAAAAGACCCACCTGTCAGTTTCGTATAACCGCGGAATGCACCCGTCGAAGCTACGCCGATTCGATGACGTATGCGTTCATAGGGAACAGTTCGTGAGCGACAAAGAAAGGCACACACACGTCGCCAGCATCGGGACAGTCTTGGAGCGAGTGCTCGTCTGCATGCCACTCAAGGTCTCGCTGCCGATGCTTGATGCTGCACGCAATCGCGGACTCTACGATGTCTCGACGCTCACTATCCCACCAACCGGCAGCCGACTACCTCACCTCAGAGAAGCGCTTTCCCTCTCGTCGGACCGAGCCCGCTCAATCCTCGAAACAGTTGCCCGCTTGCAACTCATCGACATGGGACTGAGACCGCAGGTCGGAGTCTGGATCGAAGGAGTCGGCGAGGTCGACATGATCATCCTCGGCTTCATCGTCATCGAGGTCGACGGGTGGGCCTTCCACTCATCGAAAGAGCAACGCGAGAAGGACCTCAAGCGGGATCGAGAACTCCTAAGGCGGGGATACGTCGTCCTTCGATTCACCTATGACGACGTCATGAATGGCGACTTTGCACGAGAGGTTCCGGTCTCGGTGACAGCCCTCCGTCGCCTCGTACCCGACACTGGAATGGAAGAAGCACACGCCACCGTGAAGAACGCAGGCTTCCTTGATGTCCTGAGCGGATACTTATCGAACTATCACCTTCAACACTAATTTCGCACGTAATTCCACCACCACTATTTCAACATTTGAATTCTAAACGTTGAAATCATGCGGTTTTCTCGGGGTAACCCGAAGATCCCCCGGGGGAATTACGTGCGAAATTAATGGGGCAACGAGGAATCAGTCCGCGCGCCTAGCGTACGAGGGTGAGGATCTGCGGGGTAACTCGCTCAATGACCTCGAGGGTGTCCAGGAAGTCCTGGTGGCCGCCGTACCACGGGTCGGGCACGTCGCCGCTGCCCTCGGGGTCGAGGTCGCGGTACAGGCAGATGCGTGGAACGCCGACGGAGCGCAGGTCGGCCGCGGACGCGGGCGCGCCCTCGTGCTCAACCCCTGCACGATCAAAGAGGCGCTCGAGGACGCTCAGGTGGCGCGAGGTCATGGCCAGGATGAGGTCCCACTCCCCCAGCTCGCCGGCGCAGATCTGGCGCGCGCGGTGGTCGGGCACGGCGTACCCGGCGTCGCGCAGCACGCGGGCGGCGCGACGGTCGATCGGGTTACCGGCTTCCTCGTCGGAGACACCGGCGCTATCGACGACGACGTCCACGCCGGCGCGCGCGGCGGCCTGTTCGAGGATCGCGTGGGCCATCGTGGACCGGCAGATGTTGCCGGTGCACACCATGAGGATGCGTGCGGGGCGGGTCATGATCGTTTCCGTTCGTTCGGGGCGACGAGGCCGGGGCGCGGTTCAGTGAGGGCCGCAGGGTATAGCCGGGGCGCTCAGAGCAGCGTCAGGTAGGCGCGCACGGCCTGGGCGCTGTGGGCGGCGGCGCGGGCGCCGTCCATGTGGAAGGCCTGGTCGGCGGTGGGGCCACACAGGTCGGAGACGGCTCGCAACGAGATCCAGTCGACGTCGGAGGACCAGCAGACCTGGGCCATCGCGCAGGTTTCCATGTCGGTGCCGATGGCGTCGGGGAAGCGCTCGCGCATGGGGCCGACGTTTGCTTCGGTGCAGAAGGAGTCGGAGGAGACGATGCGCCCGCGGCGCACGGGGTGTTCGATGAGGCCGCGCAGGATGGGCAGGCGCTCTTCGGCGGCTTCGGAGGTGGTGTAGTCGACGGGCATCTGGGGGACCTGGCCCATGGCGTAGCCGAAGGCGGTCGCGTCGGCCTGCCCGTAGATGGCGCGGGTGCCGGCGGCGATGTCGCCGACGTTGATGTCGCGCGCGAGGCCGCCGGTGGTGCCGGCCGCGATGACGATGGGCGCCGCGACAAGGGTGAGGGCGCGCGCAGTCGCGGAGGCGGCGTTGGCCAGGCCGATGCCGGAGGTGACGACCAGGACGGTGCGGCCGTCGAGGATGCCGAGCACGAAGCGCTGGGCCTTGTGGGTGCCCGCGAGGATGGCCTGGGGCGTCTCGTCGTCCCCGATGGGCGCGAGTTCGTGCAGGAGGGGCGCGGCCTCCATGTCCATGGCGGCTTGGATGATGGCGTCGACGCGGATGCGATCGGGGAAGCTGAGGTTCATGGTTCCCATCGTAGGGGACGAGGCCCGCCACGGTCGCGCTCGCCTCGCGCGGGGGCGGCCGCGTTGTCTGTGCACCTCCCCTTTCCTGGCTCCCCCCAAAAGTCGCACGTAATTTAACACGGTCATTTTTGGACATAGCCCACAAACGTTGCAATTCCAACGATGCAATTTCAATGTCTGAAATAAGCACAGGGGAATTACGTGCGACATTGTTTAGGAACCACAGGGCCGGGTCGGGGCCGCGGGCGCCACAGGCACTGCGGGGAGCGCACCACAGGGGACGTGAAGCGGGTCCGAGCCCCGG
>ERZ824522.1994-NODE-1994-length-11537-cov-2.270075_pt1 | contig 11537 bp, 9 predicted proteins | sample MGYA00519935_ERZ824522 | MGnify/ENA primary metagenome ERZ824522 (study PRJEB31778, sample SAMEA3449160) | human gut metagenome | biome: human gut; feature: human-associated habitat; material: faeces | place: United Kingdom | collected 2010/2012 ...
GGAATCATCCGGCCGCCCGCCCCCGCATTCACAAGACCTAATAGCCCGCGATTTTCTCCAGTCGCGCAATGCGCTGCTCCATCGGCGGGTGCGTCGAAAACAGCCGCATAAAGGACTGCCCGCGGAAGGGGTTCGCGATCATCATCGCAGCCACGTTGCGCGTGCGCGGGGTGTCCTCCATCGGGCGCCGATCCGTTGCCATCTCCAGCTTACGCAGAGCCGACGCCAAAGCCAGCGGATCCTGCGTCAACATCGCGCCATCCTCGTCGGCATCGAACTCACGCGTACGCGACAGCGAGAACTGGATGAGCATCGACGCAAAAGGCGCAAGCAAGCTGAGAACGAGCATGCCCACAAACCCCATGCCGCCGCTACCATCACGTCCATTACGACCACCAAAGAACATGAAAAACTGCGCAACCGACGCGATGACCCCACCCATCGCCGCAGCGACGGACGTCGTCAGAATGTCGCGGTTATAGACATGCATCAACTCGTGTCCCAGCACCCCGCGCAGCTCACGCTCATTGAGAATAGCCAGGATGCCCTCCGTGCAGCACACCGCCGCGTTGTTCGGGTTACGCCCCGTCGCAAAAGCATTCGGCGTCAGCGACGGCGCCACCCAAATCGACGGCATCGGCTGCTGAGCACGCGCCGCCAGCTCACGGACGATCGCGTACAGCTGCGGGTACTGCGCCTCGGTCACACGGTACGCGCCCATAGAACGGAGCGCGATCGTCGCAGAGTTCCAATACGAATAAGCCGTCTGCGCCAACCCCAGCGCCGCAAACACAAACAACCACACGGCACGCCCCGTACCCGCAGCAATAAGCGCTCCAATAGCGAGCAGCAACGCCCACATGCCTCCCAGCAGGAGCGTCGTCTTCAGACCGTTGTGATAGTTGCGGTGGACCATACCGGCGATCCTATGGGGGTTACCTGAGAAGCTGCTGAGAACCAGCCGAACCCCCAATGAGAAACAAGGACCCGCAACCTGCAGCCACCAGGCACAGCGAGATCCACCACAGCCCCGCTCCCCCACACAACGAGGCCGCGACCGGGAAACCCGGCCACGGCCTCGTCGAGGATACAGGACGCGTCAGTTGCGCCGACCCGGACCCGTGTAGTCATCGAAGCGTTCGGGGGCGCTCGGCACGCCCATCTCGCCCATCTCGCCAATGTGGTCCACGGTCTTCGGATCCACCTGCGCGCCACGCGAAATATCCGTCATCGAGCGACGCGAGACGACCTTGATGCGCTCACGCGTGCCGCGACCGCCCGGAAGCTCGCCGTAGTCCTCGCCCAGAGCCTGCTCGTAGGCGTCCAGGAGCTCCCAGCCCTCCCACGTCGTGAACTCGACGCCACGGGACTCCAGGAGCGCCACCATGGCCTCGTGCCCCACCTCGGCGGTGTTCGCGTGCAGACGGCCCTGTGAGGCGTCCTCCACGAGGTGGGAGATCGTCTGCTGGGCGTCCGACTTGGTCGAACCGATGAGGCCGACGGGACCGCGCTTGATCCAACCGGTTGCGTACACGCCCGGGATCACGGGGGCGGATTCGTCCTTCGTCGTATCGCCCTCGATGACGCGACCCTCGACGTTGGGCACAACGCCGGCGCGCTCGTCGAAGGGCAGGCCCGGGATCGGCGACGAGTAGTAGCCCACCGCGCGGTACACAGCCTGCACGGGCCACGTCGTAATGACGCCCGTGCCCGACACGCTGCCGTCACCGTTCAGGGCGGTGCGCTCGGTGCGCAGAGCCTTCACGTGACCGTTCTCGTCCGCGACGATCTCGACCGGAGCCTGGAACAGGTGAATGTGGATGCGACGCGAGGCCGTGTGCTCCTCCGGGTCCGCCATCGCGTAGCTGGTCAGGGTCTTGACGACCTGACGCTGCTGGTTCGACGCGCGCAGCGCCTCCTCCGAGCCCTCGTCGAAGTCGAAGTCCTCTTCCGAAACGATGACGTCCACGTCCGGCACCTTGCCCAGCTCGCGCAGCTCCAGCGGCGTGAACTTCACCTGCGCCGGGCCGCGACGACCGAAGACGTGCACGTCGGTAATCGGGTTCTGCGCGAGGCCCTCAGCAACGTTGGCCGGCACCTCGGTCTTGAGCATGTCCTCGGCGTGCTTAGCGAGCACGCGAGCCACGTCCAGCGCCACGTTGCCGACGCCCAGGACCGCCACCTCGCGGGCCTTCAGCGGCCACGTGCGCGGATAATCCGGGTTGCCGTCGTACCAGGACACGAAGTCGGCAGCGCCGTAGGACTCGGGCAGGTCCACGCCCGGAATGTCGAGCGGGTGATCGCGGTCCGCGCCCGTCGCAATGATGATCGCGTCGTAGTGGTCACGCAGGTCGTCGATGGTCACGTCACGGCCGACCTCGACGTTGCCGAGCAGACGGATGTCGCCGCGCTGGAGGATCTTGTACAGCGCCACAATGATCTGCTTGATGCGCGGGTGATCCGGAGCGACACCGTAGCGCACGAGACCGTAGGGCGCGGGAAGACGCTCAAACAGGTCGATGTTCACCTCGAGCCCCGACTTGGACAGAATGTCCGACGCGTAAATGCCAGCGGGACCAGCGCCGATGACGGCGACGTTGAGCGGTGCCAACCGATTTCTCCTTCTTCGTGACCGCGCGCGTATGCGCGCACCTGAGCACTAAGTCTAGCGCCCCGTTGCCAAGGGCTACCTTAGCTGAGATCCCTCACACACCTCAAGGGTCCCGGGCATACGACGAGACCGGGGCCAGCGACGCAATCACGCCCAGCCGAGCCCCGGCCTCGTTATCGACAATCAGACCAGGCGATCCACCATGAGGTTCGCGAACGCCTCCAGCGCGGTCTTCGCCTCTCCCTTGGGCAGCGGCGCTAGCACGGCGACCGCGTCGTTCGCCCACGTGCGTGCGAGCTCACGCGTCTCCTCAAGAACGTCGTGGCTACGCAGCTGCTCGACGACCGAAGCCAGGGCCTCGTCCGAGGACAGGTCACCCGTCAGCTCACGCAGGATGCGTGCACCGGCCTCGTCGATCGTGCCAGCGGCCTCTCGGCGACGCAGGAGGAGGATGGGCAGCGTGTCCACGCCCTCGCGTAGATCGGTGCCGGGTGTCTTACCCGACTGCTCGCCCGAAGACGCCAGGTCAAGCACGTCGTCGGCGATCTGGAAGGCGACGCCCACCTTCTCACCAAAGTCGCTCACCACGTCCGCAATCAGCTGGCCTGCGCCCGACAGGAGCGCGCCGAAGGACGCGGCGGTGGACACGAGCGAGCCCGTCTTATCCGCCAGGACCTGCAGGTAGAAGTCCACGCGATCGGCACCGTCCGTCGGACCGAAGGTCTCGTTGAGCTGGCCCTCGCACAGACGCTCGAACGTGCGCGCGTGGTGCGCCACCATCTCGGGGCCCAACGAAGCCACCAGCAGCGACGCTCGGGCGAACAGGATGTCGCCCGCCAGAATCGCGCGGTTATTGCCCCACAGGTGCTGAGCCGAGGGCACGCCGCGACGCGTGGGCGCCGAATCCATGACGTCGTCGTGGTACAGGGACGCCAGGTGCGTGAGCTCAACCGCCGTCGCGGCCGTGATGACCTGCTCGTCGAGCGCACGCTCGGGCTCGCCCAACTGCGCGCACACGAGGGTGAGCAGCGGACGCATCCGCTTGCCGCCCGCGACCGCGAGATGACGAGTCAGCTCGTCCGTCAGGTCACGAGACGAGGAAACGGCGTCGAGGAGACGACGCTCGACGACCTCGAGCCCCGGGGTAATACGGGACTCGAGGTCGGGAACATGAAGATCGGGTGTTTGAGCGCTCACGGAATCAGTATGACGATCTTTTCGAGCAGACTCAACACGGGACCCGGGAAGACGCCCAGGGCGAGCGTCCCAATCGCGCACACGGCGATCGCCAGAGCGGACAGGCCCTCCGACTTCACCACGACGGACTCTTCACTGGGCTCCGTGAAGAACATCAGGCGCACGAGGCGGAAGTAGTAGAACGCGGTGATCGCCGAGGCCACGAGGCCCACGATCGCGAGCCAGCCGATGCCGCCCTTGATCGCGTCGGAGAAAATCACGAACTTCCCAATGAAACCGCCCGTCAGCGGGATGCCCGCGAACGACAGCAGGAAGATCAGCATCGCGCCCGCGAGCCACGGGTTGGTGCGGCCGATACCCGCCCACTTGCGCAGGCTCGTCGCCTCGCCCAGGACGTTGCCGTCCGCGTCGCGGCCGCGCACCAGCGTGACCACGCCGAAGGCGCCGACCGTCGCCAGGCCGTAACCGAGCGTGTAGAACAACACATGGCCCGTGCCGCCCTTCTGGATCGCAAGAATCCCCATCAGGATGAAGCCCACGTGGGAGATCGACGAGTAGGCCAGCATGCGCTTGACGTCATCCTGCACGAGGCCGGCGAAGGTACCGACGAGGATCGTCAGGACCGCGATGGCCGCGAAGATGTACAGGAAGTCCCACTGCAGGTAGGCGGCGGCCACCGTGTAGAAGCGGATCATCGCCGCGAAGGCCGCGATCTTCACGGCCGCTGCCATGAAGCCGGTGACCGGGGTCGGGGCACCCGTGTAGACGTCGGGGGTCCACGCGTGGAAGGGGGCAGCGCCCACCTTGAACAGCAGGCCCACCATCACGCAGAACACGCCCACGAGGACCATCCAGTCCATGTTGGTGTTGGTGGAGATGGCCTCGGCCAGCGCGGAGATGCGCAGCGAGTTGGAGAAGCCGAAGAGGAAGGCGGAGCCCATGAGCAGGAAGCCCGAGGAGAAGGCACCGAGCACGAAGTACTTGAGAGCCGACTCGTAGGACAGCTGGCGACGACGGCGGGCCGTGGCAGCCATGATGTACAGGGGCAGCGACATGACCTCAAGGGCCACGAACAGCGTCACGAAGTTATCCGCCGCGGGGAAGATCATCATGCCGCCCAGCGAGAACAGGGTCAGCGGGAAGATCTCGGAACGCTGGTAGCCCTTACGCTCCGACAGCTCCTCAGCGGCCGAGTCCGGACGGTCCGAGGGCTGGGCGGCGAACGCGCCGTCACCAACGGAGGTACGGTCGGCCATCACGAGGACCGCGAAGAAGCCGATGATGGCGAGGGCCGACTGAGCGGCGATCGTCAGCGGATCCTCCATGTACTCCCCCAGCGTCACCGGAGTCTCCACGACGGGGACCCAGCGCAGCGCGAGCATGACGCACGCGCCGGCGGTCGCCAGGATCGACAGGCCGATCACGAGGGGACGGCGCGCCTTGACCGGGGCGAAGGCCTCGACGAGGACGCCGAGGGTCGCACCGCCCAGCACGATGAGGATGGGCGCGAGGCTCACCCAGTGAACCTCGGGGGCTTGGAAGTTAGCCATGGGTAGAACGTTCACTGTGCGCTCCCTTCAGCGGTGGCGCCGACCTGCGTCGTGGGCAGGCCGAGGTCTGAAGCAACCGGGGTCAGTGCGCTCACGAGAGGCGCAGACCAGATACCAAGGACGAGCATCGCGGCCACGAGGGGCACCATGACACCGCGCTCACGGCCGTTCAGGTCCGCCAGGTCTTCCTTGCCCTTGCCGGGGGCGCCGGTGAAGACGCGCTGGTAGGGCATGAGGACGTAGAGGGCGGCGATGACAACGCCGAGCACCGCGAAGAGCGCCAGCGGGCCGCTGACCGTCCACGTCCCCATGAGCACGAGGTACTCGGGCACGAAGCCGGATAGGCCGGGCAGAGCGATGGACGCGAGGCCGGACACGAGCCACAGGCCCGCGAGAACCGGAGTCACGCGCTGCATGCCGACATACTCACGCATGTCCTGCGTGCCACCGCGGCGCGAGAGCCAGCCGGAGAGCAGGAACATCGCGGCGATCGAGACGCCGTGAGCGACCATGTAGAACATGGCACCGACGAGAGCGATCTGCGAGCCGATGAAGATGCCCAGGACCATGAAGCCGAAGTGCGACACCGACGTGTAGGACACCAGACGCATGATGTCGTTCTGGCCGTTGGCCGCCAGGCCACCCCACAGGATGGAGATGACGGCGAGCACGCACATGACCCACTTCGCGGACGCGGCCGCGCCGGGGGTCAGCTGCAGGCACAGGGCGATCATGCCGAAGGTGCCGACCTTGTCCAGGACACCAACGAGCAGCACCGAGGTGCCGGGGCGGGCGACGGCGGCCGTGTCGGGCAGCCACGTGTGCACCGGGACCATGGGAGCCTTGATCGCGAAGGCGACCATGAAGGTCACGAAGATGACCATCTGAATGACGAGCGGGGCGCTCGGCAGGATCTGGGCGAGCGTGTCCATGCGGAAGAACAGCGACACGTCCTGCACCGCGCGCGAGCCCGCCGCCCACAGGTAGAGGATGCCACCGAGCATCACCAGTCCACCGAACAGCGAGTAGAGCAGGAACTTCATGGCGGCCTTGTGACGCGCGGCCTCGTCACCGACGCCGTAGCGTCCGATCATGAGGTAGAGCGGCACGAGCATCGCCTCGAAGGCGAAGTAAAAGACCGTCAGATCGTAGGCCGCGAACATGACGACCATGAACGACTGGAGAGCCAGGACCAGCGCCGGATAGGCGCCGCGGTCCGCGGCATCGTCCTCATCCCAGCCCGCAATCAGCACGAGCGGCACGAGGCCGATCGCCAGGAGGATCATGACCAGGCCGAGGGACGTGACGCCGAGGGACCAGGTGATACCAATCTGGGGGATCCACAGGTGGGACTCGTACACCTGGTACGAGGCCGGGGCGGACCAGTCGAACACGGAGGCGGCCACGTACACGCCGAGCGCGAGCTCGACGAGGGAGACCACCAGGGCGATGACGCGCCCGGCGGCGCGCCTCAGGGGCGAGACGAAGCCGAGGAGGGCCGCGCCCGCAGCCGGAATGGCCACGAGGACGGACAGCCACGGGAAGTTAGCAGTAATCATTGCACTTTCCATTGTCGTGTACCCCTTACAGCCTGAATCCGAGGACGATGGCCAGGGCGAGGATGACGCCACCCAGGATGTAGGCGGCGTACGTGCGCACGAGGCCGTTCTGGGTGATGCCGACGATGCGTCCGAGCAGCTGCGAGCCGGCTCCGAGGCCGTTCAGCGCACCGTCGATGGCGCTCGCATCGCCGACGGTCGCGACGGTGACGAGGCCCTTGGCGGGCATCATGAACAGGGTCTCGTTGACGGTGTCCTGGTAGAGGTCGCGGCGTGCGGCCTCGGTCAGGGCGTTGCCTGCGGGGACGGAGGTGGGAACCTCGTCGCGCCCGTACTTCATCCACGCGATGACCGCGCCGAGGATGACGAGGGCGAGGGTGGCTCCCTGAATGACGTACTCGTTGAGGACGGGGTCACCGTGCATGACGTGACCGATCGAGGGGACCAGCCACTCGGTGAAGGTGTTCCCCACCGAGAGGGCACCGCCGAGGACGACCGCGCCGATGGCGAGGATGATCATCGGGATTGTCATGAGCGGGCCGGACTCGTGCGGGTGCACGGGCTCGCCCTCGGCCTCGGTGGTCCAGCGGGCCTTGCCGTGGAACGTCATGAAGAAGAGACGCGACATGTAGAACGCGGTCACGCCCGCACCAATCATCGCGACGGGTCCGTAGACCCAGCCAGCCCACAGAGCAATGTTGCCGCCGAAGCTGTCGGCGCTGAAGGCGGCCTCGATGATCTTGTCCTTCGACCAGTAGCCGGAGAACGGCGGAACGCCGAGGATGGCGAGCCAGCCCATCATGAACGTCAGCCACGTGACCTTCATGGCGCCACGCAGAGCGCCGAAGCGACGCATGTTCACCTGGTCGGCCATGCCGTGCATGACGGAACCGGCACCCAGGAACATGAGGGCCTTGAAGAAGCCGTGGGTGAAGAGGTGGAAGATCGAGAATGCCCAGCCGATGGGACCCAGGCCCGCGCCCAGCATCATGTAGCCGATCTGGCTCATGGTGGAGGCCGCGAGGACCTTCTTCATGTCGTCCTTCGCGCAACCGACGATCGCACCGAAGAGGAGCGTGATCGCACCGATGATGGCGACGGCGGTCGCCGCGATGGGGGCGGCCCAGAAGACGTCGCCGGAACGAACGATCAGGTAGACGCCGGCGGTGACCATCGTGGCCGCGTGAATGAGCGCGGAGACGGGAGTCGGGCCGGCCATGGCGTCGCCCAGCCACGCCTGCAGCGGGAACTGTGCGGACTTACCGCAGGCGGCCACCAGCAGGAAGAATCCGATGACCGTCGCGGACGCCGTGGGGATCGACTCGACCTGGGTAGAGACGACGGAGAAGGACACCGAGTGGAAGGAGGCGACCATCGCCATCATGGCGATCAGCATGCCCATGTCGCCGACACGGTTCATGACGAACGCCTTCTTGGCGGCGACCGCGTAGGCGGGCACGTGGTTCCAGAAGCCGATCAGCAGGTAGGACGCCAGGCCCACGCCTTCCCAACCGGCGAAGAGGCCGGCGTAGGAGTCCGCGAGGACCAGGGTCAGCATCGCCGCGATGAAGAAGTTCAGGTAGGCGAAGAAGCGGCGGCGGGCCGCATCGTGCTCCATGTAGGCGATCGCGTACACGTGGATGAGCGAACCGACGAAGGTCACCAGGATGACGAACGTGATCGACAGCGGGTCCACGAGGAGACCGAAGTCGACGGTGAAGTCACCGGCGGGGATCCAGGTGAACAGCGTCTCGCCGAAGCGGCGCGCGTCCACGGGGGCGTTCCACATCTGGGCGGCGATCAGCGCGCCGACCACGAACGTGGACCAGGACGCGAGGGTTGCCAGCAGGTGACCCCACTTGTCCGAGGCGCGACCCAGCAGCAGGAGCAGGCCCGCGCTGGCCAGCGGGATGAGGATGAGCAGCCACGCGTAGGCGGCGACTCCGGTGGCGGGGACCGTCTCGTAGACGGAGAGAGCCTGCGGGGAGATGAAGGTGGTCATGAGTTACGTCCTCCCTCAGTTCTTCAGCAGGTTGAGATCGTCCATGCTCGTGGTCGAGCGGGAACGATAGATGGACACGATAATCGACAGGCCGACGACGACTTCGGCGGCCGCGACGACCATGACGAAGAACGCCATGATCTCGCCGTCAACGTTGGAGTTAATGCGCGAGAACGTCACGAGGACGAGGTTCGCGGCGTTGAGCATCATTTCGACGCCCATGAGCGCGATGACCGCGCTGCGGCGCACGAGGACCGTGGTCGCACCGATGGCGAACAGCACACCCGCAAGGATGAGGTACCAGGCGAGGCTCACTTGCTCTCCTCCTTCTTCTCAATGGGGGTGGTGGTGCGCGCCTTGCGGGCCCGAGGCTGGGCCAGACCGGTGGGCGCGGCGGCGCCGGGCATCCCGAAGGAGCCGGAGCGCGGGACGTCGGGCGTGCGCCCGATGGTGTAGGGCGACTCGTCGATCGCGTCGGTCGCCGAGGTCTCGGTGCGAGCGAGCGCGAGCTGCTCGGAGACCTCGGGGGTAACCTCGCCAATCGTGCGGGCAAGGCCACGCACGCGCAGGACTCGAGGCACCGACTCCTCGACCGGGCCGAGGGTCTCGCCGGAGACGGCGGGCACGTCCGCCGCGTTCGACTGGGCGTAGACACCGGGGGCAGGCAGCTGGCCGATGCGAGCGCCCTTCTCGGCGAACGCGCGCATCTTGTTGCGGGCCGTCTCGAACTGGTCGGCCTTCGGGGCGAGGCGATCAGAGTGGGTCAGCAGCATCGCGCCGACAGCGGCCGTGATCAGCAGGGCGCCGGCGAGCTCCATGCTCAGCCAGTGCTCCTGGAACAGCGTGATCGCCAGGTCGGTGATCGGCTGGTTGGAGTAGGGGTCAACCTCAACGGGCTTGTGCGGGGCGGGCACAGCCTTGAGGATCGCAGTCGTGACGATGACGATCAGGCCGAGGCCGCCGAGCACCGCCGCGACGATCGCGCCGCGGCTCTGGCGGGTGTAGTCGTCGGAGGTGCCGATACCGATCAGCATGATGACGAAGAGGAACAGCATCATGATCGCGCCGGTGTACACGACGATCTGCGCGACGCCCAGGAAGGGGGCGCTATTCGCGATGTACAGGACTGCCAGGCCGAGCATGACGCCGACCATGCAGATGACCGAGTGCGCAGCCTTCTTGAAGAAGAGGACACCCAAAGCGCAGGCGACCATGACAATGGCCGTGCATGCGAAGAGGATGATCTCCCCCGTTGACCCCATCATGGGCCAACCATTGGACAGGTTCATCAGTGTGCCTCCTCGGCGACTCGCACCGTCTTGAGGGAGGGATCGTCAGGGCGGCGGCTCGCCACCCAGTCAACCTGGGCGGCGGTGGGGCCGGTGACTTCCCCGCGGTAGTAGTCGATGTCGTTCTTACCCTCGACCATGGGGTGGGGCGCTGCGAGCATGCCGTCTGCGAGCGGGACGAGGAGGTCTTCCTTCTCGTAGATGTCGTCCTCGCGGGTGTACTTGGCGATTTCGAAGTCGTTCGTCATCGTCAGGGCGCGCGTGGGGCACGCCTCGATGCACATGCCGCAGAAGATGCAGCGCAGGTAGTTGATCTGGTAGACGCGGCCGTAACGCTCGCCCGCAGAGTACTGCTCCTCGGGCGTGTTCGAGGCGGCCTCGACGAAGATCGCGTCAGCGGGGCACGCCCAGGCGCACAGCTCGCAGCCGACGCACTTTTCCAGGCCGTCGTCGTAGCGGTTGAGCTGGTGACGACCGTGGAAGCGGGGCATGACGCGCGCGGGTTCGCGCGGGTACTGCTCGGTGACGGTGGGCCGGAAGAAGGAAGCCATGGTGACTCCGTAGCCGGCCATGGGCGCGACGAACTGCGCGAACGCACCCTTGGGGTCATGCTCGAAGAGCATTTCCTCGTCGGTGGTCTTCTCACTCATCGGTGGACTCCTTCGGGCTATCGATTGCCGAGGCCGGGGCCAGCTCGCCCTCGATGGTGGCGAGGCCGCGCGGCGAAGCAACGGGGGTCTGTCCGGGCAGCGGCGGGACGGGGAAGCCGTCCTCGAAGCCGGTGTATTCGCGCTCGGAGGCGGGGATCTCCTCGGGCTCACCCTTGTCGGTGACCCAGATGATCGCCAGGGCGATCAGGAAGAGGACGCCGACGCCTCCGAAGAGAACGTAGTTGGGGAGCTGCACGAACTGGGTGATGCCGCGCACCAGGGTGACGAGCACGAGCCAGCCCAGGGCGATGGGCATGAGGCGCTTCCAACCGAGGTTCATGAACTGGTCGTAGCGGAAGCGCAGCAGCGTGGCGCGCGTCCAGATCATCAGGAACATGAAGAACCAGATCTTCAGGAAGAACCAGAGCATGCCCCACCAGCCGGAGGTGAGGAACTCGACGTGGGAGAGCGGCCACGGAGCGTGCCATCCACCGAAGAACATCGTGGTGGCCACGGCCGAGACGTTGAGCATGTTGACGTACTCGGACAGGTAGTACCAGCCGAACTTCATCGACGAGTACTCGGTCATGTGGCCGGCGACGATCTCGCCTTCGGCCTCGGGGAGGTCGAAGGGAAGACGGTTGACTTCACCGACGGCGCTGATGCAGTAGATGACGAA
>ERZ824522.2004-NODE-2004-length-11501-cov-2.876638_pt1 | contig 11501 bp, 8 predicted proteins | sample MGYA00519935_ERZ824522 | MGnify/ENA primary metagenome ERZ824522 (study PRJEB31778, sample SAMEA3449160) | human gut metagenome | biome: human gut; feature: human-associated habitat; material: faeces | place: United Kingdom | collected 2010/2012 ...
CAAATGTTGCACTGTCAATTTTGGAATCTTTCGGAATCTGACTAAAATTTGAATTTACTTTGATATAAGTCCGGCAGTTCTGGTGTGCTGTTCCAAATCCTGCAAGGTTTCCAGACTTAATACCATCATCAAATCCAACATACGGATAATTGTTATCTCCAATCTGGCTGGTTGGACTTCCCTCTTCCACACCAATCATGTTAAAGGAACTCTTCTGGATTTCCACTGGTGTCGGATCGATCCTGACCGGATACTGACGTTCTTCTGCCGAAAGCCAATCCCTGTCTGGTTTTACGGTCAGGATTGTTTTTCCCTCTTCTTCCCGAAGTTCCAATGTGATCAGGAAACTGATTTCCCCGGCAGCATCTTCCATTGATGGAGTCTCCAGAAGATACTTTGCATCTTTGATTGTCTTCCCTTCCGGATAGATATAGACCTGATTGTCTTTTACTTCTGCCTGATACCCCGGAATCTGCAGCTCGTATTCATAGACTTCCCTGTCTGTTGGCTGCTGAAGTACGATATCTTCCTTAATGCTGGAATCCAGTACTGTATACTGAACATCTGCGCCCTCGTAAACTTCATTATAAAGGATCGCATTATCCTTAATAACAGAATGTGTATAATCTCCATCTACTGGAATGATTCCGATTCTGGTCTTTCCATTTTCAATCGTTACACCATTCTCTTCTGACATCTGTTCCGGAAGAAGGATGGCATAATCGTTTGCCTTGTTCTGATAAACTTCTGTTTTCTCTTCCTTTTCCTCAGTTGCCACTACACTGCTGGCTTCCTGTGCTTCTTCGGATGCCGGAGTATCTGCTTCTTCTGGTTTTACAAGTGTATTATCAACCAGCTCGGTATCTCCATCCTCATTCTTATAAGTTCCGACATAACCTCCATAAACGGTTGTATACTGCTTGTCTCCTGTCTTATAAGTCTTGGAAATGGCATCATAATCGATCAGTTCACCTTCCGGTTCTTCCGGAATCGGATAGTAATCCTGAGGTTCTTTCAACTCCACTTCTTTTTCCTGCGGATTTTCTTCTGTTTCTTCCGTTGGAGTTGTCTGTTCTTCCTGAATCTCTGTATCTTCTGATGGCGTCGTTTCATTTTGTACGTCCGCATCAGACTGCTGACTCTTATCTTGTTCTCCAGATGTGGAATCTGTTATCCCGGCTTCCTCTTCAGTCAAAGCCTCTGGTCTGGAGAAATCTGCATTCTTCTGTACATCCTCAATGGCCTCTTTTGCCTGTACAAAGATAGGTTCTGTTCCCTGTAGTGCCATCAGGAGTGCAAGTACTAAGGCTATAGCCGACTTTCGAAATCTCTTCATAGTCTCTTTCTCCCTCTTGTAATCTTTTTCTATAATTCCTTAAAAAAATAACCGCTACCCTCCTTTTTTTCTGACTTTGGCACTACTATAATCTAAAAAATCAAAAAATTTTCACAAATGGTAAAAATGACCCTTGAGGTGGCAAAAATAGACGAAATCGGTCGAAAAAAATAGTAAGACACCATCGCCTTACTATTTTTCATCTAATTTCATATATAATAATATTTTCACTTGAAAGGATTTCTCCGTATGGCAGATCTCCATCTGACCATGATACTTTTCTACTACAAGTTTCACATTCTGTAATCCTATTCCATGTCCTTCTTTCCTGCTTTTCGTTGTCAGATAAATTCCATTCCTCACTTTTGGTGTATCTTTTATGCTATTCTCAATCTGGATATTCATGATTCCTTTTCCATAATACATCTGAAACGATAATCTCCGTTCGTCTGAAGCTGCCGCCCCACGAATGGCATTATCCATAAGATTTCCCACAACTATACTTAGGTCAAATAATTCTTTCCCTATATGATTCGGTATTTCCACAGAAATCTCTGGCTTTTCAATTACTGATTTCACATCTTCCAAAATATAATTCAGCAGATTATTCATATTACGGTTTTCTGTATATAAATGATGACATAAGGCTGTTCCGGCTATATTCTCCATTTGTTTCAGATACGATAGAATCTCTTCATTTCCTCCCGTTTTTGCCATTGCACCTATCGTTGTAAGATGGTGTTTATAATCATGATGTATCTTATTCAGCCTGTCCTGTGATTTCATCATCATCTCCAGTTCTTTTGCATACTGGCTCATCTGAATCTTCATCTCTTCCTGTTTTGCTGTTTCAATATAACTTTTCTGAACCTCATCGTGCAGATAGAAAATAAATACATTGATAAACAGTAAGAATAATACAATCGTAGACCGCACACCTCTTCTGTCTGGCAGCAATATCCTGATGCAGACTATAATACTGATCACCGGGACAGAAAGCATAGCCAGCCAATGACTGTTCTTTATATAATAACTTCTCTTTACATCCACTTTTCTTTCAATAATGACTTCCAGTAAAAAGAATATAAAATTTCCCATTACGATAGTTCCCGGTCCCATGTGATGATGTACCGGATTTCTTGCTACCGCATACCGTTGAAAGAACACGATTGGAATCCCATTACATAAAATTCCCATAATATATACCATAAGTGTATTCCAGACATGATGTTGCCAGTCTGCCTGATATGCCACTGTTATAATTAACAGAGCGATCAGCTCAAAGATCAGATCTCCGTACATCGTTCCCCACTGCATACTTCCCCAGCAGGAAAGCAGATATGCACAAAAATATGCAAATAGCTTTTGTGTATCCTCATTTTGAGGATACAGGATGGTATTGTAACGGAACACAATATAAATCCAGAATAATTTACTTGTCAGATAAGTGATCAAATGTATATTCATAATCTTTTCTTCTCCGTTTGTAATAGTCTTTCTCTAACCTTCTTGCGATTTGCTTTACTGATACTGAGACGTGTCTTGTCTTTCATAACCACGTTGTCATATTCGTAATGCTCCACGTGTTCCATATTGATGAGATAGGACTTGTGGATCAGTAAGAAATATTCTTCTGTTATATCCGCTACATCCTTTAATTTTCCTCGATATTCATATTCTTTTTCCGATGTCACGATATGTACTCTTTTTCCCAGACTATAAAAATACAGGATCTTGTCATAAGAAATTTTGTGGATTCCTTTTGTATCCGTATATTCAAATATCTTCTTCCGTTCTTTTAACAGTTCCCGTAATTCACCTATCACCCGGAAAAGTTCTTCCTCTCGGATTGGCTTTACAAGAAAATCAAATGGATGAATGCGAAATAATTTCATAGCATATTCCTGATATGTTGAAATATAGGTAATGCGCAGTTCTTTTCCATAATTTTTCTTTCGTATCTCCGTTCCGATATCAATTCCATTCTCATGTTCCAGACAAATATCAAGGAATAACATATCGTAGGATTCTTCTTCCAGCCTGTTAAGAAGCTGCTCCGCAGAATAGTATATTTCTACAGATATCTGACAGTCATTCGCTTTCCCATAATGGAGCAGCTTCTGTTCTAACCAATTACATAGAATGATGTCATCATCACAGATTGCAAGTTCTAGCATATTTTCTCACCCTCAGTCTTTCGTAACGCGACAAATAGGGAAAAGAATCCCCTTCAATTCTTTTCCCGAATGGACATCACTAATTTTGTGTCATTTTTCTGGTGCAACAGCACCACTTCCTTTGCTGTCTTATTTTGTCCTCTATATAATAAACACTTGAACAAGAAAAAACTGTCGCCATTTTATAATTTATTTATATTTTTTATGTTTTATTTATATTTTATCCAAATATTACAGCGATAACTAATAATGTCACCCCCTGCATTATTCTTTTTATTTTTAGCGTCATTTGATAAAACATCAACGTTTTTGATGGCAAAAAGGGAACCTGCAAAACCAGATTCCCTTTAAAATACATGCTCTTCTCTAAAAGGATGATAAATCCACCATCCTCTGCTTATTTTTAAAAACTTTTTCCTTTTTTACAATACTTATAAATATTAAATGGTTTTTCTTTTTTTTCAAATAAAATCCCTGTTGTTTTAATAATTTTTATAAGTTCATCCGACTCCATATCTGTCGTTTTAAATATAAATATTTTCTTTTCATTTGTTATGAAAAAAAAGAAGTTTTTATATAAGAACATTCTATCAATATTTTTAAATTCATAAATTTGATCTTCATCTATTTTAATTGCGTTTTCATCGATATCCACCGTTTCATATCCTGATCTACCCCAGACAAATTCATGAACATTTTTTTCAAAATTTTTACCAATCATTTGATACCAAATAATCCAAGCCACACAAGCCACACAAGTTCCAATCCCTATTCCAAACATCAAATAACTTTCCGACAGATAACAATTAATCGACAGTAAAAATTCTACAGGTGTAAAAATATAGATAATCATTCTACTTTTCTGTCTTGTTTTAAATAATTGATTAGGAATTATAAACCCAAGCGAAAGCATTCTTTCTAATTCTTCCCTATCCTCATCTGACACAATTGATTTAATATGCATTCTTCTTAATCCCCCTTTTGCCAGAGGTCCTCTTTATAAAATCGAACCTCTGGCCATTGTCTCTTTTATTCTTTTACAATTTACAGCGCTTGAATCAACAAACCAAAAACAGTACCTGCTCCAGCTGAAAATAAAGCAATAATTGACGGAATTGCATTTACAACTAATGCACCCGCAAGAACTAATATTACGGCTCCTGCCAGTATATTACTATGCTCTTTTGTGAATTCTACAACATTAAATTCAAGACCACTATTAGAATTTAATGTCATTGTAAAAATCAAAGCAACCGATATTGTCCACTCTTTTTCCTCTTCTGGCAGCAAATCTGATGTACTAAATACAATGGAAAACTCTACACTATTGGCAAAAACATTATTTATTTCAAAAGCAATATTACCAGATTTAACCGATAAAGCAATTTTTTCTATCGTATTTCCAAAGTTATCTGCTCCCTCTATACCTGTATCTGATAAATTTGATGAAATCTCCATAATTTGATTTTTGCAAGTTTGTGTCAATTCTCCATCATTTCCTATATCCACTTTTATATTATAAATTTTACCAGTTGAACTTTCAAGCGATGTGGATATTTTAGTAGAAATATCAATTGCTCCTTGAGGACTCATCATTGTTCCCAGTGAAATTTCCTTATCATACTCCACACCCACATCCATAATTTTATTCAGATAACCAAGCGGCTCCATTACATTATAGACATATTGATTTCGTGCTATTTTTACCTTTGCCCGAAGATTTTCTTGCGCTATTTCCTCATCTGTTTTTGTCGATACGGCATCGAACTTTTTAAATCCAGTATCTCTCCCTGAATATGCATCTTTATCCAGTGGGAACGAAGGTGATGAAGAAAATGAGTTCAACTCACAAAATTGATCAAATGCCCAGTTCTTCGGCATCGAATATCCCAAATTACAGCTAAATCCAGTTGACATATCTGCCACAAATGATTTACTTGCCAATCCTGCTTCATAAACTTTAGTACATACATATCTTGGTGCATAAATGCCGACTTTATAATTTTTATCATTTGTCGAACTGAAAAAGATCATGTGAATCTGTTCAAAATAAGGTATAATAAATGTATCAATCTGATATGAATAACAATCAAAATCCACTGCAAAGTATATAGTCGTTCCACTTGGTATACCGATTCTCTCGGCTGCTAAAATTGCTGTCTGTGCATCAACACTTCCCTGGGACGGATCCTTAAAATAGTTTAATTCATATCCTCCATCCTGATATATCGGGAATACCGATAATCCTGCATTTTCAATGTTTTTCACTTCTGTTGATGTCAAATATTTCGGTGTATGTTCTTTTCCAACAGAACCTGTCAGATAACGTCCTACATGAGTATACCCTGCATTTTTTATATCTAATGCCTGTTGTTTATTTAATACTGTTGCACAGTCACACGCTTTTGCTGCCCTGTTTGTATCGCCTTTACTCGTAAGCAATGATTTCATAGTAGAAACATTTACTTTTCCTTTTGTTACAAGTCCAATTCCTGTCAGACCATAAAACTCCTGAAATTCTGACACCTTTGACTCTGTAGTCGAATCAAACACGCCATCGAATCTTCCCGGATTATATCCGTTAAAATATAGTCCGTATTGAGCAATCTTATTAAATGGAACATATTTCGTCGAGTTCTGTCCGTTCTGTAATGTACCCGGAAACGCATTTGTTGTTGCATCGCCAAAATTAACTGAATTCAAATCTGTAATTAATTCAGTTGTAACTCCTTCAGCCGCCTGCAATGCACCAACTAAAGACAAAATTGTCTGTCTTGAGGCAATTCCATCACAAGGTCCAACACCAATAACATCTGACCAGTCACTATTTAATTGCTGTTGAATAAGAACAATATTGGAATCCCCACCAGAAACCTTTGTAAACCAGTTTAGGGATAACAATCCAGACCAAACTTTCCAATCAATTTTGCCCGTAACTTCCAGTCCTGCATTTTCCTGCATCTTTTTAACTGCATTTACTCCTGATGTATAATAAATTCCAGTAATTCCTCCAGCAGCATATCCTTTGCAAAACAGAGCACACTGAATCAAGCATACATTAACCTGCGGAGTATCATTCGGATCCATTTTTGTAATAATGGCTAACTTCTTCATGGTATTAATAGTAAGTGGTCCAACCGTTCCTGTAATCGTTGAGATTCCATTCTGAATCTGAAATGCACGAATGATTCCCTGCATCACGGCTGTTCCGGTCTTTCCATCTTCATCCAGTTTTACCCAATCCTTATGTCCACCAAACATCGCATTTAAATATTTTTGTGCTGCTTTTACATTCTGATCACTCATATTCACTACCTCCTAATTCAAGTCAATTATAAAGATTTCTAACTCTTTATATGTCTATCACTAAAAGTTACAATAACAATTTATCAATCAACTGTGCCTATTTTGTGACTATTTTCCAAAGGATTCATTAACTCCCTTATAAAATCCTTAACAAATTATGAAAGAAACCATCAATTTATCACCCCATATCCCATTATAGAACTGTAATCTACTGCATAATTTCTCTGCCGTACCTGATCACTGGAATTTCCCTCAATCGTGTAAACTCTTCCACCTTCACACTTTTCTACTATTCCTACATGATCCGATGTTCCATCATGATCCCAGTCAAAAAAGATGATCATTCCAGCTGTCGGAGTTGTTCCGCCACTCTGCCACTTATTCTTTCCCTGAAACCAGGACACTCCATCACTGCACAATGAGAATTTAGGAACATTCCCACTTGCAATCAGACCGCTCTGATCCGCACACCAGCTTACAAAACAGGCACACCATTCTACCCGACTGTCAAATCCGTACCAGCTCCAGAACTTCTGACCGCCACTGTTTCCAAGCTGCCCCATTGCAACCGACACAATCTGCTGATTACCAAACAAACCAGCAAACAGGCTGCCACCGGAATAATACCGCATCACATGGGGAACGTATTGGGGATCTCCGTAACTGCTCCATCCATGCGAAGCTGCCTGTTCCTGTGAAAACTGCAATGCATTGGCTTCTGTATAACCGCCTCTTTGCAATGCCCATCCTATGTAGCCATTTCCATAGTTATATCCCTGCCATGCAAGTTTCAGCTTGTCCAGATCCTGTGGACTGCTGCATCCTGCCTGTCTGATACAGTCTGCAAAGGTCTGTACTCCAACCTCTATCGAATAATCCGGATCAGTAATAGAACCAGGAGTGTGTGGGAATCTTGTATTATATGGACTTTCCGAACACTGCATCGGGTCTGTTCCCCTGCCTCCAGATTCCTGCATCATGATGGCCTGTATCGCAGACACATATTCCGGAATGCCGTATTGGGATGCATACTGCTGTATCACAGAAGTATACGCAAGCACTTCTTCACTTAGGGATTCGGAGCTTTCCGAATTACTGCTGAAAGCTGCTCCTGCAATGATTCCCACAATCAGAATAAATACCAGAAGAAATGCACTACCTCCGGCAGCAATCCATTTTCCCATTTTTTCAAGAGCTACTACCCCTTTTTGAATCGCTGCTGTAATTCCCTGTACGGATAACTTTGAACCCTTTCCAGTTACCTGAAGGACTGCTTTTCCACTTTCTGCCGATGCCTGTGCTGACTTTCTTGCCATCTGGGCTGCTCTTGCTTTCTGCATCGCCTGAAGACTTTTTTCCATCTGCTGTTTCTGCATGGATGCCTGTGTCTTTATTTTTTCTTGAGACAGACCGGATACTTTTACCACTCTCGGTGCTGCTTTCACCTGCCGTTTACCATTCTCCTTGGCAAGTGCTGCCTGCTCCGGTTTCAACTTGATTAATTTCTTTCCGCTTTCTGCCCCCTGCTCCATTGCTTCTTCGGCAGCTTTCGCTTCTTCCTGTCTGCTTTTTCTTTCCTTTATCTTCCTGTAGGTCACTCCAGCAAGTTTTTTTCCACCTTGATATGTGGTTTTCCCTATACTTTTTCCTGCCACACTCGCCGCTCTGTACTGTACGGATTCTATTTTTTCAGTTCCATACTGTGTTGGGGATTCTGACTGCCCACTGCTTTTTTCATGTAGTTCCCTTGGCTTTTCTTTTGCTTCCAGAACCGCTGAGCGAACCAGTTCTTTCGGAAGTCGGGCAGCCGGATTTCGAATCTTCGGATTCTTATCCCTTACCCGTTCCTTGATATCTTTCATCCGGTCACCCTCTTTCCGTATCTCTTATCTCATCGGGCAACATCCCGATGTTTCTTTTTTTCCTGCTGTTTCTGCAACTGCTCCACCTGTCTGATTGCCTCATTTACCAGTGGATGTTCGTTGTAATATGGCACAAGTTCCAAGTCTCCCCTGTCTTTTGATGACAACGGTAATGGATATTCCATGTCTGAATAAATTGATTCTGGATCATGAATAGAAAACTCAATAGCCGGACACATATTGGCAGATGTTCTACAATATTTCTGGTACTTTTTATATGCCTCTTCCAGCGTTCTGCATTTTGTATATTCTCCTAAATCATGGAACTCACCGCACTCTGCAGCATAAAAAGTTATCGTTACTTCTTCTTTTTTCTTCATTATGATTCTCCCGGTTTTGTTGTCATTAGTTTATAAAGGTCTGTATTCTTTGGGAACGTATTCTCAAATGGTACGATATTCCCAGAGCAACGGATTAGGCCACTGCCAACCGATACATTTGTAATATAGGACAGTTGGTTTTCGGAAATATTCAAAAGAGCTGCCAATTCTTCCCTGTCTGTACTTGCCTGATTCAAAAGAATCAAAAACTCACTGTTTGCCAACATCAGTCTTGCAGTGTCCGATTTCAGAAGTTCCTCAACATTTTGGGTTAAACCTGTCACGAATCCATTGTATTTTCTGATTCTCTTGTACAGTCGGTAGAAGAAATTTGCACTGTATTCATAGCGGAATAACAGATAGAACTCATCGGCAAATATCCATGTCGTTTTTCCTTCTTTCCAGTTCTGAATTACCCTGTTGAAAATACTGTCTAAGGTAACCAGCATTCCCAGTGGCATAAGCTGTTCCCCCAGTTCCCGGATATCATAATCCATGATCCTGTTCTTCTTATTCACATTGGTCGGCTGTGCAAAGGTGTTCAGGCTTCCATTGATAAAAAGTTCGGATGACAGTGCAAGTCCCCTTGCCTCTTCTTCCGGCTGTAACATCAACTGTCGGTACATATCTTTCAATGTCGGAACTTCTCCGGTATAACCACTTCGGATATAATCCCGGTACACATCTGCAGCACAGCGGTCCAGGATTGACTTTTCTTTTGCTGACAGGTTTCCTGCTCCAACCAACTGTTCAAATACAGACAGAATAAACTCCGATTTTTCAATCAGTGGATTCTTTTCATTGCCGTAGGCTGCGTCCATATCCATTGCATTCAGGTGATTGTCTGATGTCGCAGATACTTTTACAACCTGTCCACCCAGAGCCTCTACTAATTTTGTGAATTCGGACTCCGGATCAAGAATCAGGATATCGTCATCGGTACTCAATGCCAGATGCACAATCTCTTCTTTTGCCGAAAAGCTCTTTCCTGATCCACTGACGCCCAACCGGAAACTGTTTCCATTCATCAGTTTCTTCCGGTCGGCTACCAGAAGGTTCTTGCTGACTGCATTCTGCCCATAATAGATACCGCCCGGCTGCAGGATTTCCTGTGTATGGAACGGGATTAAAACAGCCGTTGATTCCGTTGTCAATGTACGCAGGGCATTGATCTTTCGCAGTCCGTAAGGAAGCACTGTATTGAGTCCGTCCACTTGCTGCCACTTTAATGTTGCCATCTGGCACAGATGCTTTCTTGCTATCGACAATAATAATTCCGTATCGGAATCCAACTGTTTTTTACTGTCTGCCAGATGTACCATTGTCAAAATTCCGAACATCATACGCTGGTCTCTGGTTGTCAGATCATCGAGCATTTCCTTGGTTTCTTTTCTCTGAAGTTCCATATCGTATGGTACGATTGCCGAGAAGTTATTATTAGCGTTCTGCCTTCTCTGCCAGTTGGTCACGTTGGTTTCCACACCAAGCAGTCGGTTCTGGATTTCCCTTACCGCTTCATCCGTAGGGACTGGCAGGATATCAATCGACAATATCAGATTCCGGCTGAAGTCACACAGTTCTGAAATCATGTCATCTTTAACATAACTTGCATAATCCTGCATATACAGGACTCTTCCGTACCTGTCACCGATTTTAAAATGGTCACGTTCAAATTCCATAGAATCCGGACACATCCAGTCCTTGAAACTTGTTCCCTTCTTGGCAAATTGTTTCAGATCAAACGGAAATGCCTGTGGGACATCTCCCTTGAAGAAGTCCCTGAAAATCTGGAGCCGGCTCTCTGCGTCCAGTCCTTCTGCTGTGGACGATAACTTTGCCAGATGTGTTACGATGTCTGTTCCGATACGTGCAAAATAGGTTCTTGCATCGTCAATCGATCTTTTATGTACACTGACAGTCAGATACCGTTCCTGATAGATGCTGTTGTTTGTTCCTGTAATCTTAGACAGGAGCATTTCGTTGTATTCTTCCCGATAGTGGTCCAGTCCATCTTCCTTCATTGGAAGCAGGATTGATTTTTCAAATTCTTCTTTATTGATTCTCCGGTTATTGATGGTAATTTTGGCAGAAATGCCGGAATCCAGTGAATTTAAGAGTTCGGAATAATCCAGAAACATTTCTGTCTTATTGTCCTTACTCGCAATATAATAGTTGATATCTGTAAAACGATATGTTTTTGAGAATTTCGTTCCCTGTTGAAAAATTCCGGCCAGATTCGCTGGATGGGAATTGCCTGTTGGACTGATTTCGGAACTTTGAAGCGTTCCTTATCCATCCGAAGTGCCTGACTTAAGGTTTTAATCAAAGGCATCACTCCTTCCCTTGCGTTTCTTTCTCTGTTTTGCTTCTGCTCTTTGCTCCCGCTCTTTTATGATTTCCGCTCCATCCTTTTGATTCTTTTCTCCCAGCGAGATGGTCT
>ERZ824522.2010-NODE-2010-length-11480-cov-31.798337_pt1 | contig 11480 bp, 10 predicted proteins | sample MGYA00519935_ERZ824522 | MGnify/ENA primary metagenome ERZ824522 (study PRJEB31778, sample SAMEA3449160) | human gut metagenome | biome: human gut; feature: human-associated habitat; material: faeces | place: United Kingdom | collected 2010/2012 ...
CGATCCGTTCTATAATGGTGCTGAGGAAATAAAGGAAGCATATATGCGTTTGTATAGATTTGATTATAAAAAAGCATGTTGCAGTATGGATGATTTTGAATTTAAAAAATTGGATTAGAATTTATGGAGAAAGTAAATGAGGTATTCTTTTCAGAAAAGGGACTGACTTCAACTTCTGCATCCCATTTAGCAGACCTTGCGCAGAAAACAGTTTTGGGTAATGAAGCAAAACTGAAGAATATGAGTTTCATTACTACCAAGGTGGATATTGTAGGCTCACTCTCCGAAAGCGGGAAGACAGTCAGTCTGGGTTATGATGAAAAGGGTTTATCTGAAGTTAAGGGGCTGCTTGAAGAAATCGCAGAAATGAATGCTTTTTGTGCCTGGATGCGTGAAGCCATAAAAGCCAAGGAAAGGGAGATACAGCAAATAAACAGATGCTCCTTTGATGAATGGTGTCAGTTATTCGGATATCCTGTTATTGAAAAGACAGAACTTCCGAAAGAAATACGTGCGGAAGACCTTATTGCTGAAATGAATGTGAAAGAACGAAACCGTTATTTTACACTTGAAGCTATAGCCGCAACCATAGGAAAATATATCCATCCCGGAGGAAAGTTTTCGGATGCCAGAGAAGAACTTTTAACCAAGACGATGAAACCTTATACAGCAGATGGAATAGGAAAGGATACCTTAATTTACTCCCATACAGCTTCGGTAAGCCAGGAGAAGGTGGAAGAAGTCTTCTTTGAACTGCAAAAGATACACAGACAGAATGAGCGTGAACTTAACCGTATCAAGTTTGCATTGAAAAGGGAGTCCGACCGGTTGAATCTGGAATCGCAACAAAAATATAAGTCTGAACTGGACAAAGCTTCATTGCAGTACAAACGGATGTTTTCGCAATATAAAGAGTGGCAGATAAAGGAATCTGATCGTGTATCCAAACTGAAGATTATCGTTCCGGATGCACTTCAGACGACATACGAAAAGTTGTCTCTATTGGAAGAATAAATCAGGTTGAAAGAAGCTGATGTCATAAGGTATATCGATTCTTTCTTTACGGGAACAGTATCATTAGTCACTATTTATAAGGATTGGTTTGAGACATGTTTAACTTAAAACACGACGGGTAATATATACCATATGAGGTTTGAATGTTACCCGGTCTTTGACTTTGCTTTTGTCCTTGTCTTTGTCCTGGCATCACAAACTGATGCCGAATGGATGTTCCTGTTCCCGACCTGATTGTTTAAATATTAAAATAATGAAACCTTTACGCAGTATATTGTCACATCCTGATATTTCTGGATTTACAGTATTTCAACGCACTGTTGTTTATGTATTGGCATTTTTGGTATTTATGTTACTGCCAGTTTATTTTCTTTTAAGAAGAAGGATGTTTATTGTGTATGATATAATAAAGAAAAGTATATATGGAGGATAATAATTTAGAATTTCCATTTGTTTTTCCAAAAGAATCTAAACCTGTTATTTCAATAATTGGCATTGGCGGTGGAGCCGGCAGAATAGTGAATAAAATACAGGCTTGTAAGTTGACCGATACAGAGTTAAGTGTGTTTGGTATGAACAGAAAAGAAATGGAGGAACTGTCATTACCGCATAAATACCTGATAGGAGCAGATGGATTAGGCAGTGGAAAGAATAGAAGCCTTGCAGAATCAGAGTGTCAGAAAATATTACCAAGTCTGGAGAAAATTATTACCGATAAAATACTGTCCTGTTTTATAGTATGCCTTGGTGGAGGTACAGGAGAAGGCTGTATAAGAGGTTTTCTACAAAAATCCGTTGACATACAAATAAAGGTAAAATTGCTTGTTGTCACATTACCTCACTCATCCGAGGGACTGGAGAAGAGAGAAAAAGCTTTACTACTTCTTGATGAAATAGAAAAATTAGCAGACGGGATTTTTGTTGTGGACTATGATGGTTTGCCTTGCAGCACTATTTCAGATTTATATAATGAAGCCGACAGAAAAGTAATGGGTTTTGTAGGCTCATTTATAAATATGATAGTGAAACACAGTCTTATTTGTTTTGATTTTAATGATGTCAGAAGTTTCTTGAGATACTACTCTGATACAAAGTTTATAGATTACTTTACGTTGTCTGGAAATATTAATTATCTTGATGCAGAATTGAGTGACCTGCAGAAGTATCTTCCAACGAAATATCATACTTTAGATGATATATCCAATTTAATTGTGGCAATTCATTATAATAGAGAGACCAATGATGATATAGTTCGTAAATTTCTAGATAGGATAGTATCTGATGGTATTATGAAAAAACAGACAAAAGACACTCAGATAAAATGGACGATGATTCATGATCCAGACATGGAGAAAAACATCTTCAGAATTGATATATTCACCAAATGTAATTAAAGATATTCATATGAAGACGATAGATGGATATGATGTGAAAATATTTACAGACAATATAGAAGATACTGCTATTGAACAGATCAGACAGCTGCTGTCCATTGATGTATTCAGTGACTGCAAGATTCGCATTATGCCGGATGTACATGCCGGAGCAGGATGCGTGATAGGATTTACAGGGAACTTAGGCGACAAGGTGATTCCTAATATAGTGGGAGTAGATATAGGGTGTGGTATGTTGGTTCAACCATTTATCTGCAACAACCCTATAGACTTCCATGCTTTAAATGAATATATTCTTCGTGCTATTCCTTCTGGACGTGACTTTAGGGATGAAAACTATCTTCCATTGTCACAAAAATATTCAGATATATATCAGAATGCAAAACAATTGATATTGCAGTTGCGCTGTTATCGTGAATTGAAGGAAGTTCGCAGACTATATAAATCAATAGGTTCGCTTGGAAGTGGAAATCATTTTATAGAACTAGACAAAGATGAGTCAGACCTTTACTACCTTGTAGTGCATACCGGTAGTCGTAATTTAGGGAAGCAGGTGGCAGATATTTATCAGAAACTTGCAGTTAAATGTCAGTCCGGATGGGACAAGCTGATGGTAGAAAAAAATCGTATCATTGAAGAGTATAAACAAGCAGGACGGAAAAGTGAATTACAAGATGTCATCAGAAATCTTCACAACTCATTTAAGACTTGCAAACTGACCATACCACAGGATTTATGTTATTTGCAAGGTTAGTTTTGGGAAGACTATCTGCATGATATGCATATCTGCCAGTGTTGGGCACAGATAAACCGAAAACTGATTGTAAATCTGATTATGGATTTTATCGTTGGAAAAGGCGTTGTTTCATCTGAAGAGCATTTTCGACCTTTTGAAAGTGTTCACAATTATATTGGTAATGATAATATAATCAGAAAAGGTGTAATATCGGCAAGATTAGGTGAAAAATGTATTATACCATTGAACATGCGTGACGGTTCTTTGATTTGTATCGGGAAAGGCAATGAAGACTGGAGCTTTTCTGCTCCTCATGGTACCGGGAGAATCATGAGTCATAGTCAGGCATTTAAGGAGATGAGTCTGGAGGATTTCAAAAAATCAATGAAAGATGTATATAGTGAAACAGTAACAGAATATACTAATGATAAGTCTCCCATGGTTATAAATCGAAATACGAAATTATGGATAACATTAAGGATACTGTTGATATTGAAACTATCATAAAGCCAGTATTTAATTTCAAGGCTGCCGATATCTAATATGTTTCAGCATAAGAATTTGTGGAGGTATTTGAATGTGTGAATTTACTTTAGTAGAAATTAGTCTTGATTGATAATGCAATATCTTGATATATCATATAGAAACGATTTTGTTGTAGTACGTGGCGATATTCCTGACGAGTTTGACCCCCTTGCCTTTAATATTATACAAAAGAAATTTGTAGCTGTAGATTGTGGCTTCAGATTTAGTACCAGTGTATTCAGAGAGCCGACAATCTGTTCCTTTTTTAGGTTATTGGCTATTGCCAGATAGCTCGGATTTGCCTTGCCAGAAATCTTCAGGACGAAATTATACCTAGTGAATGCCCTGTGTACTTCTGGGAAACAAGGTGTCTGGCATTTAACAAAGCGTACCGACTATACCTGCCAGCTAGTCATTCTCCTTGTTCTTGGAGGTATTCTTGAACGGTGGACAACACGAATGTACACTGGATAAAATCCGTCAGCTCTCTTTTTTCTTACGACTACTTTAAATGTTGCCATATCAGATTGATTTATAAGTTATTAAATGGTGTATGCGTTGGTGTATGCGCCACTGTTCAAAAGTGTATGCGTGGTGTATGCAAGTACCGTTTATTTGGCTCATTTTTTGCGGACAAATGCACGAACCGCCTAAAAACAACTTAGGCTGTAACGAACTGTTTATCAGGCGTTACAGCCTAAATCAAATATTATCCTATATTGCTTATGCTTCCTCAATTGCAGCCTGCGCCGCAGCCAAACGAGCGATAGGCACGCGGAATGGAGAGCAACTTACGTAGTTCAGACCAACTTTATGGCAGAACTTAACAGAAGATGGTTCACCTCCATGTTCACCACAGATACCACATTTCAGATCTGGGCGTACTGAACGGCCTTTTTCAACTGCCATTTCTACTAATTGTCCAACACCGTTTTGGTCGAGAACTTGGAATGGGTCTACTTTCAGGATTTTCTTTTCCAGATATACAGGTAAGAAAGAGGCAATATCATCACGTGAATATCCGAATGTCATCTGAGTAAGGTCATTAGTTCCGAATGAGAAATACTCTGCACGTGAAGCAATTCGGTTGGCTGTCAGGGCAGCACGTGGTATTTCAATCATTGTACCTACCTTGAACGGTACTTCTATGCCTTCTTCTTTGAACAATTCAGCAGCTGTACTGCGAATTACTTTTTCCTGTGCTTCGAATTCATAAAGAATACCGGTCAATGGAACCATGATTTCTGGATGTGGATCGTAACCTTCTTTTTTCAGTTCGCAGGCAGCACCCAAAATAGCACGTGTCTGCATTTCTGTAATTTCCGGATAAGTGTTACCCAGACGGCAACCGCGGTGTCCTAACATTGGGTTGTGTTCGCACAAACTTTCTACACGCTGGCGGATATATTCTACCGTAACGTTCATTGCTTTTGCCATTTCTTCCTGTCCCTTCAGATCGTGAGGTACGAATTCATGCAAAGGAGGATCGAGCAAACGTACGTTCACCGGACATCCGTCCATAGCCTTGAAGATTCCTTTGAAGTCAGCTTTCTGATATGGAAGCAGTTTGGCAAGTGCTTTCTTGCGGCCTTCTACATCAGGAGCAAGAATCATTTCACGCATGGCAATAATCTTCTGGTTATCGAAGAACATATGTTCTGTACGGCAAAGTCCGATACCGGTAGCACCGAAGCTGCGTGCAACCTCTGCGTCTCTTGGAGTATCAGCATTGGTACGTACTTTCAGGCGAGTATACTTATCACAAAGATCCATCAGTTTAGCGAAGTCGCCTGACAGTTCAGCTGCGCGGGTAGGAACTTCTCCTGCATAAACTTCACCGGTACTTCCGTTCAAAGAGATAAAATCACCTTCTTTCAGAACTGTACCGTCTATTTCTACAGTGCGTGCTTTATAGTCTACGTTGATTGCGCCTGCACCTGATACACAGCATTTACCCATGCCTCGTGCTACAACAGCTGCATGAGAAGTCATACCTCCTCGTGCGGTTAAGATACCTTCAGCAGCAGTCATACCGGCAAGGTCTTCAGGAGAAGTTTCAATACGTACCAATACAACACGGTGTCCGTCTGCACGCCATTGTGCAGCATCTTCTGCAAAGAATACAATCTGACCGCATGCTGCTCCCGGAGATGCTGGAAGACCACGAGTTAAAACTTTTGCCTTACGCAGAGCTTCTTTGTCAAATACTGGGTGCAACAGTTCGTCCAGTTTGTTAGGTTCGCAACGTAAAATAGCAGTCTTTTCGTCAATCAGTCCTTGCTGAAGCATTTCCATTGCGATGCGGACCATAGCAGCGCCTGTACGTTTACCATTTCGTGTCTGGAGGAACCAGAGTTTACCTTCTTGAACGGTAAATTCCATGTCTTGCATATCATGGTAGTGGTTTTCCAGTTTTGTCTGTAATGCATCGAGTTCTTTATATATTTCCGGCATAGCTTCTTCCATTGACGGATATTTGCTAGCGCGTTCTTCTTCTGAAATACCCTGTAGGGCAGCCCAGCGTTGAGAACCTATTTTTGTAATTTGCTGAGGAGTACGGATACCTGCTACTACGTCTTCACCTTGTGCATTGATCAGGTATTCGCCGTTGAATAAATCTTCACCAGTTGCAGCATCACGAGAGAAGCAAACTCCGGTAGCTGATGTATCACCCATGTTACCGAATACCATGGCCTGTACGTTGACAGCTGTTCCCCATTCTGCAGGGATACCTTCCATCTTGCGGTAAAGAATGGCACGTTCGTTCATCCATGAATCGAATACTGCGCAGATAGCTCCCCAAAGTTGTTCGTAAGCATTTTCTGGGAAGTCTTGTCCGGTTTGAGCTTTTACAGCAGCTTTGAAGCGTACTACCAGTTCTTGCAGTTCGGCTACTCCCAGTTCGTTATCCAGGCGTACACCTTTTGCTTTCTTTACATCTTCTATGATAGCTTCGAACGGATCGATATCTTCCTTATTTGTTGGTTTCATGCCAAGTACGACATCACCGTACATTTGTATGAAACGTCTGTATGAATCCCATGCAAAGCGTTCGTTACCGGTTTTCTTTGCCAGACCGACAACAACCTTGTCGTTGAGTCCAAGATTTAAGATTGTATCCATCATTCCTGGCATAGATGCTCTTGCACCGGAACGAACAGAAACAAGTAATGGATTTTCTACATCACCGAATTTAGATTTCATGAGTTCTTCCACTCCGGCGATAGATTTTTCTACATCGTTTTTCAGGAGAGCAACTACATCGTCTTTACCCTTTTCAAAATATTCATTGCAAACTTCTGTTGTAATTGTGAATCCGGGAGGAACAGGAACACCGATTAAGTTCATTTCTGCAAGGTTGGCTCCTTTGCCACCCAAAAGATTTCTCATATCTGCCTTACCTTCAGCATGTCCGTTTCCGAAAGTATAGATTCTTTTCTTTTCCATTTTATTAAAAGGTTTATTAAGGTTTATTTATGTTTTTCTAGTTGTAATGGTTCTTTGTAAAAGAATTTAACGCTCGCAAAACTATATATATTTTATGAATATCCAAATGAAAAGAGAGATTTTTATTGTATGTTTTGTAATATAGACTTTGCAAAATCAACTTCTTTCAAATTCGTGACAGATTATTGGGATTATTTTGTAACTTTGCTCCCAAATCGGATTTATATAAAATAGACGTGGCAAGAAAGAAAAAAGAACTTCCTTTACTGGAAAAAGTAACAATAACAGATGTAGCTGCCGAAGGGAAGGCAGTTGCTAAGGTAAACGATTTGGTTATATTCGTACCTTATGTAGTTCCTGGAGATGTAGTCGATTTACAGATAAAGCGTAAAAAAAATCATTACGCGGAAGCTGTTGCAGTAAAATTTCACGAAAAGTCGTCAATGCGTGCCGAACCGTTTTGCCAGCATTATGGCGTTTGTGGCGGATGTAAGTGGCAGTGTCTTTCTTATCAAGATCAGATTCGTTATAAGCAGAAGCAGGTGTATGATAACCTGACTCGTATCGGAAAGGTGGAATTACCTGAGTTTATGCCTATTCTTGGCTCAGAGAAAACAATGTTCTATCGTAACAAGCTGGAGTTTACTTTCTCTAATAAACGTTGGCTTACCGAAGAAGAAGTCAAGCAGGATGTGAAGTATGATCAGATGAATGCTGTCGGATTCCATATTCCGGGAGCTTTCGATAAGGTACTTGCTATCGAAAAGTGTTGGTTGCAGGATGATATTTCCAATCAGATCCGTAATGCAATCCGCGATTTTGCTTACGAACATAATTATGAGTTCTTCGATTTGCGCAGTCAGGAAGGTATGCTCCGTAATATGATGGTGCGTACTTCTTCCACAGGAGAACTTATGGTGTTGTTGCAATGTAAGATTACTTCGGATGCGGAACTGGATAAGATGAAAGTGTTGTTGCAGTTTGTTGCAGATAAGTTCCCTCAGATTACTTCATTGCTTTATGTAATCAATAATAAATGCAATGATACTATTGGCGATTTGGATGTCGAAGTATTTAAGGGTAATGACCATATCTTTGAGGAAATGGAAGGATTGCGCTTTAAGGTCGGTCCGAAATCTTTTTATCAGACAAACTCAGAACAGGCATATAATCTTTATAAGGTAGCTCGCAACTTCGCAGGGCTGACTGGCAACGAACTGGTGTACGACCTTTATACCGGTACGGGTACGATTGCAAACTTTGTTTCCCGCCAGGCAAGGAAGGTTATTGGTATAGAATACGTTCCCGAAGCTATTGAGGATGCAAAAGTCAACTCTCAGATAAACGGTATTGAGAATACACTGTTCTATGCCGGTGATATGAAAGATATCTTGACGCAGGATTTTATCAATGAACATGGTCGTCCGGATGTAATTATTACCGACCCTCCACGTGCGGGTATGCATAACGATGTGATAGATGTAATTCTGTTTGCCGAGCCTAAGCGTATTGTATATGTAAGTTGTAATCCTGCTACTCAGGCACGTGATCTTCAGTTGCTTGATGCTAAATATAAAGTAATGGCCGTACAACCGGTAGATATGTTCCCGCATACACATCATGTAGAAAATGTGGTATTATTGGAGAAAAGATAAATTATATCAATAAGAAGATATGTCAAGAAGAGATAGAAATACAAGCGGGCGTCCTGTAGCGCGTGCTGCTGCTAAATATACTGTATATAATGTGACGGAACCTGCCGAACTGATGGAGTTTCTGATGAAGAAGATGGCGGGGATAAGTCGCACTCGTGTGAAGGCTTTGCTTACCAATCGTGTTGTCCTTGTCGATAATAATATCCAGACATTATATAATTATCCTTTAAAGCCGGGAATGAAGGTGCAGATAAGCCGCGAGAAGAACAAGCATGAGTTCCGTCATCCGATGCTGAAGATCTTGTATGAGGATGCTTATCTGATAGTAGTGGAGAAAAAGGAAGGTCTTCTTTCTGTTGCGACAGATCATCAGAAGGAAAAGACGGCTCAGCATATATTGAATGAGTATGTAAAACGTCAGCATCGCAATAATCGTGTGTTTGTAGTGCATCGGTTAGATCGTGAAACATCGGGTATTATGATGTATGCCAAAGATGAAAAGACACAACATACATTACGTGATAACTGGCATGATATTGTGCGCGATCGCCGTTATGTTTCTATCGTGATGGGAGATATGGAAAAAGATCAGGGTACTGTGGAATCTTGGCTTACCGACCGTAAGTTGTATGTAAGTTCTTCTCCAGTTGATGATGGTGGAAAATATTCGGTTACTCACTACCGTACCATAAAACGCGCTAATGGCTATTCGCTGGTAGAATTGCAGTTGGAAACAGGTCGTAAGAATCAGATTCGTGTACACATGCAGTCACTGGGGCATCCGGTCGTAGGGGATGAACGATATGGCTGTGAAGTGAATCCTTTGGGACGCTTGGCACTCCATGCGTTTAAGCTATGTTTCTATCATCCTGTTACAGGTGAACTGATGGAATTTGAAACTCCATATCCGACTCCTTTTAAAAATTTGATGCTAAGAAAATAACAGGTAGTAAAGATAGAGAGTTCACGCCACCTTGTCAATGTTATTGACAGGGTGGCGTACTTTTTTATAGGATGTTAATAGCTATTTGCGCACAAGCTTCTGCATCACAAAGCGCATGATGGTGGTGTGATAAATCGTAGCCGCATTTTAGAGCTACTGTTTGTAGCTGATGATTGGGAAGACTTTTTCCGAATGTCCGCCTGGAGGCTCTACAGGTACAGTGAAATGTATAATCAGGATATTCCATGTTGTATGCTTGAAATGCTGCCTTCAGACACCCTTCATCAAAAGGGCTGTTATGCGCTACTAAGGGTAATCTGGCTATTATAGGATCAATCTCTTTCCATACTTCAGGGAATGTTGGCGCACAGGCTGTGTCTTGAAACGTCAAGCCATGTACCTGTGTGTTCCAGTAGCTATAATAGTTAGGGTAGGGACGTATCAGCCGATATAGCTTTTCGGTAATTTCTCCGTTCCTTACGATAACAATTCCCACACTACATACGCTGGAGCGTTCCTTGTTTGCTGTTTCAAAGTCGATTGCTGCAAAGTCTGTCATAGATTTGTATAGTTTATAGTTTCCCGATTCGTGCACTTATCTGAGCATAAGTGTACAATGCCTCTTCGGGCAGTTTGTAATTGCCAAGTCGGCTTATCTGTCCGGAATAGTAGGAAACTATTTCATTGAATCCTTCTTCCCAAGCTTTCTCTTTTGCTTCTGTATCTTTCAGATTTTTGTTTTCAAGCTCATTGAAGAATGTTACTACACTATAGTAATATGCTTCTTTATATAAGGTATAAGCTTCTTCTGTTTTTCCTTCCAGAGCTTTTAACTGTGCTTCTGTTATTTTGCGGTTTTCGGCTTGTGGTTCGTTCAGTTTCTGTCGGATTTTACGCACATCGCTTGTCATCATCCATATTTTGATGATGAGAATTACTTGTACTGCTGTAATGAGAGATATCAGTAGCATTGTTTTTACTTATTTGATTCAAATGTTATTTCTCCGAAGAAATCGGGGCAGTGAAAGCATGGGGAGGGGAGTGCAATAGGACTCCATGATAAAAAATGAGGAGTCTGAAGTTTGTCTCCGCACTTATAAAAATTTGCTTTCATTCTTATTCCGTCAAGTGATGTCAGTGAATGGTGGAAGAAGGCGGATATGGGGATTCTTAAGGCAAGTTGCCATGAACATTCTCCTAAACGCTCTTCGAAGGGAGTTCTTCCTAATGAAGCCCAACGTGTAACTTGTCCCACAGTTTCCAGTGGAGCGTGTTCCCGGTTACCTGGCTTCCCGTATTCTATCAGTAATGTACCTGCACAGTTACATTCAAAATTATAATATTGGTTGTCTGTTCCGGGCTGTACAAAAAATTCTGCACATGAATCCTCCCATACTCTTCCGTTGTCCTCCGGAGCTGTTGCACGTACACTCTGTTCTGTTATACAATAATGCAATAAAATAGCATTTCCAGTATGAGCTATTCTGAATTTAACGTCAGGGTGATATGGATAGTCTTTCCAGTTGATGCAGTCTATCTGGTGGAATGGTATTTGTTCTATATCAAATATTGTAGGTATCTGTTCTGCCGAAGTAATTGCAGAGTCATTGACTTTTTTCACTGATAGTGTTTTCATAATAAGCGTAGGATAGAAGTTAATTAATAAGAGAAAGGTTGATAATTTAAACGTTTATCTTGTTTAATTATCAACCTTTTGTCGGGGTAGCGGGATTCGAACCCACGACCCCCTGCTCCCAAAGCAGGTG
>ERZ824522.2016-NODE-2016-length-11451-cov-3.321604_pt1 | contig 11451 bp, 9 predicted proteins | sample MGYA00519935_ERZ824522 | MGnify/ENA primary metagenome ERZ824522 (study PRJEB31778, sample SAMEA3449160) | human gut metagenome | biome: human gut; feature: human-associated habitat; material: faeces | place: United Kingdom | collected 2010/2012 ...
GTACCGGAATCGGAAGATGCGGCAGGTTCCGAATCGTTTTGCTCTGGCCGTATTTCTGCCTGTCTGCGCATCTGCTGTAAGAGTTCTTCCTTATGTCTGTGATCATGTTTTTCCATGCTCTTTTACATTCCTTTCTGGTATCTGCAATCTTCGCAGTTCATATTTATGTGCCTTTTGGTACTGGCAGAACTTAATTTTATAAGGTATAATGATAACTATTCAGAGCCATGTAAGCATTTCATAAATATTCGTCGAATACTTGTATTCGTAAGAATATTTTGGAATGCTTATAGGGCGAGTAAACTTCATGAGCAAAAAGGTAACAATTATGGCTGAACAAAACGGAAAAGAATTAGCATCCAGAATACAAAACAATATTCAAAAAGTCCTGGTCGGAAAAGAGGAAGTGACAGAACTTCTTCTGACGGCCTTAATCGCTGACGGACATGTACTATTAGAGGATGTCCCCGGCACCGGCAAAACGAAGTTGGCCAAGGCACTGGCAAAATCTTTAAATGCCAAGTTTTCCCGGGTGCAGTTTACCCCGGATCTTTTGCCCGGTGACATTACCGGCATCAATGTCTATGACAGACAGAAGAATGAATTCACCCTGCGAAAGGGGCCAGTATTTACCAATATTTTACTGGCAGACGAATTGAACCGTGCCACCCCCAGAACCCAGGCAGGACTGTTGGAATGTATGGAAGAGCGTCAGGTAACCATCGAGGGTGTCTCTTATACACCGGGCGAACCCTTCTTTGTCATTGCCACAGAGAATCCCATCGAAAGTGCCGGCGTATTTCCTCTGCCGGAAGCGCAGTTAGACCGTTTCCTTATAAAACTGTCCATGAACCTTCCCACCAAAGAAGAGGAACTGAGGATTCTGGAATTGTACATGGAGGAAGATCCCCTGAAAAGCCTGACTGCCGTGGTCTCTCTGGAGGAACTTCTGGCTGCCCGGGCAGAGGCTGCGAAGATTTTTGTTCATCCCTGCATCCGGGAATATATGGTACAGATTGCAGAAGCCACCAGACGGGCAGACGGTATTCTGGCAGGCGTCAGTCCCAGAGGAACCCTTGGGCTTTTACGCTGTGTCAAGGCCTATGCTTATCTGCAGGGACGTTCCTATGTGATCCCGGATGACGTTCGTACCCTGGCTGTTCCGGTGCTGGCCCACAGACTGGTATGCAGCTTCGGTTCCGATACCGGCTCAGCAGCAGGCAGAATGGAAAACATCCTTTCCACCGTTCCTGTTCCCACAGAAAGGTTTGAGCCATGATACAACTGCTGGGAATCATTGTCTTTGCCCTGCTTCTGTATCTGGGGCAGAAATATGTATACGCGAAAATATGGCAGCGGGATCTGAAGGTTTCCCTTTCTTTCCGGGAGGATGGCATCTGGGAAGGACAGGAGAGCGAGCTGTCGGAGATCATTGAGAATCGCAAACGGCTGCCCCTTACCATGTTGAAGGTCAAATTCCAGACTGACAGACATCTGGTGTTTGCCGATACCAAAGGCTCCCGGACCACGGATCGCTATTACCGCAATGATATTTTCCAGATCGGACGTCTGGAGAAGGTCACCAGAGCGCTGCACTTTACCGGCGGAAGAAGAGGTTATTACACCATACAGGAGGCGGATCTTGTCGCGTCCGATCTGTTCCTGACAGCACAGTATACGGCTACGACACCCATCGAACACTGCAGTCTCTATGTGTACCCGAAGCCCTTTTCCCATCCGGATTTTAAACGGTCTTTAAACGGAGAAGTTCTGACAAAACGACATCTTTTGGAAGACCCTTTCGAATACCGGGGCATTCGGGATTACCAACCACAGGATGACTTAAAAAGCATCAACTGGAAAGCCACGGCCCGTACCGGGGATCTGAAGGTAAACCAGAAAAATTATACCTCCCAGAAATCCGTTCGGATTTTTGTGAACTTAGAGGACACCGGTATTCTGAAAAAAGAGGACTGCGTGGAAGCCTGCCTGCAGATTGCCACGGCACTGTTATTGCTGTTTCTGGAACAGGGGATGCAGGTTGCCCTGTATTGCAACGGTATTGACACAATCAGTGGAGACCCCTGTATTCTGGAAGCCGGCGGCGGAGTCAGACAGCGGAATGTCTGTCTGCAGACGCTTGCAAGAATCGATACGGCTAAACCGGTACAGTCTTTTTCCGAGCTGTTTGCCGCCCGCATGTCCGATGCGTCCAATGCGCTCTATACCTGCTTTGTATCACCCAATGCCTATGAAGACTTTGCAGCATTACTTCTGCAATATCAGGAAAAACACCCGGATATGAAATGGTTTTATCCTTATTCCGAAAGTACACCTCCTGATCCCGGGGAAGCGTTAAAGTCTTTGATCACTTTTATCTCCCTACGGGAAGAAAGCGTCTGAATGTGAAAGAAATTTTGACTGATCTAATGAATCAATTATGTTTTTATCCCCTGGCGCTGACTGCGTCCACGTTGTTGGCCGCGCTGGCTCCGGCGAGTCGTCCGTCCTTGGCTTTGTGGATGCTCGGGGCGCTGCCGGTGTTTTTTCTGTATTACGCCAGAAAACGCTGTAAGCATCTGTCGGTATTGCTCCTTCTGCACGGACTGGTACTGGCATGTTTTTATATCATTCCGGCAGCCAACGGCGTAAACCGTGGTATCCGGCTGTTGGTAGGTGCAGGCTTTGTGATCTATTCCCTCTGGCTGCGTTTTCGGACGGAGGACTTTGCTTCCGATCCGCTGCCTCTGCCGTTAGCCGCCGGAATTGCCTTTTTGTGTCTTTTTCTGCAGCATTATCAGGGAAACAACGTCTGGGATCTCTATTATCGTATGAGTCTGATCCTGGTGTTTTTATTGTATGCTGTCATTTTGTTTTTGCAGTCCTATGAGGATTTCCTTACGGTAAACAGGCTGAGTACCGGCAAGATCCCGTTTCAGGAGATCTTTCGTTCCGGTCTCCACAGCACCGCAGCCTTCGTGCTGTTATCGGGGCTTCTGCTCCTGGCAGTGTCACAGTTTGCCTGGTTAAAGCCCTTGTTGCAGTTACTGCGAAACGGTCTGGCTGCGATTCTTCGTTTCCTGTTCGGACTGCTCCCCATGGATTCCGGGACAGAAGCGGTAGTGGTGGAACAGCAGGCAGGCGGTGGCGATATGCCTCCCATGGAAGCGGAAGATCCTTTTATTTTATGGGTCATTCTGGAATATGTGGCCATGATCGCACTTCTGATCGTCTGCGTATTCCTGCTGTACCGCGGAATTCGAAAGCTGATCACATTTCTCAGGGACAGAATGCAGTTTTCCCTCCCCGGCACTGTTTCTGAACAGCCGGAGAGCATGGACAAGCGGGAACACCTGGAGGCTGCCCCGGAAAATACTGCCGCAAAGCAGAAGCAGAAATGGTTTTCTTTTGCTTTCTTAGATGCCGGCCAGAAAATAAGGCGGATGTATCAGAAAAAAATAAATGCCAGCGGGCTTGCAAAGATGAGCCTGCCATTTTATACTGCTAGAGATGCCGAAAAATCGCTGGATGTGGAAGGAATGGCTGAAATCTATGAAAAAGCCCGTTATTCCGATGTTCCCTGCACAGACGGAGATGTCCGGCAGATGAAAAAATATATGTAAAAATCAATATCCTGAGGTAAATATGAACGAAAAGTTAGCGTTAAATGATGATATTCTGATGAAGATCGAAAAACCGGCCCGCTACATCGGCAACGAAGTCAATGCCGTAGTGAAGGACAGGGACAGCATTGATGTCCGTTTCTGTATGTGCTTCCCGGATGTCTACGAGATCGGTATGTCCCACCTGGGAATCCAGATCCTGTATGGCATGCTCAATTCCTGGGATGATGTCTGGTGTGAGCGTGTGTATTCTCCCTGGGTGGATCTGGATGAAATTATGCGTAAGGAGAACATTCCGCTGTTTGCCCTGGAGAGTCAGGATCCGATAAAAGACTTCGACTTTTTGGGAATCACCATTCAGTACGAAATGTGTTATACGAATATTCTGCAGGTTCTGGATCTGGCGGGGATCCCGTTGCTTGCCACCGAACGTGGAGAGGACTGTCCCATCGTTATCGGCGGCGGTCCCTGCACCTATAATCCTGAGCCCATTGCCGATTTCTTTGATATTTTCTATATCGGAGAAGGCGAAACCCAGTACCGGCCGCTGATCGATCTCTATAAGAAATGCCGGACGGAGAAGACAGGCAGAGAAGAATTCTTACGCCGGGCGGCAAAGCTGCCGGGAATGTATGTGCCCCGGTTCTATGAGACCACTTACCATGAAAATGGCACCATTGCTTCCTTTCGACCTACGGAAAAGGGAATTCCCGCAAGGATCCGCAAAGAGCTGGTAACGGATATGACCGACAGCTTTTATCCTATGAAGCCGGTAGTTCCTTATATCAAAGTCACACAGGACAGAGTCGTTCTGGAGATTCAGAGAGGCTGTATCCGCGGCTGTCGTTTCTGTCAGGCAGGACAGCTGTATCGTCCCGTCAGAGAAAGGGATGTGGAAGTTCTGAAAAAGTACGCCATGGAAATGTTGAAAAACACCGGTCATGAGGAGATTTCCTTAAGTTCCTTAAGTTCCAGCGATTACAGCAAGCTGCCAGAGCTGATTGACTTCCTGATTGAAGAGTGTGATAAGAGACATATCAATATCTCCCTGCCGTCTTTACGTATCGATGCCTTTTCTCTGGATGTCATGAGCAAAGTACAGGATGTGAAGAAATCCAGTCTGACCTTTGCTCCGGAAGCAGGCAGCCAGAGACTGCGGGATGTCATCAATAAAGGACTCACTGAAGAAGTGATCTTACAGGGTTCCGCCCTTGCCTTCGAAGGCGGCTGGACCAGAGTCAAACTGTACTTCATGCTGGGACATCCCACGGAAACCGAAGAGGATATCCGGGGAATCGCTGAGCTTTCCAACAAAATTGCGGCCACTTTCTTCGATACGGTGCCGAAGGAGAAACGTGTCAACGGCAGAGTGCAGATTGTTACCAGTACCTCCTTCTTCGTGCCGAAGCCCTTTACGCCATTCCAGTGGGCGCCCCAGTGTACCAAGGAAGAGTTCGTGGAAAAGGCATATCTGACCAGAAAGGCCATTTCCGAGCAGCTGAACCAGAAGAGCATCAAGTACAACTGGCACGAAGCGGATGTCAGCGTTCTGGAGGGTGTTCTGGCCAGAGGTGACAGAAAATTGTCCCAGGTGCTTTTATATGTCTATAACAAGGGCTGCTTCTACGATGCCTGGAGTGAGTATTTCCACAACGATGTCTGGATGGAAGCTTTTGAAGCCTGTGGTCTGGACCCGGATTTCTATTCCCACAGAGAACGGCCTCTGGACGAGATCCTGCCCTGGGATTTCCTGGACTGCGGTGTATCCAGAGCCTTTCTGGAGAGAGAATGGCAGAAAGCGAAAAACGAGACGATCTCACCGAACTGCAAACAGGCATGTCAGGGCTGCGGTGCCGCCAGATTCGGCTGCGGTATCTGTGTGGAGCCCAGAGGATGATTGTAAGGGGCATGCTTTTGTGACACATTATAGAGTGTAGAAAAATACGAAGAAAGGGAAATTTCAGGTCTTTCACGGAAGGCCTCATAGAAATCTGACAGAAATTATGAAGTTAAGAATCAAATTCAGAAAATACGGACCGGTACGTTTCATTGGCCATCTGGATGTAATGCGCTTCTTCCAGAAAGCCAACCGCAGAGCAGAACTGGATGTGGCATACACCGGCGGCTTCAGCCCGCATCAGATCATGTCCTTCGCCGCACCCTTAGGCGTGGGACTGACCAGTAACGGAGAATATATGGATCTGGAAGTACATTCCCTGACTTCCTGCGAGGATGTTAAGACACGGCTCAATGCCGCATCTGTACCCGGCATTGAGATCACTTCCGTGAAGATCCTGCCGGATAAGGCGGGAAATGCCATGGCAAGTGTGGCTGCCGCCGGATATACTGTAACCTTCCGGGAGGGCAGAGATCCTCATTTTGATCTGGGCTCCGCGGTGGATCGTTTTCTTGCAAAAGATGAGATCCTCATTACCAAAGAGACAAAAAAGGGAAGCCGGGAGATCAATTTAAAAGAAGGTATCTATGAGATGAAGGTGATGGAGTCCGAAAAGCTTTATCTGCTGGTGGATGCCTCCAGTGCCGGAAATATCAAACCCATTCAGGTCATTGAAGCATTATTTTCCGAAAATGGTGAGACCCTGCAGGAAAATGCCCTTCTGGTCAACAGAGAAGAGACCTATCTGAGAAACGAAACAGACGCCCTTCTCCCCCTGGATGCCATAGGTTTCGACAGTGAGGAAGCTTACAGGGCGGCTTCCGGAGATGCCGAATGAGCCGCAGTCTCACCGGCGGACGACCGGCCAGAGAAAAAGAAGCAAATCAGATCCGTAAATCCACGGATTGCACGGAGGGAAAACTGATCTTCACCTGTCTGCGGGAACGCAGGGCAGCTCTGCTTGTCAATGCCCGGGGCGTGGCTGCTATACGCGTACTGCGGTCAGATGCCAGTAAGATCGGTGGCATCTATCTGGGGAAAATACAGAATGTGGCAAAAAATATTGATGCCTGCTTCGTGGAGATCCTGCCCGGAGAATTGTGCTTTCTACCCCTGCGGGAAGCAGGTGCGGCGTATCTGACCAATCGTAAGGCAGACGGTACCTTGAAAGCTGGAGACGAGCTGGTAGTCATGGTCACCAGAGATGCCCAGAAGACAAAGCGTGCCTCCGCCACTGCGGATCCTGCCCGGATGAAGCAGCTGCTTTGTAAAAACGGGAGCACCCCTGAGAACGCTTCTGAAGCCCTTCAGAGCCTTTTGGAGCAGGCAGACCATAAAGTGTACTTCACCTGCCTTTTGAAGCCTTCTGAGGCCGTTTACGAGGTTCTGGAGCAGATGGCGGATCCTTCGGAATATTCTGAGATCCTTACCGATGATCCTCAGATCTATCGTCAGCTGTCGGAAGGAGATCACCCTTTGTTAAAACAAAAGTCCATTCGGTTCTACGATGATCCAGCGATCTCTTTACGCCTGCTGTATTCTCTGGAGCGCGGCATGGAGGAAGCACTGGATACGAGAGTCTGGTTAAAATGCGGAGGGTATCTCGTCATCGAGCCTACGGAGGCCATGACGGTGATCGATGTCAATTCCGGTAAAAACGAAGCGAAAAAAGCAGGAGAGGACACCTATTATCAGGTAAACCTGGAGGCTGCCGAAGAAGTAGCCAGACAGCTGCGCCTGCGGAATCTGTCCGGTATCATCATTGTGGACTTCATCAATATGGCGGAAAAGGAACGGCAGAAGGAGTTACTGGAGACATTAAAGAATCTGACCGCAGGGGATCCCCAGCATCCCCGCATCGTGGATATGACGCCTTTAGGATTGGTGGAGATCACCCGCAAAAAATCTCATCCCACGCTGGCAGAACAATTCAAGAGATAATAAAATTAAACGCTTCCACCCATACCGACGGACCTGGAATCCCCATTATTGCCGCCAGTACCAAAACACTGCCGGAGGATATTGCAGCAGCCAGAAATGCAGGAATCAACGAGTATCTTTCCAAACCGCTGCATCCAAGAGCATTGTACCGCATCATGAAAAACTATTTATAGACTCTGTCATTCACCAGTCAACCGTTTTGTTGGCTGGTTTTTTTGTTATATTTCACAATTCTCGGAAACTCTTTTTGGCAAAAACGTTTCTTGAATCTTTTTTTCAAAAATGCTACCCTGTTTTTATGGGAAACCACAATTTACTTTTCAGTTTCCATACTGTAATTACAATCTTACCGAACGGAGGAATAGAAGCGATGGATACCACAGAAGGTCTGCAAAAAAATATTCTCGACGCCACCCTGCGTGTCTTCGATCAAAAAGGGCTGAAATTCACAATGGATGATCTGGCGAAGGAACTCTCGATCAGCAAGAAAACCATCTATACCGTGTACGATGATAAAGAAGCACTGTTTCTTGCCATGGTAGATTATATCTTTGACTCCATCAAGGAAAGCGAGCAGATGATCCTGACCGATCCTTCCCTCGGTGTAGTGGAAAAACTGCACCGCATCCTGGGAGTGCTGCCGGAAGGTTATCAGAATATCGATCTTCGAAAATTATATTCCCTCCGGGACAAATACCCGAAGATCTACCAGAAGGTAGAACTCAGACTTTCCACTGGCTGGGAGCCTACAATCCAGCTGATCGAGATGGGCATGGCTGAGGGCAGCATCCGCCCGGTTCCCATCTGTCTGGTGAAAATGATGTTAGAAGCTTCCATTGAGCAGTTCTTCCAGAGAGATATTCTCTCTCGAAATCAGCTGACTTATGCAGATGCCCTGAAGGAAGTTGTGGAAATCCTCATGTATGGCATCGTACAGAGATCAGAATGAGGCAATGGAATAATCCAGAATTAATCCATAATATCCCAAAGAAAGAGGAACGAACCATGAATCAGAAGATCTATTTAAGCGAAGACTGGCTTTTTAACGAGAACTTTCAGGAGGGGATGACTGCAACAGAATACCCGGAAGAGACCCTGCAGCCCGTCCGAATCCCTCATACCTGTAAGGAGACCCCGTTTCACTATTTTGACGAATCTCTCTACCAGATGGTCAGCGGCTACAGACGCCATCTGCATATTCCGACCGAATGGCAGGGCAAGCGGATCCTGCTCACCTTCGAAGGGGCCGGTCATGACAGTACCGTCTATCTCAACGGCAATAAGGTGGGAGAGCACCATTGCGGCTACACCGCCTTTACTGTAGATCTGTCGGCATATGCGAGCTACGGACAGGACAATGTGCTGTGTGTCCGGCTGGACAGCAGAGAAGACTTAAATGTGCCTCCCTTCGGTTACGTGATCGATTATATGACCTACGGCGGCATCTACCGGGATGTGTATCTCGAAGTAAAAGATCAGATTGCCCTTGAGGATATTTTCGTACACACGCTGATCACACCGGATGAGGCTCAGGTAACTTCTGAAATCACTTTTTATGAAGTTGCGAAAGACCTTAATGTCAGACAATATTATATGTTAAAGAGCGATGCTGTAATGTCGGGTGTGGTATCAGATGTAACATCAGATAATGACTGGCAGTTTCTCTGCGAACAGAATGTCCCCACAGGCACTACGGCTGAGACCCCGTTTCGTATTCAGGGAACGATTCCACATCCTCTTTTGTGGGATACCGAACACCCTCATCTTTATCTGTTAAAGACCCAGCTCTGGCAGGGAGAACAGCTTCTGGACGAAGCAGAGGTCACCTTCGGTATCAGGGATGCAGTTTTTAAAAAAGACGGCTTTTACCTCAATGGCAAAAAACTGCGGATCCGGGGTCTGAACCGCCATCAGAGTTATCCTTATGTAGGCTATGCCATGCCGGAGAGCATGCAGAAGCTGGATGCGGATCTGTTAAAAAAAGAGCTGGGGCTGAATGCCGTGCGGACTTCCCATTATCCCCAGAGTCATTATTTTCTGGAGCGGTGCGACGAACTGGGACTTCTGGTCTTCACAGAGTTTCCCGGCTGGCAGCATATTGGAGATGATGCCTGGAAAGCACAGGCGGTGGTCAATGCAGAGGACATGATCCGTCAATACCGCAATCATCCTTCGATTATTTTGTGGGGTGTACGGATCAATGAATCCCCGGATGATGATCCGTTTTACGAAAAGACTAATGCCGTGGCACATAAGCTGGATCCCACAAGACCTACCGGCGGTGTCCGGGCTATTAAGAAAAGCCATCTGTTGGAAGATGTCTATACGTATAATGATTTTCTGCACGACGGTGAGATGCCCGGCTGTGCCCCGAAGAAAAAGGTCACTTCCGATACCGACAAGCCTTACCTGATCAGCGAATACAACGGACACATGTATCCCACAAAAGCCTTCGATAATGAGGAACGCCGCAGTGAACATGCGATCCGTCATGCCAACGTACTGGATGCCGTAGCGGGGCAGGAGGATATCGCCGGAAGCTTCGGCTGGTGTATGTTCGACTACAATACCCATAAGGACTTCGGAAGCGGTGACCGGATCTGTTATCACGGTGTCATGGATATGTTCCGTAATCCGAAGCTCGCAGCTTCCGTTTATGCCTGTGAACAGGATGAGATCCCCGTGCTTCAGATCACCTCCTCCATGGATATCGGAGAGCATCCCGGCTGCAACCGCGGAAACCTGTATATTTTGTCCAATGCCGACAGTGTGAGAATGTATAAAAACGACCGTTTTATCAAGGAATACCGGCCAGAAATGTCCCCTTATAAGCATTTAAAGCACGGTCCCATTCTCATCGATGACTTTATCGGTGATGCTTTGGAGAAGAACGAACGGTTCCGTCCGAAACATGCGAAAGAAATGGCGGATGCCATGAATATCGTGGCCAGAGGCAGTCTGAACCATATTCCGAAGAGATTGTATCCTACCGCATTAAAACTGGCACTGCTGTATCATATTGATTTTGCGGAGGTGACAAAGCTTTACACGAAATACATCGGTGACTGGGGCGGTACCGCCACCGTATACCGTTTTGATGCCATCAAAAACGGCAAAGTCATAAAGTCTGTCACCAAAGAGCCGGTAAATGGGATCCGGCTGCAGGCAGAAGCGGATCACACGAATCTGACAGAGCATCACAGCTACGACGTGGCACTGGTACGGATCCGGGCTGTGGATGCCCACGGCAATGTGCTTCCTTTTTATCAGGAGCCGGTACGGATCACCGCGGAAGGTGACATTGCCATCATCGGACCTGACACCATTGCCTTACAGGGCGGCATGGGTGGCACTTATGTAAAAAGTCTTGGGAGATCCGGTCAGGGAACTTTGTTATTACGGTCCCAGACCGCAGGGGAAATAAAGATACCGTTTCAGGTTACGGTTTAATTTCAGGTGAAAATCAAAGAGAAAGGATCAGGGTTACATTATGAGTTTAAGTGGAAAAGAAAAGTTTTCTTATGGACTGGGTGCGGTCGGCAAGGATATGGTGTATATGCTGTCCGCCAGCTATATTTTATATTACTATCAGGATATTTTAGGGGTAAATGCCGTAGCTATGGGTATTATCCTGCTGGTTGCCAGAGTGTTCGATGCCTTTAACGATCCCTTCATGGGAGTCATCGTAGCTAAGACCAGGACACGCTGGGGGAAATTCCGCCCCTGGCTGATGATCGGCACCGTGACCAATACCGTTGTTCTGTATCTGATGTTCTCGGCACCGCCTGCACTGAATGGCAATGGACTGGTAGCTTATGCGGCAGTCACCTATATTCTCTGGGGTGTGACCTATACCATGATGGATATTCCCTTCTGGTCCATGATACCGGCATTTACTCACAGCGGAAAAGAACGTGAAGGATTGTCTACGCTGGGACGTTCCTGTGCCGGTGTCGGCTCTGCCATCATCACCGTGATCACCATGCTTTG
>ERZ824522.2029-NODE-2029-length-11389-cov-3.490030_pt1 | contig 11389 bp, 7 predicted proteins | sample MGYA00519935_ERZ824522 | MGnify/ENA primary metagenome ERZ824522 (study PRJEB31778, sample SAMEA3449160) | human gut metagenome | biome: human gut; feature: human-associated habitat; material: faeces | place: United Kingdom | collected 2010/2012 ...
CCTATACGAATCTTGGAATGGTACAGCTTCAGGACGGAGGTTATTTAAACATCAGAGAAACTCCGACAGATGAAAGCATGGCAAATATTATTGGCAAGATACCGGATAAGGGCGCCTGCGAGGTTCTGGGAGAAGAGGAGAATGGCTGGTATCATATTCAGACTGGCGGTGTAGACGGCTACATCAGCAGCCAGTATGTGCTGACTGGAGAGGAAGCCCGTCAGAAGGCATTGGAATATGCAGCAAAGATGGCTGTGGTGACCATGGGTGAGGAAAATGAGACACTCCGGATTCGACAGACTCCGGATGCTTCCTCTCTGGATAATGTAGTAGGACAGGCTGCAAACGGATCCCGCTATCCGGTTTTAGGAGAGCAGGACGGCTGGGTGCAGATTCGGGAAGGATATATTTCCAGTGAGTTTGTCACCATAGAAATGGGACTTTCCGAAGGAGAAAAGCTGGATTTAAAGACAATGGCCTTAAATCAATACGACAATCTCCTGATTTCCCGGGTAGACAACTACCTGAATATTCGAAGTGAGCCAAAGGTTGATGCCTATGATGAAAATGTAATCGGAAAGCTGCCCAGTGACGCGGCAGGAGAAATTCTGGAAACCCTGGATGGCTGGTATAAGATCAAATCCGGTCCTATCACCGGTTATGTCAGCGCGGATCATGTGGCAACAGGCCCTGAGGCAAGGGATCTGGCTTTGCGCACGGCACAGCTGACAGCGATTGTGAATACGGATATGCTCAATGTCCGCACGGAGCCCAGTACGGAGTCCAGCATCTGGACGCAGATTTCCAAGGAGGAGCGGTATCATGTACTGGATCAGCTGGATGGCTGGGTGCAGATTGAACTGGATGCAGGAGACGGCGAGGGAGAAGAGGTGGACAAGGCTTATATATCCACTCGGGACAACAATGTCGAGGTACGGTATGCTCTTCCGGAAGCAATCAAATTCTCTCCTTTAGAGGAACGGGCCAATCAGCAGGCATCTCTGCGGAGCAAGGTGGTAAACTATGGCTTGAAGTTTGTAGGCGGAAGATATGTATGGGGTGGAACCAATCCCAATACAGGCGCCGACTGTTCTGGTTTTGTACAGTACGTGATGCGTAATGCAGCAGGTGTAAGTCTGCCCCGTACCTCCAGAGAACAGGCAAAAGTAGGAAGGTCTATCAAATCCAGCGAGATGCTGCCAGGAGATCTGATTTTCTATGCCAACAGCGGCGGCACAGTCAATCACGTTGCCATGTATATTGGAAATGGTCAGATTGTTCATGCAGCCAGCAGAAAGAGCGGAATCAAGATTTCTACCTGGAATTACCGGAGTCCAAAGACAATCCGGCGTGTTTTAAACTGAGTAACAAATAAATAATTTTTAAATAGTAACAAAAAGGAGCTGCGCTCTGGCAGAGGATGAAAGAAAACCTCTGCCGGAGCACAGCTCCTTTGCTTTTGATATCATGCCTGTGGAAGAAGCGTGATCCGTCGCAGGCGGGGAAGCTATCTGAGCGTTTTTTATCAGTGAAGAAATGGTTTTTCCAGACCGGAAAGAATTTAGATAAAATCTCTCATATATTTCGTCAGATACAGCTCTTTCCTGTGGCAGACATAGAAGCTGCGCCGCTGTTCGATTCCCTTAATGGGGTAAACACAGCAGCCAGGATACAGCTCCGGCGTCATTTCTATATAGTTGATGGGACAAATCATAACGGCATCACAGGCAATGGCTGTGCGTTTTCCAACCTCAATGCTGGATGTTTCCATCAAAATTTCCGGTTGAATATCATAGGTGACAAAAAGTCGATCCTGAGTATCCCGGACACTGTGTCCAACCTTGCTGCTGATGAATTTTTCGTTTTTTGCTTCTGTAATGGAGATGGAAGTTCCGGATGGAATCCGTTTCGCAAGCTGAGAGTTGCGGCTGGTCAGAAGAACCAGCTCTTCCTCTTCAATCAGAATATAGTTCAGTTCCTCATGCTTGGGATAGGTGGTCAAGCAGGCCAGATCCACAGTGCCGTCCAGGACGGCTGCCTCTGTAGTGGCAGATCCGCTTTCCCGCACATCCAGCTTTACATGAGGATATCTGGCATGAAAACGGGGCAGTACATAAGGCATGACCTGCATCGCCCGCTGTACCGGAATTCCCAGCTTGATGGTGCCATGTTCTTCGTGGTTGATCTCGTCGATTTCTTTGATCAGATTGGCATTGATGGTGAGAATTTTTTTGGCTGCTTCTATGTATTTTTCTCCGGCATAGGTCAGGGTAATGGGATCTGTTGTGCGGTTAAAAATAGGTGTTCCAAGAGTGTTTTCCACCAGCTTGATCATCTGACTTAAGGATGGCTGGGAAATATAAAGCTTTTTTGCAGCAGCGGTAATGCTCCCTTCCTTCAGAACCGTGAGCATATATTGCGCATGTTTAATATTCATTGAAAATCCCTCACATAATAAAAAATTATAGATGGCATAAACAGAATCGTATTAGCTATGTGAATAAACGTATGATACCATAAAAATAGTATGAATTCAATGCGAAAAACAGGGAATCGTTTGTTTGCTAGTAACAGTTAGGCCGTACATCTTCTTGCCCGCTTACAGTGGACAAGAAAATGTAAATGTCTGTCCTATGAAGATTCAGACAGGAAAACAATCAAAGAGAAAAAATATGCAGAGGTAGTGTCAAGTGAAGTATGAAAAAACTGAGTCGAAAAAATAGGCTCAAATGAACCTTGAAAATTGCAGATATTTATTCCGATAAGCTCTCTGAGAGCTTAGGGCGCTGCCCTAAGAACCCGCAAGGGACTTATCCCTTGACCCATTCACGGGCTTTGCCCGAACCCCATCCTCGCCGGAAGGCAGGAAAAGGGTGCAGTTGCCCCTTTTCTCTTGGATAGGATGATCCGTGAGCCTTATGTCAATAAACTTTCGCGGCATATCCTCACAGTCGGCGATACCGCCTGCTCCGGTATTCCACGGTTCTATTGACAATAGCTCCGCTCCGGTATGGAAGTACTAGTTTTCTGCATATTCAGGATGGTCTGCTGACCCAGGAAGATGAGGAGTTGCCATTTGCCCGGCATATTGTCGGTACCCTGCAGTATCTCTACTTCGTTGAGGACTTTGAAGTTATTGTGTTTATGTGGGCGAAGGAAGTTATAGTAAGCAACCCAGAGGGCAAGGTCATAGTTGGCACCGTCGATGTTATCGAAACCGTTTGTGTGACGGTAAGAAGCCTTATAGGTGCGGTTCAATCGCTCAATCATCTGTTTGAAAGGGCGGTGTTCCGTAGAAACAGCATCGTCGTTGGTAAGTCCAATTACCTGAGTGATTTTGAAGGTAAAGTCTTTTCCAAACTTCTTTACGAATTCCATTGCAGCGAGTGGATAGGCACTGTATCCATCTGCAATGAACTTAAAATTCTCCGGCAGCTTTGTGATCCCCTGGAACGCCATACGCATGGCCAGGATGCAGGGGCCGACACCACGATTATCAGAGACCTGGTAGCCGATGATGGATCGTGTGGCGGCATTCATGATGAGCCAGATATAGGTTTTGATACCTCGGATTTTTATATAGGTCTCATCCGCAGTGAATACATTCCCCTTTTCGTAAGGGTACAGATCGACAAAGGGTTTGATACAGATGGCAGCGGTCTTGCAGTAGTTAGCGATCTGCTGGTGAGAAATGCTGATGTTATACAGGTCTTTTAAAGCCTGTGATGTCTTGCGCAGGGAAAGCCCCAGATTGACATGCAGAGTTAGGCATAAGGACATGACATGGGCATTGTGCTTACTGAATTTCAGAGAAGAAGCATTCTTTGGCAGGGTAGTTAAGTCCATGCTGAAAAAATCCATCGTGAATTCACGGTAGATATAGTGGAGCTTATATTTATTCTTGCCATAGTCTTCTGCGAGATCTGCCTGTTCCACCTTTTTGAGGTTATGGAGATAGTAAGGGCATTTGGGATTGACACATTTATGAATGACAAAGTGCTTGCGGTCTTTTTTGGGTACTAGAGTGTTCCCACAATGCGGACAGCGCAGTTTGACGGAAGAGAAGCGGCTTTCGTCAGGGGAGAAGCGGGCATCACAGACTTTGCACAGGAGCTGTCCCTTGGAGCCGTTATTCCTGTAGAGAAAGGGCTTGGGAGCGTTACAGCGTGGGCAGGTAGAGGAATCAGGGATGTCACACTCTGAACGACGGCTGATCGGACGAATCTTCTTACCATAACGCTTTTCGTAGTAAGGGATGAGTTCTTTGTAAGTCCAGTCCTGCCGGAAATCCGTGACCAGCGGGAGTTCGTCAATTTTGAACTTTTGATACTTTGGAGAATGGGAATCCTCGAAAGCCCACTGCTTAAGTGGAATGTATCTGCAGATAAAGTGAATCAGCCAGCAGTTTTGCTGGTAAAGGTATTGAATTATAGAGAGTAAGTATTGTATAATGTTCATGAGCATTGGCTCCTTTCGGTTAATGGAATTTTGGTCGAGGACATTATACCAGAAAAGGGAGGTCAATGCTCTTTTTATTGCAGATTTCCCTAAAAATCAAGGTTTTTATAAGGTTTTAACAATAAAAAATGGGTAGGATTTGACACTACCAAGAAAAACGAGGAGGATGTAGGTATGAAAATGTTCAAAAAAGTCATGAACGGACTGGCATTTGTGGAAAAGCTGATTCTCGCTGTGTCCACGCTGCTGATTCTGGTACTGACAGTAGGAAATGTATTTTCCAGAAAGGTAATCCATCAGTCCTGGTCATTTACAGAGGAGCTGGTGGTAGCTGTTTTTGTTCTGATTACGCTGCTGGCTGCTGCATTGGCCTGCAGAGAGGGAGGGCTGGTGAATCTGTCTCTGGTAACGGATCGTTTGCCGGCCCGTATGAAGAGAGGATTTCTTTTGGTAAATACAGTTCTTAGTGTATGCTTTACCAGCGTGCTGTTTTACTACGGCCTGGAAAAGGTGCTGGCTCAGCTGGAAAACGGAAAACGCACCTATGTGCTGAACTGGCCGGAATGGATTTTCTGGTCCTTTGTTCCCATTGGAGCCGCCTGTATGATTCTTCACTTTATTGAATTTTATCTGGACACCTGCGCCAGAGAGAAGGAGGACAGCCAGTCATGATCAGTGTAATCTTATTTCTCTCATTTTTTATTTTCCTGCTGGTAGGTATTCCCATCGGAATCTGCCTGGGACTTTCCGCAATCTGCGCAATTTTGTATTCAGGAACCTCTCTGACCATTGTTGCGACTAATATGTATTCCGGTATCAGTAAATTTCTGCTGTTGGCGATTCCGTTTTTTGTACTTTCCGGCAATATTATGGCAAAGGCGGGAATCTCCAGACGCCTTGTAAAATTTGTCAATACCTGTGTAGGGCACCGCAGAGGCGGAATTGCCATTGTATGTGTCATTGTAGCCTGCTTTTTCGGAGCAATTTCCGGTTCCGGTCCGGCTACAGTTGCTGCTCTGGGAGCAGTTCTGATTCCTGCGATGATTGAAGAGGGCGGTTTTTCTGCTCCCTTCGCTACAGCGCTGATGGCAACCTCCAGTTCCATCGCCATTGTGATTCCACCCAGTATTGCTTTCGTAGTGTACGCCTCCATTACAGGAGTTTCCATTGCAGACATGTTTTCCGCAGGAATCGTTCCCGGTATTCTCATGGGCGCTGCTCTGGTTCTGGTTGTTATGTGGGAGACAAGGGTACACAACATTCAGCCAGTTCAGGAGAAAACCAGTATGAAAGAGCGCTGGGAAGCATTTAAAGACGCGTTCTGGGGATTTCTGATGCCTGTGATTATTCTGGGAGGAATTTACGGAGGAATCTTTACTCCAACAGAAGCTGCCGCAGTGTCTGTTGTTTACGGTCTGTTTGTAGGAATGGTGATTTACCGGGAGGTGAAGCTTTCCGACCTTTGGGAGCTGACCATTGATTCAGCAAAAACCACAGGCGGAATTATGCTGATTGTAGCCTGCGCATCTCTGTTTTCTTTTGTATGCACCCAGTTTGGAATTGCTCAGGCGGCATCAGAGCTTCTGGGAACCATTGCAAAAAATCAGGTTACCTTCCTGCTGATTGTTAATGTGATTTTCCTGATTGCAGGCTGCTTTATCGATGCAAACTCTGCTATGTACATTTTTATTCCTATTATGCTTCCCGTGTGCAGAGCGTTGGGATATGATGTTGTTGCCTTTGGCGTTGTTGCGACACTGAATCTGGCAATTGGGCAGGTAACTCCGCCGGTGGGAGTAAATTTATTTGTCGCAATTTCAGTGAAGCTGAAAAAGGGTATGGAGGTTACGCTTCCTCAGATTTCCAGAGCAGTGGTTCCCCAGATTGCAGCCAGTGTGGCTGTTCTTCTTGCAGTGACTTTTGTTCCTTCTCTGTCTGTGGCTTTGCCGAAGCTTCTGTCAGGAAGTTCCTACACAGGCTTAGCGACTGCTCAGGCAGACAATGGACAGAAAAACCAGGTGACTGGAGATTATCAGGTTCCGGATTACAGCGATCTGGGATGGGAAGAGCAGACCTGGAACTTTGCATGTTCTCCAACAGAAACCAGTACCTGGGCAGAGGGCGGAAGAAAGTTCGGGGAGATGATGGAAGAGGCCACAGGCGGAAAGATTCATGTGAATGTATATGCTGCGGATCAGCTGACCAACGGAAACCAGTCCGAGGGAATTCAGGCGTTGATGGACGGAGATCCGGTTCAGGTATCTATGCATTCCAATCTGATTTATTCTGCATTTGACCCACGGTTTAATGTGGTTTCTCTGCCTTATCTGTTTGAGTCTTCAGTAGATGCTGATGCGAAGTTAGACGGCGAGGCAGGAGAAATGATGAAGGGGATTTTGAAAGAGTACGGTCTTCACTGCATGGGAATTGCAGAAAACGGGTTCCGTCAGCTGACCAACAATGTGCGGGAAGTAAAAACGGTGGACGACATGAAAAACCTGAAAATCCGCGTGGCCGGATCCAATCTTCTGATGGAATGCTACCGGAGATGGGGCGCAGATGCCACCAATTTAAACTGGTCAGAAACGTATACGGCTCTTCAGCAGAAAACCGTAGAAGGACAGGAAAATCCGCTTCCGTCCATTGATGCAGCCAGTGTTCAGGAGGTTCAGCCCTACTGTTCTCTGTGGAATGCAAATTATGACTGCCTGTTTTTCTGTATCAATCAGAAGCTGTATGACAGCCTGACTCCAGAGCAGCAGGAGGCTGTGGACGAGATTGGCCAGCTGGCGACTCAGTATCAGCGTGAAATCAACCGCTCCGGCGACAATGATATTATGAGCCGGTGGGAAAGCAGAAACGGAGTAGAAATCACTCCTTATGAGGAGATGGATATTGATTCCTTTAAGAAGGCAGTAGAAGGAATTGACGAATGGTATATTGAAGAGCTGGAAAAGCAGAATTACCAGAATGCAAGGGAACTGGTAGAGGCTTTTCGGAGCTAAAATGAAAAAGAAAGAAAAATAAAAACAGCGTTTTTTCAGGCAAAGCCGGGAATCATGTCGGCTTCTGCCTGAAGGAACGCTGTTTTTCTGCTATTGCTTCGAGAGGGGGAATTGTATATAATGAAAAAGAAGTTTCCACAACAAAAGGGCGAAAAAACATAAAAGCGATAAAGAACAGCAGGAGAAAATAATGAAGAAAAACGAACCTGAGAAAAAACGATTTCCGATTATGGCGGCAGGCGCTGCAGTGCTGGCGGCCTGTCTGGTACTTCCGGCAGTGATAAGCAGAATAGAGAAAGAGGATGTCATTACTTCCGCGCAGCTGGAGAAAGCGATTGATATCAGTCAGCTGTCAACAGCGGAATTTGTGTATAATGGAATCGCGGAAAAGTATAATGAAGAGTACCCGGAACGGGTGGACTGCTACATTGCCTACAATGCAAGCGTGAAGGTTGGAATTCAGATGGAGGATGTGACCTTTGAAATTCAGGAGGAAGAAAAGACGGTGACTCCGGTGCTTCCGGATATTACGGTTCAGATTGCAACTCTGGATGAGAACTCGCTCAGCTATATTCCGAAAAATCCGGATGTTCCTCTGAAGGATATGCTGATCCTCTGTAAGGAGGATGCCATTCGGAGGCAGGAGAGTCGGAAAAGCTGTATGAAACAGCAGAGGAAAATCTGAAAATGGTGATGGAAGCCCTTCTTTCACCAGTTCTTGAGAACGCAGGCTACTCCCTTGTATGGCAGGCTTCAAAATGACAGAAGAATGGAGGAGAACTATGAGAGGATATAGGACAGCAGGAATACTTCTGGCGTTGTCCGTAAGCATATGCAGTTTGACCGGATGCGGAGAGAAGAAAAAAGAGGCGGATTTTTCCGGAATTGCTTCGGTATGTGAGCTGGCAACCCTGAAATGTTATTATCATAATGTAGCAAAGGCAGAGACGGAGGCCAGCGGACTGTTTAAATGGCTTGGCACAGGATATAAGAAAATATGGACAGAGTACAGCGGGATTGTAGAGCTGGGAATTGACGTAAACCGTGTGTCCGTTTCCAAACCGGACAGCCGGGGAGTGGTAAAAATTGCCATTCCTGACGCAGAGATTCTGAATGTAGATCTGGATGAGGCATCTATGGGAGAGCCGCTGACAGATACAGGATTTTTTACAAAAATCACCAAAGAAGAAGAGACGGCTGCCTTGGCTGAGGCTCAGAAAAATATGGAGGAGACAGCCAGAAGCAACAGCGCTTTGCTGGCTCAGGCAAAGGAACGGGCAAAAAATGTAATTGAAGGCTATGTGAAAAATGTGGGTGAGCAGCTGGGAGAAGAATATACAGTAGAATGGACAGAGGCTCCAGCCGGAACTTCAGAAAGCGCAGGCACTGAGGATAAGGGATTATGAAAATAAAGCTTCCTCTCTATTTCAAATTTATTTTGGGATATCTGGCCTTCGGTCTGCTGGGATTTGCCACGATTTCTACCTTTTCCTCAAGTATTATGTATGGACATCAGCTGGAATCCTATTCAGAGACGCTTTATGATGAGGCAAATCTGATTTCTTCGGCATACAGCAGCGTATATCAGGGGAAAAATAATGGACAGACCAAAAAACAGAATATGGATACGGCATATCTCCAGCTTCAGGCTGTGGCAGATTTTGCAGGAGCAGAGATCTGGATTGTCAACAGACAGGGAATCGTGGTGACAGACAGCAGCCGCTCAGCCAGGGCAGGAACAGAGATTCCCGGATTTGATCCAACGGCAACAGGAAACCGCCAGTATTCTGTCAGTGATTATTATGGACTGTTTCCCTATGATGTGATGACAGTTTCCGCGCCTATTACAGGAAATTATAATACCTATGGATATGTGCTGGTTCACATGCCTGTTTCCAGAATCCGGGAGGCCAGTAATAAAAGTCTTGATGTAGTTTATATTTCTGCGGCTTTTATTTTTGTACTGTCCCTGATTATTCTGCTGGTATTCCGCAAAACCGTATCCATTCCCCTGAAGAAGATTACGGAAGGGGCAAACGAATATGCGGCGGGAAACCTGGAATACCACATTGAGCTGAACTCCAGAGACGAGATGGGATACCTGGCGGCAACGCTGAATTATATGTCCAGTGAGTTGGACAAGATGGAGGAGTACCAGAGGAATTTTATTGCCAATGTTTCTCACGATTTCCGCTCCCCGTTGACCTCAATCAAGGGATATCTGGAGGCGATTATTGACGGAACCATCCCTCCGGAAATGTACGAAAAATATCTGACCAGAGTAATTTCAGAGACAGATCGGCTGACCAAGCTGACCCAGGGAATGCTGACACTCAATTCCTTAGACAGCAAAGGATATCTTTCCCGGACTAATTTTGATATTAACCGGGTGATTAAAGATACAGCAGCTTCCTTTGAAGGGACCTGCGCCACAAAAAACATTGTGTTTGAGCTGACTTTTTCCGATACTATCCAGATGGTTTATGGAGATTTGGGGAAAATTCAGCAGGTGCTTTATAATCTGATTGACAATGCCATTAAGTTCAGCCATGCAGACTCTGTTATTTATATTCAGGCTTATGCAAAAAATGAGAAGGTTTTTATTTCTGTAAAGGATACAGGGGAGGGAATTCCTAAAGAGAGTATCAAGAAGATCTGGGAACGGTTTTATAAATCCGATCAGTCCCGCGGAAAGGACAAAAAGGGAACTGGACTGGGGCTGGCAATCGTAAAAGAGATTATCCAGGCACATGGGGAAAATATTGATGTAATCAGTACAGAAGGCGTTGGTTCGGAATTTATTTTCTCCCTTCCCCGCTCCACAAGCCTGTAGAAACGGCAGAAAATAGGAAAATTTAATTGACATTAAATTAACGATATGATAAGCTGGAGCCGTATCCATGCGTTAAAGACGTATTTCATTTGGGAGGAAAGAAAGATTATGAGAAAATCAGGTAAGAAACTGGTTTCCGCAGTGATGGCAGCAGCTATGGTTCTGTCCCTGGCAGCATGCGGCGGCAAAACTGCCGACACAACAACTGCAGCAACAGAAGCAGCCACTACAGAAGCAGCAACTACCGAAGCAGAGACAACTGCAGCAGAAGAAACGGAACCGGCAGGCGAGAGCCAGCAGGCAGATATCGTAGTAATCGGAGCCGGCGGAGCTGGTATGACTGCAGCGATTCAGGCAGTGCAGGATGGAGCAACGGATGTAGTTGTTCTGGAGAAAATGCCGATTACCGGAGGCAATACAACCCGTTCTACCGGCGGACTGAATGCCTGTGCAACCAAGTATCAGGAAGCAGAGGGAATCGAGGATTCTGTTGATCTGTTTGTAGAAGATACCATGAAGGGCGGCAAGGAGTTAAACAATAAGGAGCTGGTTACTGTTATGGCAGAGAATTCTGCAGCAGCAGTAGACTGGGTAAATGAGATTGGCGGCGATTTAAGCGTTGTAGGCATGTTCGGCGGAGCGAGCGTAAAGCGTATTCATCGTCCTACCGATACCTCTGCAGTAGGACCTATGTTAGTAAAGGCTCTGAACAATAAGATGGCAGAGCTGAACATTCCGGTTCTTCTGGAAACTACTGCAAAGCAGATTCTGGTAAATGACGAAGGTGCTGTATGCGGCGTTGTTGCTGCAGATAAAGACGGCAAGGAAATGACCATTGACTGTACCGCAGTAATTCTGGCAACCGGCGGTTTTGGCGCGAATGCAGAGATGGTAGAAGAGTACAAGCCGGATCTGGCTGGCTTTGGTACCACCAACCATGCAGGTGCAACCGGCGACGGTATTACCATGGCAAAGGAGCTGGGCGCAGAGTTCGTAGATATGGAGCAGATTCAGACCCATCCTACTGTAAATCCGGAGACCCAGACCATGTATACTGAGGGTGTGCGCGGAAACGGTGCGATTCTGGTTAATA
>ERZ824522.2030-NODE-2030-length-11387-cov-2.216908_pt1 | contig 11387 bp, 10 predicted proteins | sample MGYA00519935_ERZ824522 | MGnify/ENA primary metagenome ERZ824522 (study PRJEB31778, sample SAMEA3449160) | human gut metagenome | biome: human gut; feature: human-associated habitat; material: faeces | place: United Kingdom | collected 2010/2012 ...
CGATTTCCGGCTTATATTCCTCAATGGCATCGTTGATTACCTTGGTGTATGCATCGGTACGGTAGGTTGCCAGCTCTTCATGATCTGCCACATATACCTTGTCTGCGCCATACTCAAACAGCTGATCTGCCAGACCTTCTACATGATGTCCGCAGAGAACTGCGCAGAGATTACATCCTACTTCGTTTGCCAGCTTCTTGCCCTCGCCCAGAAGCTCAATAACAACCGGCATGATCACTCCGTCTCTCTGCTCTGCAAATACCCATACATCCTTATATGCGCTTAAATCCTTTACTTCCCGCTCTTCCTCGGTTTTCTCAATGGCCTTGAAAGGACATTTCTCTACGCAGACACCGCATCCGGTACAGGCAGTTCCAATGACTGCGATCTTGTTTTCCATGGTAATTGCTTCAAAAGGACAGTTCTTTACGCAGATGGAACAGCCTTTACATTTTTCTTTGATTACATTTACTGCCATTTTCTATACATCCTTTCCCTTTAGATATAGTGTTTCTCTCTCAGCTTGCCAACAAGTACCGCACTCATTTCCTGAATGCTTCCGCTTAACATCTCGCCTTTGCCTTTCTGCGGCGGTGTAAAGGAACGGAATACCTGGGTCGGGGATGCGTTAAGGCCGCAGTCCTTCGGATCCAGCTCTACTGCATTGTGATCCCAAACGGTAATTTCTTTCTTATATGCATCAACGATGCCGCCGATGCTCATGTATCTGGGCTGGTTCAGCTCTTTTACTGCAGTCAGCAGGCAGGGAGTCTGTACCTCGATGATCTCATATCCATCCTCCAGCTGTCTCTGAACAACAGCCTTGCCATCGCCCATCTGAATATCCTGAACGTAGGTTACAACCGGAAGACCCAGTCTCTGTGCCACCTGCGGGCCAACCTGAGCAGTATCTCCGTCGATTGCCTGACGTCCGGCAAAAATAACATCTACATCTCCAACCTTGCGGATACCTGCCGCAATGGTGGTAGAGGTTGCGCAGGTATCTGCGCCGCCGAATGCCCGGTCACTTAACAGATATGCCTCATCAGCACCCATAGCAAGGCACTCTCTCAGCATGTAGGTTGCCTGTGGCGGTCCCATGGTCAGAACAGCAATCGTGGCATCCGGATTCTGATCCTTAATCTGAAGAGCTGCCTCCAGTGCATTGGCATCATCCGGGTTTAAGATACTGGGCACACCGTCACGAATCAGGGTTCCCTTTACCGGATCAATTTTTACTTCATTGGTATCTGGCACCTGCTTTACACATACTAATATCTTCATTCTCTCAGCTCCTCCTATTTCTTCAGCAATTTTCCTGCGATTACCATCTGCTGTACCTGGCTGGTACCTTCATAAATCGTAAATACGCGGCAGTCACGATACATTCTTTCTACCTTGTAATCCTTGATGAAGCCGTATCCGCCGTGAATCTGTACTGCCTTTGCAGCAATTTCATTGCAGACCTCTGCTGCATAATATTTGGCCATAGATGCTGCCATGGAAGCATCCTGGTGAGTATCCATTAAGTAAGCAGTCTTGTATACCAGATTCTTTGCTGCCTCCAGCTTGGTTGCCATATCTGCAATCATGAAGCTGATAGCCTGGAAATCTGCAATTCTTCTGCCAAACTGTTTTCTTTCTTTTGCGTATTTAATAGCCTCGTCTAAAGCGCCCTGAGCTACGCCGATAGCCTGAGCTGCAACACCCAGACGACCTGTATCCAGAGTCTTCATTGCATTGATAAAGCCTTTTCCTTCTTCGCCCAGCAGATCGCTCTTATGTACTCTTACGTTATCCAGAATAATATCACTGGTAGCACATCCGATTACACCCATCTTGTTCTCCGGCTTTCCGCAGGAAACGCCTGGAAGCTTCATATCTACTACAAAAGCAGAAATTCCTCTGGTTCCCTTGGTCATATCGGTTTTTGCATAAACAACTGCCCAGTCTGCCAGAGGAGCCATGGTAATAAAGGTCTTACGACCATTTAAAATATAGTAATCTCCATCCTTTACTGCTGTTGTAGTCATGCCGCCTGCATCGGAACCGGCGCCCGGCTCTGTCAGTGCAAAGCAGACTTTCTTTTCACCCTTTACAACCGGTGTCAGATATTTTGCCTTCTGCTCTTCTGTTCCAGAAAGCAGGAACGGGCCGCCGGATAAGGAGTTAGGAGAAGAAACATAAATGCTTGCTACACCGCTGACTCTTGCCATCTCTTCCATAACAATTACATAGGAGCGTGCATCTGCGCCCTGGCCGCCATATTCCTTCGGAACCTTAATTCCAAAAAATCCGGCCTTTGCCATTTTGTCCAGAATTTCCTCCGGGAATACCTCGGATTCCTCCACCTCGTCAAGGATTTCCTTGGTCAGCTCTGTCTCAGCAAACTCTCTGGCCAATTTCCTCACTAACTCATGCTGTTCTGTTAAATACATGCTTGTTCCTCCTTAATGTTTTAGGTTTATCATTTCGCCTGCCTGAACCCGAAGATCCCTGGAAAGAACTTTTCCGCTGGCGTTAATTGGAAATGTCTGAAATGTCAGAACGTATTTTGGAACCTTGTAATCAGAAAGGCGGGATTTTACATAAGACCTTACCTTTTCCTCATCAATCACAGCTCCGTTCTTTGGAATAATACAGGCTGCAATCTCTTCCTGCAGAACCTTTGCAGGAATGCCGATTACCTTTACCTCTTCCACTTCCGGCATTTCAATAATACAGTTTTCTATTTCTGCGGGAGAAATATTTTCCCCGCTTCGAATAATCATTTCTTTCATTCTTCCGGTTACATGAAGACATCCATTCTCATCCACATAACCAAGATCCCCTGTGTGCAGCCATCCATCCGGATCCACAGCCGCCGTTGTTTCCTCCGGCCGTTTATAATAGCCCTGCATCACATTATATCCCCGGACCACAATCTCTCCGCAGATTCCCGCATACCGTCCGCAGACATCTTTACGGCAGCCCTCCACCGACTCATTCCGGGTGGCATCGGACTGCTGTACCGCAAACTCAATATCTGGAATCGGACGCCCTGATGTGTGGGATTTTAACTCCAGAGAATCCTCATAGTCTGAAATTGCAATACAGGGAGAAGCCTCTGTCTGCCCATAGGACACCTGCAAATGCTTCATTCCCAGTTCCCGGCAGATTTCCTCGTATTCCACCGGAAGCACAGGAGAACCTGCAATAATACCGCTTTCCAGAGAAGAAAGATCATACTGTGAACGGTTCTGGTTATGAAGAATTGCCAGAAACATGGTAGGGACACCATTGAGCACTGTACACCGGTACTTCTGCACCTGTTCCAGTACATCTATTGTTTTATAGTATTTCAGAAGATGAGCCTGAGCCCCGCTGTGAATACAGCAGAGAATTCCCGCTGTTATTCCAAAGCAGTGAAACAACGGTACGGAAATACACAGCTTGTCCTTCTGACTCCAGCGCATCTGTCTGGCAATCTCTGCCGAGTTATTCACCAGACTGAAATGAGACAACATTACTCCTTTCGGTCTGCTGGTTGTGCCTGACGTAAACATAATACAGGCCGTATCCTCCGGCATCACCTCAGCTTTTCTTTCGTCAAGCTTCTTCTTTTCCCGACCAGAGAGTTCCAGAGGAAATCCGGCTCTCTGATACCATTTATTTGCCGGCTCCTCCTCCAGAGGAACAATTTTTTTCAGGTATGGAAGGGTTTCTACAGGAATCTTCTTTAGAAGATCTTCATATACAGTGCTTTTACAGCCATATCCGTGAAACAGATACTCTATATCATTATCCCGTAAAATTCCCTCCAGCTCATTTTCCTTATAACAGGTGTTGACCAGCACTGCCGCTGCACCTATCTTCAGCAAGGCAAAAAAGCAAAACACCCAGTTTGGGCTGTTGACGCTCCATATGGCTGCATGGCTTCCTTTTCTGATTCCCAGTTCCAGATATCTGACTGCCAGAAAATCAGAAATTTCATCCATTTCTTTCCAGGAATACAGATAATCCCGATATCCGATTCCCGGACAGTCCGGAGTTTTTTCGGCCCGCTCTCGCAGGATTGTTCCGATTGTTTTAGAAACTAGACTCATAATCTGCTCCCCTGTCGTTGAGGCAAGCTGTATACTTGTATACAGCTTTCTTTACACGATAAAACGCGCATCACACGCGTTTTATCGAATAACATCCTTATTTTGTATCAAACTTTGTAGCAATCATATGTACTACATATGGAATCATAATAACCGGAATCGTCAGGTACCCAAGATAAGCATAACCAACTGCTACGATCTTGTTCAGACCAAGCTGAGCAATCAGGAATGCTAAAATAGTACATACCAGGGTAACCATAATAACATTTTTTCCCGGTTTTGCAGTCGGGTCAAAGTTCTTATCCAGAGAAGTACATACACGATTAGACATACCTGCAATCATATTTACTGCTGTAGAAACAGAGCCAAGAACGATCAGGATAGAAATAATCGGTCTTAATACAGACGGTGCAACACCTCTGTTTACCAGAATCAGCAGCGGAATACTCTCAGTTGCAAAGTTCGGATCATTGGTAATTGCCATCAGACCAAGAACTGCCATCAGACAGGTAATGCTATTTACGAAGAATCCATAAACCATAGAAGTCTTTGCATCATCTGGACTTTCAAAAGGCTTTGCATGCTGGAACAGCAGACCGATGGAACCAAGCTGGAATGCTGCATACACGATACTGGTCCAGAAAGCTTTTCCTACAGGAGCAGGATTTGCTGCGCTTGCGGCAATGTTTGCAGAAATATCACCCCACTGAGCTATAATGTTGGGGATATATACAACAAGCAGTCCTGCAACAATCAAAACAGAAAGTGTAGATGCCACCTTACGTACAACGTTGGTACCGTAAACAGCAACCACGAAAATAAACACGCCTACAAAAGCAGTTCCTACCCAATGGTTAATGCCAAATGCACTTTCCATGGTACTTACACCGGTTGCAAAGGCAGCGGCCGGAGCAACACAGATCGTTACAATATACACCAGCTCATACAGGTTGGAAAAAATCGGTGAATATTTGCCGTAAAAGCTGTTATTAAAGCTTCTGTAGTCATATACGTTGTGCTTCTTTGCATAGCGCAGTCCGTACCACTGATAAAAAGCACCAATAAACTGTGCTAAAATACAGGTTGCAAATGCCCATACACCAAACTGTACAAAGTACTGTCTTAACTGGTTACCTGATGCAAATCCGCCTCCGAACTGTGTAGTAAACCATACAAAAGCCACACCAACTGTAACCGACATTTTGTCTTTACTAATCATAATTAGTTCCTCTTCTCTTTTTTAGAATAAACTTTGCTCTGACTTTCCCCTTCAATCAGAACATTTCCTTAAACGCCTGAATCATCGTATTGGCCTGCTCGTAATTTACCATCTGACGGTCAACCTCAATATTCAGGTTCATCAGTCCGGCTGCATCGCATGCTCTCTTAATCGGAACATAGTCAAATTCTTCCGGATCACAGAATTTGGTCATCAGAACAATCACACCCTTGGCATCGTGTTTCTTTGCCTGCTCTACAATGTAGTCCACACGCTTTTTATCCTTATCATAAAGCAGTGTGCAGTTGTCCATATCTGCAAATTTCTGAGCCAGTGCGTCAATCGGATTCTCCATCTCCGGAATGTCGGTCTTGTACTGTCTGGATTCATGAGCCACATCATCAAAAACAACCTTAATGCCGTTGTCATCAAAAATCTTTAACAGGTTCGGAGAATCTGCAAGAATTCCGCTTACCAGAACACGAACCTTGCCTTCTGCCTTCGGTCCCTTCTTCAGTTCCTCATTAATCTGCTTAACAACAGCCGTATGCTCTTCCGGAAGCATAAACCATGCACTCTTGAATACATCGCTTCTCTCAGCAGCAGTAATCTCTGCTTCTGAAGCAAGCTCTGCAAACTCTCTCATAACTGCATTGTGCTCGTTGTAAATCCGGTTAGACTCAGCCAGTGCAAATTCAGAAAAATGAGCACCGGTTGCTGCCTCTAAATCACGGATAACTCTTATATAACCATCTCTTGTAAACTTTACGCCGTAAGCCGGTTTCCGGTTCTGCGGATAAGTCATGGGGATAAACGGAATATCCTTTACTGCATATTTCCAGTTCTGTCCCAGAGTCTTTAAGGAGTCGCACAGAGAAGGAATGATAATGGCGGAAACTCCGTCATACTCGCCCTTCAGTCCCAGTTCCAGAATAGACTGCATAATGGAGCAGATGAAAGCCGGATAATACTTCTTGGACTCATTCAGTTCCATGTCAGCGCCCCATACGCCCATGGGAACCATTCCCATAGAATGAATAATTTCCTGAGGAGTGTAAACGGGAGCAACAGCTACAACCTTTTTGCCCTCAGCCAGATATTTTTCCAGCTGCTTTTTCGGAGCTGCGGCAACCTCATGAAGCTGCGCAAATAATTCCTTTACTGCCATTTTAATTACCTCCTTTGTTTGCTTCCATAATTTCCATCAGGCCCTGAACGCGGGTATCATACTGAGCCTCGGAGAAGTTTCTCGGGTCTGCCTGATCGCCGTCGAAGGAAGCTACCGGAATATCGCAGGCCTCACCAATCTGTCTGCTCATCTCCGGCATAAATCCGGACCACAGCTTGCAGGAACGGTTGGTATGAACCAGAAGTCCCTCTACATGGTTATCCTTGCAAAGCTTGATTCGCTTATCTCTTGCGTGTTCCAGGTTCATAGCATTCGGTACATTTGCATAAGCCCGGCACATTCCGTCAAAGTCATCGTAGATAAATCCGAATGCATCTGCATAAATGGTGGTTACCATGTTGATGCCTCTGCTCTTTAAACCGGTGGAGGTTACTCTCAGCCACGGCCAGCAGGCAATACCTTCAAACATGATGCGGTATTTTTCCTCTGCGCGGAATGTGGAGGTTCCTTTTTCATGATTCTCTTTGTATTCCTTTAACAGGGGTTCCATTGCGTCAGCAGCTTCTTTCTTACCGCGGGCGGTAACCATAACTGCCATGTGGTTTAACAGGTCAAAGCCGTTGAACGGAGACGGTGTATATTTAGCCTGCTCTGTTGCCTCCAGCCATGCGCGGCTGGAACGTCCGGAAATCTCCATAACCTCTTTGAAGCGCTCATCGCTCCATTTCTTTCCGGTGTACTCCTCCAGCTGGTGAATTGCATCCCAGAACTGAGCCTTTATGTACTCAACCTCTGCATCAGATACTTCATAATCCGGGTTAAACGGAATATCGATCATAATCATGGGAATATCCAGCTCTTTGGCAATATTCTCATACCATTTAATCATACAGTTACAGATGTTGTTGCAGCACAGAACGAAATCAGGAAGAGGCATGTTCTGTTCCGGAGCATCCTTTACCTTCATGTATGCAAGAGAAGTTCTTGCATATGCGCAGATATCATTGGAATAGCCCTCGCCTTCACTGATATTACACATTCTCTCTCCGCCGCCTCTGGCTGCAATTGCTGCTGCCTGGTTCTCCGGATAGCAGACATACAGTCCCAGTGTTTCCGGAATCTCTACCGGGAAGTTACTGGCGCACCAACCTACCATTTCGCCTCTGGCCTTTGCCTCTATGGCGTCGCTGTAAGCCTTCGCTGCAATCTGTCCCAGTTTGAATTTCGCTGAATTCGGATCTGGTGCAGGTCTGCTTTTCTTTACTTCTTCACCCATAATGAAAACCTCCTTTATGTTTCATTCCTTTTATTGAGCAGTGTTTTCGCCACTCTTTATTTTATCATAAGCGTACAGGGAAGCTCCCAGCGCACCCATGAGTTGGGCCATGTCATTGTATGCAATCTCAACCCCAAGCTCCTTCGCCATAGCATTTCTCACACCGGCATTTCTGGCTACGCCGCCGCTCATGCATACCTTTTCTCTGACTCCTGCTCTTCTGACCAGGGAAGCCACTCTTGTTGCTACGGACTGGCAAATGCCTGCCACCAGATCCGGAAGATTTGTTCCTGCCGCCAGCTGAGAAATCACCTCTGACTCAGCAAACACCGTACAGGTACTGGAAATACTGGCCGGATTCTCTGATTTGGCCGCCTCTACCTCCAGCTGCGAAATATCCAGCTTCAGGATGTTTGCCATAACATCCAGAAACCTTCCTGTTCCTGCCGCACACTTGTCATTCATAACAAAATTCATCATACGGCCTTTTTCATTCAGAGAAAGCACCTTGGCATCCTGTCCTCCGATATCAATCACCGTGTGAACATCCGGAAAAACGAAATGGACGCCTCTGGCATGGCAGCTTAACTCGCTGACCTCGCCTTCCGCCTCCTCAAATAATTTTCTGCCGTATCCGGTGGCAATAGTACAGGCAATATCATCTCTGGTCAGCCCTGCGTCCTTCAGCACCTCTTCCAGCGCCAAATGAGGGCCATCTGTTCCTGTCCCTGCCACAACAATGGATTTTCCTGCAATTTCCGTTCCATCCTTCAAAATAATACATTTTGAAGTGGTGGATCCAATATCAATTCCAAGTGTGTACATAGCTTCAACCTCTTTGTCTATTTTTTAACAATTCGAAGAAAAAATAATATCTTGCATCCTAGCATATATCTACAACTACATTCTTTTATTTTACATACTAGTATACAAGTTTTCGAAAAAATTTTAACACATTGTACTCTTGAATTCTAGTATACAATGTGTTCTGAAAAAATTGTTCATATTTACCATCGAAACATGAACAATCACTCTTACTGATAATATATTATCAAATATTAGCTGAAATGTAAATAGGTATTTTATATTTTTTTTAGAAATTAAGCAGAATGCACAATCTCTATAAAAAATACTCCGGATACTCCGCTCTGGCTGTTTCAGAAATCTTGGAAATCGTCTCCAGATGAGCTGACATAGCTTTCATGGCTCTCCCGCCTCTGTTCGCTTCAATCGCCTGATAAATCGCCTCATGCTCCTCTATCAATTCTGGAACCCGATGTGCAAAGGTAACATCAAAATTCCTCCATCTGGCAATGTGAATCATATGCTCTGCCATCAGCTCCATCAAATTGTGTCTATGCACACTGTCTACCAGCATCTTGTGAAACTCTGAATCCAGAGTTTTAAAATCCGAATCATAACCGCTGGAATTGTAGAACTCCTTCTGCTTATCCAGATTTTTCCTCAGATCTGCCATCAACCCCTGCCTCTGGCTCTCATCCATAGTTTCAAAGATCTCATACAAGACCTCTTTTTCAATCGCTGTTCTCAAAAGCAGCAAATCCGCAATAAAATCAAGATCGATTTTGCTGACATACGTTCCTCGCTGCGGATATACCTCAATCAGCTTTCGCTGGCTCAGACGCGTGAACACCGTCCGAATCACAGAACGGGAAACTCCATATTCCTCGCTCATCTGATTTTCACTGATCTTCTGCCCTGGCTTCAGCTGAAGATTAGTAATCCGGTCACAGATATCCTGATAAACTTCTTCAGCCGTTGCCGGACGCTGGCTGCTGTATATCGTCATTCTCTTCCCTCCTCTCCTCGCCTTTTGCTTTGCTATCTTTTCATTATACACTATATTGAGACAGTTTCCTAGTATAAAATTCTGTACAGAAAAAAGATAAAACTTTCCTTTAAAGATATCGCCCGATTCTTATGCAAGGATCCTACTACTATTTCGAAAGAAGTGAAGCTCCATCGTGTAAGTGATTGGTATCATAAAGGAACTTTCTTTAACGCTCACAACTTCTGCGTTCACAGATACCAGTGCAGAAAAACAAATGTATGCAGAAAAATCATACTCTGCAGCATTAAGTGTACTTCCTGTCCCACCTGTAACCAAACCTGCCCCGATTTTGTCAAAGAACAGTGTAACCGTCTTGATAAGGCTCCTTACGTCTGTAATGGATGTCCGAAAGCTATCAATCATTGTTCCATTGCTCACAAGTACCGTTATGATGCTGTCTTTGCAGACCGCAAGTACAAGGAATGTCTGTCTTCATCCAGAGCTGGTATAAACATGACAAAACATGAGCTGCATCAAAAGGACATGGTCATTACACCTCTTATTTATCAGGGACAATCGCCCTATCAGATCATTACAAACCACCCTGAACTGGATATGTCAGTCAGAACACTTTACTCCCAGTTTTCTTTCATATGCTGTTGTCTCCAATCTCCATACACTGATATGGATAAAGCCTGCCAGGTATCATGCTGATATAGCACCCGGCAGTGCTTTCTGAAAATATGGTTTCTCTGTACTTTTTCTTATCACCCCAGGGATGTAGGATTTCTCACAGGCAGCAGTGTGCTTCACTGCTCCATTGGAATTTAACCATCCCGCCTTCCTTATGGCCGGACCGCGAATTACGGAAGTATCATTGTCCCTGTCTGGCTTTAACACCGCCGCCGGTTGCAATCCGGCATTTGCTTCTGCGAAACTGCTATCACCCCGATGGGCTTCACGGCGTGCAGTCGAAGGCTCGACCAAACAGGAATGTACCTGAAGAATGAGTATTCAGTTTTCAAGGGACATCCGGACTTTCGTCCTTACAAAGTAAGTTTAACAAGAATCCTCCAGTTTCGCGTTGGCCCCGTAGGCGCACTTTGGTTGTCCTTGCAGGACTACCTACGGTTCGTTTTGACTTTTTTAGTGTCCTATGCAGTCGGATTGGGGCAAAAAAATACCCCGTTAGTTTCCCAACGAGGCATCGAAGACGATTCTATTCTGTTTTCTGTAAACTGGTACCCGTTTATCTCCTGGTGACCATTTGAGTCACGGCCAATGTATCAAAAAAGCAAAGCTCATCTCAGCAAATCAGACAAGCTGTATTCTCCTTTGGGGATATTTGCTGTTCTGCGATACTCTTTTATGGCTTTCACCAAGAGCTGTGGGTTACTGAAATACTGCTTCACAAAATCATACGACTTCACATCATGCATCCGAAGATTTGTTTTACAAAATTCGCTTGGTTTTTTCCAGAACGCTTAAACTGATCATATGCTCCTTCCGCATGAATAAATCAGCATTTCAATTTCTGGAGCAGTAATGACATTTACCACGTCAATTTTCTGCTCATATGCTTTACTCAATCGAAATTCCTCTCTGCGAGAATCCAAAATCCGTATCACAGAAATCTGCTCATCGAATCCTTTCCGTAAGTATCGCTCCTCGGATTGTTTAGCACTTCTGCAACGGATAACACGTTCTTCCAACATTTCTTCTCTGTTGAAAATCAGAAGATCATTATCAACCAGTATGTCGATAATAGCTTCTTCGGCAGAGCCTTCACATATACACGCCTTGTATTTTGCTAATTTCATTCTGCCGCCTCCTTAATTGATCGAAGCAGCCAGGCTTTTCTTCAAGCGCATATACGCTTCATATGC
>ERZ824522.2059-NODE-2059-length-11225-cov-3.166965_pt1 | contig 11225 bp, 7 predicted proteins | sample MGYA00519935_ERZ824522 | MGnify/ENA primary metagenome ERZ824522 (study PRJEB31778, sample SAMEA3449160) | human gut metagenome | biome: human gut; feature: human-associated habitat; material: faeces | place: United Kingdom | collected 2010/2012 ...
GAAAGCGGGGCCGGCGGCGGGCTCCACCGTGTTATCCGCAAATACCGGAATGGCAAAACACACGAGGCAGGCTGCCGCAATCAGCGCAGCCCCACCGACCGCTGCCCGCTTTACACGCTTTTTCATGATGGGGTCCTTCCTCTCCACAATCCGGCGAACAAATCGCCACGCCATATCTCGCCTGTTATTTCCCGGCGGCCTTTTTGGCGGCAAACTGCGCCTGTACGGTTTTCAGCTGCTTGTCGAAAGCATCCCAGCGAGCCTTCAGGTAGCTATTCGCCTTATTTTCCAGATCGGCCACCACATCGTCGGCGTTGGCCGTTCCGGACAAAATCTTTTCTATTTGGGGCAGAATCAGGCCGTTCTGCATGTCCTTCCAGTTGGGAACAAATTTCTCGTTATCGATGAGGAAGCATTTCTGCGCGTTCTGGTAACAGTAGGTTTCATATTTCCCCACGCTCGGCAACGACTCGAATTTCGCCTTGACTTGCTTGTTCTGCGTGGCCGGGAAATAATACTTGCTGTTCAGCTCGTATTTGCCCTTATTCGCTTTGTCGTACATGCTCAGACGGGCCAGATTCCCATCCACGCCGTAGGTGACGTAGCGAAGCAGCTCGAAAGCGGCTTTTGGGTTCTTGGTTACGGAGGTCATGAAGGAATAGTCCACATGCATGGCCATGCGTCCCTTCTCCTGCTGAGGAGCCGGCCACAGCTCGTACTCGTATTTAAATTCCTTACCGCGGATGGTATTGAACACCCAGGAGCCGATGCCCGGCTGCACGAGCGTGAGCCCTTGATCCTGCGCGCTGATGTTGCTCTGGCCGAATTTGCGCACATAGGAGGAGGGATTCTGATTGTCCTTCAGGGATTTGGCCACCAGGCCGGGATACTGATGAAGCTGCTTGACATATGCAACGGCCTGAGTGAAGCCGTTCAAATTCACCTTGCGATTATTCATGTCGTAGCAGAAGACCGCTCCCCCCTTGGTGTTGTACAGGGCGGAATAGTGCATAATCTCTTTGTTGAGATAATCCTCAATACCGGAGAACTTGGCCGTCGTCCCCTTTTTCAGAAATTCCGCCATATCGTTGAAATTCCAGTCCAGGGCGGGATGCTTGAGGTTCAACTCGTTCATGGCGTCCAGATTGATAAACACGCCGTTAAAATGCATCGAGCCCGGCAGAGCATACAACTGTCCGCCGAATTTGTAGCAATTGAGAATATTTTGGGGGATGTCTTTAAATTCCGCGTCGTTTTTCACGAACTCGTCCACAGGGTGGACCCAGCCCTGGGATATGTAATAGGTCAGGAAGCCCGCGTCGTCGAAAACGATGTCCGGCATAGAATTGGTCGACGCCTGCGCGGTCAGAAACTCCATGGCGTTGTCCTTGTTTTCGTCGGTGTTTTTGTGCTGGAAATACTGAAACTTCAGCTTGATGTTCGGATAAGCCTTGGCGAATTGATCGAACAGACCCTTGTAATCGGTGGCCCGAGCGGTATTGATCGCCACTGTCACCTCGCCCGAGAGTTCCTGGCTCGGCTTGCCGGATGGCGGCTGGCTGGCGGCGGATCCGCCAGACGATGAAACAGTTGGATTAACCGATGCTTCCGGCTGAGTGGAAGCCCCGTCCGGCGAAGACGCGTCCTCACCGGACGGCTCCGATTCCAAAGGCTGCGATACGCCCCCGTCGGAAACCGTTCCGCCAGATACGCCGCTTTGCGGTGTATCGGTCACCTTGCACCCTATAAAGGATAGACATAAACCCAGAACGAGCATAAAGACCAGTAATTGCCGCTTTTTCATAAAACCCTACCTTTCTTTCCATCAAAATCGCGTTAAATGACATCCCTTTTTCCGGAATTTACATCAATCTGCTTTTTTTAACCGGAAAAAAAGCAGATTACTCACTATTTAAACAATTTGTACTGGTTTTGTTTTCATTATACTCAGTATTCCGCCTATAATCAATAGATGTTATCGAATTTAGATGTAAAATACGGATATTTACATTGTTTTTTTCGTTTTGTATCCTGTGATTTTTCAACAGGGAGCTGTTTATGTAAAAATAGGCAGTTGTAAAACTTTTTTCTAGATAGTTGTATACAAGACAGCGCATTACTCGGCTTTCGGACGCATGAGAGCGTCATGAGTACAAGGGTTTGCTGAAACGAGGTTACCGTTACCTGCTGCTGATTTAAACAGCAGTCCATACCATGAGAAGATTCTAGATAATATAGAGGCAAACTAAACAATTTCCCAGGATATAGAAATGAAAAGGCCGAGCGTAGACCCTGTGGTGCTGTTCAAAATGGTGCTGATCCAGCATCTGTACGGACTGCCGTCACTACGGCGAACGGCAGAGAAAGTGAATTTGAACGTGGCGTATCGGTGGTTTCTGGGGTACACGCTGCGGGAGGAAACGCCGCATTTCTCCACGGTGAGCTACAACTTCCGGCACCGGTTCACTACAGAAACGATAGATGCGGTATTTGCATGGATCCTTGAGGAAGTGGCGGAAGCGGGATACCTGTCCCCGAAAGTGGTGTACGTGGATGGGACGCATATCAAGGCGAACGCCAACACGAAGAAACAGGTAAAAGAAGAGATACCGGCAGCGTCGAAGCGGTATGCGAAGGAACTGATGGACGAGGTGAAGGCAGACAGGGAAGCGCACGAAAAAAAGCCGTTTGATGATGGACAGACACCTCCGCCGCCGAAAAAGAAGCGGGACAACACCTCGAAAAAGAAGCAGGCGAGGCGGAAGAAAGAGGCGAAAAAGCGCAAGGCAACCCGAAGCGAGGCCGATCCGGCCAGCGGTCTGTTTGTAAAGGAAAGTCACAAGCGGCAGTTTGCGTACGAAGAGCACACGGCCTGCGACGGCAATGGGTTCTTGCTGGAAACGGTGGTAGCGGATTCAGCGTACAAGACGCCGAATATCTGCAGGAAAGTATTCGAGGACGACCGGGTGTTGTCCACCGCCTACAAGCGGCCACTAGAAGTATCGGGACTTGTACAAGCGGCGCAAGGAGACCATCGAACGCGTCTTTGCGGATGCCAAAGAGAAGCACGCCATGCGCTATACTCAGTACAGAGGCTTGCTCCAGGTTTCCAACTGGGTCAGGCTTAAGTTCGCTGCCATGAATCTCAAAAAGCTTGCCATTGCTTTTAGTCCTCCCCAACACATAGGCTTTCTGATCCGTCATGTATATAATAGATATACCTCCCTCCTAACTATTACAATATAAATTGGTTGGAACCCTCGGCAGCCAGCCGGAGGTTTCGTCCGTCTCGTGCCAAAGCTACAATAAGGGGAGCAACTGGCTGACGACTCCTTTCTTGGGCGTTGATGTCCGTGATTTAGACTGTCAGCCATCCCCTTATTGCAGCGTTCGATTTGAGCAGGTTGAGCCATAGAGTTCGTGTCACCCAATAGATTGAATCGGCAATGAGAAAAAGATGGATTCCGGTTGCAAATTCGTATGGGAGGTAGATATATGAACTCTGTTGGCATTGACATTTCCAAAGGCGGAAGCACAGTTGCAGTCATGCGTCCCTTTGGAGAGGTCGTTATCTCGCCCTTTGAAGTTCGTCACACCGACAGTGAACTGAGCAAACTGGCAAGGCAGCTCAAAAGCCTAGACGGTGTGACGCGCGTGGTCATGGAGGCCACAGGGAACTACCATGCGCCGGTGGCAAAACTGCTTCACGACGCAGGGTTATATGTTTCCGTCATCAATGCAAAGCTGGTGCATAGCTACGGGAACAACGATTTGAGACGGGTCAAGACCGACCGAAAGGATGCCATAAAGCCGACAAACTACGGCCTTGACCGCTGGCTTGCTTTGCCGAGGTATGTCCCTGAGGAAAATACCCGGCTGCTGCTGAAGAACTGCTACCGTCAGTACCGACAGTATTCCAAGGTACAGACGGTTCTGAAGAACAATCTGATTTCCTTGCTGGATACCGTCTTTCCCAATGCAAACCGTTTATTCAGCAGTCCCGCCCGTGCGGATGGAAGTGAGAAATGGGTGGACTTTGTGGCAGAGTTTTGGCATTGTGAATGCGTCAGTGGACGCACAGAAAAGGCATTCATCAGCAAGTACCAGAAGTGGTGCAGGAAGCATGGTTACAATTTCAGCGAGGGAAAAGCCTGCGATATTTATGCTGAAACTGGCGGACACATTGGCGTCATGCCAAAGTCTGAAACTACTAAGCTACTTGTGGAGCAGGCAGTGTCACAACTCAGGGCAACTTCTGCTGCACTCGCTGCTCTCAAACAGGAAATGCACTCACTTACTTCTCAACTGCCGGAATATCCAGTCGTCATGAAGATGTTCGGTGTAGGACCAACTCTCGGTCCGCAACTCATAGCCGAAATTGGGGATGTGCGCCGCTTTTATTCCAAGAAAGCGCTCGTGGCCTACGCTGGACTGGATGCTCCACCAAACGATTCCGGTGATGTTACCGGCAGGCACAAAAACATGAGCAAAATCGGTGCATCATCACTGTGCCGGACGCTGTTCCTTGTCATGAGCGTCTATTTGCAGAACTCACCCCTGGATGAACCGGTCTACCAGTTCATGGACAGAAAGCGAGCCGAGGGCAAGCCCTACCGTGTCTACATGATGGCCTCCGCCAACAAGTTCCTACGAATCTACTACGCCACTGTGAAAGCCTATCTGGAAGCGTTAGACTGAGTCTAAAATTAGCTGAATAGGTATTTGGCTGGCCGCCTTTCAATTTTGAGACGCAAAGCGGCTTAGTTTAATGCGCCCTTTTTCCTTACTCTAAAATTTTCAATTTTTACGCTTGACTTTTCTTAGCAGGTCTAAATAAAAATTTTACTATTTACTTCTTAAATATAAAATTCGATTTATTATTGTAAGAAAATGCCGGTATTTCGGAAATGGATAGCAAAAAGATGATAAACCAAGTCAAACCTAAGCAAAAATGCTGACAATCTAACTTCTACAAACGGGAAATACAAAGGGCGAATTGATCTCCAATTTGGCTGTTATTAACAAGTTGCAAAACAAAAATGTTTTAGTAGTGAGCCTGTAATCATTTTCTCAGGCAATACTGCGAGCTGCTCCTGGCCCCACTGGCCCGGCTTCGCGGGATGCGTTCCACGAAGCCAGCCTGCTCCAGTTCGGACAGCGCCCGATAGACCGTCCGGGTGGAAATATGCAAATCAGCCGCGATGGTAGATACGGATGGATAGCACCGACCGTCTATGGAATTCCGCCGCTCCCGCAGATACATATACACCGCCACAGCCCGATGAGGCAGATCGTACTCGTAAAGCAGTCGGTTGTATGCCATCTATCTTGTCCTCCTAATCCGTCTTAATAACCCTTTTTATAGGAGCCCGCAGAGGATAGTCCTCTGCGGGCTCCTGGTCTGTCCGGGTATACTGCAGAATCGATTCTTCCAGATCGTTTCTATTCGCATACTCCACTTTTCGCGCCCCCTGTTTCGGCATGGTATAGGCTTTTTCAAAGACCACGCCCCATTTAAAAAATAGCGGAAGCCGGCACCGCATGGGATGGCAACCTGTTTTCATTACGATAAACTGACCTTTGGGCATGGCCTTTAACTCGTCCGTGGTCATCAGCTGTCTTTTCATCATCTGCAGAGACTGAGAAAGCGAGCCGTTTCCCTGGTTCACACTGCCGGACATCACCGTCCGGCTACCCAGATTTTCGCTCATAGTATCCGCGGTGCTGCTGTTGGGCGCAAAGCCGCCGAACAGCGTTAACTATCGTGATAGGTAATCCTTTGATATAAATCTCTGGATTTTCCCCCACGCCACACCGGACATGAGACTTTCACCTCATCCGGCGTTCCATCAATTGCATTTGTTTTCCGTTTATTCAGTTTCCTAATGAAAGCAGTTTTTTAGAGTTGTGTGATTTCAGGCAGACCGGCGAGGGTCCTCAGCTTGTTCAGGTTTTGCAACTGATTCTGGTCGAGATTCAGCAAGCTGAGATATTGCAGAATAATGTCCGTTTCTCGCGCGTGGATTAGTTTGTGTACCGGCTCCAAAACAAGAATTAAATTGGCATACTCGTCTCCGCCGCCCCAATCTCTTGGCTTTTTGTGGTGGCAGTGAATTTCATTGGGTGTATGGAACTCCCGGCCTGTGATGGCACATTTACCCCATTGAGCACAAAACAGTGAAATGCGATTGTCCGCATATTCCACGTCGTAACCGAATGTGGGCTGCCGCATCAGTTTCAGCATCAGGGAGACATTTATCCGTAGGTTTTCATGGATGCCTGCTCTGCCGCTTTCACTGTAGTAGCAGCTTTTGTAAGGCCTCCTCTTTGGATTTTTGTGCTGCACATAGCCAATGGGATAGATAGGCTCATCTGGCCCTGCCACATATCGCAGCATGGCGGATTTCCCATATCGTTCCCGTTCCATTTTTGTGAGCTTGCGCCCCGTCTTTACCAGCCTGTTTCCGCTTTGTGTTTTGAGCCTGCCAGTGAGAACAGCCATAACCGCCCGATGCAAAAGTCTGCAATCAAAATTGACTGCTGTAGCGATTTTGTAATACTCTTGAATCCCCATCACCATAGAGTTATAAATTCGTATTTCGTCCAATTCGGTTTTTCCATGGCGTGGTGCTTTCAATTGCTTGACCTGCTCCACCAGCTTGTTTCGCTCTGCCTGTAGCCGTTTGTCGCAAATATGCGACGTGACAACCTGCTTGTTTGCCTTTTGGTGAACTTTGATTTTGAAGCCGAGAAACTCCGAGTAGCGACGCTTCACATTGACAACTCGCGTCTTTTCCGCCGACACTTCAAGCCGTAAACGCTGTGCCAGCCATTGTGTTACCGCCATCCTGACACGCTCCGCAGCGTCTTTGGTGCGGCAGAAGATGCGAAAATCATCCGCATATCTGACGATGAACATCTCTTTTAGCCCTGTCTTTTTCATAGCGTAATAACCGGCGCCCTTGTTTTCGCTGCCGTTCTTATTTAGTAAGACAGCATATTTTCTGACCAGCGGATGTTCCTGCCATTGGCTTTCAATCCAGTGATCAAGCTCGTTCAGGACGATATTTGCCAACAACGGCGAAATGATGCCGCCTTGCGGAGTCCCCTTTTGCGGGTACTCCATCCTGCCATCCGGCATACAGACAGGAGCTCTTAAGACTTGCTTCAGGACATATAGGAGATGCTTGTCGCGGATTCCCATTGCCCAAATCTGCCGTATCAGCTTTGTGTGGTTCACGTTATCAAAGAACCCCTTGATATCAAATTCTATAACGTAGTGCAAGTGGCTTAGCTGCAAGAGGTTATACATCTTGCCGATAGCGTGTTCCACCGAGCGTCCAGGACGAAACCCGTAGCTATTCTCACTGAATTTTGCTTCGCAGATTGGCTCCATGACTTGCTTGATACATTGCTGTACCAGCCTGTCCCAAATGCACGGAATACCGAGCGGTCTGGTAGAGCCGTTAGGCTTGGGGATTTCTTTGCGTCGTACCGGCTTGGGCCGATAGCCCATTTCACCGCCCTCGACAATCTGCCTGACCTTGCCAACGACTTGCTCTGTTGACAAGCGCCCAATGTCTTTTATCGTCAGGCGGTCTGTTCCGGAGGTGTCGCTGCCCGTGTTGGCTTTGATATTGCGATAGGCCAACAAAATGTTTTCTCGTGACAGGATTACATCCATCAGAGCAGAGAACTGTTCACCATTTTTACTCTTTGCGTACAGGTCATCGTAGGTCTGCTGCATCCCGTAGTATTCGGTGTGCCGCAAACTGTTTATGCTTACTTCCTGCTTCACTTTCGGCACAAGGCATCACTCCTTCCTTGGGTAGTGACCCTTTTGCTCATACTCGAAACCCTTGTATTTAAAATTGAATAACTTGAACATTTTACAATTGACTTGAGGCCATTCCTCCATCCCCATTACAGGGACTTCTTCGGTTCGACCTCTACTTTTCAGCATCGGTTCGCCTGCTTATCTGCTTCGTCAGGCTACTTCCCAATTGGGAAGCCCGATACCTTTCCCCGTTCCGATAATCCTATCTGTGCATATGCCCGTAGGTGTCCGCTATAAGCCTGCTGGCTTGGGTGCGCCTGTAACGCACCATGGCTTTTCATAACTGCCATTTTTACTAAGCCACACCAACTGCGATTTCTCGCATCCTTACTTTTCAATAAGGCCGACATTTAGACCCTTACATTCGCGGATTCGTCAGTCCTTTGGGGACATTCTCACCATAGGCATTTTATAGACCCCCGGCCTATAGGCAACACCGTTCACCTCTGAACGGTTTTCGTGTGTGGCATCCGCCGATTCACTTACGGTTGCTCTCAGCCGACTTCACCGAGCTTCTGACGGTCAGCGTTTCTGCTTACGCCGCCAGTCGGAGTATCAGGGAGGGCGTTTCAGGGTGTTACCCCATCATTTCACCCCTTGGATTATCAGTTCTCCAAAGCTATCTTTTCACCTCTCTTTCAGCTTTGTGCCCGACCTTTTCAGTCAGGAACGAGTCGCACGGCAGTTGTCGCCTATGATGTCCGCGCCCTCTTTTCCATAGTTGCGCCGCAGTTGGGCAAGGCTTTGGATGATCGCGACCACTGTCACCCGGCGGCTACGGCTGGCGCTGAACAGCATCTCCAGCCCTTGGATCGCCGGAAGGGTGCCGAGCTCATCCGCGTACAGCATCACCCGGTTGGGCAGTTTCCCGCCGTGTTCGTCCGCCACCATAAGCAATTCCCGGCAGATCTGTTGGAAAATGAGGCTGACGATAAAATGCTTGGGCTGGTCTTCCTCCGGCAGCACCAGATAGATGGCGGAGGGACGAGTGCAGAACTGTTCCACATCCACACTGGAATCGAAACACAAAACCTGCTCCAATTCTGAGTCTAAAAACCCATTAAGCCGAGATAGCGCAGTGGACAACACAGAAGCCATGGCTTGATCACTGGTATTGAGCGCCGCACCAGCCAACCAGCGTGCCTTATGCTCAGAAGGCAGCTTCTCCATCAAGAGCTGAAACTGGTTCTTCCCCTTCACAGGGGAAGGCCCCAGCATATCCTGGATGAGCTTGAAGATTGACACAATATGCCGCTGGGCCGGTTCGCAAAACTCCGCGACCAGCATCGCAACTGCCGCCAGCAGCCCCTCTGCCGCATCATAAAAAAAGCTGTTCTGCCCATGATCCGATTCCTCCGAATTCGCGGTGATGATCGTCTTAGCAACGATTTTGGCAAACTTCTCCGCTTTGGCTTTATACGACAGTTCCCCGGTGCTCAGAAACAAATCCATATACTTGTTGACAAGAAAAAGCATATTGTAGCCGTCCGACCGGGTAGGGTTGCGCAGGTCGATAACCGAGCAAGAATAGCCATAATACTTTTCCGCAATGGTGGCCGTGTTTCGATATACGTCGCCTTTGCTGTCGGTGCAGACAAAGCTCATACCGGCGGCACAGGCATATTCTATGTTGGGATACAAAAAAGCAGCCGTCTTGCCCACACCGCTGGCTCCGATCATCAGGCAATGGATATCCCCATCGTCGATAAGGGCGTTGGTTCGTCCGCCGCGCTGTTCACACCCCACGATCAGTCCTTGTATTTCCGGCCGGTTCTCTCCTTTTCGCCATTGATTGGGTGTATAGAGCAGCCGCTTATACGTCTGATGGATCTCCGATTTGGTCGCCCATCGCGCCGTGCCGTGCTGCCCGTCACCCACTACCTTGGATTTGATCCGGTTAAGGGAATAATGATGCCCGAAATACACAAGTAGACCCATTCCAAGGAACACCGCCGCACATAAGCAAAGCAGAAGAACTTGATTTTGCTGCATAGGACTTCCCCCTATTCCTGATATTCCTGACGCTGTTCAAACATCTGATCCTCCAGCTGCTCCATTCGGATCCCAGCATACAGCTTGGCCGACGCGTCGAATAACGCCGCCAGTTTGTCGGCGGTCACCCGGTAATCCTCCGGTGATCGGGCTGCGGGCTCCCCTAAGTCCGTCATAACTGCCCGTACCGCCCGCTCAAACGCCGTCTGCCGGGAGGTCACCGGGCTTTTGTCCCGATAGGCGCGGTAGCCCGCCCGGTACTCCCGGCGGAACCCATCGAAGCCGTCCACACAGTCGGCGCTTACCCCCAACCGGGCACGGATCAGGCCGACCCCCGTTGCGGCGGTTTCCGCCGTCCGCCGGACGGACTCCAAATCACCGGTCTGGCTGTAGTCCTTGTAAAATGTCCAGATCCGCGCTCGTGTCCGTTCCAAGTTGGAACAGGGACAGCACTGCATGGCATCAAGGCTTTCCATAAACAAATTCCTGTACACATGGGGAACCGCTGGCTTGGGCGTTCCTCCATGAATGGCGATGAGATCCTCGTTCCAGTCCTTGCAGCGGCTGCGGCCCTGCCAAATATCCGTATACCCGTAATCCCATAAAACGTCTGTCAACCGCTCGGTGGCGTTGGTTCCGGCCACGTCGTTGTCCATACACAGAATCACAGTATGCAGATGGGGATATTCCTGAAGCCGGCCCAGCATGGCGTGTTCCGCCACGCCGCACAGGGCTACATAGCTATGTTCCTGCCAGTTGTCCGGGTAGAGCGTCAGATAACTCAACAGGTCAATAGGCGCCTCGAACACAAACAGCCAGCTGCTCGTCCCAATGTGGCAGAAGCTATAGGCTGGGTTGGATCCGTCCGTATTCCCTTTGTAGCCGGCGCCGTAGCTGTTCAGGCTCCGTTTGTGGGCATGCCGCGGGGTTCCTTCCCTGTCCTTCCCCACAAACACCGCGTTGTGGATCTCCCTTTTCGGTTCACCAAGAAACTCCCGGCTCTCGTACAGTGTGCGCTCATGCGCAAAGTGTGTGATGACCGCCGGGGCGATATGCCGCTGCTTGATGAGATAGGCAAATACCCGGCGCATATTGCCGTTGGCCGCCGGCAGATGAAACGCCGGCGACAGTCCATTCTCCACTGGATCCCTCCCGATAAAAAGAAAAAGCGCGGTTTCCCGCGCCTATAATCTTAGTGGCCGTTTCTGTCCTTCCCTATATCCGAGTGCCGCCCTTTTTTCGGCCATTTCCGCCAGCAGTTTGGAGTCCGTGTGGATAGCCGCCAGCCGCTGGCTTTCTGTCTGACTATCCAACAGCCGCGCCACTCCCTGAAGCAACCCCAGCACCGCCGTTTGTGGAGAAACAGACGGTTTCATGGTCTGTTCCAATAACCGGG
>ERZ824522.2062-NODE-2062-length-11215-cov-3.029928_pt1 | contig 11215 bp, 8 predicted proteins | sample MGYA00519935_ERZ824522 | MGnify/ENA primary metagenome ERZ824522 (study PRJEB31778, sample SAMEA3449160) | human gut metagenome | biome: human gut; feature: human-associated habitat; material: faeces | place: United Kingdom | collected 2010/2012 ...
AAAATTTATGTTCGTTGACGTTAACAATACCCAAGGTTTTACGATAACTCAATTCTTCCAGGTACTAAAATACCTCTTCCCTCCACTTCGCTATTTCCTTGTTTTACGATAACTCAATTCTTCCAGGTACTAAAATGTAATCTATCTGCTTATGAATCTTGTATGGGTTTTACGATAACTCAATTCTTCCAGGTACTAAAATAGCGCCAAGCTTTCAACGGCTGGAAATAAAGTTTTACGATAACTCAATTCTTCCAGGTACTAAAATCCACCAATTCCGCTGGAATCTGCCAGGAGGTTTTACGATAACTCAATTCTTCCAGGTACTAAAATTCTATCCCATTCGTATTTTAAAATATCATTGTTTTACGATAACTCAATTCTTCCAGGTACTAAAATTGTTTCTTTTATAACTTCACCTTGCATAGGTTTTACGATAACTCAATTCTTCCAGGTACTAAAATAAGAACAAGTGGAGGTGATTGATGAATGAGTTTTACGATAACTCAATTCTTCCAGGTACTAAAATACTCCGGAGTTGAAAGCAAGTCAGTTTTCGGTTTTACGATAACTCAATTCTTCCAGGTACTAAAATTATTGGGGGATTTGGGTAACTGCATATAGCGTTTTACGATAACTCAATTCTTCCAGGTACTAAAATACTGGGTAGTAGGGGCATTGTAAAGATGAGTTTTACGATAACTCAATTCTTCCAGGTACTAAAATTCTGTAGTAAAAGCACCCAACTTATTTAGGTTTTACGATAACTCAATTCTTCCAGGTACTAAAATGTCAAATCAACCATTTAATCTGAAATTTTAGTTTACTCAATCCACTACTTCTTTATTATAGCACAGTTTCATTCAATAGAAAAGCATTTTCTACTCTATTTATCCCCGTTTTAACGGCCATTTTTATGCATAAACTATCTTGCAGCAGCTTCAAAAATACATTTTCTTGCAAATGCAATCTCATATTCTCTTTTCCTATATTATGAACAATTCCCTGTATCCCACTTCTTATACTTGCGTCATCCCATACAACTTGTCTTGGATAATTATTACAAATAAATTGATGCAATCGATCCCACTCTGGGAAATTAAATACTACATCATTCATCACGCTTATGCCTTCCAATAATTCATCTTTCATTGAAACATAGCCCTCAACACTCATAGTGAACAAAAATGTAACGTCTGACTCTTTTACCATATTTTGTATATTTTTTATTACATTTTCATATTGTGATAATGTCAATAAATGATCTATATTTTCCACTATAATCAATAATTTTTCTGGTTTCCTTTGTTGCATTTTCTTTAATAAGCCTAAATATGTTTGAAATAATTGCTCTGTTGTCAGTTCTTCTATTTCTCTTCCATCATTAGTAGTTATATCTGCAGTATGAATCATATCCCAAATATTCTTTTCTTGATATCCTACTTGTATATTCTTCAATGCCTCCAATAATTGCACATTCATTTCCATATACAATTGATCTAAAAGTTCTGAGATTTGTTGCATAATATTCTGTGCCGAAAATTCCATGTAACTAAGTTTTAAATACTCCATCATCATACTAGTCTTTGACAATTTTATAGATTGTATCAACTGCTCTCGATTAGAAATCCGAATACAAGAAAAATATTTTCTTCCTACTTTATTGTCATCTAGCGTTATATTATCCTGATATTCCCCTTCAAAAGCAGAATATCGTGAAGTTGAAAAGTATTTAGTTAATGAATAACATACAAAATGTTTAATTTCAAAGTTTGTTCCACATAATTGTATAATCGGTACTAATGGGATTTCATATACCGAATTTGCCTTTTTTATTTGAAAATTCAAAGTATTATCATCCTTTCTACTCCAATCACATGCTCTGATGTGCTTTTGGTTCCTATAATCAAAATCATATCTTGATATTGTTTTTCTGTTATCATTAGTAATCGTACATTTCCATTATCCGGTGCAAATTTTTGCACTCGTTTCTGTAATCTATTAGCATAGTCACGATTTGGACATGTACGTATATATACAGAATATTGCATCATTATAAACCCTTCCTTGATCAAAAACTTACGAAACTCTCTATACCCTCGTTTTTCTTCTTCTGTTTCTACCGGCAAATCAAACATACATATTACCCTCATAACCTTATATTTCATCCTCTTCTCCTTGATACTCACTGACATCTGGCAATTCCCAATTTGTTTTCTTTTTCAACAGTGCCGCATATCCCGATACATATTCTTCAATTGCATTGCAAAGATACATATTCCTTCCTTTGTAAACAATTCGATGGTTTAACATATTTGCTAACTTTCTGCGATGTTCACTTGTAAAGTAGTCTTCTTCATTTAATAATTGATATGCATAAAGATCAACAAATGGTCGAAATGGCTCAATCAGATCATCCACCAAATTAAAACGATTATATTCATTGCAATGATGAATTCCAAGTTGACTATTTAATCCATATCCAACACACATTTTTGCAATAAATGACCGAAGAACTGCATAGCCAAAATCTAAACCTGAATTAAGTAAAATTTCTTCATTTCCGCGCGAAAAACTGCATCCCATTAATGTATTAAAATACACTTTGGCTGCATGTGCCTCTCTATTCGTCTTGTCACCTGGGCCTAGTTCTCTCACGAATTGCTCTAATAAAAGAACTGATTTATTTTCTTTATTTAATTGTTGTAAAACATTTTTTTGATTCACAATCTTTCTAGCAATAATTTTGCTCCATAAAGCATCATAAAAATCATCTTCAACATCAATTTGATACTTCATATTTTTAGATATCCGGCTATGATTGTCATACGAACAATAAAAACCGATTGGAAGATGTTCTTGATTGCAAACCATCATTCCTACATTATGCTTTGCCAAAGCACAAAGCATCCTAGCAGTAATCGTGACTTTCATATTGTCAAGAATCATAATGGAAATATCCTCCAACGGAATCCAAATTTCTTTTTCCTGCTTTCGCACAACAAGGTTATCTAACTTCAATCTCATTTCAACTTCGTTTTCTACCAACACAACACGAAATCCCATACCTTCTCCTTTCAAAAGAAAAAGGACATCCGAGGATGTCCTTTTCATTTCGGCATAAAGCCTTGTTTTAGTAGATCTGAAAAAATTGAGTTATCGTAAAATATCTACTAAAACAAGTATAGCACAAAACAAATTAACAGTCAACCTCTAATCGAAATTTTTCACGTTCACATACATATTGGTTTCCCAATATATCTGTGCGAATTTTTCTTATAGAACAAGTTTTAACCAAGCCAACCGTTCTATACCTTTTTTCCTCTTTTCCCCAATCTGGTTTCTTAAGAGGTTTTTTTTCAATATAGTTCAGATTTTTCTTAGTTCTTGATATAAAACGTTCTGTATATACTTCTCCATTCTTTTCATACTGTATAATATCGTTTCTATAGAACGTAAAACAAAACTCTATTCCCATTTTCCCCAAATCTTTCCAGGTTTGTCCTGTTTGAATCACTTTCTCCTTTATAAGATTTTGATTATACACTTCTTCTTTAATTAGATAGTGTCCACCTTCAAACTTAAAGTCTGAATGCTTTAATCCCACTAGAAAATACTGTTTTGTTTCGGGTTGATAGTATACATCTGTACGAAACGGTGTCAAACTATCAAGTAGTACTTTCCGACTTCCTTTTTCAAAACCATACTTATGCGAAATATCAATACAACTTCCCACCTTTTCTTTCTTATATTTCAATTTAACCACCTTAGGTCCATTATTTTTCTTAGCATATTTCCGAAAAGCATCCCCCGTTTCCTTTTCGTAATCTAAAAACGGATTTCTGCTATCTGAATATTCTTCTAATATTTTTACTAATCCGTCCCATGTTTTGCGATCTAAATCATACATTAAAAATTTGCTCTGTTGATTTTCAGCAATCATTTGTCGAATTTTTTTTACATCTTCAGCATTATATAGATTCAATTTATTAATTTTATAGGTTTCCCCATCAACATTTCTTGTTCCATAAATCGTTTGGTTACACAATCCACGATTTGGTTTTTTATCAACTTTAAACCAATATTTCACCCTGCTTTGTGCCACTTTAATTTCTCGTATAATTCTCATTCGTTTTTGCTGATACATAATTTCTGTACATTTTTCATCATCCATCAATTTATCCCATTCTTCAACATCTAATATTTCTCCCGTCTCAATGTCGATCAAATTTTTTTGCTGTCTGTGAAAAGTTTCATACCCCATCTGAGAATAACACATCAACATGGCATCCACTGCATGATGCACAAAAGACTCATCTCTATCTTTATTTAGTTCAAGGGCTACCCTCATCTGATGTGTAAAGCTTCCTCGCACTACTCTTACTGATGTATTAGCTTCATGCGAATAGAAATAATCCTGTAATGCATTCAATACAACACGCGAAGCATATCTGGTATCATTTATATTTCGTTCTACAAAACCTTGTAAAACATCCTGTTTGGTTATATTTTCCATGCAAAGTAATTTATCAAGTTTATTTTTAGTAATACTTTTCTTTTTATTAAGTTCTACTACAACAGCTTTAAATCTATCAAAGTTCCATTCTCTTTTCAAACCACGTAAGTACAAATATGGCGTCAGATTCCCTTTTTGCTGATTTTCGCTGCTATACACCAGAACTTTATTGCTTCGACTATCATCAAAACTAATGGAACGTGGAATAATATGGTCTATTTCAAATTTTTTCTGATCATTAAGCAAGTCATATATCTCTATTTTTTTACCAGAATATAAACATTGCTCGTTTTGTTCTTTCCATAATTTGAGTTTTAAACCAAGTTTTTTATGATGGTAAAAATGTTGTTCTGTAATCGCAATCCCATACTCCTCTTTTACCTGTTTTATAATATCATCTAATTCTTTCTTATTCTTGTTTTGTGCATCCTTTATTTTCTTTTTTTGTTCTTCTTCATTTTTATCGCGAGGCATTTCTACAATAATCTGTCTTGGACTTCCATATTTTTTAAGCAATGCATTCACAACACGAATTGTAATTCGTATAGCTCGTACTACAACTGGATTATAAATCTGTTCAATTATATCTTCTTCAGACAAATATTTATATTCCTTATACTTTTCCTTATTATTTTTCAGCAGTTCTTTTTCAGTTAGTATTTGCATTTGATTTTTTGAATTCTCATACAAATCAGGAATGATTTCTTTCATCAGCTTAAGAGAAAAATTCTGCCACTTGCTAAATTTTGCCGAATTTTTTCTTCTCAGTTCAATAAGGCACTCAATCTGCTCATCCGATATATTAATCATTTTAAAGTCATCCTGATCATCCTTATTTTGAAACGCCGCTATAATTCCTTCTTTTTCTGTATTTAGTGTCAAAATTTCACCAATACGATCGAGTTCTTCTCTCGTATATTTTTCAATATCCCAACCATTTTTTTCAAATGCTCTACGCATAAGATTATACTGTTCAAAAGAGTGAATTTTTTCCTTATCATTTTTGTCCAATACAAGCCCGGTTAAAGTTTCAATATCCTCTCCTATTACTTTTTTAAGTATTCTTTTTACGTTGACACTTTTAGCTGTTTTGACCTCATTTACAACATTTCTTTTTTCTTCTTCCGTCAATTTACGATTATTTACTGTAAGATTATTCAAATCATTTAAAAGATTAAATTCCTGTGCAGTATAACTTGCTCCAGCAGCACGAACTTGATCTTTATATATTGTACATTTTCCAATTAATTTTTCAAATATATTTTTCTCAGTAATATATTCACCGTTTTTAGGGTTAATACGTAATGTATATTTTCCGTAGTTTGTCCTAGATTTTTCATTTCCAGGTCCTTCATAGTATTTTCGCTTTCTGGAAAAAATTTCAATATATTTATCTTGAAATTTTTCAGTTAAAAACAAATGAAATTCTTTCTGTCTTTTTAATATCGCCTGTATCTCTTTCTTATAGGAATTTGTAGTAAACACATTTGATAAACTAATAATCTCCCCATCTTTTTCAAAACTGCGATTGCCACGATATTCCCCATAACTTTCAAAACGCTTTTGCTGTATAATACAAGGATACTCATTTTGTGTTAATTCTGTCTGATTTCTTTCTAACGCTTTTTTATAATCTGATTCATTTGCTGCCCCCTCTTCCAAGGCATCATCCAAGTAAGAGATTCCACGATGAAGCAATTCATTTTTCAATACCCAAAACAATTCCTCTTGAGTTAATTTTTCTGATAATCCCTTAACACGCAATTGCAGTACGTTTATCTGATTATTTTTTGGAATTTCCAGATTTTCTTCCTGCCATAATTTTTCAAAATCTGACACTCTGTTTTTTCTTCGCCGATGCAGTCTCTTTAATTGTCTAAAATTTCTACGCTCGGCATTTTTACTTGCATCTGCACATGGAAAAATATTTACTCCCGACTCCAAAACAACATATTCATCATTTACAACTGCCCAACCAACAGATGCCACTCCAATATCTACTGCAAATCTAATACCCATATCTTTATTACCTCCTAAATTATCTATGTGTTATTACAAACAACTCCACATCTATTTTACCATTTTTTACTTTTTTTGACAATCTTTTTTATCTCCTGCTCTTGTCCTTGCGAAATCAGGCTGTCACCAGGGCATAAACGGCATTTTTTAATCTTGCTTCCATAATTTACCATTCCTTTCAACCTGCCAATTCATTTTATAGTTATTCTTCATTTAATACTCTTCTCCATATTGGTAATAAGCATCATCCATCGCATCATCGACACCTTCGGCATAATCGCTGTCTTTCTCGTATCTGTCTTCGTCATAGTCCTGTTGCATGTCAATGTCATCGTATCCATCAGAATAAGCACTGCAGGCATCTTCATAATCAGACGAACCCTCCGATGAGGAATACGTCTTCGCCGAAGCAGATGAGGATGTGCTTCCGACAGATGAGCCCGTGTACGAACTATCCGAAGAAGTTTCGCTTGATGTCGTGTTAGAACTGTCTGACGAATAAGTATGTCTTGAAGAACTATCATGCAAAAAGCAATAACTACTATGGGATCGTGCCTCATTGTCACAACCCGCATGCAAACATGTCGTGTGCTTTGAATTCGAACTACCGATTGCAACGATAATAATACCAAAAAACCAAACAAAACCTAAAAATGCTAAAATTCGTCCTATTGTATCATCATTCATAATGTCCATCTCCTTGCTTAAATTATTTGTCAAAAATCGTAATCATCCGGATCTAAGCCGGCGTCTTCCAACGCTTCATCTCTTTCATCCTCATCCATGTCCATTAATTCATCCGGATCCAGTCCTGACATGATGGCGTCATATTCAAAATCCGCGTCGTCTGTCTCTGCATCATCATCAAAATCGCCGTCATCTCCAAACAATGCATTGTGTTCTTCCCGGCTGGTACAAAGCATTTCCGCCGCAAGCACTTTCTCCGACCAATCTACTTCTCCATCTCTGTTAAAGTCCATCCAATCATGCATAACAAAGCCCTCCTTCAACTATTTTTTGTTGCTTTTGTTTTCGTTTTCTATATATTACAACATTAGCTGTCCCAAAAACGGGACTTGCAAAATTTTTTTTAAAATTTTTGTAACTATTCAGGATCAATGTATGGAAATCAATGAATCGTCGTGCTTGCACGTAAGAGGCTTTGATTTTCCATACATTGAGTCCTGAATAGTTACTAATTTTTTAAATATTAATGGTATTTATAAACGAAAAAAGCACCCTGCGTTGTTCGCAACGTGCTTTTACAATTCTTTTTCAATATTTTGTTTTAAATACAAAACACTGCATAAAGAGGAACGATTTTCTTTTTATCCTCAAAGCCAAAATTCTTGCAGACAGTTTAATAGCATATTCTGAACGCAAGGCCCGGGCTTTTGCCCGAGCCTCGCATCGCCATTCATTTACCTAATTATTTACAAAATTGTTTGTCAAAATCCGGGTTAAATGCATAGATGTTTTTATGGTCAAGGTCGTCAGTGATCAGTCGCAGGCTTTCGCCGAAACGCTGATAATGAACGATCTCGCGCTCACGGAGATAGCGGATTGGATCACAGACTTCCGGATCTTTGATCAGGCGCAGAATATTATCGTAGGTCAGACGCGCTTTCTGCTCTGCCGCCATGTCTTCGTGCATGTCAGCAATCGGGTCGCCCGTAGACTGAATCATAGATGCGCTCCAAGGCTCACCGGAAGCGGCCTGTGGCCAAAGTCCGATTGTGTGATCTACATAGTATGGGGCAAATCCCTGCTCCTGCAGTTCTTCCGTCAGCTGGTGAACGATCGCGCAGATCATTTCCATGTGGGCGAGTTCCTCCGTTCCGATGTCAGTCAGAACCCCGGCCACCTTACGGTTCATGTTCGAATAACGCTGGGACAGATAGCGCATTGCCGCACCGACCTCTCCGTCGGGACCTCCGAATTGTGAAATGATCACTTTTGCCATCTCAGCATTGGGGCGAGTGATATTTACCGGGTATTGCAACCGTTTTTCATATTTCCACATTGATCAACATCCTCCTTCCCATGGCCACGGGCCTTCTACCCAGGTCCAGCGGTCATCTGCGATAACATTACTAGTTTGTAGTGGTCCGTAGTATTGCGTGTATTCCTCGGATGCCTCGTGGTATAATTTCTTATACTTTTTGTAATACTTCAATGCTTCCTCATCATAGGGATGCGTATCCAGATACAGTACGACATCATCGATGGCAAACGAAACTTCCTGAATATAACGCAGCAACTTCTTTTTGTCTGTCTGATTCATCGTCGATCCCTCCCTTGATATGATGGTTGTGAACATTGTGCGCATGCTGCTTTGCTTCCAACAAATGGAAGAACGAGATCTTCAAAGATCGAGCCGTGCGCCAAACCGCTTCCACCGTCCATGACATTTTTCCACGTCTGCCATTTTACCGAGGCGATAGCCAATGACTGGCGTTCCGGGCGTGGACAAGGTCGGAATTCCGGCATTCCCGGCTTGTAGTCACGACATCCGCAGGAAGAGGATGGCATGTTGACAGGCATCGGACCGCGCGGTCTTGGATTTTCATTACAATTACAATTTCCAGAATATGAATTCATAAAAAAATCCCCTTGCTATTTTGCTTTTTAGTATACTATATGACAAAATTCGCAAGGGGTGTTATTTATTTACAGCATTTCATCGGTAATAACAAAATGCTCGCCGGCATGAAGTTCGTCAGACAAAATCTTTTTGGCAAGAAGCGTCTCTACCTTTTTCTGGATATAACGCTTCAATGGCCGTGCACCATAAGCCGGTTCATACGCATCTTCCACCACTTTGTCTTTCGCTGCATCGGTAAGTTCTACCGTAAGCTCGCGGTCGGCAAGACGGCGGTTCAGATCCGCGATCAAAAGATCAATGATTCCTCGGATATTGTCTCTTGTCAGCGGCTTAAACATGATGGTTTCATCGAGACGGTTCAAAAATTCCGGTTTAAAACTCAGACGAAGTTTTTCCATCACTTTCTGTTCTGCCTCCGGGCGGATATTGCCGTCCTCGTCGATGCCATCAAGCAAATATTCTGCGCCAAGGTTCGATGTCATGATCAAAATCGTATTTTTGAAATCGACCGTACGGCCTTTCGAGTCTGTTACACGTCCATCATCCAATATTTGCAAGAAAATATTGAACACATCCGGATGTGCCTTCTCAATCTCATCAAACAATACGACAGAATATGGTTTTCTTCGCACTGCCTCGGTCAACTGGCCGCCTTCCTCGTAACCAACATATCCCGGAGGCGCTCCGATCAGACGCGATACGGAATGTTTCTCCATATATTCACTCATATCAATACGTATGATATTTTGTTCATTGTCAAACAAATTCTCGGCAAGGCTCTTCGCAAGCTCCGTCTTTCCGACGCCGGTAGGACCAAGGAAGAGAAATGAGCCGATTGGCTTTGTCGGATCCTTGATTCCGGCCTTGGAACGAAGGATTGCTTCTGTCACTTTCGTTACTCCTTCGTCCTGGCCGACCACCCGTTTGTGAAGTGCATCTGCCAGATGAAGTGTTTTATTGCGCTCCGATTCTGTCAATTTGGCAACCGGGATTCCTGTCCAGCGCGATACGATTTTGGCAATTTCTTCCTCTGTTACGCTCTCGTGAACCATCGACTGGTCGCCTTTCTTTGCCTTTTCTTCGGCTTCCTGCAATTGTTTCTGCACTCTTGGCAGATCTCCATACTGCAATTGCGCCGCTTTTTCAAGGTCATAATTGTTTTTCGCCATTTCAATCTGATTGCGGACGGTTTCAAGTTCAGTCTTCAGACTGTGAACCTTTTCCACCGCACTTCGCTCATTGTCCCATTTTGCCTTTTCGCCGGCAAATTGTTCACGAAGTTCAGCGAGTTCTTTCTGTAAATTGGTCAGACGCTCTTTGCTCAGATTATCCGTTTCTTTTTTCAATGCGGCCTCTTCAATCTCCAGCTGCATGATGTGACGCTGCACATCATCCAATTCGGTCGGCAGCGAATCCAGCTCGGTTTTGATGAGTGCGCATGCTTCATCGACAAGGTCAATCGCCTTATCCGGAAGGAAACGATCGGAAATGTAACGGTTTGACAGAACCGCCGCATTGACAAGTGCTCCATCGGTAATCTTTACACCATGGAAAATTTCATAACGGTCTTTCAGTCCACGAAGAATCGAGATCGTGTCCTCTACCGTCGGTTCGTCCACCATAACCGGCTGGAAACGACGTTCCAATGCGGCATCTTTCTCAATGTACATCCGATATTCATCCAATGTAGTCGCACCGATACAATGCAGTTCGCCACGTGCAAGCATTGGCTTTAACATGTTGCCGGCGTCCATTGCACCATCGGTCTTTCCGGCTCCGACGATCGTATGAAGTTCATCGACGAAAAGAATGATCTGCCCGTCGCTGTCTTTGACTTCTTCCAAAACGGCTTTCAGACGTTCCTCAAATTCACCACGGTATTTGGCGCCTGCTACCAATGCCCCCATATCCAAAGCAAATATGATCTTGTCTTTCAAGCCATCCGGCACATCCCCGCGCACAATACGCTGTGCCAGTCCCTCTACAGCTGCCGTCTTACCTACACCGGGTTCACCGATGAGAACCGGATTATTTTTGGTCTTACGCGATAAGATCTGAATCATGTTACGAATCTC